>RCNI01000651.1_pt1 | contig 20693 bp, 24 predicted proteins | sample 2041151 | NCBI WGS metagenome assembly RCNI01 (sample SAMN09708214, study PRJNA481090) | feces metagenome | isolation source: feces | place: Antarctica: Albino Rookery | reverse complement strand
ATTATATCGTTATTTGATTTCCTGTTCAAGTCCGTCGAAGAGATCGCTGTCAAAAAACTCCCGAATGGAAATGTCCAGCCCGTCGCACAGCTTCTTGATGGATACCACACCGGGATTCTGGCTCTTTTCGTTGAGCATACTGTAAATAGTGGAGGGTGACACGCCGGAGACAGTGCCCAGTGCATTGACTGCCATATTTCGCTGCTCGCACAGTTCCAGAATGCGTTTTGCAACAGCTTCCTTGGTATTCATTTTGCATTCCTCCCTGCGATATATCGTGATTTAAGTTTACCCAAATCTGTGACATATCGTGTGGGATATATCGTAATTTTCGGAGAATTATGCTATACTTACGATATATCGTAAGTCAGGAGGAAGAAATATGGCTGCTTGTACCTTTTTCGGACACCGGGATTGTATCGGACTTAGCAGATCTGAGCTGGAGAAAGCCATTGAGGATCTGATTCTAAATCACGATGTTGACCTGTTCTATGTGGGAAATGAAGGCCAGTTTGATGCGCTGGTTCATTGGGTTCTGCTTGCTATGAAGAAGAAATACCCGCACATCCGCTACGCTGTCGTGCTGGCTTATCCTCCGAAAAACATCCCCGGCGAAGATTACTCGGACACCATGCTGCCGGAGGGAATTGAAGCCGTTCATCCCAGGTATGCCATTACTTGGCGCAACCGCTGGATGCTCCAGCGGGCAGACTATGTGATCACCTATGTTACACACCCATGGGGCGGTGCGGCAATGTTTGCGGAGAAAGCAAAGCAGCAAAATAAAATTGTTTTTAACATCAGGGAATAGCGGGTGAAATTCTTCTATTGGAATTTGCTATAATAAAAAAGCGCCCGGACTTTCATCCGGACGCTTAATGCATCAGTTTATTCAATTGTATGACTCGTTCTCAGAAAGCAGCAGTGATAATGACCATACAATTGTAGAAGATTCTTAACAAATATCACTTTATGGCAGCATAATTAGCTGTATTATGTCTTTTCAGATTCGTCCAGCCTTTTGAACAAATGCGATAATAAGCCAAGAAGATCAAGACAATCTTTTTCTGTAAACAATCCCGATGTTACTAAATCGTTATGTTCTTCGTGGCTTACAATGTTCCTACCGCCTTTGACAATGCCCATAGATAAAAATTTTTGCCCTTCTTCAATATTATCCAAAGTAGAGGGGCTAAAAGGCTGTCCATTGGGCCTTGCCTTGTATTTTGCTGTAGTTTTCAGAGGACTTTTGCTGCCAAATGATGAAGAAACTATTGCTGAATCTTCATCAGCAGCAACCCCTGACTTGTCTTTTACTGCATTCTTATACCGTTTCATAGCTTCTTGGAAGGCAGTATAATAATCTTTAGCAATATAATATTTTTTTGAGGCGTCTTGAATTTGACTGTGTAATAGACGGTAATGATAATATGTATATGGTGGAATTAAATCATATACATTTTTTACAACTGCAGAAAAATCCTCGTCATCTAATTCTGGCCTATCCGATACAGCCCCAATAACTTTTTCAAGTTTTGGTTGAATTTCCTTTGGAACAGTTTCAAACCACTCTTTTAACTGTACACCACTGCGGTGTGTATTGTCGGAAACTTTCGCAGCCTTTCTTTTGATACTCCAGTCCTTCACTAAAAATCTTATGATTCGTTGTAAGAAATTTTGTAATTCTTCGGCTTCTGGCAAATCCCAACTTAGTGATTGCCTATCTGTCGAGATCATATCTTTATCAAACTCGTCTAAAAAATCAGCATCTATCCAACCAGACAAGTAGGAAAATGTATGACCAGCTTCAGATACACCGAAATACCCTGGCATATTAGCTAAACGACCATTAACATATAAAGTTATTCCCCTGAGATCGGGTTTCATTGGCTTCTTTGAAGATATAATTTTACCGTGTAATTGATTTTTATATTCATAATCACTATCCAATGTAGAAATTATATCATCAATATCCCATTCAAATTCTTTATTAACTCCAACATATCTAAGTTCACGGGTCAACCTTAATGATTCTTTTCCATTATGAGTTATTGTGATACAAAAATCAGAATCCACCCAATTGAAAAGTTTTGACAATGATACAGCAGTTGATTGCAGATCAAAATTGGTAGAACGTGTTAAATTTGTTAGCACAATCTTTGTTCCGTGATTGTTTGGATCATCTTTTTGAATAATCTCTGATTCTGGATAATATGTGCCAGTGGACTCCGTTAAAATTTTGTCCCAATCCATTGTAAATTTAGTCGAGAATTGTTCACCGCTGAGAGTTGTTTCAATAGAAATGGTTTTGCCGATTCCAAACAGAGCAAGTTTTCCAACACCTTTTTTGCCAGTTATCTTTCTTCCTTTTGAATTGTTTCGACTTTCATCGTCATCTCTCCGCTTTCTGCCGATAATCAAAAATTTTTCCTGTACATCATCAAAGGACATTCCATCGCCGTCATCACAAATTGAAATTTTTTTTGAAGCTTGATCGCTATCGCAGAGATCAATATGGATGTTATCGGCACCTGCATCGTATGCATTAGCCACTAACTCAGCTAATGCATACGGTAAACGGGAATACATTTTTATTCCGAGATGTTCAATTGTACGAGGATCAAATCTCAATTGTAATTTGGGGTCTGTGTTAACATCCATTGTTATCAACCTCCAATATTATATTCCTGCATATGTTGTAATATTGTTTGTCCGATTATTGTTCCCAGTCGAACAGGGACGGCATTGCCTATATGTCTAGCAATATCTCTAAAAACGAAAGGCCTTTCTGGGTCAATAAAATCATAGTCAGGCGGAAATGTCTGAAGCAAGGCGCCTTCACGTAAAGATAAAGCTCGATCCTGTTCTGGATGTCCATAGCGTCCGGTTCCATAGCTATAAAATTGGGTTGTTATAGTAGGGCCTATTTGATCCCATGTCATACGCCCATAAACCGAACTATATGTTTGTCCGCTGTCTTTCTTATGGCATTCACATCTTAGCCTTTCCGGCCAGTCTCTCCATGTTCCGCCGGGAACTGATGCTTGAATACGTTCAAGGTTTTTTTCTGACAGAGATGCCGAACGATGGAGAGGATCATTGGGATCAGCTTCACCCGCTGCAATTGGCGGTAATGCCCTAATATAATTTGAAACATGGACATCTGCTCTGTCATGAGTAGGATTGATTAGGCTAATAGGACCAAGAAGGGATCCCACGAGGACAAATCGCCTACGGCTTTGAGCAATACCATAATCGGGACAATAAACAATACGGGCATCATAGTGATAATGATTATGCTCTAAAATACTGATAAATCTTTTATAAATCTGCGTATCTTGTATTTGCGGAACATTTTCCATCGAAATAATTGTCGGATGGACATTTTCAATGAGCCTGCCATATTCTAATAACAGATTATATTTCTCGTCTTTTTGATTTTTGTCGCCTAACTTAAACCTCATCTGAGAAAACGGCTGGCACGGCGCACAACCTACTAATATACGTACTGCATCATTATCATACAATTCAATAATTTCTTGCTCGGTAACGTCTCTGATGTTTCGTTCAAAGTAAGGAACATTATTATTGTGTTCATATGTATATCTGCAAGTTGGATCCAAATCAAAGCCTGCAATAACATTAAGACCAGCCTCTTGGAGTCCGCATGTAAGTCCTCCGACTCCACAAAACAAATCAATAACTTGGGCCGGCATACTCATCCCCCTTATGCTCTACTAAAGTATTTACAACATTTGGATCCACTAAATGTTTGAAAAAAACTGCTCGTCTATTTCGTAATCTTTTATCTCGTGTACACCAATTTGGTACTGAGCCAATTTGGAAATAAACTCTTCTCCATCCATCAAATCTATCTGATGCTTACCAGGAGTTGCAGCTTCTTCAATTGCTTGCTTAGAAAAAGAACCAGTTGTTATAAAGACACCCTTTTCAATATCAGTAGTTAACGATCCTCTGAAATCACGGATTTCCGGAGCACCAACAGATCCTTGATATCGCTTGCACTGAAATGCAATATTAAAGCTAAAAATCCCATTAATTTTTAACTTTCCTGTGCCATCAATACCTCCGTCACCGGATTTTTTAGTAACATGTACATCTTCAAACCCACATTCCCGTAATAATCTCTGAGTGAGTTTTTCAAAAGAGTATGGGTTCATATGAATTAAAACTTCGTAAAGCTTTTTTCTCCATGGACGCACTTCTTCCGGAATTTCTGCACCGGATTCTTCCATCTGCAGTTCTGATAATTCATTTCCTGATTTCTTGCTCGAGCTGTTTTTCTTTTTGTTCTTTTTGTTTCTGCAATTTTTTCTATGTAATCACCATCGACAGTGTCTTTGTTGGAGAAAGACGGGGTTATAGACCATACACTGCGAGCACTGTTTTCAATGGCTCCATAATTTTTTAACAGTGTCCTTGCCCAAGCTAAACGATAGTTGACCTCAGTGAGGCTGCTGCTGTTTAGGTGAGCAATGGACAAAACAGAATCACTTAAATCCAATAATTTTGCCGCTTTATCATTTATTTCATTGTTTTTCCCAGATCCGCCCAATTCTTTCAGTGCCGAAAAGGTAGCAACAATCAGCTCTGCATATCCGGGCACAGCTTGAATTTCTTGACTCATTTCCAATGTTCCTCTCAAAGCAAATTTTTGTTTTTATATTTTGCCTCTTGCTTTCATCCAATCATCAACATCACTAAATTTAAATTTCCAGAGGCGGCCGATTCTTGTTGCCGGCATATTATATTTTTCTATCCAAGATAAAACGGTATCCCTACTAACACCAAGATGCTCTGTTATTTCTTTCATAGAGAACCAACGCTCAGGTAAATCGCTCATAATAAGCCTCGCTTTCAAGCAAATACAACTATACATAATACATTATAATGCTAAAATAGTTGAAATACAACGATTTATTCAGAAATAATCAGAATAATGTTGACATTTGTCTTGGGATGACTATAATTAAATGATTTGATTAAGATCAAATGGTCGGGAAGGGAAAATCAAGGGAGCGTTTTTTATGGAACATGATTTTCAGTATATTTCAAAGCACGACCCCAAAATTAAGGCATGTTATAAAGATTTGGTCTGCTTAATTCACGAGGTTCAGAAATTAGTTAGAGACAGGTTTACATTTCAGTTTTACCCTGTAGGAAGTTATAAAAGAAATATGATTACATATGATTGTAAATCAAATGTAGGCTTTGACTTTGATATTAACATCGTCGTAAATGATGATGAAAATTATTATTCTCCAAAACAAATCAGAGAGGATTATTCAAGCAGCCTTAAATCAGGTCGTAAAAAAATATCATTATGATTATCCGGAAGGATCAACCCGTGTGTTGACAATTAAAGTCAAAGACACCATACATTCCAAGGTCCTGTATAGTTGCGATTTCGCCATCGTAAACGACTACGAAGATGATGATGGATACGATTGTCAACAATATATTCGCTATCAAAAAAGCGACAATTCTTATAGCTGGTATGAGCAGCCGGAAGGATACTATATGCTTCCTCAGAAAATCGAATGGGTTAAAGAAAACGGTTTATGGGGCGATGTCCGAAAGCTGTATATTGATAAAAAGAATCGTAACTTTGATTCTAATGTGCATTCTCGAACAGTTTTCGCTACTACGGTACATGAGGTTTGTCAAAAAGCTGGGTTCTTTGACGATAAATAAGATAAGAGAGGCCATGCCATTTCGGCAGTGGCCTCTCTTTATTGGCTAATCAAAAAGAATGTTTTCCGGAGTTTGATGAATATTGCAACTGAATGAAGTGGAAAATCATAAAACAGTTGCCCACCATTCGACAAAATCTTATAAAATTCATGCGAATACATCAATTTCACTTGAAAATTAAGATTTTTTGCAGTATAATGACATACAACGCTGTAAAAGCGCTGTTAAGGCATACAGCGGGTACATCTCCAAAGTTATGAGCCTGCTGGGAACGGTTGGCTCTTTTTATTGAAAGGTAAGGTTGAAGCAAATGGCTGTTAGTTACAAAAAACTTTGGAAGCTTCTGATTGATAAGAATATGAAAAAAGGAGACCTTTGCAAACTGGCTGATATCAGTACCGCATCAGTTACAAAGATGGGGAAAGACGGATATGTGTCTACTGAAATAATGGATAAGATTTGTACTGCACTGGATTGTAATATTGAGGATGTTATGGAAATTATAAAAAAATGAGTCTGTCCATTTTATAGGACAATGATTGTATTAGAATTCAAGGTGGATATATATGGACAATCATACGCCTGAGCAGCGACATAAAAACATGCAGGCTGTAAAAAACAAAGATACCAAAATCGAGGTTGCCCTTCGTAAAGAATTATGGTCTCGAGGACTGCGCTACCGTAAAAACAGTAAGTATGTATTCGGCCATCCGGATATCAGTTTTTCCGGTAAAAAGATTGCCGTTTTTTGTGACAGTGAGTTTTGGCACGGGTATGATTGGGAGCATAAAAAGGATGATATTAAATCCAATCGAGATTTTTGGATCCCAAAAATTGAACGAAATATAGCCAGAGATCGGGAAGTAAATGAAAAACTCATTTCTGATGGTTGGATTGTTCTTAGATTTTGGGGAAAAGACATAAAGAAGAATTTGACTCAATGTGCTGACGCAATACAAAGCGCATGGGAATCACGAAAATAAACGAGATGGAAATTGAATAATAACAGCAGCGATTGCTGTGCTGAATTATATGGATGACGTTGTGGAGCCTTTGCTCCCTACGTCGGTAAAGAGAAGCTTAGACAGCCTATTGAAAAAATTAGTGAACGAGAGTGAAAGAATGCAATATAAGACCATTGATTTGTGTGCAGGTATCGGCGGAATTCGTCGTGGATTTGAAATGACCGGGAGATTTGAAAATGTTCTCTCTGCAGAAATTGATAAATATGCCCGAATGACATATAGACATTTATTTCAGAATTGTGCGGACCACGGTGATGCGGATCACGATCTTACAGATCCCGAGTTTAAGGAATTGGTTAAAAACACGCCATACGATATACTTTTAGCCGGATTTCCCTGCCAGACATTTAGCCGTGCTGGTAAAAGGGAAGGCTTTGAAAATCAGGACAAGGGAATTATTTTCTTCCATATAGCTGAAATTATATCCGCTACTGCACCCAAGGCTTTTTTTCTTGAGAATGTAGATAATCTGCTGACACACGATAAAGGCAGAACAATAAAAGTGATCTTAAAAAAACTTGCTTCCGAATTGAATTATAAAATTATCGGTTTGGAATTTGATGATAAAGGAAAGATGGTATATTCTCCGAGATCGTTTGTGCGAAACTCAAAGGATTTCGGAGTTCCTCAAAATAGACCGAGAACCTATATTATGGGATTTAACCGCAGCTATTGGGGAGATTCGGTTGATAATTTGCCAAATGAGTTACCGGTGGTAGGTTCGGAAAGCCTTTACCGAGATTTGAATGAAGTATTGGATAAACAGGCTGAACCAAGATATTATATGGCGCAAGGGTATCTTGAAACTCTGGAAAAGCACAAGGCAAGAAATCAAGAACACGGAAATGGATTTGGATATAGAATTGTTAATGATGCGTCAATTGAATGTCCTATTGCAAACACTTTGTTAGCCACAGGCGGCTCTGGCAGAGAGCGTAACTTGGTTTATGATCCGCAGCCTGAAATATACGGTCTGACAATCCCCGGCAAGCAAACACCCATAAATGATAAAGGGATTAGAGTAATGACACCTATTGAGTGGGGAAAATTACAAGGCTTTATAAATTATGCTTTTATGGACGCTGAAGGGGTCGATCATTTTGATTTTCCGGATGGAATTCCTGATGTTCAAAGATATAAGCAATTCGGAAATTCAGTTACCATACCGGTTATAAAAGAGATGGCGCAATTTATGATTAATTGCTTAGATCAGTTAGATAAATAAAAAGCGGTTCGAGAGAGCTGACTATATGGAGGGGTTACATATGGTGGATATTTCTCTAAATATTTATGATGACTGGCGTCAATGGATTCGTCGCAGCAGAAAACACGGGAACAGCTGGGATAACATTAGGTATGCTGACAAATGTGATGAATCAGGGCTGAAGAAGTTTATCAAGGATCAGATAAACGATAGCTATTATGATACAGAGATTACTCCGGCAATTTGGTATGCTCTTGTTAATTCTGAAAAAAGTGCGGAAGAAGAACAACAGGCTATAGATGAACGCACCAGAAATGCAATGCTTGTAGATGACTCACTGGATAACAATGCACAGATATCTACTTCCCCCGGATCCGCATGGCAATTGTATCGTAAGCACTTAAAAGAAGATAATGGCTTTTCGGAGTACTCACTCACGCAAATAGAGACATCCTGCTTTAGAATCCTTAAACGGATGAGCAACAATACCACACAAAGCGGTCCGATCAAAGGCCTTGTTATCGGTAATGTTCAGTCAGGTAAAACTGCTAATATGGCCGGCCTGATGGCTATGGCAGCAGATAACGGCTGGAATATGTTTATTGTGCTTTCCGGCACCATTGAAAATCTTCGCAGACAGACCGAATCCCGCCTCAGTAACGATTTGAGCAGCGGCGAGGGAAATCTTATTTGGCAAGCATTGAACCGTGATGACTTGAAGAAAAAGGCAACGGCTTCTTCGGGCCAAACTCGGCATCTCCAGTTGGGAGATCGGAGTAAGTTCCGCTATTTTGCAGTTTGCTTAAAGAATAAGACTCGCTTAGAGAATCTTATAAAATGGCTGCAGGCTGACCCCAATGCTCAAAAAAATCTTCGTATTCTTGTGATTGATGATGAGGCTGACCAGGCAAGCATTAACACCGGTGATGTTATGCAGGGAGATGCCGACAGAAAAGCAATAAATAAGTTGATTGTCAGCTTGGTTGAAGGGCTTACTTACAAAGCTAAGCCGTGCGAGAGTTATTACAGGGCAATGAACTATGTTTGCTATACTGCAACACCGTATGCCAATTTCTTGAACGAAAATTATCCGAATTCTTTGTACCCTAAAGATTTCCTGATTGCTTTGCAGCCGTCTTTGCAGTACTTCGGGCCGTCACAAATATTCGGATCTGATGATGAAAACATCAGTGACGGAATGAATATCATCAGAACAATTTCTAAAATTCCCGCAGCCCAGAAACAAGAAGGCGAAACAGATGAGTTTGATCAAATCAAATTAATACATGAAGGGGAAAGTTCTGTCCCAACAGAGACTTTGTGGGATAGTCTTGCTTGGTTCCTGTGTGCTGTTTCGGCTATGCGATATACAGGCTATAAAAAACCGATCAGTATGCTTGTTCACACAAGTACCAAACAGGCTCACCACGAAAGCTTTAAGAATGTTATTCATTCTATGTTGACCAAAACAGATGTTGATACAATTCTTGAGCGCTGCAAAACGGTATATTGTCGGGAAACGCAGGGTTTTACCAAGCAGGATCTTCAGAAAGCATATCCTAATTATGAGCGCAGTGTAGAAAGCATTCCTGATTATCCGGAATTTTCTGAAATCAAGCCTGGGATTGAGCTGCTCTTACACACAGGTGTAACCGCTATTCCGATGAACGATGAACACGATGAAATGCAGTACCATGCAGGTATTCATCTGTGTGTCGATAACTGTGCCAATAACGGTATCAATGATGAAAATATGATTGTACGACTTGTTTATCCGGAAGATAAGCAGGGAAACTATCCTTCACCGGCACCTGCGTTTATTGTCATCGGAGGCAGTACATTGTCGAGAGGTCTGACTATAGAAGGACTTGTCAGTACATATTTCCCGAGGAAGGTTACCCAGGCAGATACATTGATGCAGATGGGCCGATGGTTCGGATACCGGCGTAATTACGAACTTTATCCCAGATTGTGGATGTTAAATGACACGAAAGAGCAATTCCTCTTTATGACGCAGCTTGATGATGAGTTGCGTGAAGAACTTAAAATGTTCCATATTATGGGAAAGAAGCCTTTGGAATACGGGCCGAGAGTTAAAAATACACCTAAGGCCAGCTTTTTGCGGATTACTGCAAAAAACAGAATGCAAATGGCAAGTGAAGTTGAGTTCGATTTCTCCGGTGTTCGTACTGAAACAATTACATTTGCAAATGACAAGGAGTTTTTGGAAACCAATCTATCGACTACGACTCAGTTCATTGCTGGTTTACTGGATCCTATGCCTGCTCAGGGAAGCCGGGGCTATGTTTGGCGTGGTATTGATTTTTGCGAGATCAAAGCGAAGCTTTTCGAAAAATGCAGATTTTCTACGGAAGGAAAAGTATTTAATCAATTAGACGCTTTCTTAAAATGGATTAATAAAGTTACCGAAGACGGAGTGCTCAGCAAATGGAATATTGCTGTTGCCGGCGGAATTTGCAGTCCGGAAGACGAAAACGCTTGGACAGTTACCCCTGATATTTCTGTGAAAAAAATCAGACGTAATAATAAGCGGAGTAACACAAATCCTAAGTTGCTGAATGTCGGCGCTGTCAGAGATCCAAAAGACTTGATTATTGATATTGATGAAGCTGCCCTTCAGCAGAACGCACCTGAAGTATATTCTCAGATTCGGAAAAAAGGTTATATCATCAATAATCATTACTTGATTAGATCAAAAAGCGGATATGAAAAGAATCCGCTGTTAATCATTTATCTGATCGATAAGGACTCCAAGCCGAAGGATGAAAAGGATCCATACAGAAAGCCTCTTAATGCTGTTGAGGATGTTGTGGCTTTCAGCATTACAATTCCGGGAACCGGAACGACAAACAATTTGTCGAAAAAATTGCAGATTACGCCAAGCGTAACTCCTGCTTCAGAGGATGAGGACGACGAATGAAATTAAACATAGAAATCGCAAAGCACGAAAGAATGGCTTCCTCCGGAAGCTCACTTCTTCGCTCTTTCCAGAATGAGGACCTTCCTAAATTAGATTTGATTGTTCGTGAATCCATACAAAACAGTCTTGATGCACATCAGCCGGATGCGAAATTTGTGGGTGTGGATTTTACAATCGGTGACTTCAAACCCGCTTTGTTAAATGCATATTTTGAATCAATCGGGCCGGTGCTCAATGAGAGATATAAAGGCAAGACGTGTAAGTTCCTTGCAATTAAAGATTACAATACTGTCGGACTTACAGGAAAACTGCATTATGATGAAGTAACCGATCAGGATTTCGGCAATTTACAGAAACTTGTTTATGAAGTGAGCAAGCCTCAAATTGAAGATGGTGCCGGAGGATCTTGGGGATTAGGAAAAACGGTCTATTTTCGCATTGGCATCGGATTGGTGATTTATTACAGCCGGATTATCGATAAAGACGGCAATTATGCGTCTCGGTTAGCTGCTACGCTTGTCGAAAATGAGACTAAACCTGACAGTATTATTCAATACCCCAACACTCCCGAATACCATATTAAACGAGGTATTGCTTGGTGGGGCAAAAAATACGGTAAATGGAACAGCAAATCCACATGCCCGATTACTGACCAAAGCAGCATTAACAATATATTGCAGATGCTGAATATTTCCCCGTATTCGGGAACTAACACCGGAACCACAATTATCATTCCATATATTGATGAGGCTGACCTTCTGAAAGGAATTGCACCAGCAGAGGGTGTGTCAGGATATGGTCAGCACTACTACTGGCTTAACAGCGTCGAAGAATATTTAAAACTGGCAATTCAGCGCTGGTATACGCCTCGGCTGTCTCCTAAATACGAAAGAGGTGCGTATCTTAAAGCCAGCGTTAACGGAACATCAGTTACATCTGAAAAGCTGGCTCCTTATTATAAAATTCTTTACCAACTCTATGAAAATACAACAAAAAGAGATTTGTTTGCCGTAGGAAGCCAAGTGATTGACGGTATCGAGTATTTTTGCCAGAAAGTCAACACAAGGAGCATTCTGACGAAAGGGCAAATAATCGGTTATGTCTCATATGCAAAGGTGACCGAAAAATCTCTTGGTATGGGATCTCCTGATAATGAGCCTAATCCTTATGCTTTCGCAGGAAAATATGATGTCGGGCGTGAAACAAATCCGCCTCTTATTTGCTATATCCGTAAACCCGGTATGGTGGTGAGCTACGAAACAACAGGAGACTGGCTTGACGGAGTACCGCAGACTACAGGTGAGGAATACATCGTTGCGCTTTTTGTGTTGAATTCTGAAAATGAAGTGAAAAATTACCCGGATAAAACTCTGGAAGAATACGTACGAAAAGGTGAAAAATCGGACCATGCAGCTTGGTTTGATCATCCGATCGCTGATAAGCAAGCTTATGTAGTAAGCCGTATTAAGTCTAATACGAGCAAAATTTTACGTTCAACCTTCGCACAAATCGGAGCCGGGCCGACAACTTTGACCCATTCCGGCCTTGAAAAAGCTTTAGCAGATTTGCTGCTCCCCCCGGATGGATTCGGACACAGAAGCAATAACAGCGGAAGGACCGGCAGTCATGGAGGTCAGGAAACCAGCCACTCCGGTAAAAGTCCGATGCTCAAAATAACCGGAACCGAATATCATGGAGATATTATAGTTATTGATTTCAACTTCAGCACAGGCAGAAGCGCAAAAAATATATTTATAGAGCTTCAGGTTGTTACGGATAACAATGTATTGTCTGCTGAAAAGTGGGAAAAGCCTACGGTCATAGGAACTGAATTTCCACTGCAATTAGTTTCGTTCGAACTGTTTGAAAAAGAAGCTGCCCATATACTGAGTGCACAAGACGATACGCAATCTATTGCAATTGGGCCGTTGACAGTGTCTTGCAACAGGACATCTTCTTATAATGTTCCTTATGGAATTATGATTTCTGATTCCTGTGATGACAATGTGTCTATGACAGGAAAAATCACATTTAAACGCTCTTCACGTGATATTTCCGGTGCGGTATCGATTACTCAGAAAGGAGACCACCAGCAATGAAAATAGGTGTTCCATTTTTCCCTATGCTGAATCAAAAGTGGATTTCCGACTGTAAAATAGAGGTTAAAGATTACAGTTTTACATACCTAAGCAACGGAGAAATATGCCCGCTTTCCCTGAAGCCGATCACAATAGCATCTCAGCATGAAATTCCAAACTTTAACCTTGTTGACGACAGAGGCGAATGGGATGCGGTGCATTTTCCGGCAACAATCAACCGTGATATAACAATAGCAAATCCGGAATTGCTTTTCGGGGCTCAGGGACTTGCTGTACATAATGCAGAACTTGGGCTTGCTGTATTGTTATGTTCCTTATCCTCAAACCACCGTTTTGCTATTCCGGTTGTTAGTTTTACTGTACAGAACAAGAGTGTGTCCGGATCTTTTTCCTTCAAAATGCCGGAAAACTTCTATCGAGACAAAATCTCATTGCGCACGGTAGTATATGTGCGTTCACCCGGAGAGCCGGGAGAGGGCGAAGATATTTTAGCAAATCTTCCCGGAACAATACTGGGGGTTATTGACGAAATCGCTGTATATCTTGACGGTACCGGTTCGTTGTTCCCCGTTAAAAAGGAATCCGATCCCACACACCCCCTGTGGCGTGTTGAGTGTGATTGGGTTGACCCGTTTAACGACTTGTTTACGGAAGAAAATGTCTGTGTTATTTTCAATCAGGCCCATCCCAACTATGGAATGCTTAAAATTGAAAACGGCATGAACGGATCTCCGTTTTTAGCGGATGTAATAGCAAGTGCCCTTCAAATTATAATTATGAAGACGATTGATTCTGTCGGAAGTGTCGAAGCTCTTGATAATGTGGACTCTGCTTGTCCCGGTAGCATTCTGGATGCTGTTCACTATTTCATTTCTACATTCGGATGGGATCCGCACAGTCCCGAAAGACTTGCTGAAACTATTCGTTTAGATTTTGATAGGAGAACCGGAAATGATAAGTAAATGGGAAACAATGAGCAAAAATGCAGCCAAGGACTGCGCAGAAGAATGGTCAGGCCGTCCGGCAGAGGGCTTTCATCAGTTGACACTGGCGTGGGCAAACCGTGAGGTGGACACATGCCCTTATAACTACCTCGCACTACGACATAAACTTATTGAAGCATACGATACGGTAAAAGCTGAAGTTGAGAGCAGTGAATCTTCCGGAAATACACGGGTATATCAAATTGAGTATAGATTTGCATTGAATGTTTATCGGATTTTGAACGAAGAAGGAATGACAGTGCGTACTGCTTCAGATGACGGTGTTTGGCGCTTCATTTCTATGAATGTTTGTCCGGATATCATCTATGAACGTTGGAAAAACGCATCGGAACCTCGTTTTATAAATGCGGATCGCTTTTATTTGGCTACAAGACGTATTTGGCTCAAAATCTTGTGGTGGTATGTGTATCTTTGCTGGCAAGGGTCCGAAGAGAAAACAGCAGAATTAATTGCAACCAATAATGCTAATGAAATCAGCCAGCTGGTTGAGCGAGCGGGTACAGGTGGATATAGAGTAGATTTATTTCGGGAAATCATTCGATATTATGATACAAATATATCGGCCCCAAAGCGCACAGAAGAGAAAAATCTTTTGAGTCGGGTACTGCAGTTGAATATTGCACGAAGCCAGATTATTGAACCGGACTTAGTACCGGGAGGAGTTTCCGAATATGTAGCGCAGCTCTTTTCATATTTCGGATATTAAACGGAGGAAGGCATATGGCACTGTTTGAAGAAGTAAAAAGCAAACTTGCATCTACTGGGAAAAACAGTATACGAAAGCTGGAGGAACTGCCCGACTTTGCGCCGGGATATATTGTGCGTGATGCATTCTGGTATGGTGTCGGGGTTCCTTATGACGGTGATGTAATAAATGAAAACTTTGCTAATGCTCGAATTCGATCTGCAGTGATTCCGACAAAAGGGTCATCGTTGAAGTTGCTTCTGCTTGAGTGCGGCCTGGAAGATGTCAGAAATCAATTCGCTGCCCTTTGCGCTGAATTTTTGGATCCGGGTTATAACAATGCTAAACGGCACGCATTGATTGCAGATCCTCATATCTGGTGGAAAAAGTGGCGGGAGCTTTTAGGAAATACGATAAAAGAAAAACGACCTTATCAGATATTAGGCGAACTGATTACCCTGGAATACTTGATTGCATCCGGCGAAAATGCGATTTGGCAGGGAGCGTCGGGAAACACTCAGGATATTGACGCAGATACATTCAGTTGTGAAGTGAAATCTACAACCAATCGATATACAACAGAAGTTACAATAAGCAGTAAGTTCCAATTAGTGACAAATGGAAAGCCTCTGAAACTTGCTTTTGCCAGATTTGAGCCTGCAAATACAGGGGATTCGTTAGCTCAGGCAGTTGATCGTTTATGCGCTCTTGGATGTGACAGGAAAACTCTGTTGCTCTTGCTTGCCCGTCAGGGAGTAGTACCCGGGAACATAGCATTTACAACAACATACAATCTGTTGGAACTTCGGTTTTACAATGTAGATAAGGATTTCCCGGTAATTACCGATAATAGCTTTGTGGGAGGACATATGCCGTCAAGTGTTGTTCATTTTACATACACTATTGATTTAGCCGGACTCCCTTTCACGTCTGCTAATGTCGTTACGGAACGACCAAATTGATACTTTAAATCCATGAGGAAGAGAACATTATGCCAAGCAAATACAAAACTATCGACCTGTGTGCCGGTATCGGCGGAATCAGGCGTGGTTTCGAACTAACCGGAAAATTTGAAAATGTTCTTTCAGCAGAAATCGATAAATATGCTCGAATGACATACAAACACCTCTACGGGAACTGCTCTGACCATGGTGATGCTGATCACGATCTGACAGATCCTGTATTTAAGGAATTGGTGAAAAGTACACCGTATGATGTCCTTTTAGCCGGATTTCCCTGTCAGACCTTTAGTAATGTGGGCAAGAAATTGGGATTTGCCGATAAAACTAAGGGCACAATATTTTTTCATATAGCAGAAATTATTAAATCCAGCCGCCCTAAAGCCGTTTTCTTGGAAAATGTGGATCATCTCCTCTGGCACGACAAGGGGCGCACATTTCATACAATCGTTGAGACGTTAGAAAACGATCTGAATTACCAAGTTGTAGGGGTTACAAAAAATTTGCTTGGAGAATTTGAATACTCAGCCCAGAGTTTTATACGAAATTCCAGAGATTTTGGAGTTCCGCAAAATAGGCCACGAACTTTTATAATAGCATTCAATAGGGAGATTTACGGCAATCGAAACATTTTGGAAACGGCTGAATTGCCCAAAAGCCGAGCACAAGTTATATACGAGGATCTTAATGACGGGGTAATAGAATACGGAGCGGAACCACAGTATTATCTTGCGGAGGGATATTGGCAAACACTGATCCGGCATAGAGAACGGCAACTTGCCAACGGCAATAACTATGGATATAAAATTGTCAACAAATCAGAAATCGAAAAACCTATTGCCAGTACTCTTTTAGCTACGGGTGGCTCCGGTCGTGAACGCAATTTGGTTATTGATGAGCAGGAACATATTCCGGGGATGATGGTTCAATATAAAAAAACACCGCTCAATTCAGATTGCGTAAGATTTATGACACCGACAGAATGGGGAAAGCTGCAGGGATTCGTCAACTATGCATTTATAGATGATTCGGGAATTGATCGTTTTTCTTTCCCTGAAGGGATCAGCAAGGTCCAACAATATAAACAGTTCGGTAATTCCGTAACAATCCCTGTAATTGAAGAAATGGCAAAATTTTTGCTTTCATTCATGCAGTAATGGCCGATGTACATTCTGATTTGTATGTGGAGTAAATAAGGAGTGCAACCAACGGCCTGAAAAGACAATCTTAAAATGCAGAAAGGATAAATTAAGGATGAATCCAGAAGATAATAGATTTGATTTAGAAGAACCTATTGTGCAGGAGATTTCTCCGTATGATGTATCTTATCCTGTTGTCCTCCTTTCCAACGGAATCAAGAAAGAACTTGGACAGGCACAGATGGCTGCACAGAGCATATACCGTGCGGTAGTCAGACAAATGCCGGCCTTAACACAGGTTCAGCAGGCAATGGCTAAAGGTTGTCGTTATGTGGTTGATGCTTCTGAAAGTACGCTCAATGCAATAGAAAGCGGAGCATTGAAGCTGACGCAAGAAAACGGTAAGACTTATGCCCAACTCCGTGTGAATGGAAAATATGGTTCCAAACTTCCTATCAAGAAAGAAGTTTTTCGTAAAGGAATTGACCCAACACAGATGGCAAATGCTTTGCAGATGCAAGCACTCCAAGACCAGATTCAGGATGTTGCCAAGCAATTGGTTCTAATTGATGGCAGTGTCAGAGAAATTCTGCAAGGGCAGCAGAATGATCGTATCGGGCTCTATTACAGTGGTTTGTCTCTGTTCTTAGAATCCAGAAGTGTGTCCAATGCAGGACTTAAAAATGCCCTGCAAGCACAGGCGCTGAGAGCCTTGGCAGAATCGGCATTCCAATTGAAGCTTACGATGCAGTCAGATATTAGATTCCTTGAGCAGAAAGAATATGAAAAAGTAAAAGGCAAGCGTAAGGAACTGATATTGGAGCATATGAATAATATTAACCAATCATTTGCTTTCATTCATCAGGCAACGATGCTTCGAGCAGGAATTTACTGTAACATTGGTGAGCATGGCTCTATGGCACAAGTGCTTGAAGAATATTCATATTTTATCGATCATGATGTTGCAAAAAATGCCTTGCTGCTGTCTCAATATGATGTGAACGATGATGGGACGGAAACCGGTCTGTGGGCATCTCGCAGTCAGTTAAGACTGGATACTGAAGGAATTAGCAGAGCATTGAATAGTCCACGAAAGACTCTGTACTTGAGCTTGGCAGAGGAGGAATCCGAGAAATGAAAAGAGTAAAAGCTTGCTTAAATAGCAACTGCACAGAATATAAAAGGACTTACTATAAGGAATCTGATGAATACTGTGTAAAGTGCGGTGCCAAATTGAGTTATGTGTGCAAACATCCCAAGTGTTTCAAGCAAATACCCAATGATGTGAAAGAGAATTACTGTCCTGTACACATAGCAGAGAGACAGGATAAAAAGGAAAAACGAGGTGAAGCCGTCAAGAAGATTGGTGGGGGCATCCTTGCAGTTGGAGGTCTGGCCATTACAGTTGGTAAGGCAGCTATTGACATTGTAAAAAAGAAATAAAAAGGTACTTATAGGCAAATAGAAGAAAGCAGGTTGTTATCACAGTGATAGCAACCTGCTTTCCTTAATTTTCACATTACGAAGTGAATATTCGCTTTTCGGGGTGAAAATAGCGAAAATTCACTTAGGTGAGTTTCATCACTCATTTTCATCCATCATATGAGCGATGAACATAAGCCGTAAAACAAGAGCGAATAGAAGTTGAATTCTCTTTGCCGCCCTTCATTTATGCATATCCAATATAGATTTCGTATCGGCCATTTTCCATGGCTTCTTTCCAGATCCAGACATTGGTTACATTCTCGTGGTTCTTATAGCGGTTTAACCTGGATGTAATATCCCGTTTGATATAGTAGGGATCAGATGAGGTGATCGGGATATCCCAGCAATCTACGGCGGTGTTATCCAAAGTTAGACCGATGCTGGTGGCGTAGTCCTTGCCGTAGGCGATGCAGTCATCTACACTTTCGGTAGGCTCTTGTACTTCTGGTTCAGATGGAATTTCCGGAGGCACAGGCTGCGGCATTGTGGGTTCCGGTTCAGGCTGCGGTTCAGATGGCTCTGGCTGCGTTTGCGTAGGCGTTTCTTCCTGCGCTGGAGGGATAGGACATTCTTCCGTATCTGTGACCGGCGGAGCTATTTCAGATTCATACTGCGGCTCCTGCGGGGTGGTGCTGGTTTCGGCCTGCGGTACTGGAAATATTTCTGTTTCTGTAGGCTCGCTTTCTGGAGCAACCAGCGGTTCTTTGGCAGGTACTTCGGGTGCTGTTTCGACGATTGTTTCCTTTGGAATGTAAGGCGTATCACTGGGTGCTGTTGTTGATTTGGCAGCTTGTGATGGTGCCAGGATGGGATCTGCAGGCAACGTAGGCTGATTTCCGCAGCCTGATAAAAACAGCAGCGTGACTAATGAGTAAGCCACCAACTTTTTCATTGTTTTGCCCCCTCATAGATAAGCTCGGCGTTCACAATCTCTGTTGCACGGTTCTGGATGTTGTTCATTCTCCTGACCCATTCAATCGGATCGGCAGCTTTCAGCTGCTCTGTGATTTCTTCACGCTTGGCCGTTTCGTCCACTAACCGAAGAAACATATCCTGAGCCCGCTGATCTACTTCGGCAAGGTGCTTGTAAAGGGTGCATTTGGTCATCATGTTGTAGTAGAGAACACGATGATGCTCTTTCAGGAATCGTCTGCGGCGCTGGCCCCATATGCCAATCTCATATTCCGGCTGCTCCGGAAGTTTGATGTCCGGCAGATAGTAATCGCCCTGTTGTGTATATGTGCCACCCAGTTCTTCAAATAATGTTTTCATAGCAAAACCTCCTTTGCACCATTATTGTACAAAGGAGGTCCGCTAATTACGATTGTGCGATTAAAATGATTGTACATTTAACAATTTATGGATTATAGTTATACAGAGGATTGAGGGTGAATAAATGGTTTTAATGATAATTTCCGAAATAAAAGCTGCCTTAGAGCATAAATTGTATATGGTTGCCCTGTCGGCTGCTTTAACTTTGCCGGATGTTTGTGGTAAAGCAGAACATCCTGATGATAAATCTACCAGAAAAAGATATGAAAAATGGGTTGAAGAATATATTGAAAAACGAAACTGGCCCAATTACGAACATAGTTGCCCAGATACAATAAACGCTCACATCATATATTCTTTACGGTGCTCGATGCTTCATCAAAATACGCCAAATACGGATGCTGTAGAGTATTTTGAACTTGTAAAAGTTGATCCAGACAGGGCGAATGTTTTTAAATATAGTTCGGAAAGTGAAATTTTAAGCGAAAACGGTATAGAAAAACGAGAGGTTCGAAAAATCAGCATTAACATCTCAGAACTTTGTTATCTGATATGTGACAGTGCGGAAGAATATTACTGCAACAACAAAGAAAAATTTGATTTTATTAATTATAACTTTGCTGATGTGGATTACCATACTGCGAAAACGTTTGGAATTTCCCGCACTCAGCAGGAAGAAAGATAATCAAAAAAGGCCCCTGCCGCAATCAGGATTTATCCTGACTGCGGCAGGGGCTATATATTATCTCATTTTTCTCTATCCAGCCCAAACGCATCCAGGCTGAACCGTGCGCCGAGCTGAAAGCCGGTGGTGAAGGTGCTGATCCTGTCATTGCCGGACTGCTCGGACCAGAGGTCGCAAAGGTGCAGGAAAAGCTGCTTATCCTCGCTCTGCAGGCGGTTTGTCAGCTGCTGCTCCAGTTCCTCAATCTGGGCGGTAAGCTCCGCTGTGCGGCTGTCCTGGGCGTCTGCAAGGGTCTGGGGATTGAGCGTTCCGAGATAAAGCTGTTCAATGATGTTATCCATAGATTTCCGCCCCCTTTGCACGGCGCTGGTCGGCCTTCAGGCGCTGATTGAAGTCCCGGAGGGTACGGATATGCCATTTGGTTTTGCGGCTCACCATGCGGAATTCTTCGCTGCAGAAGAAGTCAATCAGATATGCTTT
>RCNI01000648.1_pt1 | contig 20707 bp, 16 predicted proteins | sample 2041151 | NCBI WGS metagenome assembly RCNI01 (sample SAMN09708214, study PRJNA481090) | feces metagenome | isolation source: feces | place: Antarctica: Albino Rookery | reverse complement strand
TAGTCAAAATTATGTATTTAGACGCAGCTAAAAAACAAGAAATCTTTGAAAAGTACGGAAAGTCTAACACTGATACTGGCTCAGCTGAAGCTCAGATTGCTTTGTTTTCATACCGTATTTCTCACCTGACTGAGCACATGAAGCTCAACAGAAAAGATTATAGCACTGAAAGAGCTTTGACAACATTAGTAGGTAAGCGTCGTTCGTTGTTGGACTACTTGAAAGCCCGCGACATCGAAAGATACCGTAACATTGTTAAAGAACTTGGCTTGCGTAAGTAATTTATTGCTTGCTGCAACCTTATTAAAAAATGAGTTGTCTTCCTGTTTTGGAAAGGCAACTCATTTTTTTATGTCTTTTCGAGAAAGTAAGATCTCCAAAGAGGTGATTTTATATAATTAAAATGAGAGCGTCTCCTCAGAATGCAGTTGATGTTGCATTTTGAGGAGACGCTCTCATTTTTGGGGTGCCTTTATTTAGGCAGGGTAGACTAAGTTAGCTTCGGTAGCTACTTTCAAGACTTCATTGAGGTATTTATTGGCTTCCCAACGTGCCATTGGAAGATTCATCAGCAGATAGTTTCCGCAATCGTGTTCGGTAGCTCCTGGTATTTCTCCTTCGTAATTAGCGATGAACTCAAATGTTTCTATCATAAGAGGAAGGACATCACGTGAAGTTAGGTCGCCTTTAACAATCAAGTAATTGCCTGTTAAGCATCCCATCGGTCCCCAATAAACGATTTTATCGGCCCAAACAGGATGGTTGCGTAGGAAAGTAGCAGCCAAATGTTCCATGGTATGAATGGCAGACGGACTCAAAGCCGGTTCGCGGTTTGGTTCCTTCATGCGTACATCGAATGTTGTTACGATTTCATTTCCCACTTGGTCTTGGCGTGAAACGTAAATTCCACGCAGCAAATGGATGTGGTCTACAGTAAAACTAGGAATTTTCTTCATGATTCTGTTAGATTTTGTTTGGCAAAGCGTGTAGGAAAGTTTCAGTCACATGGAAAGAACGGTCGGCCATTTCACCCCAAAAGTTCAAGTACTGGTCGAAGTTCTTGTCTACTTCTCCTGGAGTGTCGCTGATGATACGGAAACTGATGAAGGGTACTTCAAATAAATGGCATACCTGAGCAATTGCAGCTGATTCCATATCTACTGCCAGTCCTTCTGGAAAATTTGCCTTGATTTCGTTCAATTGTTCTCTGTCTGAGATGAATTTGTCTCCTGTACAGATTAAACCGCCGTGAATGGCTGTTTCTGTGTCGAGTGACATTGCGGTATTGTATAGCGTTTCGTTACCTTTGAAATAAGTAGGTAGCCCTTGAATTTGTCCGTAGGCATTTCCTTCACCACACCAAACATCGTGATATACAATTTGTTGGCTAGCTACTACATCCATAACTTTCAGACAGTTGTCAATACCTCCGGCAACCCCTGTGCTGATGATACAATCTGGCTGGAAGTTGTTGATGAGTTCTACAGTTCCTGCTGCTGCATTCACTTTTCCGATGCCGCACTGCATCAAAATAACGGTATTATTCTTGATTTTTCCTTCAATGTATTTGAAAGGGCCTACTGTACGTTCACTCTTTTCAGTCAATTGGTTTGCCAGTTGCTTCTGTTCAGAAGACATAGCGGTAATGATTCCTATATTCATGCGTTAAATTTAAATTTCGGCAACAAATTTACAATTTTTCAAGGACTATTGTGTTATCTTTGTCAGCTGAAAATCAGTGCGACTGTTTTATTTTCCTTTATTTTAGGATATAGCAGTCAGAAACTTAACAATTATTTAACTATGAATCTTTTCAAAAAATTAATTCCCGATGCAATCGCTATCCTTCTTTTTGTGGTGATTTCATTTGCCTATTTCTTTCCGGCTGTTACCGAAGGAAGAATTCTTGCCCAGCACGATGCTGTAGCAGGTATCGGTTCAGGACAGGAGTCGAAGGAATACATGGAAAAGACAGGTGAACGTACTCGTTGGACCAATGCAATTTTTGGTGGAATGCCTACGTATCAGATGGCACCAAGTTATCGCTCTACTGATACCTTGTCTTTCCTGCAGAATATTTATCATCTGTTTTTGCCTACGTATGTGTGGTATGTGTTCTCCATGCTGTTAGGCTTTTACATCTTACTCCGTGCCTTTGATTTTAAAGTATGGATGTCGGCTTTGGGGGCCATTTTATGGGCTTTTTCTTCGTATTTTTTCATCATTATAGCGGCTGGACATATCTGGAAGTTGGTGACTTTAGCTTACATCCCGCCTACTATTGCTGGATTGGTGCTGACTTATCGAGGAAAATATCTTATCGGTGGGTTGGTAACGGCCCTGTTCGTGGCTCTTCAGATTGCTTCCAATCATCCACAGATGAGTTATTATTTCTTGTTCGTCATGGCGTTTATGGCTCTTGCTTATGGAGCGATGGCTTATAAGGAGAATAAGCTTCCGTCATTCTTCAAGGCTACTGGAGTTTTGGTGGTGGCGGGACTATTGGGCGTCTGTATCAATTTATCCAATTTGTATCATACGTACCAATATAGCAAGGAAAGTATGCGAGGTAAGAGTGAATTGGTGAAGCCAAATTCTTCGAATCAGACAGATAGCGGGTTGGAACGTGACTATATTACTCAGTGGAGCTATGGTATCGGTGAAACTTTTTCCTTGCTGGTCCCTAACGTAAAAGGAGGTGCATCTGTTCCTCTGTCGGAGAATGCAAAAGCAATGCAGAAGGCAAATCCGATGTATCAAGGACTTTATTCCCAAATCGGACAGTATTGGGGAGAACAGCCTGGAACTTCCGGTCCGGTTTATGTAGGTGCTTTCGTATTGTTTCTTTTCTTTTTGGGATGCTTTGTTGTAAAAGGTCCTATGAAGTGGGCTTTGGTGGGCGGTACCTTGTTCTCTATTGTTCTGTCGTGGGGAAAGAATTTCATGGGACCGACTGATTTCTTCATTGATTTTGTTCCGATGTATAATAAGTTCCGTGCCGTATCATCCATTTTGGTCGTTGCAGAATTTACAATACCTCTTTTGGCTGTTATGGCATTGAAGGAAGTGATGGAACGTCCTGCTATTTTGAAGGATCAGGCGAAAGCCTTTTATATTAGTTTGGGATTGACTGCAGGTCTTTCGTTCTTGTTTGCGGTGGCTCCGCATGTCTTTTTCCCATCGTATTTCTCTAGTATGGAATTAAGCGCTTTGCAGCAGGCCATTCCGCAGGACCAGTTGACTCCTATTTTATTGAATCTGGAAGAAATGCGTACGGCTATTTTCACTTCGGATGCATGGCGCAGCTGTTTCATCATATTGTTAGGTGCCGGTGTTCTCTTTGTGTATAGTACTGGACGATTGAATTCAACTGTGACTTTGGTTTTGTTGGCTGCTTTGTGTTTGGTGGATATGTGGGACGTGAATAAGCGTTACCTTTATGATGGACAGTTCGTGGCGAGAGGTTCAGAGATGAAGCCTTATTTAAAGCCCACGGAAACTGACCGCAAGATTTTGGAAGACAAAACGCTGGATTACCGTGTACTGAATTTGGCTGTCAATACATTCAATGAAAACAATACTGCTTATTGGCATAAGAGCATCGGTGGATATCATGCCGCAAAACTTCGTCGTTATCAGGAAATGATAGAAATGCATATTCAGCATGAAATGGAGGATATCTTCAAAAAACTTCCTGAAGCAGGAGGAGATATGAAGCAGGTTGATGCAAATGCTTTCCCCGTGTTGAATATGTTGAATACTCGCTATTTCATTCTTCCGTTGCAACGGGGACAGACGGTCCCTGTATTCAATCCGCATGCCTTAGGAAATGCTTGGTTTGTAGATAATGTGAAACTGGTAGACAATGCGAATGAGGAAATGGCTGCTTTGAATCAGGTGAACCCAGCTCATACAGCTGTCGTAGATAAACGTTTTGCAGACGTAGTGAAACAGGAGGGAAGTGCATCAGATCAGACGCGCAGTATCGTTTTGACCGAGTATCAACCGAATGCGCTAAAGTATGAAGTGAATTCAGCTGAGGGGGGAACCGTCGTTTTCTCTGAGATTTATTATCCGGGATGGTTGTCCTTCATTGATGGGAAAGAAGTAGAACATGGTCGGGCCGATTATATTCTTCGTGTTTTGAATGTACCGGCAGGTAAGCATGTCATAGAGTTCAAGTTTGATCCAAAATCTTTGCATGTTACTGAAACGATTGCTTATATAGCATTGGCTTTGTTGGCGGTTGGAGTCGTTGCAGCAGGAATCTTGTTCCGACGTAAGAAGATTTGAGTTCAACTCATGGAATATGAAAATAGCCCTGTCTATACTTGATTCAAGTATAGACAGGGCTATTCTTTTATAATCGGAGCTTTCCTGTATTGAATTTGGCTGTGCACTTTTAAGTCTTAGATGTTTTTGTGACAGCCGAATATTGGATTGAATCTCTTTGTAGGAGTATACAGTCCTCTACTTCAATCTTATTTGATAAGGTCTTTCAACTTAACGGTTTGGAAAGTCATGTGAGCCACACTGCTTTCATACAGGATACCTATCGTTTCTTTATCGACCATTGTCAAGCAGGAATATCCCCATCCGTAACCTTCATCAAGCAGAATCTGGTGGTCAGAATTCCAGGTATATCCACCGTCCAAACTCACTTTAATGGTGATGTCTTTACGTTCTGTTGTAGAATTAGGATTTGAGAATATCAAAAGGTCTTTTCCTAATACGTTGTCTTCAGCTTTTACGCTGATGAGGCTGGCCATACATACAGGTTCTCTCAAAGCAGTACGAGAAGACTCATGCTCTTTCCAGGTCTTACCTAAATCTTTAGTGGTATATACAGCACGACTGCCACCTCGGTTGTCACGCATGTTCAGCATCAAAACTCCTGGCTCTATTTCGGCAACCTGTGATTCCGTTGTATTGGTACGGGCTAAGTTGTGAATCTTCCAAGTCTTTCCGCTGTCTTTTGAGAACATGATACCGGCATTCGGAATGCGGGTCTTATCGATGTATTGAATAGGGAATACTAAAGTTCCGTCTTCCATGGTAATGCCTCTGCCAGGACCTTGCAACAAGAAATACCATTCAGGTAATTTCACCTGTTCGGTGATGTTGATAGGTGCTGACCAAGTTTTTCCGTCATCTGTACTTTTAGCCAATACCAATTGGGCAGTTGTGTTTATGGTTGTTCCTTGATGTGAACTCCACCAAGCACGTTGGTTTCCCATGCCGTGAGTCCAGGCCGCAACAATCCATACGGTGTTTGTTTTTGTATCTACAAGGATAGAAGGGTCGCCAACTCCATTCTGTGCAGCAGGCAGACCACCGTATTCACCGAAAGACATAGGAATACGCATCTTTTCCCAAGTTCTTCCTCCATCGGTACTGCGACTTAAACCTATATCCACATGCTCTTGTAAGTCGACACTGTTGTTGTGACGTACATCATACACTCCAAGGAGCGTGCCTTTGTTGGTCGTGACCAACCCTGGAATACGGAAGGCTGCTGAACCGTCATTGCCTGCATGACGGACACCGATACCCATTTTCCTTTCCAGATTTTTTTCCGAAACAGTCTTAAGTGGAAGTTCCTTTCCGTCTGCTTGGATGGAAGTGACTTCTGCTGTTATTTTGGTATCTAAGGAAGCATTGTCGTTCATTTCCACACTTACCCAAAAGAAATTGTATCCAGGGAAGAGTTTCTGTGAGCAATTGAAATGAACCTCATGCTTTTTCGGATGTACTTCATCGTTCTTGATGGAATATGAAGGTATGGCTGATAAGGTATTTTTGACATTATGGCTGGAAATATAATCCACGAGAGCAAAACGGTTTTTGCCTCTGTCCTGTAGAGCTTCTGTACCTCCGTAGTATAACTTTACAGCTTTGATTAGTGACAGAGGAACTTCTTGCCCGAATTGAATACTCACTTCGTTCACCTGTTTGGTTTCTTGAGTGTTCAGACGCATGTAGAACAGAACGTTATCATGACGTTCTATTAATATAGGGATTTGTGGACATTTTACGTAAACCGTATCAGCAGCCCATGTGCTGATAATAGCAAAAAGAGTAAAAAGAGAAGCGAAAAATCTTTTCATGGTATTCAAGTTTTGGGTTCGTTAGTTGATTTTAATTTTAGCGATGAGTTTACGGACCTTGCCTTCTCCGATAATAGGAGCATGGGCATCTTCGGGATAGAAAATAGCAAATTGTCCCGGCTGCAAGTCAATGAAGCTTGTCGGACGATCAGCGTAAAAGGCACAATCTCTTTCTTTGTCGTAAGGTTGTACTTCTTCTTTCAAATCTTCTATTGCTTTCCAGCCCATTCTTTCTTTACCTTCCAATAGAATTTGAATGTCAATGTAAGTACGGTGTAACTCGAGGACTTGCTTTTCAGCTGGAATCAATGTCGGATTGGCATTGTTGATGAACAGGTTATCTCCATCCAATTCAATTTTGCCGCACTCCGTATGGAGCAAATCATGCGTCTTTATATAATCAAAGACTTTTTTAAATAGCGGATGAAGTGATTCTATCCGTTCAGAGTTCTGTAAATTTGAAACAATCATAGTCGTTATGTTTATTCTTTAATGTTGTTCGTTTGAGAAGGCAGAAGGGCTGTCTCTTGCTGCACTTTTGGGCTTTGATCTTTGAAGTCCACATCCTCTTTGTCGTTTTTCCAAAGGATGCTTAGAGAAGGCTTTTCCCATTAACCGGCTTGTTTTTTTATGTCGGCTAGGACTTGCTTTGTTCTTGGTGTCAAAGATACCATAATCAAGGCCAAAAAGCAATATTCCGAGAAAGTTTTGTAAGGTTGTCTTCTCTCTATTGAAGGATTATCGTTTTCACGGGTTGGTTATGATTGTTTCAGACAGTTCTTGTCTTTTCCTGTAATTTGTATTATGTTTTTGGGACTGAAAAAAGTATTTTACTATTTTTGTGCGAAGTGTTGACAAAATGTGAGGAGAACAGCCAATTGATTGTTCTCATGTCTTTTGTATAATAAAAATCATAACAGAGAGATAATGAATTTGAAGAAGTTATTGTTTGCTGCTTGTTGCGTGGCTGGTTGGGGAATCCAACAGCAAACGGCTCAAGCACAAGACAGGTTGCCTGGTTATTTACAGGCTGAGAAGTTTACAGCTGAAAAGTTGAAAACCATGTTGTTTTCTACCACCGTTAATCCACATTGGCTCCCGAAGGGTAATTCTTTCTGGTATCAGTATAAAACCAGTGAAGGTATGTTCTGGTACATTGTGAATCCGGAGAATCGTACCAATCAATTCCTTTTCGATCGTGACAAGATGGCCTCTCAGCTTACCGAGATTGTGGGAGATCCGTTTGACGCGCAGCATCTGCCTATCCGTGACTTGAAGGCAGAAGCCGATGGAAAGACATTTTCTTTCAATGTGACTTCTACTTTGGATGTCAAGGTTCCCAATAAGGATGGAAAGGGTAGCAAGACAGAAAAGAAGGTTTTCTATTTCTCATACGACTATCCCAGCCAGCAGCTGACTCATTTGAAGGATAAGGAAAAGGAACTTTCAGAATTGAGTTGGGCTTCTATCTCTCCCGATGGGCAGACAGTGGTATATGCGAAAGATCTGAACTTGTATCGCATGAGTATTGCTGATTATGAGAAGGTTAGAAAAGACGAAAAGGATAGTACCATTGTAGAAATCCAGTTGACATCCGATGGAGTAGACGGCTTTGGATATGGTCTCCCTTATAGTCGTTTGAATACAGATACATTATGCAATGGCAAACGTAAGGGGGTATACATTCTATGGTCGCCTGATTCACGTTATTTTACGACAGTCTTGTCTGATGAGCGTGCTGTGAAACCATATTGGGTCATTCATGCTACGGCTCAACCTCGTCCTACATTGGAAACTTATCGTTACCAAATGCCGGGTGAGAAAGAATCGTCGATTGACCATCTGTATTTGTTTGACTTAAAAGATAATTCGCGTAAAGAAATCAAAGTGTCTGCTTATAAAGATCAATGGCTGACACTTCTGGACAAACCGTTAACACATAAAGAAAGTGTTAAGGAACGATGTGCAGCTGTATGGCAGGGAGATAGCCAACGTTTCTATTTGAGCCGTAACAGCCGAGATTTGCACCGTATAGATATTTGTAGCTATACGATTGGGGAGGATTCGATTGTTCCGATTATTAAAGAACGGATGAATACGTATCAAGAGACTCGTCCTTTACACTTGTTGAAATCCGGCAAGGAATTGGTGCATTGGAGTGAACGCGACGGATGGGCACATTTGTATTTGTATGATGCTCAAGGAAACCTGAAGAATCGCATTACAGAAGGTCCTTGGCATGTGGATAAAATTTTGAAGGTGGATGAGAAAACGGGAACGATTTATTTCATGGCCAATGGAAAAAATAAAGGAGAAAATCCTTATTACGAACATCTTTATCGTGTGAATTCCAATGGTACAGGCTTGAAACAGTTGACGAAAGGTGATTTCTTCCATGCTGCCGAAGTGGATGATGAGGCTCGTTTTATTGTTACTAATTATTCTCGTGTAAATTCTATTCCTTGTGCAGAATTGCTGGACAATAACGGGAAAATGCTAATGAAATTGCAGGAAAGCGATTTTTCACAGTTGTTTGCTGCTGGTTACAAGTTCCCAGAGCCTTTCAAAGTCAAGGCAGCCGACGGAGTGACCGATCTTTATGGAGTTATGTACAAACCGTTTAATTTTGATTCTACCCAAGTGTATCCTATCGTGGACTATGTTTATCCTGGTCCGCAGGTAGAAGGTACTGACTATCCTTTTACACGTATGTCTGTTCGTACAGACCGCTTGGCACAAGCCGGTTTTGTGGTGATTACTGTGGGACAACGAGGGGGACACCCGAGTCGTTCAAAATGGTATCACAACTTTGGTTACGGAAATATGCGTGATTATCCATTGGCCGATCATAAATATGCCATTGAACAGTTGGCAAATCGTCATTCATTCATTGATATTAACCGTGTGGGGATTCATGGACATTCAGGTGGTGGATTTATGAGTACGGCAGCTATGTGTCAGTATCCAGATTTTTTCAAAGTGGCTGTATCTTGTGCTGGTAATCATGACAATAACATTTATAACCGTTGGTGGAGTGAAACTCATCATGGAGTGAAGGAGGTAATTTCAGAGAAAGGAGATACAACCTTCGTGTACAAGATTGCTACCAATCCTCAGATAGCTAACAAACTGAAAGGGCATTTACTCTTGGTTCATGGAGATATTGACAATAATGTGCATCCAGCCAATACGATTCGTGTAGTGGAAGCTCTGATTAAAGCCGGCAAGCGTTTTGATTTGTTGATCCTTCCGCAGCAGCGTCATTCATTTGGTAATATGGATGAATACTTTTATTGGAGGCTTGTGGATTATTTCTCTGAACACCTGAATGGAGGAAGTGAAAAGTTTGTAGATATTCCAAAGCGATGAGGAATTCGGTGGAAATATAGATAAAAAAGAGCTTTGAACTGCAGTGGTTTTCTTAAAGAAAACTCTGAGGTTCAAAGCTCTTTTTTTGATTGAAATTTATTTTTTGATGAGGGCACGGACTACAAACCAGGCATGATGAGCCATGGTGGATACATATCCATAATGCTTGCACATGATATGAAAACGTTCTTTTAAAGACGCTTTATGATTGTGCATGGTCAGTCCGTCGTTTAAATAGTCAATAAGGATGAGATGGGTATTGTGGAGTACCTTGCTCTTTTTCATTATCTTGATGCACCAGTCGAAATCAGAAGAAAATCGATAGTGGAGATCGTATGGCTCTACTTTGTCTCGGCGGGCAAAGAAGGCTTGATGGCATACGAGCATTCCTTTCTTGAAACTCTTCCAAGTAAGTTGTTCTGGTGCTGATAAGCGGCGCATACGTATGAAATGTCCTTCTTCGTCGACGATGGCAGTTTCACCGTAAATGACATCTGGCAGTTTGTGGTCAGTAAGTGAGTGTACAATCATCTGTAGGGTATCATCCTCATGCAACTCGTCTCCAGCATTTAGGAAGCAGAGATAATCTCCCGTCGCTAACTGGATTCCTTTGTTCATTGCGTCATACAAACCTTTATCTGGTTCGCTGACAATGCAATGGATATGCTCTTTGTAGCGGTTGGCTATTTCAAGTGTCCGGTCACTGGAATCCCCGTCTATAATAATGTATTCTACATTCTTATAGGTTTGAGTGATGACACTCTGTATCGTATCCTCTAACACAGCTGCAGCATTGTATGTAACTGTGATGATGGAGAACTTTGGATGTAGGTGAATCTGATTATGCATTTTGATTAATGACCTTGTTGTAAATTTTGATGTATTGGTTTGCTACAATGGACTCGGAATATGTGCTGGTCGCTTTTCGTTTGGCGGCTTCACTCAAACTCTGATAATTTCCCTCTGTAAGGGTCCATCGAATCCCGTTGGCTAAGTCTTCGGCCGATTTATATTGGGCTACATATCCGTTGTGCAGGTGGTCAATCATCTGTGGAATGCCGCCTATTTGAAAGCCTACACAAGGTATTCCGCAAGCCATGGCTTCGACAATTGTATTGGGAAGATTGTCTTGTAGAGACGGGGTAACATATAAGTCGACTGCATTATAAATTTCTACCAACTCTTTTTCATTGCTCACATAATTCATGTTGTAAATCGGGAAAGGAAGGAGAGAAGTGCATTGGTCGGCATGGCTTCCCAGTACAACGACTCCTAAATCCTTACTTAATTTAGGGTCTTCTTTCGTAATGAGTTCACAGGCCTTAATCAAGTAATCGATACCTTTACGCTTGTCTGTAATCTTCATCGAACCGAACAGAAGCAGTCGCTTGTCTGTAGGCAGGTGAAGCTTTTCGCGGGCAAATTTCTTGGGACGCGGCATGAACAAGTTTGTGTTGATGGCATTGGGGATGCTGACGATGGTTTGTCCTTTGATCAAAGCACTGTTTCGGGCCATCTCTTCCAACCAATGGCTACAAGCCACAAATGTAATTTGGGAATTGTTGTATATCTTTGCTTTCTTGCGAAATATCTTATAGGATAAATCTTTTTTGTGCGGTTTCTGCAGCATCTCACAATTTTGGCAGCTACTTGTATATTTGTCACAATTGCCTGCGTAATGGCAGATACCGGTGAAAGGCCACATGTCGTGTAAGGTCCATACGATAGGCTTTCCGGAATCAATGATGCGTTTGATATCATTCAGTGATAACATCCCCTGATTGATCCAGTGCAGGTGGATAACATCTGCTTGGCGGAATTCGGGGAGTGATGTGATATTGGTTCCGGTATTGGCAATATCCACGGCAAACAGATTGTGTTTCTTGAAACCGTTGGCAGCCCAAATGACGATACGTTCCCAAGCGAATTGCCAGATTTTTCTCCATGATTTCTTTAAAGCAATAACGGACACTTGATCGGTCTGTTTGTCGCGAACCAGCATTTTTGCTTTGATGCCATTATTCTTTAAAGCTTCCATCAAGCGGTTGGCTGCAATGGCTGCTCCTCCTATCCGCTCTGCAGTATTGATGATAAGTACTCTCATGGGTCTAAAATTTTTGCAAAGATAGAGAAAAAAGCAAAACCTTTGGGCATGAAAAAATGGAAAATACCGTGTGTAGAAGCAAACAGGAGGCTATAAGGGAGGAGAGGTTTCTTATTTTATCTGGAAAAGTCTCCTTTGAGCGTGCGTTTGATTCTTCGCAGGGCTTTTGCTATGAACGAATTGGTTCGAGCATAATAATCTATATAGGCTTGTCGGGCTTCTGAGTTTTCTGTAGCCGGGAGGATCCGTTTTACAGGGATAGGATGCATGAATAGGTGGGATGCATACAATCCGCCGCCACCGCAATTGGTCCCGCTTCCGTCGAATCCTTCGTTTTGAACCAGTGATTTTCCTACGTTCAGTGAGAGAATGCCTCGAAGAAAGAGGGAGGCATTCCAACGGATAGCCCATGAATTGTTTTTCCCTTCAATCTGTCGGCGTAGCATGCGGGTATATCCGTATTTCCCATTAAAGTCGAAGGTATACGTCAGTCCTCTTTCTTCTAGTTCTTTGAGCAGGGCTTTTCCGTCCGGATTGAAGAATTTCCATGCTCTTTTCCAAGTTGCCCATCCCCAACTTCCTGTCCATCGTATCAAGAAAGTGTCGGGCAGGTAAGGAGCTTGAGTAAAGTCACATCCTTGGATATGTCCAACGGCTTCTTCGTCTTTGTAGACTTCCAGAGCGTCGTTCATGAACTGGAGGAAATAAGGGGCAGTGATCAAATCGTCTTCTAATACGATGACTTTTTCAAAGACATTGATTTGTGTAGTTACGCCGTCAATGATACTTTTGGCTAATCCCCAGTTTGTTTCCCGTTCAATATAATGAATGGCTTTAAATCCTTGGATGGTGTGGATATACGCCCGCACTTCGTTGACCAGTGGAACTTGTTCCGCATCTCGAGCAGCATCGGAGTAGATGAATAGTTCACTATCTGCAGCCAGCGTATTGTTTTTTAGTGCTTCTACTGTTCTTCGCACATGTTGTGGGCGGTTGTATACAAATAACAGGATGGGGGCATTCATAGGCTTTATTTAAACGGGTTATATTTTAGAAAACAGAGTCGGTCGGATAGCTTGTTCAGCCATGTATAGGGCTGGGGACCTCCATTCCTTCGTTTGTCTTCCAAGCAGTTTCGTAAGGATTGGATAGGGGCCTCGAAGAAGAGTTGCTTCAATACGGCTCCTTGTTTTTCTTTCAATTCCTGATACAATTTGGGATCGTTCTCTAATTGATGAATGAGTCGTACCATTTCATCCATGGTCTTTACATTGCATTCGTCAATAATCAGTTCATGATGGATAACTTCATCTCGATTCATGATAGCGAGTGCTCCTAATGAAATAGCCTCAGCTACCGAATTGCCTCGGATGGCTCTACCTCCCATCTTGACAAAATACTTGGCATCGAAAATGTGCTGCAGATTATCGAAGATGCGTTGTTGATGGAGAATGATTTCATATCCAGCATCAATTAAGGGTTGGAAATGAGCCGGCGCCTTTGTCACTGGGCGTTCAGTGGTGGAATTGATTTCCATAAAGATTCCTTGACGATGGGAAGGTCGTTTCAGATAACCTTGCATGAGGTTCTCCAAGGTATGCTGGCTGACGAAGGTGTAAGGAAAGTCTACGATTCCACATTTCTCGGCTACGATGCCTCGAGCCATTTGGTTGAGGGTTATGTCATAGCCGAAATGTACACTTCCTGTTGCCATATTGGCTTCTCCAATCATGTAGCCGAAAAGAGTTTCAGGGTAGTTGCGTACAACTTCGGTAGGAAGACTGACATTGATAGACAGTACAACATCGTATTGTCCCCAATTGATGTCCCTACAAGGAATAGCAAATTTTCCATTGGGATAAGGACTTCCGGGCTGCTTGAATTCTTGCCCTGGGATTTTATCCAATGTCTCGGTTTTCAGCAGATGTAAATATGGGGCAATATGAGGTATAACTTTCTTATAGATTTGTGTCTCTCGGTTCATTTCTTCTTTTACGATATAGAAATCGGCTCCCAGTTCTGCCATCAGTCCGATGGGACCTACTCGTCCCATGGAAGAGAATAAAATGGATGCTGCTTCCTTTTCTGAAGAAGGGCAGACGTATAGGTCTTGGTAGACCTCTTGTTTCACTAAGGCTATTTTCATGTTTCTGACGTCTTTAAAAACTGACTTTTTTCGTTTTATCAACGGTGTTAATAACTTTGTAAATTGCTTGGTAATCAATGGAATACCTTGTTGATAGCATTTCGTAATGCTTCGAGGTATCCTCTGCCGAATTTTAGGTCGGGCTCCATATAGTTCCCTTCCGCCCATTCGTTCCAAGATTTTAAGAAAACGATTCTTTCTTCTTCTGGCTTGTTTATTACTTGCTTGAAAGTGATTTCTGCATGTCGTTCGAACTTGTCAGGAGTAGAGTGGATAAGGATGTGTCCTGCTCTTCCCGAACGGGGAGAGTGGTCCCAATTAGGGATAAGCGTAGGATAGCAATCTGTCTGTTTGTCTTCTTCTCCCGTAAAGTATTTGGCGGCTTTTTCGTATTCGATTCGTCTGCCTTGTTTGAAGGCAAGACGCTGGAATTTGGCATTAATGCGTTCTATAAGGGAAAAATCTTTTTTGAAGACATCAAAGAGTCGTACCATAATAGTAGCTTGGAATCCCCATTCTTTATACAAAGGCATTTCTTCTGGTTTTGAAGTATGTCCTACAAAATGAATATGGAATCCTTCTTGGGCTGCCAGTTCTTGCCATAGGTCGATGAAATGTTTCATGTCGGGTACACTCATTGGAGAGTAGACGACAAAAATGGGACATCCGTTTACTCGGATGTAACGGGGGTCTTTAAAAGCGGGAAGAACAGCTTGGAAATGGGCTATGTAATCTTCATCACCTGGATAAAGTTGTTCCATGAGCATTTTGTTGCTTCCGTCCTTGCTGAATTGTTTGTCTTCCCAGCTATGATTGGCCCATGCTAGACAGAATGGAAAATCTGGCTCTCCGCTTTGTAGCACTTCATTGAAAGGGCGTTCTAACAATTGTCTTCCATTGCCGAACCAATAATGCCAGTAGCAAAAGCCTTCTATGCCGTATTCACGTGCCATATCTGCTTGTGCTTTGCGTGTCTCTGGCAGGCGTAAGTCGTAATAGCCTAAGTCTGCTGGTACTTTAGGTTGGTAATGTCCCTTGAAAAGAGGTTTGGCCTTGCCTACATTTGTCCATTCTGTGAATCCCTTTCCCCACCATTTGTCGTTTTCCGGTGTGGGGTGGAATTGGGGTAAATAGAATGCGATGACACGTACTTTCTTATTTTGTTCCATGAGTATGTTTTCTTTTATGTGTCCCTCGGTTCATTGAAAAGGGAGTTTATGAAACTTTGATTTTAGAATTAAAGTTTCTGTTTCAGTTTTCTTATAAATCGCTTCAAACTGTATCGACGTAGTCGTTGAAGAATGAATAGAGGCTGGAGTCGTAAGTAGTATCCGATCAGTCCTGCTTCAGAACAAGTTGCCAACCACTTCCTGTATTCATCTACAAATGGAGAATTCCAAGGTTTGTTGAGGCCGGCGTAGTGGACTTGTACCACTTCTCGCTGCATGCGATGCCATAGTTCCAACTCCTTTTCCCGGTTCCCTGCATAAGGACCATACGGATTGAATATTACCTGTTCATCGGGAACATGAAACTGGAATCCGCAGACTACATACTTATGGTCCATAAAACGGATTCCTTGGGTACAACATAATGCAATGCAGTCTTGTTCGGGTAACAATAAGCGGTGGGCATTGGAGCGGAAAAATTGGGTAAGTTCTGCTTGCTTATTGTCTCGACGCAGGCATTTCAAATTCAGAAGCATGTAGCCTGCTGAAATCTCATAGCGGGCTACGATGTCTATTTCTTCTGGAGTGAAGTTTGCTCGGTAGCGGGGAATGCTGGTATTTTCTTGTATCGGACGAGTCCCTGCATAATAGAAATCTTCTTCTGGAAATAAGAAATAGGAAGGTGAAATGTCGTCGGTAAATATGACATCTACATCCGAGAAGAGGATGCGGTCGTATGTAGGAAACATATCGGCAGCTGTAAGCTTATAGAATATTTCTTTTGAGAAATGAGATTTGACTTGTAATTTCTCCCAACCGGTATGGTATGCTGATGCGTCGATGAAGTCTATTCGTGCATTTTTGAATTGTGATACGATCTTTCTAATGCGACACTGGTGCTTGTTCTCCAAATCGGTATGGACAACGTAAAGGTGATACTGATAGTTTGTAGAAGCATGGCGAAGCAATGAATAAAAGGCCACGCAGGCTGCCAGCACATAATAGCGGTCGAATGTAAAGAATATAGGTATCGTTTTCATTTTACAAAGTTCAATGTTTCTTCTTGAGTAAGTAGTCGGTGGCTTCTAAGAACGTAACCGACCCGCTTAGTTTCATTAATATAAGGTATAAAGAAGCGGCAACGCTTACTTTGATTATTAATGAAAGGAGTATTTGATTGGTGAATGAGGCTGCCCATCCAGCAATTGTTATGCATGCGGCTGCAATCAGCAGGAAAGGAAGAATGTCTTTTAAAGCCTGCCAAAGGGTAAGGTTGATTTCACGGTGTACGTAGTGTTGCCATAGCCCTAACCAGCCGATGTTTATGCAAATATACGCGATAATCATAACTTTCAATCCATAAGGATGACAAATCAAAGCGGAAGCTATTTGAAATAGACCTAAAAAGATGGTATTCCACATAAATAAATCTGAACGATTTTTGCTGATGAGCAGGTTGGTATAGAGTCCTTGGATGGGGACAAATGCTCCTCCGATGCATAAGATTTGCATGAGTTGAGCACTTTCTGCCCATTTTTCGGTAATAGTTAGTACAATCAGTTCGTATGAAATGAGTGAGAGTCCCAGTAGGCAGGGAAAGGATACGAAGGCTGTGAAACGTAACATCTTACGGAATACACGGCATTGGCGAACTTTATCATCGGCTACGTCACGTAGTACGGGCTGGGCTATTCCATTTACCATACCTTGAATGGTACTGTATCCCATGGAGGTCCATTTGTTGGCTTGGTTGAAAAGGCCAACTTCTTTTTCTGAATAGTATTTGCCCAGAATGACAGACAACAGGTTATTGTTGATGTTAGAGGCTATATTAGTAAGAAGTATTTTACTGCTGAAGCCAATCATTTCCTTTAAAGGATGTAAGGAAATGTTCCAAGATGGTTTCCATCCTGAGAAAATCCAGAAAAGGAGAGAATTGGAGGTGACATAGACAAGACTCTGTGTGGCAATACCCCAATAGGACATGCCGCAAAATGCCATCGTAACTCCTGTTATACCCGATAAAATAAGGCTGGTTAATTGGATTAAGGCTTTCTGCTTGACTTTCATTTGTTTGAACAGCCAAGCGTTGTGAGCAGTTCCCAGACTGGCGATTACGAATCCCAAGAAGATGTAGCGGGCCAGAGGTGTCAGTGCTGGGGTGTTATAAAACCTGGCAATGGATGGTGCAAGGAAAAATAACAAGATATACAATGAAATCCCCATTCCCAAGTTGAACCAGAATACAGCATTGTAATCTTCGTGCTTTATTTCCTTTCGGTTGGCTAATGCTGCGGTAAATCCGCTTTCTTGAAGTGTAGAAGCCATCAGAGAGAAAATGGTGAGCATACCTACCATACCATAGTCGGAAGGACTCAGCATTCTGGAAAGAAGAATCCCAAAACATAGGTTCAGCAGTTGCTGTAAGCTGCTATTGATACCTCCCCAAAGGAGACCTCTTGCTGTCTTTTCTTTTAATGAGTTCACCATGTTCGGGTGATTTACTGTGATTATGAAGTGTTTTTATACGGTTACTTTAAAAGTACATGCAGTTCTGTTCCTTCTGTGGCGGAATAATCCGACATGAACAGAACAAAACTGCATGTTTATTTTTTCTAATCAATGATTAGAGAGAAGAGGCTATTAGCAAACTTTGCTACCTGGTTTCACTTCTTTCAACAAAGAAGTAACCGCCAGTGATCCGTCAAAGTTTTCAGCGCTTAGAATCATACCTTCACTTACCAAACCGTTCTTGAACTGGCGTGGAGCAAGGTTGGCAATGAACAAAACTTGTTTTCCTACTAATTCTTCTGGTTTGTAGTGCTGTGCAATACCGCTGACAATGGTACGGTCTTCCAAACCGTCGGCAATACGGAACTTCAACAGCTTCTTCATCTTAGGAACTGTTTCGCATTCCAATACGGTACCTACACGGATATCCAATTTTTCAAACTCTTCGAATGCGATGTTCGGTTTAATAGGGTCTGCCTTGTAGTTGGCTTCTTCGTTGGCTTTCTTAGTAGCCAATAGTTTGTCAACCTGTGTTTGGATAGCATCATCTTCAATTTTTTCGAACAACAATTCTGGCTTGTTCAACTGGTGACCGGCTTCAAGCAAGTCTGTACGGCCTAATTCAGCCCAGTCGAATTCTTCCATGTTCAGCATTGTACGCAATTTAGCAGAACTGAATGGCAAGAACGGTTCGAATGCGATGGCTAAGTTGGCAACCAACTGAAGGGCGATGTTCAAGATAGTGGCTACGCGGTCCATATCTGTCTTGGCCAATTTCCAAGGTTCTGTATCAGCCAAGTATTTGTTACCGATACGAGCCAAGTTCATGGCTTCTTTCTGTGCATCGCGGAATTTGAATACATCCAACAACTTTTCAACTTCTGCTTTTACGTCAGCAAATTCTTTCAAAGTTTCGTGGTCGTAATCTGTCAGTTCGTTAGCAGCCGGTACCTGTCCGCCGAAATATTTGTTGGTAAGAACCAATGCACGGTTTACGAAGTTACCGTAAACGGCAACCAATTCGTTGTTGTTGCGTGCCTGGAAGTCTTTCCAAGTAAAGTCATTATCTTTTGTTTCTGGAGCGTTAGCTGTCAATACGTAACGAAGAACATCCTGTTTGCCTGGGAAGTCCTGCAGGTATTCGTGCAGCCATACTGCCCAGTTGCGTGATGTTGAAATCTTGTCACCTTCCAAGTTCAAGAACTCATTAGAAGGAACGTTGTCTGGAAGGATGTAGCTGCCTTCAGCTTTCAACATAGCTGGGAATACGATACAGTGGAATACGATGTTGTCCTTACCGATGAAGTGAATCAAACGGGTTTCAGGATCTTTCCACCATTTTTCCCAAGAATCAGGGAGCAATTCTTTGGTGTTAGAAATGTAGCCGATAGGCGCATCGAACCATACGTACAAAACTTTGCCTTCTGCACCTTCTACTGGAACAGGAATACCCCAATCCAAGTCACGGCTTACGGCACGTGGTTGAAGACCCATGTCTAACCAACTCTTGCACTGGCCGTATACGTTTGGACGCCATTCTTTGTGACCTTCCAAAATCCACTGACGCAACCATTCTTCGTGCTTGTTCAAAGGCAAGTACCAGTGTTTGGTTTCTTTCATGACCGGTTTGCTGCCGCTGATGGCACTTTTCGGATTAATCAAGTCGGTTGGAGAAAGTGAAGTACCACATGCTTCACACTGGTCACCATAAGCACCTTCATGATGGCAATGAGGACATTCACCGGTAATGTAGCGGTCGGCCAAGAAGGTATGAGCTTCTTCGTCGTAATATTGCTCAGAAGTTTGTTCGATGAATTCGCCTTTGTCATATAATTTACGGAAAAAGTCGGAAGCTGTTTTTGCGTGAACTTCAGAACTGGTACGTCCGTAAACATCAAATGAAATACCGAATTCTTTGAAAGAATCGCGGATCAATGTATGGTAACGGTCTACTACATCCTGCGGAGTGATTCCTTCTTTCTTGGCACGGATAGTGATAGGTACACCGTGTTCGTCAGAACCGCCGATGAAGAGAACGTCTTCTTTCTTCAGACGCAAGTAGCGTACATAGATATCGGCTGGAACATATACTCCGGCAAGGTGACCGATATGTACCGGACCGTTGGCGTAAGGCAAAGCCGAAGTCACGGTGGTACGTTTGAATTTCTTTTCCATATATGTATAGTGTTATTGTTGTAATTGCATAATACAATGTGTGTGCAAAGATAGTGATTTTTGCGGTTTATCACTTGACCTCGTGTTAAATAGTTGGGGCTGGAAACGCAGATAATTGTGGGAGTAGGGTAGGGGAGTGTTTGAATGGGAGTGTAGGCTGTCTCTCTTTTTTTCTAAGGTTGAGGAGAATGGGGAATTGTTCAATAGATTGAGACTGTGCTTTAACCGTTCAACCTATTGAACAATGAAGATAGGGTTGTTCCCTATTATATTCGAAAAGATTCTGCTTTTTAAAAGCTATTTGAAAGAAGGTAAATATGGTTAGAATTGAATGGTTTTATCTTCGACTTTCGGTATGATTACTTTAAATTTATCTTGCGATTTTTCTACTGTTCTTTTTACCCTCTTTTTTCCTGTTTTTTGAACTTCTCTTTTGCCTTCTTCAATAAAACAGATTCCTCTTGCACTTAGCTTGTTGTCAATTTCTTCCAATTCACCTAAAGCTTCTTGATTTTGCAGGTAAATAAAGTATTGTTTTTGCTCTTCTAATGTAAGCTCTTCCAAAGGCTTCTTTGAAAACTTATTAATATTGATTTTTTTCATATTAATAAGCTCTTTTCTTCTGATTAACAAGTCTGCAGTAACCTTACCAAAATATTCTCTGATAGTAGGATATTTATCTGCTTCTTTTTATGATGGAATATAATACTTCTTCTGTAAAGGTAATAATGCTTCTTCTTTCTCTTTATTTGTAGTGGCATTTCTAATCGCTTCATTGATTTCAAAATCTGAAGCTCCTTTCCCTTTTAATAGGAGTGATATTTTCTCCCAATTTGGTTTGTTTTTTTTAGCCATAAATTTGAACTTTTAATTTGTACAAAATTACATATATTATGAAGATAAAGCAATGAAAACAAGGAATAAATTATTTAAAATAAATTGAAAATGATATCTGAATAGGTATCCTATAATTAGAGCGTATAATTTGTTTTTATTTGCTCTTATTCTTCATGCTATTTGAATAGAAATGGACGTGAATTATTCAGCGAATAATAGTCTTATTTATACACTATATTAACTGATTATTTTAGGTATATGAATATCCTTTTTTATGTAATTAATTATA
>RCNI01000646.1_pt1 | contig 20718 bp, 15 predicted proteins | sample 2041151 | NCBI WGS metagenome assembly RCNI01 (sample SAMN09708214, study PRJNA481090) | feces metagenome | isolation source: feces | place: Antarctica: Albino Rookery | reverse complement strand
CCGAACTCTTCCTTAAACCAGGAAACCAGCCAGAAACCACGGTAGGTCTGCAGTTCGTTTAAGTACTCTTCCGTCAGGGAGGGGAAGGGAGGCAGCACCGTCTGCATAGTGAAGAACCGCTTGGAGGGCACCTGAATGGAAGAAAGAGTGCCCAGACTGATTGCAGCGGTATCACTTTCGGTGCAGGAAAGACCGAAGGCTTCGCACATCTTATCGGAGCCGGTGACGATGAAGGGCAGTCCCTCCGGAATACCCGTATCCTCGGCAGCCTGTGCCGTGATGGTGCCGAGGACGGTTCCGGGCTTTACCAGCTCAAACAGCTTGTCGTCATCCAACAGATACAGCTCCCGGTGCAGGTCGTTTTTGGGATACCAGCGCCGGTTTTTGGTGTCGTAGGGAAGAATACCGCACATATTCGCGGTGGAATCCTTGAGAACACCGGTGAATTTTACATTGAAATAGGTGGAAAGCAGACCGTATTTGTAGGTCTTTTTCCAGTTTTCCGGCTCGTTGAGTGCCAGCCAGTTGCAGTACATATGGGTACGCAGGGTGTTGATGGTGTCGGTAAGCCGTGCCACCTTAAAGAGGGTGCGGGTTTTCAGGGTCATGGGGGGCATATTTTCGGCTTCACGCTTATCAAGCCACAAGATGGCGTCCCGAAGGGGCTTCCCGTCCCGGTCAAAGCAGATCGCAGTACCACGGATGCAGGTGCAGGTGACGGCAATAATCCGCTTCCATTCCTCAGGGTGGCGCTGTTTCAGCTCCCGGGAAACTTCACACATGATTTTCCAGTAGCTTTCGGGATCTTGTTCTGCCCAGTTGGGCTTGAGGGAGTAGTATGGCTCTTCGTAGACCTTTTTCACCTTGTCCAGGATGTTGCCCTGCGTATCCACAAGGACAACCCGGGCACTCTGAGTGCCTACATCAAAAGTAAGTACCAGAGGGTCCTGATGAGAAGCGGCGTCCAGCAGTGACATTCTGATTCCTCCTACATAAGGATGCCATGCATCCGTAATCTCTCTTTTTCTTCTGCGGGGTGGCAAAACACCTGGCAGGCGTTGTGCTATCTGACGGATAACACTGCTATTATCATACAGCGTTTTGTACATAAATCAATACCTTTTACGCAATATGTAATAAAAATATTTTTATATCGATATATAAATTATGCAAAATCACAATAAAAAGTTGGTTTACCCACTAGACAAGCGGGAGGGGAGTCGCTATAATAGCCTTAGGTACAGAAAAGTGTATATAAAAACGGAGAGGAGAAAATGGATGCTGCAGTCAGCTTATCGAAAAGAGTGGTATGTGGGAAGCAGTATTGCCAAGGGCTTCATCGGAACCCCCATCGGCAGCCGGATCCCCACCATCACAGAATATGCAGAGGAATTTTCCTGCTCCCGGGGAATTGTACAGAACGCACTGGCGGCCCTGGAAGAGAAAAAAGTGATTCTGCTGGATCGGCTGGGAAAAAAGGGCACTTACCTTGTGAGCAAGGAAGATGACCGGCTCTTTGAATTTTCCGGGCTTAGCCATTTGACGGCATCCATGCCGCCGCCTATCAACCGGCACTTCGCCGGACTTGCTACCGGCATCTGTCAGGGAATGGGCAAGTGTCCGGTCCCCTTTACCTTTGCTTTTGTGCAGGGCGCTAAGAACCGGGTGCGGGCACTGGTTTCGGGAGCGTATGACTTTGTGGTGACCACCAAGTTTTCCGCTGAACTTTACGCCTCCAAGTACCCGGAGGTGGAGATTGCATTTCCCTTTGATGCCTGCGAATATGCTCTGCCCCACAAGCTGTACATCAATCAGCCGGGGAAAACCGGGATTGAGGACGGCATGACCATTGCGGTAGATCCCTCCAGTTACGATCAGGTGGCAATTACCAGAAAGATCTGTGAAGGAAAAAAGGTACACATTCGGGAAATGCCCTTCGTCAGTGCCACATACGCTTTCTATACGGGGAAGATCGATTGTCTGGTATTCCGGGACGGCATCGAAAACAGCAAGGATAACCTGCTGAATCTGGTGCTGGGACAGGAAAACTGCATTCCCTTCTCTCGGATCAGCGAGATTTCCCTGAAAGAAGGAAACCCGGATATGGAGTGCCCCGTGGCTCTGGTACACAAAGATAATTACGGCATAACGGGAATTTTGAAGAATTATCTGATGGGAGAAGATGTGGGAGCCATTCAGAAGAAAGTGATGGATGGCAGGATGCTCCCCCAATTTTATTAAAGAAAAACGGAAGTAAGCAGTTTTAGGAGGATAAAAATGTCAATTGAGCAAGAATTGAGAAAACATTTTCCTGATGTGCAGATCCATGCCGCTATGGATGAGCGGAAGATCCTGACACTCACAGGCTCCTGCAACAGCTGGGGGCAACTGGTGCAGATCGGACACAAGGCGGCAAAGTACAAGGGTGTCAGAAATGTGGTCAATAAGATGACGGTAAACGGTCTGACCATCCCCAAGAAGGATTACACCCCCTACCGGCAGGCCGGTGAAAAGCTGGGCGTTGTGGAAAATGTGGATGTGGTCATCATCGGCGCCGGTATTTCCGGCTGCGGCATTGCCAGAGAGCTTTCCAAGTACGATCTGAATGTGCTGCTGGTGGAGATGTCCGGGGATGTAGCTACCGGAGCCACCAAGTCCAATAACGGCAATATCCATCCCGGCTACGCCGCAAAGCCCGGCACCCTGAAAGCAAAGCTGAATGTTGAGGGCAACCGGATGTACACCGACTGGGCGGAACAGCTGGACTTTGACCTCCAGCGGGTAGGTGCTATGGGTTTTGTCACCAATCCCTGGCTGAAACCGGCACTGCACGCAGTCTACAGCGTAGCAAAGAAGAACGGTGTGCCTGCACAGCTGATCGGCGGCAAGCAGGCAGCGGAGATTGAGCCGGGCCTTGTGAAGAACGGTCTGGCAGATCAGGTAAAGCTGGCACTGTGGATGCCCACCATGGGTCTGGTAGAACCCTATCAGGTGGCGGTGGCTCTGGCAGAAAACGCTGCGGAAAACGGCGTTCGCTTCTGGTTCGACTGCACCGTGGCAGACATCCTCCGGGAAAACGGCAAGGTAACCGGTGTACTTACCAACAAGGGCATCATCAAGACCAAATATGTCATCAACTGTGCCGGTATTTATGCCGATGAGATTTCTGCGATGGCAGGAGATGAAAGCTATACCCTCCATCCCAGAAAGGGCGTTATCGCCATTCTCGACAAGGCAAAGAAGCCGGAATACGAGGCACTTTGCAATCATGTGACCTGGGAGGGCTTAAAGCTTACCATCAAGAATATGAAGGCAGAGACCAAGGGCGGCGGTATGTGCCACACCCCGGAGGGTAATATCCTCATGGGTCCCTCCGCTGTGGAAGTGCCTGACAAGGAAGACAAATCCACCGATCCCAAGAGTCTGGGCTATGCCATGGGTCGGGGCGATTCTCATATCCAGTACGGCGATGTGATCCGGTTCTTTGCCGGTTCCAGACCCGCAGACTATAAGGAAGATTTCATCATCGAAATGTCGGATGTAACCGACGGCTTCGTGAATGTAGGTGCCATTCAGTCCCCCGGTCTTGCTTCTGCCCCTGCCATTGCCAAGATGGTGGAGGGCATCCTCACAGACCATGCCAAGGCAAAGGGCGAGGCACTTCGGAAGAAGCCGGACTGGAACCCCATTCGTAAGAGAAAACCGGAGTTCCGGAAGATGAGCCGGGAGGAACAGGATGAACTGATTCGGAAGAATCCCAGCTACGGCAAGATCGTCTGCCGCTGCGAGAGCATTACGGAAGGCGAAATTCTGGATGCCATTCATTCCCCGGTGCCGCCCACTTCGGTTGACGGTATTAAGCGCCGGACGAGAGCCGGCATGGGCAGATGCCAGGGCGGCTTCTGCCAGCCCAGAGTGCTGGAGATTCTGGCACGGGAACAAAATCGCAGCTGGACGGATATTACCCTCAAGGGTGAGGGCAGCAATATCCTGATCAGCAGCAACAGACCCCTTGCGGAAGAAAAGGAGGAGCAGGCATGATCACGATTCAGGCAGATATTGTTGTTGTGGGTGGTGGTCCGGCCGGTCTGGCTGCAGCGCTGGAGGCACGGCGGCAGGGCGCAGAAAAGGTGCTGATCATCGAACGGGATCAGCAGCTGGGCGGTATCCTGCAGCAGTGTATCCACGATGGCTTCGGTCTTCATCGCTTCGGTGAGCGGATGAGCGGCACACAGTACGCCCAGCACTTTATCGATGAGGTGGAAAAGACGGATATTCAGGTGAAGCTGGATACCATGGTGCTGGAAGTTACACCGGATAAGGTGCTTTACGCCTGCAATAAGACAGACGGTATGCTGAAAATTCAGGCAGGTGCCGTGATTCTCACCATGGGCTGCCGGGAGCGTACCGCAAGTCAGGTCTTTATCTATGGCGACCGTCCTACCGGCGTACTGACCGCAGGCTCTGTGCAGCGCTACATCAATATGGAAGGCTATCTTCCCGGCAAGCGGGCGGTGATTCTGGGCTCCGGCGACATCGGTCTGATTATGGCAAGAAGAATGACGCTGGAAGGAATGTCTGTGGAGGGCGTATACGAGGTTATGCCCAGCCCCGGCGGTCTGACCAGAAACATTGTTCAGTGTCTGGATGATTTCAATATTCCCATGCATCTGGCTACCACCGTGACACAGGTTCACGGCAAGCAGCGTGTGGAAGCGGTTACGGTTGCCAAGGTGGATGAAAAGCGCAAGCCCATCCCCGGCACGGAACGCACCATTCCCTGCGACCTTCTGGTGCTGGCAGTGGGTCTGATTCCCGAAAACGAGCTGAGCCGGCAGGCCGGCATCGAGATCGACCCCAAGACCAAGGGTCCTGTGCTGGACAATTCCTTTATGACCAGCATCCCCGGTATCTTTGCCGCAGGCAATGTGGGCGTGGTGTTTGACCTTGTGGACTATGTGTCCCGCAGCGGTGAGATCGCTGCCCAGTGCGCTGTGGATTACTTAAAGGGAACGCTGCCTCTGGATGCCCCCTATCGGAAGGTAAGCTGCGGAGAGAATGTGAACTTCGCCGTACCCCAGCGGATTCGCCCCAACGGACACCCGGCAACCTTCTTCCTGCGGGTGAAGTCCCCCAAGAAGTCGGCAAAGCTCTGCTGCACGGCAGACGGCGAGGAAATCTTCAGGAAGACCTGCCGCTTCGTTGCACCGCCTGAAATGCTGACGCTGGATCTGGAAGCCTGCGGAGATAAGGATATTGAGATTTCCGTGAAAGAGGTGGAGAAGAAATGACAAAGGAATATGTATGTATTGTCTGCCCCAACAGCTGCCACCTGACAGTTACGGAGGAAAACGGTGAGATTACAGTGACCGGCAACAGCTGCAAGCGTGGTAAGGAACACGGCATTGCAGAGTATACCCGCCCCATGCGGATGATCACCAGCACGGTGGCCATTTCCGGCGGTCTTCTGCCCCGGCTTTCCGTGGTCAGCACGGATGTAGTCCCTAAGGATAAACTGAACGAGTGCCTGCAGGATATTTACAAGGTATCCGTGAAGGCTCCCGTCAAATGCGGAGATGTGATCATTTCCAATATTCAAAATACAGGCGTAGACATTGTTGCATCCAAATCGATGAACGTAAAGGAGTAAATTGACATGGAAAAAATGGAAATTATTCAGGGCCTGCAGGCGATCGTAGATGCTGACCGGATCCTGGCTGACGAGCAGTCCGTTCTGGAGGCTGCCAAGGATTATATCGGCTTCCGTGTGTATCAGCGTGCTGACGGAAAGAATATGGCTCCCCGGGCTGCCTGTGTTGTGAAGGTAAAGTCCGCAGAGGAAGCTTCCAAGGTTTTGAAGTTCCTGAACGACAATAAGGTAGATGTAGTTCCCCGTACCGGCGGTTCCAGCGTGACCATGGGCGTTGAGCCTCAGCCCGGCGGTGTTATCATTGACGGCAGCCTGATGAATCAGATCATCGACCTGAACGAGACCAATATGACCGTGACCGTGGGCTGCGGTACGCCCCTTGAGTATCTGGAAAATTACCTCAACGAGCGTGGTTTCACTGCCGGTCACTTCCCCCAGTCCCTGCCCATGGCAAGCATCGGCGGTCTGGTGGCTACCCGCAGTATCGGTCAGTTCTCCACTCTGTACGGCGGCATTGAAGATCTGGTAGTCGGCCTGGAAGCTGTTCTTGCAGACGGCGAAGTGGTTCGCATCAAGAATGTGCCCCGCCGCAGCTGCGGTCCCGATCTGCGCCACCTGTTCATCGGCAACGAAGGTATGCTGGGCTTTGTGACGGAAGTCACCATGAAGCTGTTTAAGTACCGTCCCGACGAGCGCTGGATGTGCGCTTACGGCATTAAGGATATGCACACCGGTTTCCAGATGCTCCATGATCTGATTACCGATGGCTACCGTCCCGCAGTTGTGCGTCTGCACGATGCTGCCGAAGTTATGATGATTCTGGGTCTGCATAATACCGGAATCCCCGCAGGCTATGGCATGATGCTGTTCCTGTGCGAAGGCCCCAAGGCAATCGCCGATGCCACCGGCGCAGCCATCCAGCACTATGCAGAAAAGTATGAGGCTGTAAGCCTTGGCGATAAGCCCGTTCTGTCCTGGCTCAAGACCCGCAACGATGTGTGCAGCAAGATGGATAACGGTCAGTACTATAAGATGGGCTGCGTGGCAGATACCTGCGAAATCTCCGGCAACTGGGATGTCATCGGTAAGATCTATGACGGTGTTACCACCCGGCTGATGGATGAAAACGAAAATCTCATGTATGTGGGCGGTCACTCCTCTCACAGCTATATGCAGGGCACGAACATTTACTTCACCTTTGGTTTCCTGGAAAATGCTTCCGAAACTGCACAGGAAGACTACATGAAGGTTATCTCCGTCATCATGGAAGAGACCCTCAAGTACGGCGGCAGCATTGCCCACCATCATGGCAGCGGCAAGTACCGCACCGCATGGATGCCTCAGGAGCATGGCAGCAGCTATCCTCTGATGTATAAGCTGAAGGATGCACTGGACCCCAACCACATTCTGAATAAGGGAGTTCTTCTGGTAGATAACAAATGAAAATCATAGTATGTTTTAAAATTCTGCCGAATCCTGACCGAATTCTCAATCAGGACTGGGAAGGCTTTGCCCTTTCCACTGACCTTTCCTATGCCGGCGTGGATTTTAACTGCTTTGATCAATCTGCTCTCGAAATCGGACTCAGGATAAAACAGCAGGCAGCAGTGCAGGGCGTAGGAGCGACCTGCACTGCTCTTACTGTCTGCGAGGATCTTCCGGACAGCTTTACGGAGCGACTTTATTCGGTGGGCTTTGATCAGGTGGTGTGTATTCCCGGAAAAAATCGGGAATTTTGCCCCCGGGAGGTGGGCAGTGCGCTGGCAGAGGCTGCCCGGGGGGCGGATCTGGTAATCACCGGCAAGGAAGCCAGCATGGCGGAAACGGGCATGGTGCCCTTTTATCTGGCAGATCAGCTGCATCTTCCTATCGTCACCGGGGTGGAGACTGCCCTCTGGGAAGCAGACGGGCTGCATCTCAGGTGCCGGGAGACGGCAGGACTGACAGAAAAAACAGTTTCTTTGCCCCTGACGATTTCCGTCAGCAACAGCCCGGAGGTGCTGCGGTTTGCAGCTCTGCGGGCACGGATGCAGTGCCGGGGCAGAAAGCCGGAAATGGGCAGCGAGGCAGCGCTTGGCAGAAAGGAACCGCCCCGGCTGAGCCGCCCCCATACCGGGCGAAGCTGCACCATGCTGGACCCGGAAAAGGATCTGGATTTTTTGGTACAGATGCTTCTGGACGCTGCAGGGGGCGGGGGAGAGAAGACCGGAAACGAACCGGATCTTTCTCCGGAGCTTTTGACATTTCTCCGGGAAAACAGCCTGACGGTTGCGGTGCCGGATGGTGGAAAAGCCCCTGAGCAGGCTCTTTTGGAAATGACAGAAAAGCCGGATCTGATTCTGCTGCCGGATACCCGGATCGGTCGGGAACTGGCGATCTGCTGTGCGAGAGAAGAAAACCGCACCTGCTTTTTTGGCGGCACCTTGCAGCGGGCGGAATCGGACAGTATCACTGTGCAAAAGCGGGTGTTCGGCGCCAATCTGGAATGGACGGAGACACTTTCCCTTCCGGCGGTTCTGACTTGCTGTCCCCGGGAAATGGAGCGGCTTTCGGTTGGTGAACAGCGGAGCCTTTCCCCGGAGGGACAGCCGGAGTGGTTAAAGCAGGAAGTCCTGCTGACCCCGGCGGAACCGGGAAATCTGCAAAGTGCCTCTCTGGTGGTGGCCTGCGGCAGCGGAATCGGCTCCCGGGAGGGGTGCGACCGGGTGAGAGTGCTGGCGGAAGGACTGGGGGCAGGCTTTGGCATGACCCGCCCTGCGGCGCTGAATGCCTGGGGAAAAACAACGGAAATCATCGGACAGTCCGGCTCGCAGATTGCGCCGGAGTGCTGTCTGGTACTGGGCGCTGCCGGAGCGGGAGCGTTCCTTGTAGGCGTGGAGAAAGCTAAAAAGATCATTGCGGTGAACACAGACCCCAATGCTCTGATTTTCAGAAATGCAGATTACGGATTGCAGACAGATGCCGTCAGCCTGACGGCTGAACTGCTCCGCAGAATCGATACCGGGAGGAATGGTACATGATACTGGAGTCAGTAAGCCCCAAATATCTCAGCTGCCTGCGGGATGAATCCGGTCTTGTGGGCAGGGCAGAGGAAATCTGCTTCCCGGAAACAGAAGAGGCAGTGGCGGAGGCGATACGCTCCGGGGCGGGAAAGAAAATCACCCTGCAAGGGGGAAAAACCGGTCTTGTAGGTGGCTGTGTCCCGGATGGCGGGCGAATCATCAATCTCTCCCGGATGACGAAGCTGGGAGAAGTCTGTGAAACCCCGGAAGGTGCCACCCTCTATGTCCAGTGTGGCGTGACGCTGGATGAAATCCAGAAAAAGGCACAGGGAAAGGGACTGATTTTTCCGCCCAATCCCACTGAATCCGGGGCAACGGCAGGCGGTATGTTTGCAACCGCCGGAGCCGGTCCCAACAGTCTGTTCTATGGCTGCTCCTCTCAGTATGTGGCGCATTTGCAGTGGGTCACCCCGGCTGGGGTGTGCTGGGATATTCCCAGAGGCGCATACAAAGTGGAAAACGGTAAGCTTCCCCTGCCGGACGGCAGGAAGATTCCTGCCCTTATGGGCTGGAAAGACGGCACGGATCTCATTGAAATCCTCTCCGGGACAGAGGGGTATCTGGGAGCGGCGGTCTCCATGGAACTGCGGCTGCGGAAGCAGGCGGAGGATCTTTGGGGCGTTGTGTTCTTCTTTGAAACCCAGCCGCAGGCGATGGATTTTGGAAAAGCCCTGCTGCCCCTTAAGGAGCAGTTGCAGCCGGTGCACCTGACCACGGCAGAATTTTATGACGGGGAAACGCTGAAACTTCTGGGAAACCATATGCGAAACCCTCTCCTTGCAGGACTGACGGAATTCCCGCAGGGGGTAACATCCGCCATTTATGTGGAGCTGGAAGGACCGGGAGAGGAAGAATCTGCCCAGGCACTGATGATGCTTCTGGATCTTTTCGAGTCCCTGGGGGGAAAAGAAGAACACAGCTGGGCGGAAAATGGAATAGCTGCGGTGCAGCGGTTCCGGGATATGCGCCATGCGGTGCCTTCCATTCTCAATGAACTGCCGGAAATCTGCCGGAGCAGCCGGGGCATCCGCTGGGAGACGGATTTTGCAGGTCGGGAAGAGTGTTTCCCCGAAACCCTTGCGATGTATCATGCAGCGCTGCAGGAAACCGGATTGAGAGGTGCGGTATACGGACATCTGCTGGAAAATCGGCTGCGGCTGGCGCTGCTGCCGGAAACGCCTCAGGAAGAGGCGGCTGCCCGGATGCTGGCAGAAAAGCTGACCGCAAAGGTGCTGGCAGAGGGCGGAAACCCGGCGGCAGAGTACGGCGTGGGTAAGGTGAAGCGGGAACTTCTGAAAAAACTTCTTTCGGAAGAAGAAAAGGAAAGTCTTCGTGCCTTGCGCCATGCCTTTGACCCGGAAGAAAGAATGAACCCCTGAGGAGGGGATAGTATGAATGTATTGGTATGCATTAAGCAGGTCCCCAGCCGCAGCGTGCCCATCGACGGCAGCAGCGGTGTGCTGGATCGCAGTCAGGCAGGCGGGCGGATCAACCCTTGGGATCTCTACGCTTTGGAAGCGGCACTTCGCATTGCGGAGAAAACCGGGGGACAGGTAACGGCGCTGACCATGGGACCGGAATCTGCGGAGAAAAGCCTGAAAACAGCCCTTTCCATGGGGGCGCAGTCGGGGGTGCTGCTGAGCCACCGGGCATTTGCCGGTGCGGATGTCTATGCCACCGCCTTTACGCTGGCACAGGGAATCCGAAGCCTTGGCGCTTTTGATGTGGTGGTCTGCGGACAGCAGACCACCGACGGTGACACGGCACAGCTGCCCTTTTCTCTGGCGGTGCAGCTGGGAATCCCGGCGGTGGGCTGGGTCAAGGGACTTGCGGTGGAGGGAGATACCCTCTGCGTGCAGCAGGAGCTGAGCGGCGGCACCCAACAGGTGAAGATCACTGCCCCATGCCTGCTGGCGGTGGGGGAAGGCATCGGAAAGCCCCGCATCCCAAGTCTCAGGGAACAGCTGAGAGCCAGATCCAGGGAGATCCGCCGGATCGGACTTTCGGATCTGGAAAACAAAGATCCTGACTGCTACGGTCTGGCGGCATCCCCCACCAGAGTGGTGTCCGTTTCCGAAATCCACCAGACGGCGCACGCCCCGGCGCAGCAGCTGCCGCCCGATGATGCGGCAGAGAAGATTTTTGCCATTTGGCAGCAGGTGAGAGAGGAGGGGGCTTATGGCGGATAAGAAGCTGACGGTATATCTGCAAATCCTTTCCGGGCAGCTCCATCCGGTTTCCCGGAAGATCCTCACCACTGCCATTGCTTTGGGCGCAGACGGAGATTACCGGGTGGAGGGACTGGCGTTTGTGCCGGAACTGACGGAAGAAACGGAAAAAATGCTGTGTGCCTTGGGGATGAATCAGGTGACGGTGTTTGAAGATCCGCTCTTTGATGCCTTTTATCCGGAGGGACAGGCATCCTGCATTGCGGAAAATGACCCGGGAGAAATCCTGCTGTTTCCGGCAACCCCGGAGGGGAGAAGCCTTTCTTCCATGACGGCGGCTATGCTCCATACCGGTGTGACCGCTGACTGCACCGCGCTTTCTTTTACCGGGGAAGGGCTGCTGCTGCAAACCAGACCCGCATTTTCCGGCAATCGGATGGCAAGCATCGTGACCAGAGAGTGCAGACCGCAAATTGCATCGCTTCGCTTCGGAACGCCGGTAGAAAATCGGCAGAACCAGACAAAGCTTCTCAAAAAGACACCGCCCGGACGGATGCTGCCTTATGAGGCTGTGTGGCTGGATCGGTCGGAACAGACAATGAAGTCTCCACGGGATGTGATTCTTGCCGTAGGGGGCGGCATTGGTCAGAAAGAAGATCTTGCGGTGTTTCGCCGGCTGGCGGAGCAGCTGGGGGCAGAATTTTGCTGCTCCCGGGCGCTGGTGGATCGGGGCTGGATGTCCAGAAAGCAGCAGATCGGTCTCAGCGGTCAGAGTGTGTCCGCAAAGCTTTTGCTGTGCTTCGGTATTTCGGGCTCGGTGCAGTTCCGGGCGGGACTGGATGAAATCGAACATCTGATAGCGGTGGATGAAAATCCGGAAACGCCCCTTATGAAGCTGGCTGATACGCCCATTCAGGGTGACCTGTATGCGGTTGCGGAAGCAATGTGCAGAAAAAATCCATAAAAAATCACCCCGAATGCGGCTGTAAACCTGCATCCGGGGTGTCTTTGTGTTTCTTATTCGATAGAGGTTACGGGGTAGCCCTGCTCCTCAACAGTGGTCTTCAGAACATCGTCTGCAACGGCAGCCTTCAGAGTGACCACGGCGGTACCGGCCTCGTGGCTGACCACTGCGGACTCTACCTGCTCCAGACCTTCCAGAGCCTTCTGTACCCGGCCGGAGCAATGGGGGCACATCATACCGGTAATATGCATTGTCTTAGTCATTGTTGTTTCCTCCTGAATGGTTTCATTGATTTTTGTGTTCTTTTTGTGGTTTCTGTGATGGATCTTGTGATCGTGCTTGGGATTATAGACATCAAACAGGTTCAGCCGCAGGGCGTTGGTCACAACGCAGAAGCTGGAAAGGCTCATGGCGGCAGCGCCGAACATGGGATTCAGCTCCCAGTTGAAGAGGTTGATGAACACACCGGCAGCCAGAGGAATACCGATGATGTTGTAGAAGAATGCCCAGAACAGGTTTTCGTGGATGTTGCGAAGTACGGAGCGGCTCAGACGGATAGCAGCGGGTACATCCTGCAGCTGACTCTTCATCAGCACGATGTCGGCAGCGTCTACAGCAACATCTGCACCGGCACCGATGGCGATACCCATGTCGGCACGGGTGAGGGCGGGAGCATCGTTGATGCCGTCACCCACCATGGCAACCTTGCCACGCTCCTGCAGCTTGCGAATGGCGCTTTCCTTGCCGTCGGGCAGGACACCTGCGATGACTTCATCCACGCCTGCCAGCTTGCCAATGGCATTGGCGGTGCGGGGGTTGTCGCCGGTGAGCATGACCACCCGGATGCCCATATTCTGCAGCTGGCGGATGGCCTCGGGGCTGTCTTCCCGCATGATGTCAGCCACAGCGATGACACCCAGAAGCTTTCCGTCACGGGCAAAGAGCAGAGGGGTCTTGCCCTGCTCGGAGAGCTGAGATACCTGCTCCTGCAGGTCTGCGGGTACGCTTACCTCCTGAGAGAGGAAGGAGAAGCTGCCGCCTAAAAGGGTCTTGCCGTCCAGCTGGGCGGTGAGACCGTTGCCGGGGAGAATCTTAAACTGTTCCACTTCCTGCACAGCTACGCTGTCGGCACGGGCCATAATGGCTTTTGCCAGAGGATGTTCGCTCTTCTGTTCCAGAGAGACAGCCAGCGTGAGCAGCTCTTCTTCGCTGATGCCTTCGGCGGGAAGAATGTCGGTGACGGCGGGCTGACCCTTTGTGATGGTGCCGGTCTTGTCCAGAACCACGGTTTCGATCTTGCCGGTCTCTTCCAGAGAAACGGCGGTTTTAAAGAGAATACCGTTCTTGGCACCCTTGCCGCTGCCTACCATGATAGCGACAGGGGTAGCAAGACCCAGAGCACAGGGGCAGCTGATGACCAGCACGGAAATACCACGTGCCAGAGCGAAGCCAATACTGTGCCCCAGTGCCAGCCACACAATGGTAGTGATGGTGGCAATGAGGATGACGGTGGGAACGAAGATACCGGAAACCTTGTCGGCAATTTTGGCAATGGGAGCCTTGGTGGCGGCTGCATCGCTGACCATCTGGATAATGTGGGAGAGGGTGGTGTCCTCACCCACACGGGTGGCCTTGCAGCGCAGGAAACCGGACTGATTGATGGTGGCGGCAGAAACATTGTCGCCTGCGGCCTTGTCTACGGGGATGCTTTCGCCGGTGAGGGCGCTTTCGTTGATGGCGGATTCACCTTCCATGACGATGCCGTCCACGGGGATGCTGTCGCCGGGGTAAACAACGAAAATATCATCTTTATGAACCTGCTCAATGGGAACTTCGGTCTCCTTGCCGCTGCGGATTACCTTGGCGGTCTTGGGAGAAAGATTCATCAGGCTCTTGAGGGCATCCGTGGTCTTGCCCTTGGAACGGGCCTCCAGCATCTTGCCCACGGTGATGAGGGCGAGAATCATAGCGGCGGACTCAAAGTAAAATTCATGCACCAGAGCGTGTGCCTCGGCGTGCATACCCAGTGCCTGATAGTGGCTCATGAGGAACAGGGAAACGGTGCTGTAGCCGAAAGCAGCTGCGGAGCCCATGGCTACCAGCGTATCCATGTTGGGAGCCTTATGGATTAAGCCCCGGAAACCGCTGATGAAGAACTTCTGGTTGATCACCATGACGATTGCGGACAGAAGCAGCTGGATCAGACCCAGACTGACAGGATTTTCAGCAACAAACTTGGGCAGGGGCAGTCCTACCATGTGACCCATGGAGAAGTACATCAGCACAATGAGAAAGCCCAGAGAGCCGATGAGACGGCGCTTGAGAACGGGGGTGTCCCGATCTTTCAGAGCATCTTCCTGTGCGCTGGCGGAAGCAGCGGGGGAACTGCCTTTCACGGAGGCACCGTAGCCAGCCTGCTGGACGGCAGCGATGACTTCTTCGGGAGAGAGGGAGCCTTCCACGCCCATGGAGTTGGTAAGCAGATTGACGGAGCAGCTTTCCACACCGGGCAGGGCGGAAACTGCTTTTTCCACACGGGCTGAGCAGGCAGCGCAGCTCATGCCGGTAACATCATATTTTGTCATAAGCATCTCCTTATTTCATCAGTTTATACAGGGTGTTCATCAGATCATCGATGACCTCGTCATTTCCACTGCGGATGTCGGAGGCTACGCAGCCCCGGACATGGCTGTTGAGCAGCTCCCGGTTAAAGGCATTGAGGGCGGCACCGGCAGCGGCACTCTGCACCAGAATGTCGGTACAGTAGGCATCGTTTTCCAGCATTCCTTTGATGCCTCTGATCTGCCCTTCCAGACGGGACAGGCGGTGCATCAGCTTTTTCTTTTCCTCTTCCGTGCGGAGAGTCTGTTTATTGTGGCAGCAGCATTCCATGCGGTTCATCTCACTTTCAGATATACCCCTGGGGGGTATATTCAGTATAGCAATCACCAGCCCACTTGTCAAGTAGGGAAAAAAGAAATTCTTCGGGGAGCGGCGGATTCAATACTGGATGCAGGTGCGTTTTTGAAAGAGACAGAATATTCTTTCGGTAACCAATAATAAAAAGAGAATACCTTGACGAATGTACAGGGGACTGTTATGATTTTAGAATAAGGAGTGATCGCTGTGACGAAAGAGTTTTATACGGTGGTAGTGGCAGATGACGAAATTGAACTGCTGGATGCTGTGTGTGAAATGATTCCCTGGAACAAAATCGGCTTTCAGCTGGTGGGACGGGCTGGCAACGGCTGGGATGCGCTGCAGCTGGTGGAGCAGCAGCGCCCGGATCTGCTGCTCACGGATATTCATATGAATTTCATCTCCGGCCTGAGCCTTGCCAAGCAGGTGCGAGAACTGCAGCCCATGACCCAGATCGTATTTCTCAGCGGCTATGACGATTTTGAATATGCTCAGAAAGCCATTGAATATAATGTGGTTCGGTATCTCCTGAAGCCTATCAGCATGGAAGAACTGACGAAAGAGCTGGAAGATGTCCACAAGCTGATTGAACAGACCTTTCAGCGTTTGCAGCCCAGAAAACAGCAGGGCACCGGCTGGCAGACAACGCTTTTGTCGGGACTGCTGGATTGCTACGGGGACGGACCTTCGGAGACCAAATTCCGTCAGGATGGACTGCTTCCTGCCGGGGAATGTGAAATGCGGGTGCTGTCCCTGGAAACACGGGAGGACATCAGCTATACGGTGGATGTAGTGCTGGAAAAGAATTTTACCAGCCACAGCGTCTATTCTTCCGGTCGGGTGCTGACACTTCTGGCAGGAGAGAATTTTAACAAGCTGCCCACCGCTCTGGATGAACTGTCCGAGGCAATCTGGCGGGTGATGGGCGTGCGCAGCACCATGGGTGTGAGCCGTTCCTTCCGTCAGCTGCAGCGACTCAGCAGTGCCTGCCGGGAAGCGGTGGATGCCCAGCGTCTGGCAGATCCGGGAAGCATCCAGTTTGTCAATACTCTCGCATCCTCCGGCTGTCAGCACCAGAATATCAAGGATATGGTGGCGGAGATGGACAATATCCTGAAAACTGCGGATCGCAGCGAACTGGAAGTGCAGCTGTCACGAACCATGGCAGAAGGACAAGCGGAAAACCCCATCCGTCAGGAAATCGTTCTGGTGCAGATGCTCTATGGAGCGTTGGAGCTGCTGGTGGAAAATGCTTCCTCTGAGGCAGTGGAAGAACTGTGCCGCCGGTGCGGTATTCCGCAGATGCTGTTTTCCGGCGCTCCGCTGGAGGAATTCCGGCAGCGCATCGGCGGACTGTATCTGGCAGCCAGAGACATGATCTCCGAGCAGCGTCTGGAGGGCATGAGTCTGCTTTGCAGCAAGGCGCTGGATGTCATCAATCGGGAGTATATGAATGAGGATCTCTCTTTGGGCTCTGTCAGTGAGGAGCTTCATGTAAGCCCCAATTACCTCAGCGCCAATATGAAGAAGTATGCAGGCGACACCTTTATTAACCTGCTGATTAAAAAGCGGATGGAAGTGGCACAGGAACTGCTGACATCGGGAAGTATGCGGATCTACGAGGTGGCAAAACGGTGCGGCTATTCCGATCAGCATTATTTCAGCTTCTGCTTTAAGAAGTATTTCGGCGTATCTCCGGCACAGCTTCGCCGCACGGAACAGGAGAAGTAGCATGAAACGCAAACGCATCAGCATGACAGTGATTCTGGTGACGGCACTGATCGGCACGGTGATGGTGATTGCATCCGGTGCAATTATGCTGTTCCTCAAAACCTACCAGCAGTCCCTGGTACAAAATGCCCAGACGGCATCCCGCCAGAGTGTTTCTCAGATCAGCAATACGGTGGACAATTATCTGGATGATATTGTAAATCTGATGCAGCTGATGGAAGGCGAGATGGAGAAAGACGATCAGAGCCGGGATGACTTCTTTGAAGCCCTCCTGAAAATCCGCCCGGACATCGTTACCATTACCACTTACGATGAAGCGGGAAACCTGATGGAGTGCAGAGCACTGGACAGAGAGCCAAGAGAAACTATCTATCAGAATCTTTCCTTTTCTCTGGAACGGGCGCAGAAAACAGGCGGCTATATTTCCACGCCCCATGTGGTAACCCTGTTTGAAGGGTACTATCCCTGGGTGGTATCGGTGGTGAAGCCGATGCATACGGAGCAGGGGGAGGCGTGGGTCTCTCTGGATATTCAGTTCGATGATATTTCTTCCTATATCAATGAAGTGGGCATCGGCCGCCATGGCTACTGCTTCCTGATGGACGCAGAGGGGAACATGATCTACCATCCCCAGCAGCAGCTTCTGTATGCCGGGCTTAAGAAGGAAGATACAAAAGCCATTGCCAAACTTTCCGATGGCGCACAGATGGAGAATAATGTGATTTATTCCATCCAGACGCTGCAGGATCAGGGCTGGCGGGTTGTCGGTGTCAGCTTTGTGGATGAAATGGTGACCGCCAGCGTAAAGGATGTTTCCGATATTCTGATTCTGACGGGCGCTGCAATCCTTATCACTTCCTTTGCCATGAGCCTGATTCTCTCCAAAATGCTTTCCAAACCCATCCACAATCTGGTGGGGGCCATGCGGGAGTTTGAGCAGGATGCGGATTCTTTCACCTATACCCCAGTCAGCGGCATCAAGGAAGTGGAGCTGCTCAGTGAATCCTTCAGCCACATGGTGGGAAAGATCCAGAAACTGATGGACACCGTCCGGGATGAGGAAATCAATCTGAGAAAAACGGAGCTTCGGGCATTGCAGGCGCAGATCAATCCCCATTTCCTCTACAATACGCTGGATTCCATTGCCTGGATGTGCGAGCGTGGCAAAAACAGCGATGCCGTGCTGATGGTCAATGCGCTGGCACGGCTGTTCCGTATCAGTATCAGCCGGGGACATGAGCTGATTCCCGTGCGCAATGAGCTGCAGCACGCAGAGAGTTATCTGCAGATTCAGGCTTATCGGTATCGCAATCAATTTTCCTATGAATTTCAGGTGGATGAAAACTGCCTGGATTACCTGTGCAACAAGATCACCCTCCAGCCCATCATTGAAAATGCCATTTACCATGGCATCAACGGCTTGGTGGATGAGGGAAAAATCCTGATTACAGTCAGCAGTCAGGGCGATGATATTCTCTTTACGGTGGAGGACAACGGCAACGGTATGGAGCCGGAGCAGGTGGCGGCAATTTTGCAGAAAGAACGGTCAGACCGGGCGGGTATCGGCATTAAGAATGTCAATGACCGGCTGAAAATCTATTTTGGTCAGAGCTACGGTCTTACCATCCATTCCATTCCCGATGAAGGAACCCGGGTGGAAATTCGGATGCCCAAGGTCAAGGAGGCGGCAGAGTATGAAAAGAGATAAAATACTGCTGCTTCTGATGGTGGCGGCAATGGTCGTAAGCATGGCAGGCTGCGGCAATCTGATGGTGGAAAATCCGTCTGTCTGGCTGATCGTCAAATCCACCCAGACGGCATTCTGGCAGGCAACCTTTGCCGGAGCCAATGCGGCAAAATCGGAATATAATGTGGATCTGACCATCAAAGGTCCGGATACGGAAGAGGACTACCAGGCACAAAATGAGTACATTGCCCAGGCAATCGAGGCGGGGGCGGATGCCATTGTCCTTTCGGCAATCAGCTATACAGGCAATGCCGAAATGGTAGAAAAAGCCATCAAAGCCGGAATCAAAGTGGTCATCATTGACTCGGATGTAAATTCGGATAAGGTCTCCGCACGGATCGGCACGGACAATGTGGAAGCAGGACGGACAGCCTGCAATGTGGCACTGGCAACGGATGCGCCGGAGCTGACGGTCGGCATTATCAATTTTGATGCCGGCGTGCGCAACGGACAGGAGCGGGAAGCAGGATTCCGGCAGCAGCTGTATCAGAATCCCCGGGTGAAGCGGATCTATACCATCCATGTGCTGACCAGGGCGGAGGAGGCAGAGGCACAGACCAGAACCCTGCTGGAAAAACATCCGGAAATCAATGTGCTGGTGAGCTTCAATGAGCCTCTGACTGTGGGAGCGGCACGGGCGCTGGAAGATCTGGGGCTGGAAGATCAGGTGCGGCTGGTGGGATTCGATACAAACCTTGAATGTATCGATATGCTTCAGGAAAATATCATCACCGCCCTGATGGTGCAAAACCCATACGCCATGGGGTATCTGGGCGTGGAAACAGCGTGGAAAGTCTTAAACGGCGATGTGCCTCAGGAGGGTAATATTTTATACACGCCTGCGGAAATTGTTACCAGAGAAACCATGTTTACCCTGGAAAGCCAGAAGGTTTTGTTCCCATTCGGATAAAAATATGTGCAATGTGACTAATTCCCCCTGCGTGTTTTTGACACGCAGGGGGAAAGTGCATATATTTTCTCTACTTTCATCGTAAAATATTCCATTGTACTTATGGCGCGTTATGATAGAATATAGACCGTAGGGGACAGATCCCCTAACATGATATTTGGAGGAAAATGAAATGAAGAAACTGTTTGCACTGCTTCTGGCAGTCGTTATGGTCATGGGCCTCGTTGCTTGCGGCGGCGAAAAGACCGACGGCGGCGACGAGAAGCTGAATGTAGGCGTGTTCTACTACACCTACGATGATGCTTACATTGCAAGCGTCCGCTCCGCTCTGGATGCAAAGTGGGCTGAGCTGGGCATTGAGTACACCAACAATGACTGCAAGGGCGACCAGGCTACTCAGAATGACCTGATCAAGACTGCTATCACCAATGGTGCTAACCTGCTGGTTGTTAACCTGGTTAACTCCGGTAACCCCGATGCTGCCAAGAAGGTCATCGAGATCGCTGGCGACATTCCTGTTCTGTTCTTCAACCGTGCAATTGAGGACGCTGAAGCAGAAGGCACCGTTCTGGGCAAGTATGACACCATCGGCTTCATCGGCACCGATGCTCCCGAAGCAGGTCACCTGCAGGGCAAGATCGTTGGCGACTTCGTTCTGGCTAACTTCGACGCTCTGGACCTCAACAAGGACGGCAAGCTGACCTACGCTATGTTCAAGGGCGACGAGGGCAATGCTGAGGCTATCTTCCGTACCCAGTACGGCATTGAGGATGCCAACAAGGTTCTGACCGATGCTGGCAAGCCCGCTATGGAATACTTCAACGCTACTGCTAAGACCCCCTATCAGGTTGACCAGGCTGGTCAGTGGTCCACTCAGGCTGCTCTTGATTACATGACCACCAACCTGGCTGAGTACAACGAAGGCAACAAGAACATGATCGAAGTTGTTATCTGCAACAACGACGGCATGGCTGAAGGCGTTGTTAAGGCTCTGAACGCTGCAGGCTACAACCTGGGCGACGGCAAGTCCACTGTGATCCCCGTGTTCGGCGTTGACGCTACCGACAGTGCTAAGCAGCTGATTGCTGACGGCAAGATGACCGGTACTGTTAAGCAGGATGCAGAAGGCATGGCAAACGCTATCGCTAACTCCGCAAAGAGCATCAGCGAGGGCAAGACCATTGTTGAGGCTCTGGCAGCTGCTGCTGAGACCAACAAGGACATCTACAGCATTGCAGAAGGCTTTGCTTCCAAGCTGTACGTTGCTTACGCTCCCTACACCGGCGAATAAGCATCATTCCCAAGCTTAGTTTTGGCGGGGAAGCTGCCCAAGGCAGCTTCCCCTCTTTCCAGTAAAGGAGGAAGTTCACATGGCACAGGATGTCCTGCTGCAAATGACGGACATTACCAAAACCTTCCCCGGTGTCAAAGCGCTGGATAAGGTTTCCCTCACGGTGAAGCGCGGCACGGTTCATGCACTGATGGGCGAGAACGGTGCAGGCAAGTCCACACTGATGAAGTGTCTCTTCGGTATGTATAATAAGGACGGCGGTTCTGTTTACTTAGA
>RCNI01001744.1_pt1 | contig 20721 bp, 26 predicted proteins | sample 2041151 | NCBI WGS metagenome assembly RCNI01 (sample SAMN09708214, study PRJNA481090) | feces metagenome | isolation source: feces | place: Antarctica: Albino Rookery | reverse complement strand
CGGTAACCATGTAGGGGGAGATATAGCCGCGGTCGAACTGCATACCTTCGACCACATCCAGGCCGGTCTCAGCGGTCTTGGACTCTTCGATGGTGATAACACCTTCGGTGCCGACCTTCTCCATAGCCTCGGCAATCAGATCGCCGATGCCCTCGTCGCCGGAAGAGACGGTACCGACCCGGGCGATATCCTCGGAGCCGTTGACAGGAACGGAATGCTCCTTGATTGCCTCAACAGCTGCATCAACAGCCTTCTCGATGCCCTTGCGCATGACCATGGGGTTTGCGCCTGCGGACAGGTTCTTCAGGCCCTCACGGGTAATGGCCTGAGCCAGCAGGGTTGCGGTGGTGGTGCCGTCACCGGCAATATCGTTGGTTCTGGTTGCTACCTGACGAATCAGCTGAGCACCCATATTCTCGAAGGGATCTTCCAGTTCAACTTCCTTTGCAATGGTCACGCCGTCGTTGGTGATCAGGGGTGCGCCGTACTTCTTGCCCAGAACCACATTGCGGCCCTTGGGTCCCATAGTAACCTTAACAGTATCTGCCAGCTGGTCGATGCCGCTCTGCAGCTTCTTGCGTGCTTCTTCGCCGTAAACAATCATCTTGGACATAATTACTTCCTCCTAATTACTCAGTCACGACAGCCAGGATGTCTTCCTGCTTGACAAACTTGTAGTCTTCGCCGTCCAGCTTGATTTCGCTGCCGGAGAAATTACCGACAACGACCTTGTCGCCGGGCTTAACGGTGACGGTAACTTCCTTGGTGCCGGGGCCTGCGGAAACGACCTCATAAATCATGGGCTTTTCCTTGCTGGTGCTGGCCAGGATGATACCGGAAGCGGTGGTTTCACGGGCCTGTGCCTGCTTGAGCAGGATATTGTCTGCCATAGGCTTCAGTTTCATAACAAATTCCTCCATATGAATATTTAGGCGCAGGTATCAGCCGAAGCTCTCCTGCTGTGTCTACGTTGTTTAGCACTCACTCTCTCTGAGTGCTAACATATCATAACCCACCTGTCCGGAAAAAGCAAGAGGCAATTGTGTTTTTTTAGTAAAAAAATTATGAATTTGAAAATTCGGCCCATTCCCCCGGTCCGAATTCGGTTTTTGATTACCTGTTTCGAGGTTTTTTGTATATTCTGATGAAATTCCATATCAATTTCCTGTTTTTCCTCTTGCTATTTGTGCGATATTCCTTTATAATGGGAATGGAAATTATAAAGGGGGAGGTGTATGCCTTGTGGGCGAACTGATCGGAGTTTTGTCCGGAAAGGGCGGAACCGGAAAAACTTCCGTCTGCGCAGGCATCGCCGTTGCACTTGCCGAGCTGGGCGAGCATGTTCTGTGTATCGACTGCGACGTGGGTCTGCGGAATCTGGATATCTCCCTGGGAATGTCCGACTGCGGGGCGCTGTCGTTTCTCGACATCAGCGAGGGCTCCTATTCTCTGGAGCAGTGCGCTGTCCATCCCGACTATCCCAATCTGCATTTTCTGACTGCACCTGTAAATAAGGAAGCCGAGGCCGTGGATCCCGATGCGTTCCACGCCATGCTGCACAGCTGCAGAAAATCCTTTGACTATGTTTTTCTCGACGCTCCTGCCGGTGTGGATGCAGGCTTCCGTCTGGCAGCCCGGTTTGCAGACAGAGTTCTGCTGGTTACCGGCGCAGACCCCGCAGCCGTGCGGGATGCCGCCCGCTGCTCCGAAATTCTGGAGCTTATGGGAAAATCCAACATCCGGCTTGTGGTCAACCGCATCAACCGGAAAATGGTCAGCTCCATGGACGTCACCATCGATGATATCATGGACACCGCCGGACTTCCCCTGATCGGCGTGGTCCCCGAGGATCCCAACATCACGCTGTCTGCCGCCTTTGGAAAGTCCCTGCTGGCTTATTCCCGCCGCAGTCCCGCAGCCAGGGCCTGCCGGTGCATCGCAAAACGCATTCAGGGCAAACCGGTGCCCATTTCTATCCGGTAATACATTAAGGAGTGACCGCTGTGAATATCGCTTTTTTGGCACACGATAAAAAAAAGGAGCTCATGGTTCAGTTCTGCACTGCCTACAAGAGCGTGCTGGCCAAACATGATCTGTACGCAACCGCTACAACCGGTCGCCTGATCGGAGACAATACGGGTCTGCCCATCACCCTCCTGCTTTCCCACAAACAGGGTGGCCATCAGCAGATCAACGCCCGGATTGCCTACAATGAGATCGATCTGGTACTCCTGTTCACCGACCCGAACACCACCGATCCCTGGGATGATGCCCAGATGATTGAAACCATCCGTTACTGCGACAAGCATAATGTGCCCATTGCCACAAATCTTGCCAGCGCCGAGATGTTCATCATGGGCCTGCAGAGAGGCGATCTTGACTGGAGAGAAATGCTCCACAGCAAATCCAAATACTGATTTATCAGCCGCTCTGCCAATCGGCCGGGCGGCTTGTTTTTCCCCACTATTTTGAAAGGAATTTTTGACAATGGAAATTATCAAACCCCGGACCCTGTCCGGTTTTATGGAGCTTCTGCCCGGCAAGCAGATTCAGTTTGAGCGAATGACAGAAGTCCTGCGCAGCACCTACGCCTCCTACGGCTTTGCGCCCCTGGACACCCCCGCCATCGAAGATGCCCAGATTCTGCTGGCAAAAGGCGGCGGAGAAACCGAAAAGCAGATCTACCGCTTCCAGAAGGGCGACAGCGATCTGGCCCTGCGCTTCGATCTGACTGTGCCTCTGGCCAAATATGTGGCCCTGCACTGCAACGAGCTTGCCTTCCCCTTCCGCCGGTTCCAGATCAGCAAGGTCTACCGGGGCGAACGGGCACAGAGAGGCCGCTTCCGTGAATTTTATCAGGCCGACATCGACATCATCGGTGACGGCAAGCTGGACATCCTCAACGAAGCCGAAATTCCCGCCATCATCTACAAGGTCTTCCGGGGCTTCGGTCTGAGCCGCTTCCAGATCCGGGTCAACAACCGGAAAATCCTCAACGGCTTCTACGCCATGCTGGGCCTGACCGAGCAGAGCGGCGAGATCATGCGCACCGTTGACAAGCTCGACAAGATCGGTGCCGACAAGGTCCGGGCCATCCTGATCGACGACTGCAGCCTGACGCAGGAGCAGGCAGACGAAATTCTCAGATTCATCGCCATTTCCGGTTCCAATGCCGCCGTCATGGAGGCTCTGGAGGGCTACGCAGGCCGGAACGAGCTGTTCGACCTGGGTCTGAGCGAGCTGAAGGCCGTCACCGCCAACCTGTCTGCCTTCGGCGTTCCCGAGGAGAACTTTGCCGTGGACCTGACCATCGCAAGAGGTCTGGATTACTACACCGGCACCGTCTACGAAACCACCCTGCTGGATCACCCCGAAATCGGCTCCGTCTGTTCCGGCGGCCGCTACGACAATCTGGCAGGCTACTATATTGAAAAATCTCTGCCCGGCGTGGGCATTTCCATCGGCCTGACCCGGCTGTTCTACGTTCTGGATGAGCAGGGCCTGCTCAATCCCGAGCTGCCCAACGCACCTGCCGACGCACTGGTTCTGCCCATGACCGACGACCCCGCCCCTGCCATCGCCCTGTCAGAAGCCCTGCGTTCCACCGGTCTGCGGGTCCAGCTCTACGGCGAGCAGAAGAAATTCAAGCAGAAAATGGCCTATGCCAACAAGCTGGGCGTTCCCTTTGCAGTTCTGCTGGGTGAGGACGAAATCGCCGCAGGCAAATGCTCCGTCAAGGACATGCGCACCGGCGAGCAGCAGACACTGACCGCCGAGGAAGCCGCCGCATACATCCGCGCAGCCATGAATTCCATGAACGGCAGCCTGATTCTGGAAAAGTAATCGTTTTCTCTGCGGAAAGGAGATCCCAAAAATGGAACACGTGGAACAGCAGTTTATTTCTGCATACCTGGCCAACCGGGAAAAAGCCACCCGTCTGGGCGTACGGATGCGCCCGCTGACTGCGGAGAACGCACTGCGGGATGCACATCGCTGCCTGAGCGGTCACCGGGAAAGCGACGGCTTTGCCGTTCTGGCTGACAAGCGGCATCTGGAGCTGACGCTGGAAGCTCTGGTGGTGGACAAGCGCTTTACGGGAATGTTCTCTGACGATGAAGCCAACACGGCACTGTCCCGGCTTCTGAATGCAGGCTACCGTTTCTGCTGATGCCTGCCCCGGATATTTTCACAATTGCAGAAGCGGACGGAGAAATTTCTCCGTCCGCTTTTTTCCGCATTTTCCGCAAAAAGTCCCGATTTACGCAAAACACAGCAGCGCCCCGGTTTGGCAGGGTGCTGCTGTGTCTTTATAATCAGGGTTTTCCGGTACAGAAACCGGCTCCGTCTGCTGCTCGGTCAGTCCGGCGCTCAGCAGTTCTCCAGAGCCATCATCTTCTCGATGCGGCGCACATGACGGGCATCTCCGGAGAATTCGGTGTTCAGCCAGGTGTCCACCAGCTCCAGAGCCAGCTTTTCGCCCACTACGCCGGCGCCCATGGCCATCATATTGGTGTCGTTATGCAGCCGGGTCAGCTGTGCGGACATCAGATCGTGCAGCAGTGCGCAGCGGATGCCCTTGACCTTGTTGGCAGCGATGGACACGCCGATGCCGGTGGTGCACATCACGATTCCCCGGTCGCAGGTGCCGTTTGCCACAGCCTTGGCTGCTTCGCCTGCAAAATCAGGATAATCGCAGCTGTCGGTGGTGTCGGTTCCGAAGTTGACCACTTCGTAGCCCTTTTCGGTCAGGTGTCTGCACACTGCGTTTTTCAGATTCAGTGCGCCATGATCACAGGCAATTGCAATTTTCATGTTATCTATCTCCTTAAATAATATAGCCGCCATTGACACTCAGAACATGTCCGGTTACAAATTCCGCATCCGCCAGATAGGCCATGGCACGGGCCACGTCCTCCGGCCTTCCGTTTCTGCCTACAGGAGTCTCCTCCCGTAGCTGATCCATGATCTGCGGATCCACAGATGCGCACATATCTGTGCAGATCACGCCGGGAGCCACGCAGTTGACCCGAACACCGCTGGGGCCCAGTTCCTTTGCCAGAGCCTTGGTCAGGCTGATGACCGCCCCCTTGGTTGCAGAATAAGCCGCCTCACAGGAGGCACCGGTCTGGCCCCACATGGAGCTGACGGTGATAACACAGCCCTGCTGCTTTTTCAGAAATCCCGGCATGCAGGCATTGACACAGTGGAAAATTCCCTTGACGTTGACATCAAAGATCCGGTCCCACTGCGCTTCGTCCATCATGGACATCAGCCCGTAGTGGCAGATACCGGCGTTGCAGATCAGGATATCCACATCCCCCACCTGTGCCAGCGCCTTTTTCACCTGGGTGCCGTCGGAAACATCGCAGCAGATTGCCGCTGCGCCGGTTTTCTCCGCGACACGGGCCGCTGCCTCATGATTTTTTTCATATAAGAAAAATACCGTATCGCCCCGGCGGGCGAACAGCTCCACCGCTGCGGCGCCGATGCCGCGGGAGCCTCCGGTAATCAGTACAGTTGCCATTTTTTCCTCCGTTTCTGCTGCAGAAAAATGCCGGGGCTGCTGCCTGTGCAGCCGCCCCGGATTGCCTTATCTTCTGCGGCTTCCTTTTGTCCGGTGGTCAGAATATTGCCGAATGGAGGAAATTTTGCTGTCAGATTCAGACATGAACTGCTTCAGCCGCTCCTCAAACAGCTGGTCGGGGGTTTTGGGTGCTGCAGGGGCGGCAGACTCGGATCTGCCGGAGCGGTGATACTGTCCGCCGCGGTCTTCACGCCGATTGTTGTTGGGGTTGCCGCGGAACTGGCCGCCTCTGGGGGCGCCGCCTTCACGCTGCGGTCTGGGCTCCAGGCGCTTGATGGACAGGTTGATTTTGCCGTTGTCCAGGCCAATCACCATAACCTTTACGTCCTGCCCCTCTGTCAGATGCTGGCGAATGTCGCTGACGTAGGCATTGGCCACTTCCGAAATATGTACCATTCCGGTACTGTTGTCCGGCAGTGACACAAATGCGCCGAAATTGGTGATGGACTTCACCTTGCCCTCTAAGATTGCTCCAACCGTTAACTCCATGTTTAATTTGTTTCCTCCATTTTACTTTGCCGATTGATTAGGGTTTGAACACGACGGTACCCGGTTCCACCAGATCCAGCTCTTCACGGGCGATCTGCCTGACGCTCTGCGGGGTGCCCAGGTCATTGATCTTCTGCACAAGCTGCCGATTCTGATTTTCCAGATCAGCGGCCTGCTGCCGGAGTGCTTCTGCATCGCTTTCGGCGGTGCTTCGGATAGCGCCCATTGTCAGCAGTGCTGCCGCCGCCATAACGATCGTCAGCGTCAGGATGACCTTCAGCGCTTTGCTGCTGCGCCGGAATACGAACCGCATCCGGGATCTTCTTCGACCTGTCATGTGTTCTCCCTCCGAAACTGCGTCGGGAACACCGACGATTATTCCTTGATATTGTAACCCATTTTGCAAGGAAAGAAAAGAGATTTGTTGCATTTTTTTGGCTTCTTTTCAAAAATTTTTTCATCTCTTTCCGCAAAAACCTGCAGAATCTCCTTCCCGGCTTCCAGAAAGCGCAGAAAACTGCCGAAAACGGTCGGCTCAGGGTGCCGCTCCAGAGCAGCCACCCGGCTGCGGCCGCCGGAAGCAGCACCGGCCGGAAATCTCCGCCGCAGACCGGAAAAATCAGATACACAAGCACCCGGAACATGCAAAATACAAGCACCAGATCCCGGAGCGTCCGCCTTTGCGGGCCAAGGGGCCGCAGGAAATCATACACAAGCCCGAGTCCTGCCCCTGCCGTCACGGCTGCCAGGATCTGGCGGAAAGCTGTTTCCGGCGGCATCATCCGAACAGCCGCCGGAAATAACCGGTTCTGGGTTCCTCGTACACCAGCGCGGAAATGGTGCCCTCCACAGCCACGTTTCCGCCCTCCGGCGCCAGTTTCTGCAGCTTCAGTCCCTTTCCCTGAATCATCAGCGTGCCCAGTCCGGTCTCTGCCACCACCACGCTGTCCTCAAAGCGCACCACCCGGCTCACGCCGGTCATGGTCAGCAATCGCCGGTCGGTAAGCGAAATGCTGTGGGAATTCTGCTCTGTTTCCATGTGCATCCCTCCTCGTCTGCAACAGTGTATGCAGGCTTCCCCGCCTGCATAACCTGCAATTGACACCCCTGCAAAATTTGGGTATAGTATATCCTGAAAGAGGTGATTCCATGAATCAACATAAATGGTACCATATGCTCCGCGGAACCCTGTATCCGCTGCTGATGGCTGTACTGGGTCTGGTACTGCTGATCGATCCCGACGTTGCCTCCGCCATGCTGGGACGGCTCACCGGCTGGATCCTGATTCTGGCTGCAATTTCCGCAGCCGCCTATGGACTGCTTTCCAGCCCTGTCCGCATTGCGCCCACTGTTCTGGGGGTTCTGGTGCTGATTCCGGGCATCTATCTGCTGGCAGATCCTATGGTGCTGGCAAAAAACATCGGTAAAATCGGTGGAATCCTGCTGATTCTTCAGGGCATCAACGGTCTTCTGCAGCTGCAGGGGCTCCGGGATTTCAACCTGTCTGTGGGCCGGTCCTGGATCATTCCCATCTGCACGCTGATTCTGGGCGTTGTCCTGATTTTCTTCCCCCTGTCTGCTTCCCGGCTGGTTTTCCGGATCATGGGGCTGATTTTCCTGCTTCTGGGTATTCTGAACCTGATTTCCAGACTGCTGGCCAACAACAACCGTCCTCTGGATCAGCGGCCGGACATCATCGATGCCGATGAGTGAGTATGTGATCTCCAGCGCACCGCTTAACGGAAGGTCCGGTCACCGGGCAGGCCGGGAGCTGCTTTCCCAGATGTATGCTGCCGTATGCCCCGACCCCATGCCGGACATTGTCCTCGCAGAACGGGGAAAGCCCTGTTTTTCCCGGGGGCCCTGGCATTTTTCCATTTCTCACACCCACCGGCGAGTCTTCTGCGCCCTGAGCCGCTCCCCCATCGGCATCGACGCCGAGGAGCTGGACCGGCCCATCCGGCCGGCGCTGGCAGAAAAAATCCTTTCTGCCGGGGAAATGGCCCGATTCCGGCAGGCTGACGACCCGAGAATCGCCCTGCTGACCTTCTGGGTGCTGAAGGAAGCCAGCGCCAAATTTTCCGGGGAAGGCCTGCGGGGCTATCCCTGCCACACGGACTTCCGGCTGGACGATCCCCGGGTTTTCCGCCGGGATCAGTGCCTGCTCGCCATTATTACCAACTGAAAAGGAGAAGCTTTATGCTTTTTGACACCCATGCCCATCTGGACGATTCCGCCTTTGATGAGGACCGGGAGGCTCTGCTGCAGGCCCTGCCCCGGGAAAATATCGGCCTGCTGATGAATCCCGGCTGCAGTCTGGAATCCTCCCGGCACGCCGCCGCTCTGGCTGCCGAAAACCACTGGATCTATGCCGCCGTCGGCTCCCATCCCGATGCCGCCGACGAAGTCTGTGACGACGTTCTGCAGGAATACCGGAATCTGGTGCTGCACAACCCGAAAATCAAGGCAATCGGCGAAATCGGACTGGACTACCACTACGAGGATGTCCCCCGGAAACGGCAGCAGCAGGCCTTCCGGGCGCAGATGGCCCTTGCCGAAGAGCTGAATCTGCCGGTCATCATCCACGACCGTGAAGCCCACGGAGACTGCCTGAGCATTGTGGACGAATTTCCCCGGGTTCAGGGCGTGTTCCACTGCTATTCCGGCTCTGCCGATATGGCGCAGGAACTGATCAGACGGGGCTGGTATGTGGGCTTTACCGGCGTTCTGACCTTCAAAAATGCCAGAAGAGCCGTAGAGGCCGCATCCGCCGTGCCTCTGGACCGGATCGTTCTGGAAACGGACTGTCCCTACATGGCGCCCGAGCCCTTCCGGGGCCGGCGCAATTACCCCGGCTACATCTATCGGATGGCAGAAAAGCTGGCAGAAATCCGCGGCATGACCCCCGAAGAAATCCAGCGCATCACCATGGAAAACGGAAAGCGGCTATACCGGATCTGATTTTCCCGGATTTTCCCGGCAAATATCTCCCGGCTTAGAAAAGTTTCGGCAAAAAATCCGTGACTTTTTACAGAAATTCATTTATAATATGAATAAACCGGGTCCCCAAAAACGTACAGAGACCTATTTCAGGAGTGTGATCCCTATGCCCAATTACCAAATCATTACCGACTCTGCCTGCGACCTGCCGACAGAGTGGATTCAGAAACTCAATCTGATTGTCATTCCCCTTGTTGTCACTTTCCGGGGCGTTACCCGCAACGACAGCGTTGACGCCGATGTTGCCGAGCTGTACGATGCATGGCGCAACGGAGAATCCTCCTCCACCTCTGCCGCAAACCCTGCCGGCTGGATCAGCATCATGGAGCCGATTCTGCAGGAAGGCCGGGATGTATTCACGCTGGCCTTCTCCTCCGGCCTGAGCACCACCTATCAGTCCGCCGTCATCGCCGCGGACGAGCTGGCAGCCAAGTATCCCCAGCGGAAAATCCGCGTGGTGGACGGCCGCAGCGCATCTCTGGGTCAGGGCCTGCTGGTGTGGTACGCCTGCCAGAAGCGGGATGCCGGCATGGAGCTGGATGAGCTGACCGCCTGGGTGGAGGAGAACAAATTCCACCTGTGCCACTGGTTCACCGTGGACGATCTGATGTACCTCAAGCGGGGCGGCCGCATCAACGCAGCCACCGCCATTGTAGGCACCATGCTGAAAATCAAGCCGGTGCTGCACATGGATGATTCCGGTCATCTGATCAATATGTTCAAGGCCCGGGGCAGAAAGGCCTCCATCGAAGCGCTGGCCGACAAAATGCACGAGCTGGGCGCTGACTACGACAACAGCACCGCCTTTATCTGCCACGGCGACTGTCTGGAGGATGCTCAGTATCTGGAAAAGCTGATCCGGGAGAAAAACGGTGTCAAAAACGTGCTCATCGGCTACACCGGTGCCGTTATCGGCTCCCATTCCGGCCCCGGCACTCTGGCGCTGTTCTTCATGGGCAAGCACAGATAAAAACAGCCTCCGATTCCGGCTGAACAGGCCAGTAAATACGGACAATCCAAAAGCCCCCTGTACGGCATCGCGGCTGCACAGGGGGCTCGTTATATCCAAACAAACAGACCGGCGCAGCAGAAGCTGCACCGGTCTGTTTTTCCGAAAAAATCCCGGGCCGCCCCGCAGGACAGCCGCCGGAAAAATTACTTTTCCTCTTCGGGAATAAAATCCAGGGTAATGCTGGGGTGTTCGGTTCTGAGTCTGGTGTATTTGACCTTTGCCGAATCCATCATCCGCTTGGAAGCCATGGTCGCCAGAGAATCCGCATACTTGTCGGACAGGTAGATGACCTCCTTTACGCCGCTCTGGATAATGGCCTTTGCGCACTCATTACAGGGAAACAGCGCCACATACAGCCGGCTTCCCCGCAGATCCCGGCCGTTGGCATTGAGGATCGCATTCAGTTCGGCATGGACCACGTAGGGATACTTGGTCTGTACCCCTTCCCGTTCCCAGGGATATTCGTCGTCGCTGCAGCCCTTGGGCATACCGTTGTAGCCCGTGGAGATGATGATATTGTCTTCAGACACAATGCATGCGCCAACCTGTGTGTTGGGGTCCTTGCTGCGTCTGGCTGCCAGCATGGCAATGCCCATAAAATACTCGTCCCAGCTGATGTAATCGGTGCGTTTCATGATGGCTCCCCCTTTGCCGGATCAGTCAAAAAAATCCTTGAGATTGTCGATGAACTTCTTGCGCTTGGGCGTACCGTTTTTGTCCAGGCCGCCTTCCAGCTGGCGCAGAAGGTCCTTCTGCTCCTTGGTCAGGCGGGTAGGTGTTTCCACAACCACGGTGAACTTGTGGTCGCCTCTGCGGCGGCCGCCGCTGCCGAAGCTGATGCCCTTGCCGGGAAGCACGAACTCCGTACCGGTCTGGGTTCCTTCGGGAATGCTGTAGTTGACCTTGCCATCCAGTGTAGGCACCTGAATCTCGGCGCCCAGTGCTGCCTGCGCAAAGGAAATGGGGACTTCACACAGCACATTCATGCCGTCTCTTGTGAAAATAGGATGGGACTTGATGGAGATTTCCACCAGCAGGTCACCGGCAGGGCCGCCATTGGTACCTACACAGCCCTGGCCCCTTGCACGCACGGACTGGCCATTATCCACACCGGCGGGAATACGGACCTTGACCTCCGGACCTTTCCCTTGCCGCGACAGGTGGTACAGGGTGTCTTGATGATCTTGCCCCGGCCGTTGCAGTGCGGACAGGTAGTGGTGGACTGAACCGCCATGCCCATGAAGTTCTGGGTGGTACGTACCTGGCCGGTGCCGTGGCAGTTGGAACAGGTTTCCACCGCTCCGTCAGCGGAGCCGGTGCCATGACAGGCGGCACATTCTTCGATTCTCTGAACAGGGATTTCCTTTTCCGCACCGAAGGCTGCCTCTTCAAAGGTCAGCTCGCACTGGGCCACAACACTTTCGCCTCTTCTGGGGGCGTTCTTGGAAGCCTGCTGGCTGCCGCCGTTGAAGAAGGAACCGAAGATATCGCCCAGATCGTCGAACCCGCCGAAACCGCCGAAGCCGCCAAAGCCCCCGCCGAAACCGCCGGGGTTGAAATTGGGATCGGTTCCCTGGAAGCCGAACTGATCGTAGCGCTGCCGCTTGTCGGCATCGGACAGGACTTCATAAGCCTCGCCCACTTCCTTGAACTTCTCCTCCGCCTCGGCATTGCCGGGGTTGCGGTCCGGATGGTACTTCATAGCCAGCTTCCGGTATGCCTTTTTAATTTCTTCGGGTGTTGCAGTCTTCTCGACGCCAAGCACCTCGTAATAATCACGTTTATTTTCAGCCATAATGGATTTCCCCTTAAATACGGAACAGATTTACTTAAGCGACGGAAGCATCCGATTTTCCGTCACATTCGTCAAAATACGGAACAAGAGGGGCGGCATGTCAGCCGCCCCTCGGGCTTTGGGAATCAATTAGTCAACAGTCTCGTAGTCAGCGTCAACCACGCCGTCATCGCCGGGCTGCTGAGCACCGGGCTGGCCCTGTGCCTGACCCTGTGCGCCGCCTGCCTGCTGATACAGCTTTTCGGAAACAGCATAGAAAGCCTTCTGAACTTCCTCGGTGGCAGCCTTGATGGCAGCCAGGTCGGTACCCTTGTTCAGCTCCTTGAGCTTATCAACGGTGCTCTGGATGGAAGCCTTCTCGTCGGCAGAGATCTTGTCGCCCAGATCGGTCAGAGCCTTCTCGGTCTGGTAAACAACCTGATCGGCTGCGTTGTGGGTATCGACTTCGTCCTTGCGGGCCTTGTCTTCTTCAGCGAACTGCTCAGCTTCCTTAACAGCCTTGTCGATGTCTTCCTTGCTCAGGTTGGTGGAAGCGGTGATAACGATCTTCTGCTCCTTGCCGGTGCCCAGATCCTTTGCAGAGACGTTTACGATGCCGTTGGCGTCGATGTCAAAGGCAACCTCGATCTGAGGAACACCGCGGGGTGCGGGAGCGATGCCGGACAGCTGGAAGCGGCCCAGGCTCTTATTGTAGGCAGCCATCTCACGCTCGCCCTGCAGGACGTGAACTTCAACGGAAGTCTGGCCGTCTGCAGCGGTGGAGAAGATCTGGCTCTTGCGGGTAGGAATGGTGGTGTTGCGGTCGATCAGACGGGTGAACACACCGCCCATGGTCTCAATGCCCAGGGACAGGGGCGTAACGTCCAGCAGGACCACGTCCTTGACGTCGCCGGTGAGAACACCGCCCTGAATGGCAGCGCCCAGAGCAACGCACTCGTCGGGGTTGATGCCCTTGAAGCCTTCGCTGCCGGTGATGCCCTTAACGGCTTCCTGAACAGCGGGGATACGAGTGGAACCGCCGACCAGCAGGACCTTGTGCAGATCGGAAGCCTTCAGGCCTGCATCAGCCATTGCCTGACGGACAGGCTTCATGGTGCGCTCGACCAGATCGGCAGTCATGTCGTTGAACTTTGCACGGGTCAGAGTGACGTCCAGATGCTTGGGGCCGGTGGCGTCAGCAGTGATATAAGGCAGGTTGACATTGGTGGAAGTCATGCTGGACAGCTCGATCTTGGCCTTCTCGGCAGCTTCCTTCAGACGCTGCATAGCCACGTTGTCACGGGACAGGTCGATGCCCTCAGCCTTCTTGAACTCTGCAACCAGGTATTCCATGATACGCTCGTCGAAGTCGTCGCCGCCCAGACGGGTGTCGCCGGCAGTTGCCTTAACTTCGATGATGCCGTCGCCGATGTCCAGGATGGACACGTCGAAGGTACCGCCGCCCAGGTCGTAGACCATGATGGTCTGCTCGGTTTCCTTATCCAGACCGTAGGCCAGAGCAGCAGCGGTGGGCTCGTTGATGATTCTCTTGACTTCCAGACCGGCAATCTTACCGGCATCCTTGGTTGCCTGACGCTGTGCGTCGGAGAAGTAAGCAGGAACGGTGATAACTGCCTCAGTGACAGGGCTGCCCAGGTAAGCCTCTGCGTCAGCCTTCAGCTTCTGCAGAACCATGGCGCTGATCTCCTGAGGAGAGTACTTCTTGTCATCGATGGAAACATGGAAGTTTTCGCCCATGTGGCGCTTGATGGAAGCAACGGTACGGTCTGCATTGGTAACAGCCTGGCGCTTTGCAACCTGGCCGACCATACGCTCACCGGTCTTGGAAAATGCAACAACGGAAGGAGTGGTGCGGTTGCCTTCTGCGTTGGCAATAACAGTGGGTTCGCCGCCCTCGAGAACGGCAACACAGGAATTGGTTGTACCTAAGTCAATACCGATAATCTTTCCCATAATATATATCCTCCTAAGATAATGAAAAGTATTTACAGTTTTTTAGTTGGCCACCTGGACCATTGCGAACCGGACGATCTTCTCGCCCACCTTGATGCCCTTCTGGAAAACCTGACTGATCACGTTTTCACCCAGAGACGCATCCTCCGTGTGCATCACAGCATTGTGGAGATTGGGATCGAAGGTTTCTCCGGCGTTTCCGAAGATTTCCACACCCAGGTTGCCGAAGATCTTCAGCAGCTCGGTCATGGTCAGCTCCACGCCCTTTTTGTATGCGGCGTCTTCGGTGGGCTGATTCAGTGCACGCTCCAGATTGTCGTAGATGGGCAGCAGCTTTTCAATGGTATCTGCCTTGCCGTTGCCGTAGCTCTGTTCCTTTTCTTTGGTGGTGCGCTTGCGGAAATTGTCATATTCAGCTGCCAGGCGAAGCCGTGCATCGTGCTCCTGTTCGAATTTTTCCTGATAATTGATTTCTTCTGCAGGGGACTCAGCAGGCGCTTCGGGAGCAGCCGTTGTTTCTTCGGGAGTTTCGGCAGGGGTCTGCTCAGTCTCCACGGTATCTTCCTTTTTCTTCTTGGACACGTTGTTGCCTCCTAGGGGATCTCTCCCAGTTTATTTCGGTTCCGCCGGTTCCGGCAGCTGCTTGTGCTCCGGAGTTTCCGGTTTGGAAAATGCTTTGCTCAGGCTCTCGGCAAAGAAGCTCAGCCGGGCGGTGACCTTGGCGTAGTCCATTCTGGTGGGACCGACCACACCGATCATGCCCTGCATGCCGTCGCCGATGTCAAATTTTGTCATAACCACGCTGGAATCCTTCAGCTCCGCCGCCACGTTTTCCGGTCCTACCAGAACCTGTGTTCCGTTGCCGTTTTCCATAATGGCAGGCAGGTTTGCCAGGGCATCCTCGTCCAGGGTGGTCAGCACACGCTGTGCCTTATCCACGTCCCGGTATTCCGGCTGGCCCAGCAGCCGCATCTGTCCGGCCACCGCCACATTGGCGTTCTGCTGATTACGCAGGGATTCTGTCGTAAATTCCACGATCACGGGCACCAGACTTCCGGCGGCTCCCGCCGAACGGATGACCCGCTCCATCAGTGCGGGCGTGAACTGATCTGCGGTCAGCTCCACCAGCGCCGTATTCAGGATCGCCGACAGGACCTTCAGATCCTCCTGTGCCACTTCCAGCGGAAGCTTGATCAGCTTGTTGATCACTTCATCGTTGGAAAGCATCACCACCAGGATGAAGCTTCCCTTCTCCGCCAGAATCAGATCGTACCGTTTGACCGTTACGCTGCCCTGACGGGCGGCGACGGAGATGGCCGGAAGATCGGTAGCCTGGCTGACAAGCTTTGCCACCCGTTCCACCATCTGATCCACCCGCTGCATCTTTTCTTCGATGGCGGAGTTGATTGCGTGGGATTCATCTACGCTCAGGCGGTAGTCTGCCATAAGTTCATCCACATACAGCCGGTAGCCTGCTGCGGACGGAACCCGTCCGGCGCTGGTGTGGGGCTGCTCGAGATAACCCATAGTGGTCAGCTCCGCCATTTCGTTGCGAATGGTTGCGGAGGAATACTTCATGTCGGGCATCTCGGCAATTGCCTTCGATCCCACAGGCTCTGCAGACCGGATGTACAGGTCCACGATGCATCTGAGCACCTTCTTTTTCCGCTCTGTCAGTTCCATGAAGCTTCTCCTTTCTTTTTAGCACTCAATATCTCTGAGTGCTAAGCACACTATACATCAGAGTGCCAGGATTGTCAAGGGGTGGTTTTTGAATTATTTTTTAACATTCTCTCGGATTTATACGCAAACATGGTCAATTCGGGCTTTTTATACAAAAAGCAGCTGCCGGAGGAAGTTTTTCCCGGCAGCTGCGCAGTTTTTTATTCTTCTGATTTTTTTTCGGCATTGAGTGCATCCACCACAATATCCGGATAGGGATTTACGATCACCGTGCGGTAGGTGTGATAGATGACCATGCCGGGCTTGGCATTGGGCATCTTTTTGACCTGTTTGACCGGCGTTACATCCACAGGCAGGTTCTGTCCGCCGGTGCTCTCGGAATAGTGGGCCGCCAGCTGGGCCGCCTGGGTCACGGTATCATCCGGCGGGGTGGTGCCGTGACAGGAGATGATCACGTGGCTTCCCGGAACCTTGGAAGCGTGGAGCCAGATGTCGTCCTTGCGGGCCGAGCGGAAGGTCAGCTCATCGTTCTGACGGTTGTTCCGCCCCACATAAATCGGATAACCGTCGGTGGACTCAAAGCGCATGGGCGTGGATTTTGCCTGCCTGATCCGCTTTTTCCCCGTGTCCGCCTTCAGATATCCTCCCGCCTGAAGCTCCTGCCGGATTTCCTCCAGCTCCTGCTCGGTGCCGGCCCGGTTCAGCTCTTCCAGAACGCTGTGCAGATAACTCCGCTCGATTTCGCCCAGCTCGATCTGATGGGTCAGTTCCTTTTCGGCGTTTTTCATCCGGGTGTAATCCTTGTAGAATTTTGCGGCGTTCTGCTGCGGCGACAGGATGGGAGAAATGGGGATGTCGATGACCTTCATTTCTTCATCATAGAAATCCTCGGCCTGGAGCACCGTCTGCCCCTTCTGAATTCTGTGAATATTCGCCGTAACGATGTCTCCGAGCTGGCGCAGCCGCTCCCGGTCGAAGGTAGCCGACAGCTCCTTTTCCTGAATGGCCAGCTTCCGGTTAAGCCGGGAGGAAAGATTCTGCAGGGTCTTGCGGATTGCCTGCCCCTTCTGGCGCATGGCATCCTTCCGGTCCCGGACGGTGTAGTACATATCCAGAAGCTCCGAAAAGCTCTGCGCCTGTCTGTATTCCCCGTATTCCCGGATGGGGCAGAAGGCAAACTGCTTGGGCGTGCCGTCTGCCTGAGCAAAATAGCAGGGCACGGGATGCTCCAGATTTTCCCGGAAGAATGCATACAGCTTCTCCGCGATCCCGGAAATCTCCCTGCCGGTCAGCCGTGCATCCACATCGCCGGCTGCAAACAGGGCCGCCTCCCGGCAGATCAGCGGGGACAGTCCGCCCAGCTGATCCATCAGCCGCTCTGCCAGCACATCGCTGCCCGGTTCCTCCAGAATCCGGATGAAGTCCTCCCGGGTCAGCTCGGCAGGATTCTTTTTGCGCACAGGCTCCGGGTCCTGGTAGTACAGGCCGGGAAGCGCCTGCCGTCTGCTGCTCTCATCCAGTCCTACCCGGCGCAGGCAATCGATGATCCGCCCGTCCGGATTCACCAGATACAGGTTGCAGGTCCTGCCCATCAGCTCCGCAATCAGCCGCTTCTGAACAGGAAATCCCATTTCGTCGGTGCAGTCAAAGGTGAACACCGCTGCCCGCTCCATTGGCGGCTGGGAAACCGCCGTCAGCTTCGCGCCGGACAGGTGCTTGCGCAGAAGCATACAGAACATGGGCGGCTCCGCCGGATTTTCCGGATTGGCCTGGGTCAGGTGGAGCCGGGGTGCCGTGGGATTGGCGGCAAACAGCAGCTTTTTCCTTCCCTGCTGGCACCGCAGCAGCAGAATCACCGTGTCCCGGCTGGGCTGATGAATTTTCTCCACCCGGGCACCGATGGCTTCACGCTCCACCTCCGTCAGAACCGCCGACAGATAATATGCGTCAAATGCCATAAAGGTCCTCCATCACCAGATTAAAAATCTCATTGAGCCGCTCGGTTTTGCCGTACAGGTACATGGCCCCGAACATGGCTTCCACGCCGGTGGCTTTGGAATAGTCCGCAGGCGTTGCAGATCTGGGCAGCGCATGGACGTGGGCATTCTTGCCCCGGCGGTAGTACATCTTTTCCTCATCCGTCAGATGCTGCTGCATGGCATCGGCAAACGCCGCCTGGGCAGATGCCTTTACCAGCTGCACGGTCTTATGGTGCAGCTGCCCCACATTGACATCTCCCCGGGCACACAGATAGCTTCTGCACAGCAGTTCAAACACGGCATCACCGATGTGGGCCAGCCCCAGATTGGAAATGGCATCCACCTGCAGTTTGGTCATATTCATAGAAAAATAATTTTCCATTGTTCAGATTCCTCCATTCGGACAGCTCCGAAGGAGGCCCCGGGGCTGTATGGTATCTTATACAGCATACCAGATTTTCCGAATCTTGTAAAGTCCGGGGCGCAAATGGGCCTTTTTGCCTAATATTTCAGGTATCTGCGAAGCTTGTCCTCCGCTCTGTGCAGGGTGCGGCAGACCGTGCTTTTATGGACGTTCCGTTCCCGGGCAATTTCCGGAATGTTCATTTCCCGAAAATAGTAGTCCGTCAGCACCTCCCGCTGGTTCACCGTCAGTTCCTCCAGAATCACCCGCCGGACCCGGCGCAGCTGAACCTCTCTCGGCAGCCGGATCCCTTCATAGCCTTCATAGTGTATATTTCTGATTTCTCAGATACCCCCTTTCGTAGTAATGGGCCGTCAGATCTGCCAGCTCATTCATCTGGGTCAGTATGGGTGTCAGCTCCGCAATCCGGCGGCGCAGATGCCAGGCTGCCTCCTCGTCGGTTTCCGATGCCAGGGTTGTGCGCAGCTCCCGGAGCCTGTCCCGCAAAGGCCGGGCCGCCGCCTCATAACTGAGGCTCATTTCCTCCAGAGTCAAACCCCATCCCTCCCGCACCGGATGCAGGCGCAGGAGGGCGCATACACCGCGCCTCCGCACACGGGACAGTACCCCGCACAGGGCTGCTGCTGGAGATCGAAATATAATTCCTGTTCAACCATTGTCCTCACCTCACGCTTATTTTCCCGGGGCAAAAGCTGTCGAAAATGCGGGAGCTTTTTTCGACAATTCGCTTTTTTCTGCCTCGAAATGAGTATACTACACACAATGTGTAATATCCGTCGAAGCGTGTAGAACCCACATTTCTGCAATTTTTTCACAGACTTCATGTTATTGTGTGGATAGCCAACAAGAAAGAGGTGGTACATATTGCTGGGAGCACGCATAGCCGCACTCAGGCGCAATGCGCAGATGAGCCAGGCGGATCTGGCCAAACGTCTGCAGGTCAGCCCCAGCGCCGTGGGCATGTATGAGCAGGGACGCAGAGAGCCTTCGGCAGACACGCTGGTGGCGCTGTCGGAAATTTTCGGCATCACCACGGACTATCTGCTCACAGGCAAGGCTTCCTGCCGGAACGACGACGAGGTGCTCGGGCGCATCCTGATGCGTTCTCTGTCCATGGCCGACCAGAAGCTGGAGCTGCGCCCCAGCCGGCCCTTTTCCAGGCAGGAGCTGGCCGTTCTTTTCTCCGCAATGCTGGCGGAACCTTGACGAACCCCCTGTTTTTCGGGTATGATATCCGAAAAAAGGAGGCGATTGCGGTGGATGACAATTTCTTTATGGACCAGGCGCTGGCCCTTGCCCGGGAAGCCGCCGGGGACGGAGAGGTTCCCGTAGGCTGTGTGGTAGTCCGCAACGGAGAAATCGTGGGACGGGGACGAAACCGCCGGGAAGTGGGAAAATCCGCTCTGGCCCATGCCGAAGCCGAGGCCATTGCTCAGGCCTGTCAGAATCTGGGCGGCTGGCGGCTCTGGGAATGCAGCCTGTATGTGACCCTTGAGCCGTGTCCCATGTGCGCAGGTGCCATTATCAACGCCCGGATTCCCCGGGTGATCTACGGCGCTTCCGACGCCAAGGCCGGTGCCTGCGGGTCTGTATGCAATCTTTTTGAAATGCCCTTTAACCATCATCCGCAGGTAAGCTGCGGCATCCGGGAGGCTGAATGCAGGGCGCTTCTGGAAAACTTTTTCAGGGAACTGCGGGTGCAGCTTCGAACACGTCCCAGATGGCGGCGTCCCGAAAAATAGAAAAATCGTTCCTTTTCGATGATTTTCGCAGCTTTCGACATCTGAGAGGAGGCGGCTATGGAGCCGGAAAAGCGCAGTCTGAAAGCCGGAGCCATCGCCATTTTGCTGGCGGTGGTTCTTCGTCTGATTACCAACGGAACGCTGCAGCCCATACTGCAGTCAGTAGGTGCCAGAGATCTGGCATCGATGATGATGTATCTGGAAACCGGTCGTCTGGCAGGCAACCGGCCGCCTGCCTCCGAACCGCCACCGGCAGAGCCGCCGGAGCCGGAAGAAACGGTGCCTTCGGCACAGCAGCCGCTGCGCTTTACCCGGGAAGATCTGTCGTCCGTACAGGTCCGCTATGACGGCGACTACCGGCCGGATCTGGAAAAATGGATCACGGCTCCCGTGGAGCTGAAGCTGCAGGGCCGGGAGCCCACCGTGCTGATCCTGCACACCCACGGATGCGAAAGCTTTGACGACGTTTCTCCCGGTGTCTGGCGCACGCCCGACCCGAAAAAGAACATGATCGCCGTAGGCGACGTTCTGGAAAGACGGCTGATGGATGCCGGCATTTCCGTCATCCACGACCGGGAGCTGCACGACTATCCTTCCTACAACGGCTCCTATGTCAATTCCCGGGAAGCTGCCGAGCATTATCTGCAGATGTACCCGTCCATTTCCCTGATTCTGGACCTGCACCGGGATGCCGCCGATGTGGGAGACGGACAGCTGGACACCTCTGCCCAGGTGGACGGAAAGGAATCGGCGCAGATTCTGGTGGTGGTGGGCACCGACGAAGGCGGACTGGATCACCCCCACTGGGAGGACAATCTGTCCCTTGGGCTGAAGCTGGCCGCCCAGCTGGAGAAAACCGCACCGGGAATCTCCCGCTATGTGGGTCTGCGGACAGAACGGTTCAATCAGGATCTGGGAGAACACGCACTGCTTATTGAGGTAGGTGCCGCCGGAAACACCCTGGACGAGGCAAAGCTTGCCGCAGATGTGCTGTCCGATGCCGTCATTGCCCTGTCAAACGGTGCAGCCGCACCCTGAGTCCGGCATTTTCCCTGCCTTC
>RCNI01000645.1_pt1 | contig 20746 bp, 16 predicted proteins | sample 2041151 | NCBI WGS metagenome assembly RCNI01 (sample SAMN09708214, study PRJNA481090) | feces metagenome | isolation source: feces | place: Antarctica: Albino Rookery | reverse complement strand
ATCGATGAGAACGGATTCGAGCAGTTTTGCAAGATTGCGGGTTGCAGCAATGTAGCTGGCTGCAAGAAGCTTGAGGACACCCAAGTTGAGGAGGCATAATGTCTGCCCCAGAAATTAATGATATCGATACCTCGCGCTATAACTTCCACATGCCTGAGGAAGGCAACATCCGTGTACATGACGGATTGACTGAAGATGTAGTACGTGAGATTTCTCGCCGTAAAGACGAGCCAGAGTGGATGCTTGAGCACCGCCTTGCTTGCCTTAAGACCTACCGTGAGCTCGACCCTCCTTCAAACTGGGGTCCTTCTCTTGACGGACTTGACCTCGACCACATGAGCGCTTACGTTACTCCGCCTGATGCAGAGCACACCAGCACTTGGGATGAGGTTCCAGAAGATGTTCGTGATACCTTTGAGCGCCTTGGTATTCCTGAGGCAGAGCGCCAGTACCTTGCAGGTGTTGCTGCTCAGTACGACTCTGAGATGGTTTATCACAACATGCAGGAAAATGCAGCTAAGCTCGGTATTGTATATACCGGAATCGAGCAGGCTTTGCATTCTGAGTATGCTGATATGGTCAAAGACCACTTCATGAAGCTCATTCCTGCACGCGACCATAAGTTCGCAGCACTTCACGGTGCAGTTTGGAGTGGAGGAAGCTTCATTTACGTTCCTAAGGGCGTAAAGGTTGAATATCCTTTGCAGAGCTACTACCGTATGAATGCAAAGAATTCTGGTCAGTTCGAGCACACCATCATCATCGTTGAAGACGATGCTGACCTCGAGTTCATTGAGGGATGCTCAGCTCCTCACTACAACGAGGCTAACCTTCATGACGGATGCGTTGAGGTATACGTTGGAAAACGTGCACACCTTCGCTACTCCGTTATCGAGAACTGGTCCAAGAACATGTATAACCTGTCTTCAAAAAGGGTACGCGTAGATGAAGATGGACGTCTTGAGACTGTTCAGGGAGCATTTGGAAGCCACGTATCATGCGTATATCCTTCCGCTTTGCTCGTAGGCGACCGTGCAAGCTACGATTACACCGGAATTACTTTCTCCGGAGCAGGACAGAACCTCGACACTGGCTGTAAGGTAGTTATGACTGGTAAGGATACCAAGGTAACTATTAACGCTAAGTCCCTTTCCAAAGACGGCGGACACGGAACCTTCCGTAGCTCCGTTGTTGTAGGACGCCATGCTGACCGTGCAACTTGTACTGTAAGCTGCGACTCCTTGATTTTGGATGATCAGAGTGTCTCTGATACCATCCCTGCTATGGATGTTCGCTGCCCTACCGCATCAGTCGGTCACGAGGCTACCATTGGACGCATTAGCGACGATACCATCGCTTACCTTATGAGCCGTGGTAACACTGAGGCTGAGGCTCGTACCCTCGTTGTAAACGGATTTGCAAATCCAATCTCAAAAGAGCTTCCACTTGAGTATGCAGTTGAGATGAATAACCTTATTAAGCTCGAGATGGAAGGAGCGATTGGATAATGAGTACCATTGAATTACAAGATGTAAATGCCCTTCCTACCAAGACGTGGAACTACCTTAAATTCAACGACATGAAACTTAAGGTAGCAGAGCCTACCTCCGAGGAGATTTATCAGATCTCTGAGGATATGGATAAGATCACCATGGGAGCAGGCAAAGAAGCTGCAGCTTACGTTGACACCATTGCAACCACTAAGCAGACCATCTACGTTGAGGCAACCGAGGAAGAAACCTTCCTCACCGTTGATGTAGACGCTCTCAATCCGGCAGCAACTACTGTTGTTGAGATTTCAGATGAAGCTTGTGTAACAATTGCGATTAGCGCACAGGGGTCTGAGGGTATAACACTTGCAAACAATCTCCGCATCAAGGCAGGTTCTCGCTCACAGGTTAAGGTCATCAGCATTGTAAATACTGCTCATGAGGATACCTACATCGAGAACATTGGTATCGAGCTAGCCGACAACGTCGCGCTTGAGGCTCACCAGTACTTCCTCAACTGCGGAACTGTAGCTTGCGGTGTTGCAATCGATGCTCAGGGCAACGATTCAACCTTCAACACCTACGCTCGCTACCTCGTTGAGAAGCGCAATCGCCTCAACATGAACTACATTGCAAACATCTACGGTCAGCGCTGTGAGGGCAACATGTTTGCAAACGGCGTTTTGAAGGACTCCTCCAAGAAGCGCCTTGCTATGACCGTAGACCTTAAGCAAGGATGCATAGGTTCTAATGGAACTGAAAACGAGACTGCTCTCCTTTTGGGAAAGAATGTCGAGAATAAGACCATTCCTATCATCTTGTGCCACGAAGATCAGGTAGCAGGTAGCCACGGTGCAACCATTGGATCTCTATCCCCAGTACAGATGAACTATCTTAAGGATCGCGGACTTGGAGAAGATGAGATTGCAGATCTCTTTGCTCGCTCAGTTATTGAAGATGCAGCTCTTCACGCTCCTGAAGTAGGAAATGGAAAGGCTATCGCTGAAGCACTTTTGGCTTAGCCTCTCTGCAAAGAAATAGTAAATAGAAAGAGGGTTTATATGAACGTGAACGATCTAAGTCTTTCTCCATTCAAGAAGGACTTTCCGCTCTTAGTAAACCAACCAGAACTTACATACCTCGACTCTGCAGCTACCGCTCAGCGTCCTCAGTGTGTTATAGACGCACTTTCAAGCTACTATGAGAACCTCAATGCAAATGCGCTTCGTGGTCTCTATGGCTTGAGCATGCGTGCTACCGATGCGATTGAAGGAGCGCGTGAGAAGATCGCTCACCACCTTCATGCCGCATCTGCTCGTGAGATTATCTTTACCAAAAACGCTTCTGAGTCTTTGAATCTCGCAGCTACTTGCCTGAGCAATCTTGTACTCGAAGAGGGAGACGAGGTTGTTGTATCCATTATGGAACACCACTCAAACATCCTTCCTTGGCAGAAGGCTTGCAAGGCATATGGAGCAAAGCTCGTTTGGCTTTATCCTAACGAGGAAGGTGTCATTGAGGAAGAAGAGATTCTCTCCAAGATTACCGATAAGACCAAGATTGTAAGCATTGGCCATATCTCCAATGTGCTCGGTGTTAAAAACCCAGTTGAGCGCATTGCTCAAGTAGCTCGTGAGCATGGAGCCTATGTTGTAGTAGATGCAGCGCAGTCCATTCCTCATATTGCTATCAATGTAGAAGAGCTCGGATGCGACCTGCTTGCATTTAGTGGTCACAAGGTTTTTGGACCTTTGGGCATTGGTGTTTTGTGGGGACGCGAGGAGCTTTTGGAAAAGATGCCTCCATTCTTGGTCGGAGGCGAGATGATTGACACCGTAAACCAAGAGAGCGCAACTTGGGCGGAGCTTCCTTACAAGTTTGAAGCAGGAACCCAAGACGGAGCTGCAATCTATGCTACGGGAGTAGCCTTCGACTACCTCAATAAGGTGCAAGCTGAAGGGGCAGAAGAGCGCGAGGCTGCACTTGCTGCCTACCTCATGGATGAGCTATCTAAGCTTGAATATATCGAGCTTATTGGAGCATCCGATCCAGCTAACCACTTCGGAGTAGTATCTTTTAACGTTCGAGGAATTCACCCTCACGACGTATCGAGCATTTTGGATATGTCAAACGTTGCCATCCGAGTTGGACGCCACTGTGCAGAGCCGCTTTTGACCTGGATGGGAATGAGCGCATGCTGCAGAGCAAGCCTTGCTTTTTATAATGATAAGAATGATATCGACCGCTTAGTAGAGGGTCTCAAATACGTTTGGAGTGTGTTTAACGATGCAAGATAATATTTACTCACGTGCTCTCATGGATCACGTAGCTCATCCTGACTTCAACTACACACTCGACGATGCAACCCACACTGAGCGCGGCATCAACGCTTCTTGCGGAGACGACCTTAACCTCATGGTGCGTATCAACGATGGAATCATCGAAGAGGTTGCATGGACAGGAGAAGGCTGTGCGGTAAGTAAGGCTTCAGCAGATATGCTCAGCGACCTTGTAGCTGATATGACCATTGATGAGGCACTTGACCTTATCAAACTCTTCGAAGGAATGATCGTAGGAACTGAAACCGACGATGACCTTTTGGAAGAGAAGCTCGACGAGGCATTGTGTCTTCGTGGAATTAGTCGCATGCCAGCTCGTGTAAAGTGCGCTGAGCTTGGATGGAGAACCCTCGAGAGAATCCTCAAACAGGTTCAAAGCGAGGCGTAATATGTCGTTTTCCATCTCCACAAAGAGCCGCTATGCTCTGCGTTTTATGACATACCTTGCAACTCATGAGGGATATGTCAGCCTCAAAGAGGTCTCTGAAGATGAAGACATCTCTCGCAAATATCTCGAACAGGTCACTTCCCTACTCGTGAAGGACAACCTCGTAGAGAGTCGCAGAGGAAAAGATGGTGGCTACAAACTTAGCAATCCTCCTGAAGAGATTAGCGTTGGAGACATCTTGAGGGCTACTGAGGAGTCGCTTTCAACACCCGTCTGTACTAAGTGCGCTCAGAAGCACTGTGACGGTACAGATTGCTCCACAAAACCACTTTGGGATGAGCTTGGCAATGTTACCAATGACTTCTTGGATTCAAAGAAACTCAGCGATCTCATTGAAGAATAAAATATACGCACCTAGTAGATAGTCTACTAGGTGCGTTTTTGTATCTATACAAAAAAGTGGCTGATACCTACGCATCAGCCACTTCATTACATACTAGTTATAACTTAGCAATCCCAGCCCTTACCAGCAGAGCCAAACTGCTTCATAAGCTCCATGGTGCGCTCAACAATAGCATCGCGACCAGGCTTGATGATCTTACGAGGGTCATAGCCCTTGCCCTCAAGGTCCTTACCTGCCTCAATGTACTTACGTACAGCCTCAGCAAATACAACCTGAAGGTCAGTGTTTACGTTAATCTTGCAAACACCGTTTTCGATAGCACGGTCAACCTGATCTACAGGAATACCAGTTCCACCGTGGAGAACCAAAGGAAGAGCTCCGGTCTTTTCCTTGATAGCTGCAAGAGCATCAAAGTTCAAGCCCTGCCAGTTCTCAGGATAAAGGCCGTGGATGTTTCCAATTCCAGCTGCGAGGAAGTCAACACCAGCATCAGCGATGGTCTTGCACTCCTCAGGATCTGCAATCTCTCCAGCTCCTGCTACTCCGTCTTCAACACCACCGATAGATCCAACTTCAGCCTCAACGGAAATTCCGCGCTGATGAGCAAACTTTACGATCTCACGTGTACGATCGAGGTTAATCTGGAAGGTCTCCTCATGGCTTCCGTCATACATAACAGAAGTAAAGCCAGCTTCGATGCACTTATAGCAGTCCTCATAAGTACCGTGATCGAGGTGAAGAGCAACTGGAACGGTAATATTCTTTGCACGAATAAGAGCATTAACCATATCGGCAACTACCTTATAGCCACCCTGCCACTTAGCAGCACCTGCTGAACACTGGATAATAACTGGTGATTGAACGCGCTCTGCTGCTTCCAAGATAGAATCAGCCCACTCGAGGTTATTGGTATTGAAAGCACCAATAGCATAGTGACCCTTTTCGGCCATTTGAAGCATTTGAGTTGCATTAACTAGCATGAGTTTTCCTCCAGAGAATGGATTTGTACTTGCTTTTAATCATACTCTAAAAACCAGTTAGAAACCTGTAAAATCGGTCAATGACCTAACCAGACATAAATATCAAAAGTTTCATAATGGATATTTTCTTTTCGTAGCCCTCGTACGCTATGAAACTATCCTCAATACGACAAAAGCCACCTCTTTCGAGATGGCTTTTTAAAAGTCTCCAGCATCCAACCAGCGTTTTCTGGAGTAGAAATTCCAAAGACTAACGATAATATCTGCAATAAGCTTTGCCAGAAGGTAGTAAAATCCCGTTCTGTAGTTCAAATCATAGAATGAACAGTAGACCTTACCGAGCCACATGCAAAACTCATTGAGGAGAAATCCAATTCCTGAAAGGATGAAAAATAGTGACATTTCCTTAGATCTTGAAATGTCTTCACGATGTTCAAAGACCCATTTCATCGATCCCCAGTAGTTATACAAAAGCGATACGATGTAGGAAATTGCAGCTGCGGTAATTGGATGAAACTTAAAAACTTGAACTAATACAAAAAGCAGGCCAAAGTCGATTATTGTAGAGGTAACACCTACAAAACTAAAGCGCAAGAACTGCGCCTTAGTCGTATGCGACTGCTTGTTTGATTGTTCTTTTAATGACTTCATATGTCCGCACCTTGATGGTGAGTATCTTTGTTTGATAATCAAATAAGTGCTTATGATTATCACGTACCAATTCTAACACGTTTATACATCTAATATAAATGCATAAACTGATAGTATTGATACAGCATTAAACAGCATTGTACACGAATTGCTCGATGTTCTTGAGAGATATTGCTCATAACTATATAAATACTAAAAATGAGGTTTTATGTCTGTACAGAAAACTCGTCGTCCACAACCTAGGCGCGCCTCACATAGCAAAGCTCCTATCCTGGGAAATCCCCCACGTAAAGATCGCACTATTGGAACATCTTTAAAGGACAAGAAAAAATATACCTTCAGCGGCTACAAGCAAATCCCCTTCCATCTCATCATAGTTGGAATCCTTGCGGTAGGCATTGTTATCTTTGCCATTACACGCATGCCAAGCTGTTCATCACTTTCTTCTCAAGTCGACAGCAATAACTCTAGTAAGGTTTCTGTAATAGATAAGATTGAGCCTGGAACCCCAGCTTCCTTGGAGGAGAAGTTAACTCCTGTGCTTGAGCGCAACGAAAAGCTTTCATGGATTGCAGCGAACACTTCAAAGTATAGCGACCCTCGTATCGTTGAACTTGCTCTTCGAGAGCCTGAGGCTGTTGACTTTGTATACAACTACCCTACCAACCCTCCAGCAGTACAGGCTTATGGAAAAGGGGTTCAGAAAGGAACTGCACCTGTCTTTTACTGCTGGAATAACAGCTGGGGTGCTGCAAATTATGGCGGCCTTCCCCTTGCAGTAACTGGTTCTGCACCAACCGTACTGTCCATGGCATACATGGGAACGCTTGGTAAGACCGACATGAGTCCGGCTGACATGGCTGAGCTTTCCAAAAAGGGAGGCTACGTTAGCGAGAAAGGAATTACAGTTTCTGACTTCTTCCTCGATTCTGCGGAGAAAGTCGGTCTAAGCTGCAAGGTCGCAGATAAGACCGAACAGACTGTATCGCTGGCCCTCAGCAAGAGAAACTTCCTCATTGCACATGTTGAGTCAACGTCTAAGACCACAGATGATTCTCACTGGATCTTAATTGCGGACCATGCTCAATCAGGAGCTCTCATCATTCACGATCCAACCTCTGTTGCAAATACAAAGCAACTTTGGGATGGAGCAGATCTTCTATCCAAGGTCGATGAGCTCTACATCGTATCTGATAACAACCCAGAGTCACAAGACCAACAGTAATACATACACACAAAGCAAAAGGAGATGCCTTTCGGGACATCTCCTTTTTTCGTATGCTATAAGTTCTACCTTCACATGTACTCTAGGGAGTCGCTCCTAGTGGTCTTTGTGGAAGGTTTCAACTTCTGTATCACAGTATTTGCAGCTATAGACACCCTCATGGTCTGGACTGAGGAAAAATACCTGAGGAAGTTCCTGTTCAATCGAAGTAATACAACGAGGATTCTTGCAGGTAATCACATCGGTTAGTACCTCAGGAATTGGAATAGAGCGCTTTTCTGCAGGCTTTCCATTCCTAATATATGTCAAGGTAATCGAAGGTGACAAGTAGCCCAGAACATCAAGGTCAAGGTCTAAATCTTCTGCATTTGAAATCTTAATAATGTCCTTTCGACCCATCTTATGAGAAGGGCAGTTCTGGATCATTGCTACCTGATTAGTAAGCTCTTGAAGTCCAAGCTGGTTGTATATTTCAAGAGATTTACCAGCTTCAATGTGGTCGATTACAATACCATTTTCCACTGCATCAATGTTCATAGCAGTCCTTTCATCTGTATATGCACACCATAACCGTCTCTTCCAAGTGAGACTATCGTATTGAAGTCGAGTTAAGCGAACCTATAAGTTTTATCGCACCATTCCATACGAATATCAATTCTTAAACTTCAATACCCAGGAACTTTAGAATCAAAGCCATGCGCATCTGCTTGCCACAAAGCGTCTGATAGAAGTAGCGTGCTCGAGGATCTTGATCGACCTTCGTAGAGATCTCATTTACTCGAGGTAGAGGATGCAAGATTGCAAGTGTTTCCTTGGCACTCTCAAGCTTTTCAGGAGTGAGGATATAGGAGTCCTTCAGGCGAATATAATCTTCCTCATTAAAGAACCTTTCCTTCTGAACGCGTGTCATATACAGAATATCAAGCTCATCGATGTGCTCTTCGAGTGAAGTGGTCTGAATCCACTCAACACCAGCTGCATCGAGGCGCGTCTTCATATAGTCAGGAATTTGAAGTTCTTCAGGTGAGATAAGAACGAAGCGGATGTTTGGATAGCGAAGCATTGCATCGATCAAAGAGTGAACCGTACGTCCAAACTTTAGGTCGCCGCAAAGCCCAAGTGTCAAACCTTCAAGACGTCCAACGCAACGAGAGATGGTGCAGAGGTCTGCCAGGGTCTGCGTAGGATGGAAATGACCACCGTCACCAGCGTTAATAAAAGGTACGGTTGTGTGTTCAGAAGCTACAATTGGAGCTCCTTCTTTAGGATGGCGCATAACGATAATGTCTGAGTAGTTACAAACAGTAAGGATGGTATCGGCTACTGACTCTCCCTTAGCTGCAGATGAGGAGCTTGCCCCAGCAAATCCCAATACACTTCCTCCAAGATCGAGCATGGCTGCCTCGAAGGACAGGCGGGGGCGGGTGCTTGGTTCATAAAACAAGGTTGCAAGCTTCTTGTGATTGCACGCATCTTGGTACTTTTCAGGGTTTGCGTTAATGTCGTTTGAAACTGCAATAAGTTCATCGATTTCCTCAACGGTTAAGTCGAGGATGTTTATTAAGCTAGATACCTTATTCATGTGCATTCACTCCCATCCATGCCTCATCATGAGGATTATCTCTAAAGAGCTCCAATTTCCTACGTCCCACTTCATCGATAGCACCCATCTCAACAGCAATACCGAGAAGATCATCGAGAGTTAGAACTGAAGTACACTCAACACCTGCCTGATCGAAGCGCTCTTTTGATACATTCATTGCATAGGTGAAGATACTGAGTACGCCAAGTACCTCAGCCCCCTCCTCCTGAAGCGCCTCAACACATTCGAGAGAGGATCCTCCGGTAGAAATGAGGTCTTCAATTACAACAACTTTGCAACCTGGCCTCATGGAACCTTCAATGCGCTTGTTGCGTCCATGATTCTTTGCAGAGCCGCGAACATAACCCATAGGAAGCTCAAGTATTTCTGAGATAAGTGCTGCATGAGGGATTCCAGCTGTTGCTGTACCCATAATCATCTCAGCTTCCGGATAGCGCTCAGTACATAGGCGAGCAAGTTCTGCCTCTACAGTGCGCCTAGCTTGAACATCACTGAGGATTAAGCGATTGTCGCAGTATATAGGAGACTTAATTCCACTAGCCCAGGTAAATGGCTCCTCAGGTCTTAGAAATACAGCCTGGATTCGCAAGAGTTCCTCGGCTACAAGCTCCCTGCCTGTACGTTTTGTAGTTGTCATCTTTACGCATCCTTTCCTAGAAACTCTCTTATTGCCCTATCATATGCAGCGCGTGGATCTTCAGCGCGCGTAATTGACCTTCCCATTACAATGAAGTTACTTCCGAGCTCATGAGCCCTCTCAGGAGTTGCAATGCGTACCTGATCTTGCACGTCATCACCAGCAAATCGAATTCCTGGTGTTACCGTCATGAAGTCATTCCCACAAGCCTCATGCACAAGCGTACTTTCCCATGGACTGCAGACGACTCCCTGAAGTCCCGCCTGTTGAGCGTTTTGAGCATAAACGGCAACCATTTCCTCGAGAGAGCTTGATATGAGAAGCTCTTTCGCAAGTGTTTCTTCCTTCAGGCTTGTAAGTGCTGTAATAGCGAGGATTGCAGGCTGATTAGGCGCATCTTCAAATGCTCGGACAGCCGCTTGCATCATTGCAATTGATCCTCCTGCATGCACATCTACAAAGTCGACAGGCAGTTTGCTGAGCGACTTCATCGCAGAACCAACCGTATTTGGAATGTCGTGAAGCTTCAAATCGAGGAAGATTTTATGGCCTCGAGCTGCAATTTCTTTTACAATCTGAGGACCTTCTGAGTAGAAGAGCTCCATTCCAACTTTTACAAATGGCTTCTTCTGTTCGAATGTATCCAAAAACTGTAGCATGCGCTGAGCATCTTCAAAATCGAGCGCAACGATTACATCTCTATCTTTAGCAGTGAGCATATATCTCCTTTGAACTGGTCGTTTGTATCTAGTGACAAGCTCCAATGATGTTTTGAAGTGAATCGATTCCAAGCTCTTCCATAACCTGAGGAAGCTCATCGAGAATGTCGATGCATGCGTATGGATTAACCAGATTCTCAGCTCCAATTTGAACCGCTGAAGCTCCAACCATCATCATCTCTATGACATCTCGAGCACTTCTTACGCCTCCCATTCCAATGATTGGAATATTGGTCGCTTTATAGACGTCGTAGATCATAGCTAGTGCCACTGGATATATTCCAGGTCCTGAGTAGCCACCTTTCACTGTTGAAAGGATTGGCGTGTGATTCTTAAGATCCACCCTCATCCCCACAAGTGTGTTTATCATCGAAAGTCCGTCTGCACCTGCAGCCTCTACTGCCTGAGCCACTGCGACAGGACTACCACCATTTGGTGAGAGTTTTATATATACTGGTTTATGAGTAACTTCCTTTACAGCCTCAACTACCTGGGCGGCCATCTTAGGATCTAGTCCAAAGGCCATTCCGCCTCCATGTACGTTAGGGCAAGATACGTTGATTTCCAGAATACCGATAGCATCAACCTCGTCAAACTGCCTTGATACCTCACGATATTCTTCGATGGAAAATCCGGAGATGTTTGCAATTAAAGGCTTGTGAAACACATCTGTCAGATGAGGGAGTTTATCAGCGATGACGCTTTCAACACCAGGGTTTTCAAGCCCCACTGCATTGAGCATTCCAGCAGGACACTCAGCTATGCGAGGCAACGCATTGCCATAGCGCGCTTTGAGCGTTGTGCCTTTCAGGGAAATTGAACCTAAGCGATTGATGTCGTAAAGAGGTTCGAATACCTCGCCAAATCCATAGGTGCCACTTGCAGGAATGATAGGGTTATCGAGCTCGACTTCGCCAAGCTTTACTTTGAGGTCTACCATACAAGCTCCTTCCCCATGAAGACAGGACCATCCTTGCACACCTGCTTAGAGCCAGCGCGTGTCTCGATTGAACATCCCATGCACGCTCCGAATCCACAGCCCATACGAGCTTCAAGTGAATACTGTCCATCTGGGCAGATTTCACTGAGTGCCTTGAGCATCGGCAATGGCCCACAAGTCATAACATATTTTGAGGGGTCAATCAGCTCAGTCACAAATCCCTTTGTTCCAAGTGAGCCATCTTCCGTACATACCTTTACCTTGCATCCGATTCTTTTAAACTCGGAGATGTAGAAGGCATCCTTCTCGCTTCTAAAACCAAGAATTACGACCACCTCATGTCCCGCTTCAATAAGCTTTCGTGCAAGATAGAACAAAGGCGGAACTCCGACTCCTCCTCCAATTAACTGAACGGTATGAGGCAGATCATTGAGCTGAAATCCATTTCCTAATGGAGCGAGAAACTTGCAGACTGAGCCTGTCGGAAGGGAGCTTAAGGAGCGTGTTCCTTGGCCAAATACCTTGTATATAAGTGTGATAAACCCTTTTTCCGCATCACAAATTGAGATTGGGCGCCTGAGGTAAAATCCCTCAATAGTGAGGTCTAAAAACTGACCAGGTTTAAAGTGAATTTCCTCATCAGTCTTTACCACCATCTCGTAGGTATCCTGAGCAATGAGGGTATTTTGCACAATGCGACCTGTGTATTGCTTCAATTTACTTGTCATATATATCCTCTCCCTCACGACTAAAGACAAGGTTTCCTGCCACAAACGTTTTCTGGACTACACCTTTCAGCTTCATCCCTTCAAAAGGAGTTGCCTTTCCTTGTGAGGCAAACCTCTCAGGATCGACTGTCCAGGTTTCGTTTATATCTATAAGCGTAAGGTCTGCAACTGCTCCTTCATGGAGATAGCCTCCCTGGAGTCCAAATCTCTTTGCAGGCTTTACACTCATCACCTCAATGAGCTCTTCAAGTGTTAAAAGGCCATTTTGAGATTCGGGGTCTAGCGGGTTGGCGAGAACCAAATGAGTGTAGAGTGAGGAGAAGGCTGTTTCGAGACCAACGATTCCAAAAGCTGATTTTGCGAGCCCCTTAGACTTTTCCTCTTGGGAATGAGGGGCATGATCTGTAGCAATGCAATCGACGGATCCGTCTTTAATTCCCCTTAGAAGTGCTTCCCTATCTTCCTTATCGCGCAGGGGTGGATTCATTTTCCACTTACCCTCATCTATCAGGTCATCTTGAGTGAAGATGAGATAATGTGGAGCCGTCTCACAGGTAACATCAAGGCCTTCTGCCTTAGCTTGACGAATTAGCTCCACCGATTCCTTAGTAGATACATGGCATACATGGAAGGCGCATCCTGTCTTTCTAACGAGCTCGATGTCGCGCTTGACCTCTGCCCATTCGCTTTTAGAACTTATTCCCACAAGATTGTGCTCCAAAGCAAAGCTTCCCTCATGAATGCATCCTCCTGGCAAAAGGAGTGATTCATCCTCGCAGTGTGCAACGATTGGCTTGCCCAAGCGATGAGCCTCAACCATTGCCTCCTCCATCAAGTCACCTTCCTGAACCCCTTTTCCATCATCGGAAAATCCAACAACGTCTTTGGCCATATCTTCCATGGCTGAGAGTTCACCTCGACCTGACTGATCGTGTGTGATTGTTCCATAAGGAACTACGCGTACAACTGCGTTTTGGTCAATAAGCTCAAGCTGAACATCAAGGTTCTCTCGAGTACTTGGTGCAGGATTTACATTGGGCATTGGACAGACTGTTGTAAATCCGCCTTTAGCAGCAGCTTTTGTGCCCGAGGAGATCGTTTCTTTATAAAAAAAGCCGGGTTCACGAAGATGTACATGCACATCAACGAAACCCGGCGTTAAATATAAATTATGACAATCAAAAACGACTACATCATCAAAGGAAGTAGGTGAATTGAAAAACAAACGACCCTCATCAACCAAAACGTCCTTCTGAACAAAGCCTTCATCGGTGAAGACAAATGGTGACTTAAGGAAGTATTTCAAGGAAACCCCTCTCGAATCTCAAATATTCAAACTTTCAGTATTCTACTAGAAGATTTTTACCCCCGATAGCATGGATTCATGCACTGACTTGATTACATACTTTCTTCATATGAAGCAATTGAACCCTAAATAAAACAACCTCACAAGCTATTTACCTGTGAGGTTGCAACTATTAATTTAAGCAAAGAGATCTTGAGCGACTGCATGGAGATCATCTTGAACCGCGAGCGCCTCATCGCGACTCTTACCATGCGCAAAGACATACGCTTTGATCTTAGGCTCGGTACCCGATGGACGAACCATTAAACGATGTCCTCCCTGGAGCCTAAACTCCAAAACATTGGCGTGAGGCAAAACTTCATCGTCCTCAATCTGAAGGCCTCCAACTCGAGGCATGAGGGTATTTTCTTCGTAATCTATAGTGTCTATGACTTTATAGCCGTCAAGCTCGGATGGAGTATTACCACGAAGATCAGCCATAATCGAAGCAATCTTCTGTGCTCCTGCTGCTCCCTCATAGGAAACATTTACGATGCTATTGAGGTGATAGCCATACTTCTCATAAATCTCCTGCATGGCTTCGTAAAGATTCATGTCACGTGCAGCATACCAAGCAGCCATCTCAATCGTAAGCATTGAAGCTACTATCGCATCTTTATCGCGAACATGATCTCCAATGAGATATCCGTAAGACTCCTCAAATCCCATGAGGAAGCGATCTGACTCTCCCCTTGCAAGGAGATTATCCATCTGCTCACCAATGTATTTGAATCCCGTAAGAACGCGACGTGCTTCAAAACCCCAAACATCTGCAAGTGTGTCGATCATATCAGTCGACACAATGGTTGTAACGACGACTTTGCGGTCAATATCCTCAGCATTAGCAACGCACATGCGACTGAGCCAATCTACCAGCAAGATTCCCATCTCATTGCCCGTAAGAAGCTCGTAGGTACCATTATGAGGAATAGCTACTCCCATGCGGTCTGCATCAGGATCGGTAGCAAGCATGAGATCTGGTTTTACTTTTTCGCAAAGCTCAAGCCCAAGCTGCAGTGCCTCTTTGAACTCAGGATTTGGATAAGGACAAGTTGGGAAATCGCCATCAGGCTTTGCCTGTTCAGCAACGATATCGACACCTTGAACACCAATGCGATCAAAGATTTTCTCCATGCATTCAAGACCTGCTCCATTGAGCGGAGTATAGACCACGCGAAAATCATCTGACGCTTTAAAGTTTGGAACTGACTGGTCTACAACAGCATCAATGAAAGCATCGATAACATCGTCGCCAATAAGTTCAATTAAGCCATCTTCTACAGCTTGATCGAAATCAATTCTCTGAACATCTTTGAAATAATCAGTCTTTCCAATACATGCACTGATCTCATCTGCAGCATCGCGTGTGATCTGACAACCATTAGAAGCGTAAGCTTTAAAGCCGTTGTAGCGACTTGGATTATGAGAAGCAGTTAGCACAATACCCGCCGTAGCCTCCAGATGCCTTACAGCAAAGGAAAGCAAAGGAACAGGTTCAATGCGTGGGAAAACCTTAACGTGAACGCCATTTGCTGCAAGAACTTCAGCACAGGTTCTCACGAACTGACGTCCTCGCTTGCGAGAATCTCGAGCAATAGCAACGCTTGGCTCCTCGAAGTGAGCATTAAGGTAATCAGCCATTCCCTGTGCCGCACGAGCCACCGTATAAACATTCATACGATTGGTTCCTACGCCCAAAAGACCCCTTAGTCCAGCCGTTCCAAACTCGAGATCTTTATAAAAAGCATCTACAAGATGCTCTTCGGTTTCTTCATTACAAAGAAACTCAAGCTCCTCGAGCAGGTCATCCTCCTGAACACCCAAGCGCCAGGAATCTACCTTATCTTGTATATCCGCGTGCATATACCCTCTATTCTGTGTCATACAGACCCCTTTAGGAGCGCATGTGTAAATTCTTGTTTCAAACATTGTAACATCTTGCCCAAAAGTGATTAATTTCAAACCAAAAGGTGCATATATACAGCATGTATGCATTACTTTGGGATGAAATATTATTGAATTACCATGAAAAGAAAAATATAATTTTTTGCAAGCAAGCATGTAAAGCATAAACGCTAATCTCAACTTTTTTGCGTTTTATGCACCATTGTGAAAATTATTGAATCGTGAGAACCAATGAAACGTAGCTAAATAACACGATTCCTTCCTACCCCTCATCGAGACGGAGGTTGATGTGAAACATGTATTCAGAAATCGTCGTTTATGGTACTTGGCTTTAGGACTTATTGTATTTGCAGTAAGCTTTTCAAGCCTTGCATACGCTGATGACCCTGTAGCAGGTGACGAGACAGGTAAATACACCCTAAACATCGAGATTCCTGCAGGTATAGATCCTCACGTGTTTGCCGATGACGAGCAAACGAAGCCTGTCGAAGTATCCTTGGATGTAAGTGGATCTACCGTTGACCTGGAAGACGCCTACATCCTTTTCGAAAATCTCTCAGCTGCGCAAGGTGATGGATTCATCCGCTACAGCCCTTCTGACTTTAATGTGCAGGGAGGACATACGATAGCAAGCCAGGGAAAGAAGATTGTCTTTGATCATCTTCGCGGTGGAGATAAGATTAGCTTCTATGAAAAGATTGGTTTTCAAGCAGGAGACACACCGAACAACTTCGATCTTGAGCTCAAGGCTGTACTCTATAGCAGAGATGGCACCAAGCTTGCCGAGTCCCCTACCACAGTCCACCTCTTTTCTCAGATTGCAACGCCCTTGCTATCCAAAACACTTGAATCCAGCAATCAGGCAGCAGGTGTTGTGGAAAATGGCTACGTTACAAAACCTCGAGAGGTTACCTACTCCTTCAGCGTCACACCTACTGGAAACTTGGGATTAACTGGAAAGGGCGCACGTAGGACTGACCAGCTCATCATCGAAGATACACTCCCTACATACACTGACAACACCGGAGCTACGCGAACTGCTCAAATTGCGCCATCGAGCCAAGGTGATTGGATTTTATCTGCCGATGGAACAAAGGCAACCTATACAAGAGGCACGAGTATATTTACGACTGCTTTCGACAACTACGGATACACCGATATTCCTGATCTCAAGCTTTTATTCCCAGGAGCACATGTGGGAGATAAAATCCCTAACAGCGCAACGGCACGCGTACGTGTAGATCATCCGCATCCAATAGAGCAGGCAGATCCATACCTTACCTCAAACATATCTAAGGTAAACCTCACTATCGCAGCTGAAAAGAAGAAAAATCCTTTGAAAGCAACTTTCTTGAAGAGAAACGAATCTCCTATTCGCATCTACGATACGGAGGTAAAGAAGGACTATCTCTGGAAACTCGACTTTGATATTACCGATACACGCAAAGCTAAAGAAGTCAAGATAACTGAGATTCCTCTTGATGGATTGTATGTTACAAAGCTTTCCTATGATGAAAACAGCGATAAGGTTCTCGACTACATTACATCGATTCGAGGCGAGCTAGATGATGGTTCATGGGAAGATGTTACTTTCACCAAGAAGAAAGAGTCTCAAGGTTGGTGGGGTCCTCAGGTAGTCAAAGAGATCACTATCACGAATCCTAAAAAGTACTCTAAGCTTGAGTTTATCTTCGATCCTAACCATGTCTTCGGAAGGTCTAACACCTTCGGGTATACCTTCTATGCCCACACCCTTTTTAAAGATCCGGATAATGTCACGCCAGCAACTTACAGAAATAGATCGGAGATGCGAGCTAAAGCTGCAACAGGAGAGGGTGACTTCTATAAGCTGAGCTCCGCTTCAGTTGTTGTAAAGGGATTTGAGCTCGAGCTCAAATACGGAGTTTGGAAGAATGAAAATTTCAACTTCCAAGATCTAACTCCAGGCAAGCAGTTCAAAGTCAATGTCGGCATGTATCACAACTTGCCACCATCAGGAGTTATCGAAGGTCGTAAGCTTGTAGCCATACTGCCTGATAGCGTTGATGTAGCTCAAACATCAGGATGGTCAGGAACGGGCTATGACGTAAAGATAGGCTCGACTCGTGCAAGAGATGTCACCTTAGTCAACGACTATGAGGGAAGCGGAAAGCGTGCCCTTATCATCAACCTTCCTCCATGTCGAAAGACTGAAATAGGAACCGCAGGTCCATACTCAGACAGTGTCGTTACCATTACATTCACCGCCAATCAAAACCTGTCATTTGACCCTGTAGATATTCCGATTTACTACACCTTTAATGGCGTAAAGAATGTAAAACTCATCAAAGATGTGATTGGTATTTACAAGAACGTCAACGGGGTGCTTGCACCAGATAGATACAACATTTCGAACGGTGCAGCCACAAGTGTTCCAATGTCATCGGTAACTTATACCACCTCCCTCCCTTCCAAGGTAACAGGAGGCACAACCCTCATTGGACACAATTCAATGCAAATGAGCGCATTTGGTATTGCAATGCCGGGTGAGGATCCAATTCTTTTAGGAATGGAGATCCACAACTACGAGAACGATCCTCAAACTGGAATTGTAATGTACACTACGCTTCCTCATGTGGGCGATAAGGTTCTCATGCAAAATGCAGCAGGAGTTTATACCGATCGAGGAAGCACGGTAAATACCAAGCTTGCAGGACCTGTTACAACTGAAACTGGCTATACGGTCTACTATCTGTCAGAAGAGCCGGGTGAGGATTCAACAGCCGATCTTAGTAATCCTGGCTGGACGACCAATCCAGACTCCTTTGATGATGTCCGCGCAATTAAAGTTGTTGCAGATCCAGGCGTTGAACTTGAATCTAGAGGTAAGATTTTTATTACCTATGAAGTCGTTCCAACCTCAGCAAGCCCTGATCCAAAGATAGTGTCTACCTTCGCTTACCGTACGGCTGCACGACCAAATCTAGTAGAGGCAAACAAGGTATATGCCACCTTGCCTCCTGTATACAAGCTGAAGAAGGAATGGAAAGCACCGAATGGAATCGATGATGCTCCAGCAGAGCTCACCCATCCCGATTCCGTAACCATTCGTATTATGAGTAGAACCTCACAGTATGGACGTGCGGAATTTGTAAAGAATGTCACATTAGATGCTGCAGATGACTGGGAGCTCACGATAGATGATCTTCCTGAATACGACGGTTCCAAAAAGATCATCTACTCCTTCAATGAAGTGGCTGTGGAAGGATGGACAGGCAAAGATCCCGTTTTAGATCCAGCAAGCGGGGCTTATGTTTTTGCTAACGTATACAAGGTTCCATCTATAGATATTCCTGTCTTTAAAGAGTGGGTAGATGGAGATGGCAACGACCCTGCACATCAGCCAATAGAAGTTAAGCTTCTGGCCAATGGAGTCGATGAGGGAAGCGTACTGACCCTCAACACCGATACTCTTTGGAGTGAAATATTTAAGGCAAAGCCAAAGGTAGACGATAAAGGTAAGCCTATTGTATATAGCGTAAAGGAGGTACATGTACCTCAATACTTTACCGATACCTATACCGATGCCGTAGTTACCGGATATGAACAGGCATTTAACGTTATAAACACCTTTACTATCCCTACCAAAGATATCGTGGTCAATAAGGTATGGATCGATGGAGATGGAAACACACCTCAGCACCCTCCGGTAACAGTTAAGCTTATTGCCAATGACGTGGATACAGGCGAGACTCTTACACTCAGCGATGCCAACAACTGGACGGCAAACTTTGCTAACAAGCCAGTAATTGACGGAACTGCGACAACCATCAACTACACGGTTGAAGAGGTCAACACCCCAACCCACTTTACTCCAACTGTTGTTGCAAATAACGATGGCTTTACACTGACCAACACCTTTACTATTCCAACCAAAGAGCTGACTGTTTCAAAGGAATGGATAGACGGAGACGGACGCACTCCTCCTCATAGTGAGGTGGAAGTAAAGCTTCTTGCCAACGGCAACCCGACAGGTGATGTTGTAAAACTTAATGAAGCAAATACCTGGACAGATAGCTTTGGAGTAAAGCCTTTAATTGATGGCACAGGAGCAGATATCACCTACTCTGTCGAGGAAACAACAGTTCCGGATTACTTTATAGCCACATATTCAGGAGATGTGGATAACGGATTTAAGGTAACCAATACATTCCAGATTCCTACCAAGGATATTGAGGTTAATAAGGTATGGATCGACGGAGATGGAAACACTCCTCAACACCCTGCTGTAACGGTTAAGCTTCTAGCAAATGGAGTAGATACAGGTGAAACGATCGTTCTTGACAACGATAACAACTGGACGGCAAACTTTGCCAACAAGCCAGTCATTGACGAAACTGCGACAACTATCAACTACACGATTGAAGAGGTTGATACTCCAGCACACTTCACACCTACCATTGCTCCTAAGAATAATGGCTTTACGGTAACCAATACCTTTACCATTCCTACCAAGGAGCTCACTGTTCAGAAGGTCTGGGATGATGGGGATGGCAACACTCCTCCGCATCCTGAGGTAGAGGTTAAGCTTCTTGCCAATAATGTAGACACAGGTGATACCGTTAAGCTCAACGCTGAAAACGGATGGAAGGCAAGCTTTGGAGATAAGCCTCTCATAGACACCACAGGAGCTGACATTACCTATAAAGTGGAAGAGGTTAACGCCCCTGCAAACTTCACGCCTTTGGCTACGGGTGATATTGACAACGGATTTACAATAACCAACATATTCAAGGTTCCTGTAAAAGACATTGTTGTAAATAAGGTCTGGGTAGACGGTGATGGAAACACCCCTCAACACCCAGAAGTAGAAGTGAGACTTGTTGCAAACGGTACCGCAACAACAGATACCGTAAAGCTCAATACGGAGAATAACTGGACAGCTACCTTTACCAACAAACCGGTAATTGACGGAACGGCGACAGAGATTACCTATAGCGTTGAAGAGGTCAATACACCAGATAACTTTGTAGCCACAACCACCGCAAATGCAGATGGTAGCTTTACAGTCACCAATACCTTTACCATTCCTACTCAAGATCTAACGGTAACGAAGGAATGGGTAGACGGCGAAGGCAACACCCCACCTCATACTGAGATCGAAGTAAAGCTTGTCGCAAATGGTAATGACACGGGCGATACGGTAAAGCTCAATGAGGGCAATGGTTGGACTGGAGCCTTTGCAGGAAAACCTTTGGTCGACAGTACAAACACAGCTATTAAGTACACGGTTGAGGAAGTTGTAGTTCCGGATAACTTTACTGTTAGCTATTCAGGAGACTCTACCAATGGGTTTAAGGTTATAAATCCCTTTGCTCCAGCCTTAAAAGACATTAAGGTAAATAAGGTCTGGG
>RCNI01000644.1_pt1 | contig 20747 bp, 14 predicted proteins | sample 2041151 | NCBI WGS metagenome assembly RCNI01 (sample SAMN09708214, study PRJNA481090) | feces metagenome | isolation source: feces | place: Antarctica: Albino Rookery | reverse complement strand
CTGTGGTGACATCATCGCTCCCAATGCAGAAGGTGTCGATCATGAAGGCCCGGTCTGCGCCGACAATCGTGTGACCTATGCCAGCGGGACTACCCGGAACCTGGATGCCTGCCGCAAAGCAGGGCTGATGGGCATGGCTATGCCCCGCCGCTTTGGAGGCTTGAACTTCCCGATCACTCCGTACATCATGGCTGCCGATATCGTGAGCCGCAGTGATGCCGGTTTCGAGAACCTGTGGGGATTGCAGGATTGTGCAGAAACCATCAACGAATTTGCCAGTGAAGAACAAAAGGCAAAATATTTACCGCGCGTATGTGCAGGAGAAACTTGCGCAATGGATTTGACCGAGCCGGATGCAGGTTCTGATTTACAGGCAGTGCAATTAAAAGCTACCTACAATGAAGCTGAAGGTCAATGGTATCTGAATGGAGTAAAACGCTTCATCACCAATGGAGACGGTCACATTTCATTGGTATTGGCACGCTCAGAGGAAGGCACCAGCGACGGCCGCGGTCTGTCAATGTTCATCTACGACCGTAACAACAATGCGGTAACAGTACGCCGTACTGAAAACAAATTAGGAATCAAAGGCTCCCCGACTTGTGAACTAGTATTCAAAAATGCACCAGCCGAATTGGTCGGTGAACGTAAAATGGGATTGATCAAATATGTAATGGCACTGATGAACGCAGCACGTCTGGGTATCGGAGGACAATCTGTCGGTATTGCAGAAGCCGCTTACCGCGAAGGCCTGAAATATGCACAGGAACGTAAGCAGTTTGGCAAAGCCATCATAGAATTCCCAGCTGTATATGAAATGCTGGCACACATGGAAGCCAAATTGCATGGTATCCGCTCCATCCTGTATGAAACAGCACGTTTCGTAGATATGTACAAAACATACTACCACATCTCCAAAGAAAGAACATTGGAGAAAGAGGAACGCAACGAAATGAAGGAATACCAGAAATTGGCCGACATCTATACTCCACTTCAGAAACTGTTTGCCAGTGAATATGCCAATGAAATCACATACGATGCATTACAGATTCATGGCGGTTCCGGTTTCATGAAAGATTATCCTATCCAGCGTTATGTACGTGATGCACGTATCACAAACATTTACGAAGGAACTTCACAATTACAGGTCGTTGCCGCAATCCGTGGTGTAACTACAGGACAGTATGCCAAACATATCCACGAAGTATACGAACAGGCAACTATAGCTCCAGAACATGAATATCTGCGTAATAAGCTAAAAGCCATGACTGCACAACTGGAAGCGACAACTGCTACGGTCAATGCTGCAGGCAATGGTGAATATACCGACTTCCACGCACGCCGTCTGGTTGAAATTGCAGGATACACTATCATCGGATATCTACTGCTGCTCGATGCACAAAGATGTAACAAATACCTGAAGTCAGCAGAAATATTCATCCACTACGGAGAAGCAAAAGTTGCTGCTCATGCCAGTTTTATCAACAACTTTAATCCTGACAATTTAGGAAACTATAAAAAATAATCCTATAACAAGGACTTTTTCAGAACGCCTTTCCTTAAAAATTAGAAAAGGCGTTTTCTTTTTTCTCAATTTTTAGTTAAACTTTTATTGTTTTTCAATTACTTACTATAAAATGAGTATCTTTAGTGCAGGAAATTTCATAAACTAAATGTAATAACATGAACTTTATTAAACTATTTTTTGCATGGGCCAGCATATTGGTTTTCACCAATTTATCGGCTCAGGAGTCTCCTCTTTGGATGCGTTATCCCGCCATATCTCCGGACGGACAGACTATCGCATTCTGCTACAAAGGTGACATTTTCTTAGTAGATGCCAAAGGTGGACGTGCTACACAGCTCACCACTCATACAGCATATGACTATCATCCAGTATGGTCACCTGACAGCAAAACCATTGCCTTCACCTCGGGACGTGACGGAGGCATGGACCTTTACATCGTTCCGGTTACCGGCGGTACCCCTACCCGTCTGACAACATTCTCCGGGAAAGCAGTACCTACTACTTTTACTCCGGATGGGAAACGCGTAATTTTCAACGCATCCATTTTACCTGACAAAGACTTCGGACAATTCCCGAATTCTACGGCACAGGTATATTCTGTATCTGTCGAAGGAGGACGTCCTGAATTAATGTTAACATTCAGTGCATTTGATATTTGTTACACGAAAGACGGAAACAAGATTCTCTACCATGATATGAAAGGATACGAAGATGAATGGAGAAAACACCACACCTCTTCTGTATGCCGTGACATCTGGAGTTATGATCTCAACACAAAAGAATTCAAAAACTTGACAGACAAACAGGTAGAAGATCGTAATCCAGTAATGGCAGCAGATGGCAACACCATCTACTTCCTGAGCGAACGTTTCGGCAGTTTCAACGTATGCCGTATGTCTCTTGACAACCCACAAGAAATCAAACAGGTGACCAAATTCACCAAACATCCGGTACGTTTCTTAAGCCGTTCAAATGACGATGTTCTCTGTTTCTTCTATGATGGAGAAATCTACACCAAGAGTCCAAAACAGCAACCGAAGAAAGTTGCAATAAACATTATCATGGACAACCAGATTCCGGCAGTAAACAAAATAAGCTGGAACAATGAGGCCAGCGAAATAGCCATTTCCCCGAATGGAATGGAATTCGCATTTGTCATCCGTGGCGATGTTTTCGTGGCAAACACTGAATTCGGGACCACCCGCCGTATAACCAACACAGCTGCTCGTGAACGTGACATCAACTTTTCTCCGGACGGACGTCGTCTGACTTATGCATCAGAACGTGACGGACAATGGAATATCTATACATCCAACATAAAGTTTAATGAAGACAAATCTTTCACATACGCCCGTGAAATAGAAGAGACTCAACTCACCAAAGGCAATGAAGCTTGTTTCCAACCGGCATTTTCTCCTGACGGAAAAGAAATTGCTTACTTAGCTAACAGAACCGAAATCAGAGCAATGAATCTGAAGAACCATAAAGTAAGAGTCGTATTGCCAGCCAAATATAACTACTCTTATCAGGATGGTGACCAATCATTCGAATGGTCTCCTGACGGACGTTGGATTCTGGCACAATACTTCGAAGAAGGCGGTTGGCTGCATCCGGACATCGCTTTAGTGAAAGCTGACGGTAAAGGAGAAATTCACAACCTGACCAATAGCGGGTACGGTGATGTCAACCCGAAATGGATGATGGGTGGCAAGGCCATTATCTGGTTTACCGACCGTCAAGGATTACGTAGCCATGGAAGCTGGGGCGCACAAGGAGACATCTACGGCTTGTTCTTGGATGATGAAGCATTCGAATATTTCACAATGAGCAAGGAAGAACGCATGTTAGCCCAAGAGCAGAAAGCTTTGGAAGCTCAAAGAGAAGCAGCAGAAAAAGCAGCACAAGCAGCTAAAGCCAAGAAAAAAGAAAACAAAAAAGAAAACAAGCAAGGCGAAAAGAACGACAAGAAAAACGATAAAAAAGCCAGTAAAAAAGGCAATACAAATCAAGCGCCAGCCAACAACGCAAATCAAGCACCGCGAAATAACTCTTACTCTATTCCGGAATTGAAACTCAATTTGGAAAACCTGGAAGAACGCATGGTACGTATGACCATCAATTCATCCAAGTTGAGCGATGCAGTACTGACTCCTGACGGAAGCAGACTTTACTATCTGGCAGCTTTTGAAGGAGGATTCGACTTGTGGGTACATGATTTCGAAAATCACAGCACCCGTATCCTTTCAAAAATCGGACGTGGAGGAGTTCTCGAACTTTCCAAAGACGGCAGAACCCTTTACCTGATTTCAAACGGACAGGTATTCATTGTAAACCAGGGCAACGGACAAATGAAACCTCTAAGCTATCAAGCTGATTTCGAATGGAAACCGGCAGAAGAACGTGCAAGCCTGTTCAACCACGTATGGCAGCAGGTAAATGACAAGTTCTACGATGCAACCTTTGAAGGTGTAGACTGGCCGCTCTACAAAAAAACATACGAACGCTTCCTGCCGCATATCAACAACAACTATGACTTCACAGAAGTTTTAGGAGAAATGCTGGGAGAATTGAATGCTTCACATACCGGAGCAAGATATGGAGCACGTCCAGACCGTGCATCTACAGCAAACTTAGGAGCATTCTATGATACATCTTATGACAAAGACGGATTGAAAATCAGCGAAATAATCGCTCGTGGTCCGCTTGATATCACCGGAAATAAAATCAAAGCCGGCATGATTATCCGTAAAATTGATAATAAAGAAATCAAGAAAGGTGAAGATTATTTCCCATTATTAGAAGGTAAAGTGAATAAACGTACCATGATTACCATCTATGACCCGCAGAATAAGAAAGAATGGGACGAATATATCAAACCTATCAGCTCTTCCACATTGCACAGCCTGCTTTACCAACGCTGGATCAAACAGCGTCAGGCTATGGTAGACAAACTATCTAACGGACAAATCGGCTATATCCATGTAAGTTCAATGGACAGCCCAAGCTTCCGCAAAACTTACTCAGAATTATTAGGACGTTACCGGAACCGGAAAGCTGTCATCATTGACACCCGATTTAATGGAGGTGGCTGGTTACATGAAGACCTGCTCCACCTGTTAGGCGGAAAGAAATTTGCAGAATTCGTACCACGCGGTCAATTCATCGGTATCGACCCGTTTGCACAATGGACAAAACCGTCAGCAGTATTGGTTTGCGAAGGCAATTACAGTAACGCACACGGATTCCCATGGGCATACAAAGAATTAGGCTTAGGCAAATTAGTGGGGATGCCTGTTCCAGGAACCATGACTGCTGTATGGTGGGAAAACATGATGAATGGTGTTGTATTTGGTATTCCACAAGTAGGCATGAAAGACAACCACGGACATATTCTGGAAAACATGCAGCTTGAACCGGATATCAAAGTTGCCAACGACCCGAGTAGCGCAATGGAAGGCCGCGACCTTCAAATTGAAGCTGCAGTAAAGAGCTTGTTGGAACAAATAAAATAATCCATGATAGTCGGCTACGACCATTAATAAGAAAACCCGGAAAATTCCGGGTTTTCTTATTAATACACTCCTACCTTTTTATCTGCGAATGCTATATTATTCATCGATTCATATTATCTTTACCCACTGAATAGTAAAAGGTGAAAAACATACACATTAACTAATAAAATTATGATTGCTAAATATCTGTATACCATAATAGGCATACTCTGTCTCTGTCTGAACCTGCAGTCATGCAAAGAAAAGAAAGAAAACAGACAGACCGTCAGCGCAAGCATTATCCCACAAAAATACTTTATCGAAAAAATTGCTGGCGACTATCTGCAAGTGAATGTCATGATACCCCCGGGAATAAGTCCGGAGACTTGCGACCTCAATACGGAACAACTGAAAAGATTATATGACAGCGACATCTGTTTCACCATCGGCTACCTGCCTTTTGAAGTGACCCACCTCTATCCCGTACTGAAAAAAAGAAGCGACATCCGCCTAGTAAATCATTCGAAAGGCATACAGTTGCTTGGCGGTAGTTGCGGACATCTGCATCATGGTGAACACGACGGGGTTGACCCACACATCTGGTCATCGCCCAGATATGCCGCCCGTATGGCCCAACAAATCTACGAAACCCTTAAAGAACAGTATCCGGAACAAAAGGATTCCTTTAAAAAAGGATATGATTCTCTCTGTCAGGAGATTGAAATAGTAGAGAACAAAGCTGCAAATGCCTTGGCAGACAAACGTGGAAGTACGTTTCTCATCTATCACCCAGCCTTGACCTATTTTGCTGCCGATTACGGTCTGCAACAGGTATCCATTGAAGATGAAGGGAAAGAACCGAATCCGGTACATCTGAAAAAAATCATTGACTTGGCAAAAGAGAAAAATATCCGCATAATCTTCATTCAAGCCCAATTTGACAAAAACAATGCCCTGTCAGTAGCTAAAGAAATCGGAGGCGAAGTAATTCCCATCGACCCATTAGCAGAAAATTGGACAATGGAAATCAACAAACTAATAGAAGTACTAGCAGAAAAATTATGAAGCCCATTCTTGAATTGAAAGACATATCCGCCGGATATGATTACCAAACCGTATTACAACATATCAACCTCAAAATCAATGAAGGTGATTTCATGGGTATCATCGGTCCCAACGGTGGAGGCAAGACAACCTTGCTAAAAGTAATATTGGGCCTGCTCCAACCCTTCTCTGGAGATATCATTTACCACACCTCCAAACAAAATCTCTTCGGCTATCTACCACAGACAAACCGTTTTGACCAACGTTTCCCGATTAATGTAACAGAGGTGGTTTTGTCCGGTTTGATGTCAAGCAAAGGACTTTTCCGGCGATACACTGCAGCCAATAGGGAAAAAGCCTACGGACTGCTGGATACTTATAATATGGGAGCTTACAAAAAGACTCCTATCGGCAATCTTTCAGGAGGACAGATACAGCGGGTATTGCTCTGTAGAGCCATTATCTCCGCCCCCAAAATATTGATTTTAGACGAACCGACCACTTATGTAGACAGTAATTTCGAGAAAGAATTCTATCCTATTCTCCAAGAACTGAACAAAAGCATGAGTATCGTAATGGTATCACACGACCTGGGAACGATCTGCTCGTATGTAAAGACCATCGCCTGCGTAAACCGAGGATTACATTATCACAATTCCAACCTGATTACACCTGAACAGCTACAATCATACAACTGTCCGATTGATCTCATCACACATGGTAACGTTCCACACCGTGTTTTGTTACAACATCAATAAAATATACAAATACACCAACTATGCTTGAGCTACTGAATTATGATTTCTTCCAAAATGCACTCATCAGCACGATACTCATCAGTATAAGCTGCGGATTGGTAGGTACCTACATCGTCGCCAAACGAATGGTATTTATCAGCGGAGGCATCACCCATGCTTCGTTCGGCGGATTAGGGCTCTCCTATTATCTGGGCTTTTCACCAATGATCGGCGCAACAGTATTTGCACTGCTGGCAGCTTTGGGTATCCTCTTTTTGGGCGAAAACAAAAAATTCCGTGAAGATTCGCTCATCGGCATCTTTTGGTCAGCAGGTATGGCCATCGGCATTCTCTTTATTTACCTGACACCGGGATATGCTCCCAACCTCATCTCCTATCTTTTCGGCAATATACTGACTGTCACTGGCGGACAGATTGTACTGTCAGGCATTCTCTGCTTGGCTGTGGTACTCTTTTTTGCCTACTTCTACCGACCACTGTTTTACATTGCTTTTGACAAGGAATATAGTATGACGCACCATGTACATGTAAACATCATCGATGTCTCCATTACTGTTATCATTGCACTTTGTATTGTCATCTGCCTGAAATTGGCAGGGATCATATTGGTGATTTCATATCTCACCATCCCACAAGCAATTGCTGGTATTTTCTACAAAAATTTCACCCAACAACTTGTTGCCTCGTCACTTATCAGTACTGCAGGTTCTGTAGCAGGACTTTTCATCGCAGCAACATTGCAGACTCCTACAGGAGCAACCATCGTTGTCTGTTTTCTGTTGCTCTTTGTAATCAGCTGGATAAGTGCCCAGATACACCGCTCCCGGACAAAAGCGATACACCATTAAAACGTTCTATACTACAAAGAGAAGAACTCTTTTCTTGAAAACGTTTGAAAAAATGGGCAGTTATTCCTATTTTTGCTCTCGCGCTGAAAAGCGTTGGAAAACAATACAAACAGTCATAACAAAAACCTACAAAAATATGAATTACGATTTAATTGTCATCGGTAGCGGTCCCGGCGGATATGTAGCTGCCATCCGTGGAACCCAATTGGGATTCAACGTAGCAGTGGTAGAACGTGCCGAACAGGGCGGAATCTGTCTGAACTGGGGATGCATTCCTACAAAGTCACTCTTGAAATCAGCACAAGTACTTGACTATGCACGCCATGCAGAAGCATATGGCATCAAAGTGGAAACTGCGACCCCGGATTTTGCAGCAATCATTGCACGCAGCCGCGGAGTTGCCGACAAAATGAGTAAAGGCATTCAATATCTTTTCAAGAAAAACAATATCACGGTCATCGCAGGTAGCGGAAAACTGACAGCAGACAAGCAGGTGGAAGTTACAGATGCAACAGGCAGCAAAACAGTATATGAAGCAAAACATATTATTCTGGCAACAGGTGCCCGTTCAAGGGTTTTACCAGCCATTCCACAAGACGGCAAACGTATTATCGGCTACCGTGAGGCTCTGACACTGGACCATTGCCCTGCCTCATTATTAGTAGTCGGATCAGGAGCTATCGGTTCCGAACTTGCTTGGTTCTATAACTCGATGGGTACCCAAGTGACTCTGGTAGAATTCATGCCGAACATTCTGCCGGTAGAAGACGAAGAGGTCTCCAAACAAGTAGGGCGTTCATTTAAAAAAGCCGGCATCAACGTAATGGTTAAATCAACAGTCGAAAGCATTGAGACCACAGGAAAACTACTTAAAGTGAACATCCGAAACAAGAAGGGCGACCTTGAAGTACATGAGGCTGAAATGGTATTGTCTGCAGTAGGGATTGCCCCCAACGTAGAAAATATTGGCCTAGAAGAACTGAATATTGAAATGGAACGCGGCAAAATAAAGGTAGATGACTATTATCGTACCAATGTAGAAGGCATATATGCCATCGGAGATATTGTACACGGTCCGGCATTGGCCCACGTAGCATCGGCAGAAGCAATCTGCTGTGTTGAAAAAATTGCCGGTCTGAACCCCGCCCCCATCCGCTATGACAACATTCCCGGCTGTACCTACACGACTCCGGAAGTTGCCTCAGTAGGTCTTTCTGAAGCTAAAGCACAGGAAGCAGGTTATGAATTGAAAATCGGTAAATTCCCGTTCACAGCTTCTGGCAAAGCAAGTTCTGCAGGAGCCAATGACGGTTTCATCAAACTGATATTCAATGCACAGAACGGAACAATCTTAGGAGCCCACATGGTTGGAGCCAACGTTACAGAAATGATAGCCGAGTTGGTGGTTGCCCGTCAGAAAGGACTGACAGCACACGACCTCATTAAAACCGTACATCCGCATCCGACGATGAGCGAAGCCGTAATGGAAGCAGCCGCAGCAGCTTATGATGAAGTAATACATTTATAATCATATAACACAAAAATTAATTTTAATGAAAAGAACATTAATCGCTACAAGTTTACTGCTTGCATGCTCCGGAGTATTTGCCCAGAGCATAACAGACAAAGATTTGCAGGAGATTCAAGCAAGTTTCAAAAAAGATGCGTCTACCAAAGCTATTCAAAACATTTTGACAGTAGACAAAAACATCCGCGAAAACGCGCTAAACCGCGATTTGCAAGGAAAAATCGACCACTATTTTAAATATCGGGCAGATGTAAAGGGAATCACCGATCAGCACAGCTCCGGCCGTTGCTGGATGTTTACATCTATGAATGTATTGCGTCCACAAATCATGAAAAAATACGACATCAACGCATTCGACTTTTCACACAACTACCTCTATTTCTGGGATATTTTTGAGAAAAGTAACTTGTTCCTGGAAAATATCATTTCCACTACAGACAAATCAATGGATGACCGCGCTGTCGTAGAATATTTTAAGAACCCGGTAGGTGACGGTGGAGTATGGAATCTTTATTACAACGCAGCAAAGAAATACGGAGTCGTACCACAAGAGGTTATGCCGGAAACAGCACACTCCAACAACACATCCCAATTGCTAAGTTTGGTCAACGAAAAGTTGCGCCTCGGAGGCTACACCCTGCGTGAAATGGCTGCCGATGGCAAAAAAGAAAAAGAGTTGCGTGCCGAAAAGAAAAACGTACTGAAAGATGTTTACCGTATTCTCGCGCTTTGTCTGGGAGAACCGCCACACGAATTCACTTGGAGATACAAAACCAAAAGCGGAGAAATCAAAGAATTGGCAAACTATACTCCAAAACAGTTCTACGACGAAATCACTCCGAAAGGCTATACTCCGGAAAACTATATCATGATTATGAACGACCCAACCCGTGAGTATTATAAAGTCTATGAAATTCAGAACTACCGCAACACTTTAGAAGGTATCAACTGGATTTATCTGAACTTGCCAAACGAAGACATCAAAGTGGCTGCATTGACCTCTATCAAGAACAATGAACCGATGTACACGTCATGCGACGTAGGCAAACAATTCAACCGTGAAGAAGGACTACTGGACCCAGCAATGTATGATTATGAATCACTGCTGGGAGTAAAACTCTATATGGACAAAAAAGCACGTATTCTGACCCGTCAAAGCGGCTCTGCTCATGCAATGACACTGGTAGGTTGTGATACCGATGCCAACGACAAACCCGTAAAATGGGAATTTGAAAACAGCTGGGGAGCCAGCCATGGTCATAACGGTTACCTGACTTTCACAGACAAATGGTTTGACGAATACATGTTCCGCATCGTTATTCGCAAGGCTTATCTAAACGAGAAAGCCTTGGAAGCATTGAAAGGAAAACCTGTACAACTTCCTATTTGGGATTATATGTACTAATCATAAAAAAGTGGCTGTTTCCAACAGCCACTTTTTTATTTATCCTCACTACAACTTATATATCAACACTGTTGCATAAGCAGACACACCTTCTTCACGTCCCTCAAATCCCAAATGCTCTGTCGTGGTTGCCTTGATGGACATATCTTCAACATCCATTTCCAAAATATCAGCCAAACATTTTCGCATATCATCAATCAATGGACGAATTTTAGGACGCTGCAAACAGATTACCGAATCAACATTACTGATTGCAAATCCCTTGTTTTCAATTAACTCTTTCGTCTTTTGCAACAACACTTTACTATCTATTCCTTTATAAGCCGGGCAAGTATCAGGAAAATGTAAACCGATATCGCCCAAACCTGCCGCCCCTAGCAATGCATCACAAATAGCATGAATCAACACATCACCATCAGAATGAGCGACACACCCTTTGGTATGTTCGACTTTTATGCCTCCCAACCAAAAATCCAATCCGTCTTCAAGACGATGGACATCAAATCCGATTCCTGTTTTAATTCTCATTGTATAATATTTCTCTGTTAACGATAATTCTAAAATTCAAAAATAAAAACTTTTTCCCAATAATATCCTGTGATGAGAAGTTACTTTTTTCAGGAAATTCCTATAAATTTGTGATGGGAATCCATCATTTCAACTAAATGGTTTCCATCGAAATGCTATGATAGAAAATATTGCAGAACTATATGAACAGATTGTCCGCGGTCATCACGTGGAGACCGATTCGCGGAAAATAAAGCCAGGAGACATTTTCATCGCCTTAAAAGGAGAGAATTTTGACGGTAACCGTTATGCCGCAACCGCCATTGAACAAGGAGCGGCAGAAGCTATCATTGACAATCCTGACTGTAAAGGAGAAAAATGTATCTTAGTAAACGATACGCTGAAATGCCTTCAGGAACTGGCACACTACCACCGCAAACGGCTGGGATTGCCTATTTTGGGAATCACCGGAACCAATGGCAAGACAACGACCAAAGAACTGTGCCATGCCGTATTGTCGAAAAAATACAACACTTTTGCCACACAAGGAAATTTCAACAACCATATCGGCGTTCCCCTGACTCTCTTGAGCATGGACGAAAACACCGAATTCGGTATAGTAGAAATGGGAGCCAACCACTCTGGTGAAATCAGAGATTTATGTGCCATTGCGGAACCGGATTTCGGACTCATCACCAACATCGGATATGCCCATCTCGAAGGATTCGGTAATTATGACAATATCATAGCCACGAAAAAGGCGCTATATGAACACGTATTTAGCAAAAACGGGAAAGTGTTTGTCAATGCAGCAGACAAATTACTCATGCAATTGAGCGAAGGACACGACCGCAGCACTTACGGAGATGAAGGAGACCTACTGCAGGGAGAAATCAAACAAACGGTCCCCTATCTGGTCTATTCCATCATCACGGTCAAAGGCCAGCTATATATCAAGACCCATTTGGTCGGAGGCTACAACTTCACCAATGCAATGGCTGCATCAGCAGTAGGCATTCACTTCGGCATTGACCCGCTCAAAATACAGGAAGCGATTGAATCCTACCGACCGTCCAATCTGCGTTCACAACTTATCAAAAGCGAACACAACACAATCATTCTAGATGCCTACAACGCAAATCCCAGCAGCATGCAAGTATCGGTAAGCAATTTTCAGGAAATGCCGGGAGAACACAAAGTACTCATTCTCGGAGAAATGCGCGAATTGGGAGAAAGCAGTCAAAAAGCACACGAATCCTTGTTACAATTGGCCCTACAAGGCCATTTTGAAAAAATATTTCTTATTGGAAATAATTTTGAACATTGCTCAGAGAAACGTAATTTTATCACCTGGTTTCCAGATACAGAATCCCTGATGGAGGAACTACACACAAACCCATTGACAGGAGCGTTCATCTTCATCAAAGGTTCGCGCGGAAATCGGTTGGAACGAATTGTAAAATGTCTCTAATCATTTAAAACCGTGAATAACAGATTAGTCATCATACCCACGTACAACGAAAAAGAAAATATTGAAAATATTGTTCGTTGTGTTTTCTCCCTGAAACCGGAATTTCATATTCTCATCATCGAGGACAATTCCCCTGACGGAACTGCCGTCATTGTCAAAAAACTGCAACAGGAATTTGAGCACTTATATATGGTGGAACGGAAAGGCAAGCTGGGCTTGGGCACAGCTTACATCACCGGCTTCAAATGGGCATTGGAACATGGATACGACTATATTTTTGAAATGGATGCCGATTTTTCACACAATCCTCACGACTTGGTCCGTCTTTATGAAGCCTGTGTGGAAGGTGCAGATTTATCAGTCGGCTCACGCTATGTCACAGGAGTTAACGTGGTCAACTGGCCGATGAGTCGCGTGTTATTGTCATATTTTGCATCAAAATATGTGAGAATGATAACAGGCATGAAAGTCCACGATTCGACAGCAGGATTCGTCTGCTACACAAGGAAAGTATTGGAAACCATTGACCTGGACAAAATCCGCTTTAAAGGATATGCCTTCCAGATTGAGATGAAATTCACTGCCAGAACTCTAGGATTCACCTTGAAAGAGATCCCCATTATCTTCACAGACCGCACTTTGGGAACCTCCAAAATGAACAAGGGCATTATTAAAGAAGCCGTATTTGGAGTTATCACCATGAAACTCCGCGCAATGTTCAGAAAAATAAAAAAACGTAATTAAAGAACCATATGAAAAAGGTCATCAAAGGAGGAACGCTTATCAACGAAGATAAGCAATACAAAGCAGACATCATAATAGAAAACGACAGAATACTCTCCATCATTCCGGAAGCAGAAACAGAAGGATGCGAGGTGATACATGCAGAGGGCTGCTATGTTCTTCCGGGAGTAATAGATGACCAGGTACATTTTCGCGAACCGGGACTGACCCACAAAGGAAACATCGCAGAAGGCAGCAAAGCAGCAGCAGCAGGAGGTGTCACCTCCTTTATGGATATGCCCAATGTAAAACCGCCTACGATTACCAACGCCCTGCTTCGCGAAAAACAAGAAATCGCATCCCGCACCTCATTGGTAAACTATTCATTCTATTTAGGTGCGACCAATAACAATATAGACGAAATCAAACAAGTAGACCCCCGAACGACATGCGGAGTGAAAGCTTTCATGGGAGCATCTACCGGCAACCTGCTCATTGACGGTATCCCGGCATTAGAACGGCTCTTTTCGGAATCCCCTCTATTGATTGCAACCCATTGTGAAGACACCCCGACCATTAACGCCAACCTTGCCATCTATAAAGAAAAATACGGTGATGACATTCCAGCCACCTGCCATCCTCTTATCCGGAGTCGGGAAGCATGTCTGAAAAGTTCATCACTGGCAGCCGGACTGGCAAAAAAATATGGTAACCGCCTGCATATTCTCCATCTCAGTACCGCAGATGAACTTGCATTGTTAGACCGCGGCCGGTTGGAAGACAAGAAAATCACGGGCGAGGTATGTGTCCATCACTTATGGTTCAATGACGAAGCCTATCTTGAAAAAGGCAACTTTGTACGCTGGAATCCGGCAATCAAGACTGAAAACGACAGGCGAGCCCTACTCAAGGCCTTAAACGAAGGGGTATTGGATGTCATTGCCACAGACCATGCCCCTCATACAATCGCAGAAAAAAGCGGTGTCTACACCCAGGCTGCCAGCGGCGGTCCTTTGGTGCAGCACTCTCTGACCATTATGCTGGAACTGGCAGAACGGGGAGAAATCACTCGTGAAAAAGTAGTGGAAGGTATGTGCCATGCCCCTGCACGGCTATTCAGAGTAGAGGGACGCGGATTCCTGCGTAAAGGATATAAGGCCGACATCTGTATTGTACAGAAAAACGAATGGACAGTCAGCAAAGACAACATTCTTTATCAATGCGGCTGGTCACCACTGGAAGGGGAGACATTCCACTACCAAGTACGCACCACTCTTGTAAACGGAACAATCGTATATGACCGTGGAGAATTTCCATCCGATACACATGGAGAACTTTTGACCTTTGTCAGATAAAGAAACTCAGAAAACAGGCACAAAGCAGCAAAACAAATACCGTATTGCCAAAAAACTTGATCCGCTGGACAATAAAGAAATGTGAATAGATAAAAACCAGCGGGAATGCCAACATATACATAAAATCATAGTAATTGCCTGGTACGACAATCAAAGTGATAGTCAAAAACAACAGCATGGAGACCAAGGAAAGCATCCCTCTCCGCTGATATACCATCATTGCCGAATACTTTGAATAGAAGTGCAACAAAGCTATCAACAACAACAATACCAGCAAAGTCAGACGAACAATTTCCACAACCGGCAAGTCATGAATATAATTGCCGGAAACAAGATTGTTCACAAAACGCTCTGGCAACAATGGCAATGAATCTGTCCAGAAATAATAGAACGATATAAAAAATGCAGGAGCACAAAAACCCACAATCAAAGACATAACATCCTTGACTGTTGAACGGCCGGAAAACAATACAGCACACAACGCCCACACCAATAGAAGCACAAACTTCGGATAGATGGCAACCGCCAACATCATCAGTGCTCCGAAATCAAAAAGAGACACATTGTTCTTGGTATTATAGATAGCCGACTGCAAACAGGCCACAGCAAGCCCTATAACAAATACCGCCACCAACAAATAATTGAATCCGACAATTACCACGAGTCCGGAACTCAGCAAAACATAAAGCAGTGAAGGCAAGGTTGTCCGCTGATACAACAATTTAAAGATATTGCTGATCAAGAATATCATATATGCGATACCGAGCAGCACCACACTGCCTATCACAGTCTGCCATGTCTCATTAAGCGAATGGATGAATGCTATGCTGATACATCCCGGCAACGAAACATTCGCGACCGGATGTCCTGGAATCCATCTACCCAACAAAGCAATTGCCGTTACAATGAAGGGCAATATAAAAAGCATATACAAACTTCTGGATTTCAAAAAAGCATTCATCAGCATTCAATCAAAGGGGTGTCAACGAATCAGTTTCAACAAATCCTGTCCGATATCACGGCGGAAATTCATATCCTTGAAATTCAGACGGGCAACATTTCCGTAAGATTGCTGCAAAGCCTCATCCATCGTATACCCGTATGAACTGACAGCCATTACGCGACCTCCATTCGTCACTACCCGTCCGTCAGACAATTTAGTACCGGCATGAAATACAATACTGTCTTTGACCTCCGACAATCCGGTAATGACATTTCCCTTCTCATAGGCTTCCGGATATCCGCCGGCCACCAACATCACTGTCGTACAATAACGTTCATCCAATTCAAAAGCTGCATCAGCCAAATGACCCGTAGCCGTAGCAGCAAACAATTCAAGGATATCGGTCTTCAAACGTGGCATCACCACCTCGGTTTCAGGATCCCCCATACGCACATTATATTCGATGACAGATGGATTTCCTCCGTCATTCATCAGACCGAAGAAGATAAAGCCGCGATAATCGATACCGTCTTTTCGCAATCCTTCCACAGTAGGACGTACAATCAGCTCTTCCACCTTCCGGTTAAACTCTTCATTGGCAAAAGGAACAGGAGAAACAGCACCCATACCGCCGGTATTCAAACCGGTATCACCTTCACCGATTCGCTTGTAATCTTTGGCTGAACCCAATATCCGGTAATCCTTGCCGTCGGTAATGGCAAAAACAGAAATCTCTATTCCATGCAGAAACTCTTCTATTACCACTCGACTGCTTGCTTTTCCAAACTTACCGTCCAGCATTTTCTGCAACTCCTCCTGCGCTTCTTTCAATTCATTGATAATCAACACGCCTTTCCCTGCAGCCAAACCATCAGCCTTCAATACATAAGGCGGTTTCAATGTCGAAAGGAACTGTTGTCCCTCAGCAATATTATTTGAAGTAACAGTCATATAGCCCGCAGTCGGGATTCCATGACGCACCATAAACTGTTTTGCAAAATCCTTGCTGCCTTCCAGAATGGCACCGTCTTTACCAGGTCCCACTATCATCAGATTGGCAAAGCGACTGTCTGCTTCCAGAAAATTCCGTATACCCTCGACAAGCGGATCTTCCGGTCCCACTACCAACAGCTCTATTTTCTTCTCTTCAATAAAATCAGCAATTGCCTTGAAATCAGTAACGGCAATAGCTACATTCTCTGCCAATTCAGCCGTACCGGCATTACCCGGTGCGATATATAATTTTTCCAACTTTGGACTTTGCGCAATCTTCCATGCCAATGCATGCTCACGTCCTCCGCCTCCCAATAACAATACTCTCATAACCGCAATATTAGATGATTAAAATAATTCTGTCAACTGCAAAATTAATAATTATTTTTTAGGAGTCCTTACAGCATGCTTCATCTCAAAAGGAATTTCCATAGAGAGCTCCATAAATCCCATATACTCGCCGTCTTTATACCATGGAGTCTGATAAATCAGCTTTTTCACCCCCTCCTTCTCAATCGTATAGGCATTTGTCTGGGGATTCTTCAACATATCAGCCAACATTGAATGTGCCGGTTCGGGATGACAATCCAACACATTTTTCCCCAACAGCTCTTCACGTCCGGGTTTTAAAAAAGTTTTGCGGGATTTATCGTTCATCTCTATGATCTTGCCATTCTTGTCACAAATGGTCACTGCCAGATTTACTTCCTTAAAATAATCCATATTCTATCAATTTAATTTTTAGCAAAATTGCTGTATATCGGGGATATTTCCAAGAATCTCCCGCCCATATTTCAAAAGAAAAAAACAAAAATCCGAATATTTTTTCGCTGAATATTTTGCAGGTTTCAAAAAACCACCTATCTTTGCATCGCTTTTGAGGGAAATTCCTTAGTAGCTCAGTTGGTTAGAGCGGCGGACTGTTAATCCGTAGGTCGTAGGTTCAAGTCCTACCTGAGGAGCCAATTTATTTCAACCTCAAAAGCAAAATTCCTTAGTAGCTCAGTTGGTTAGAGCGGCGGACTGTTAATCCGTAGGTCGTAGGTTCAAGTCCTACCTGAGGAGCTGGAAGCCACCGAATTCGGTGGCTTTTTTGTTATCCCTCTGTACCTTCATAAAAAAAGGGTTGACAGAGGTATCTGTACAACTCTCTATCAACCCTACCGGTATTTAATCTTCTCTATCACAAAACATCCGCACCTGCCAACCGACGCTGAAGCAACCATTTACGCTCTTCCGGTCCTTCGCTTCCTGCCGGATAATAAGTAAGCCCGCGTTCCGGATACTTCTCCCAATATTTCAGAATCGGATCAATGAAATGCCAGCTGAGCTCCAAGGCATCCGTACGGGTATAAAGCGTGGAATCACCCTGCATGGCATCCAGCAGCAATCGTTCATAGGCTGTGGCAATATAAGTGTTACATAGAGAATTATAGGCAAAATCCATACTCACCTGCTTCACTTCAAAAAAAGAGCCTGGCACTTTCAAGCCGAATTTCAACGAAATGCTCTCCGGCGAATCCACCTTCAAGACCAACTGATTGCAGGAACCGTACGTACACATTCCATTGAACAGATGGTGGGGTACATTCTTGAAATGAATCACAATCTCAGAACGGGAAGCCGACATCCGTTTCCCGGTATAAAAATAAAACGGCACACCTCCCCAGCGCCAGTTATCGATATAAAAACGCATAGCCACGTAAGTCTCTGTTGTCGATGAAGCAGAAACGCCATTCTCTGCACGGTAGGCAGGCAGCACCTGATCTCCGGCATGCCCTTCCACATATTGTCCACGCACGACATCAGCCGGTGTCAGAGGATGCAAAGAACGGAACACCTTCGCCACCTCATCACGCATCAGCTCCGCATCAAACGCAGCTGGAGCCTCCATTGCCACAAATCCCATCAACTGCATCAAATGATTCTGTACCATATCACGCAAGGCACCGGCACCCTCATAATACTTACCCCGATTCTCCACGCCCAACTTCTCTTGAGCATAAATCTCTACAGAGTCCACATAATTACGGTTCCATAAAGACTCGAAAATCTGGTTCGCAAATCGCAATACAAGGATATTCTGCACCGTCTCCTTACCCAGGAAATGGTCGATACGGTAAATATCATCTTCAGCAAAGATAGAACAAAGCTGACGATTCAACTCCCGCGCCGTTTCCAGATTGCTGCCGAACGGCTTCTCTACAATGATACGCCTCCATCCATTGGCCTCCTGAGAGCGATGCAGATTGTTCTCCTTCAATGCCGAAGCCACGATAGCATACTTTTGCGGCGGGATTGCCAAATAATAAAGCAAACGGTCAGGGATATGGTGTTCGGCACGCAATGCAGCCATTTTGTCAGCCAACAACGAATACTCTTCAGCCTTATCCGTATCGAAACCAAGATAATATACTCGCTTCAAAAAAGCATCCAACTGCTCGTCAGAAGCTTTCTCCCCTTTCAGGAACTTCTTCAGATTGTCTTTTTGCAACGTTCTGAACTCATCGTCTGAAAAAACAGTGCGGGCCACACCGAGAATCACAAAATGCTCAGGCAGCAGGTTACGATCGAACAACTCAAAGAGCGAAGGCAACAGTTTCCGCTTGGTCAGGTCACCCGACGCTCCAAAAATCACTAATATTTGGTTTTCCGGTTTTGTCATATCAATATTTGTTTAAAAAGTCAAGAATAAAAAAATCCACACCCTCCTTACACATTATAAGTATTGGAAGCACTGCCTCCGGTCTCATTCCAATCCGTATGGAAAAAGCTTCCACGGGGAGCATCCGTACGCTCGTAAGTATGTGCACCGAAATAATCCCGTTGCGCCTGAATGATATTGGCTGCTGAACGGGCTGTAGTCAGACCGTCAAAATAAGTCAATGCAGAAGTCATGCAAGGCACCGGTACCCCTTCTGTCAAAGCAGTAGCAGCCACCTGACGCCATGCCGGCAAAGCCTCCTGGATACGGGCACGGAAAAAATCATCGAACAAAAGATTTTCCAATGCAGGATCCGCTCCGAACGCACGCGTAATCTGCCCCAGGAATACAGAACGGATAATACATCCCTTCCGCCATATACGTGCCAACATTCCCAGATCAAGATTCCAGCCATAATGCAAGGAAGCCCGACGCAACAGCGAAAATCCCTGGGCATAGGAAATCAATTTTGAAGCATAAAGCGCATGACGCAATGCCTCCGTCGGGATGTCTGCCGGAGATGCCTTTCCTCTCCTTTCATACAAGGCTGCTGCCTTCCCACGCTCTTCCGGAATTGCAGACAAGAAACGGGCATTGACAGCCTCGGCTATCAGTGTCAACGGGTCGCTTTCGTCCAAAGCGGCGGCAACAGTCAGTTTTCCGGTACCCTTTTGCCCTGCCGCATCCAATATCTTATCAAGCAGCCAGCCACCGTCAGCCTCCTTTCTCCGACAGATTTCAGAAGTGATTTCCATCAAATAACTGTCCAGTTCTCCATGATTCCACTCATCGAAAACTGCTGAAATCGCATCATTATCCAACTGCCAGACGTTCCTTAATAACGCATAGCTCTCGGCTATCAGCTGCATATCTCCATATTCGATGCCATTATGCACCATCTTCACATAATGTCCGGCTCCACCGACTCCGATCCATTCACAACAGGGGGTACCATCCTCAAGATGTGCCGCAACGCTCTGCAACAGTTCCTTCACCAACGGCCACGCAGCTGGCGAACCGCCGGGCATTACCGACGGACCAGTCAAAGCGCCAATCTCTCCTCCGGAAATTCCGGTACCGACATACAACAGCCCTTTCTCTTCCAATTCCTTCACTCTTCGTTCCGTATCCCTGAAATCGGAATTACCGCCATCGATAATGACATCCCCCGGCTCCAGATACTCCACAAGCTGTCCTATCATCTCATCCACCGGATTTCCTGCACGGATCATCATCATCACCTTTCTGGGACGCTCCAAAGAACGGACCAATTCTTCGACAGTATATGTAGGCCGGAAATTCTTCCCTGCCCCACGTCCTCCGACAAATCTATCCACAGCATTCTCCCTATCCGGATGGATACGATTATATACCGACACTGTAAATCCCTTACTCTCAAAATTCAAGGCCAGATTCTCGCCCATTACGGCCAGACCTATCAATCCTATA
>RCNI01000806.1_pt1 | contig 20755 bp, 14 predicted proteins | sample 2041151 | NCBI WGS metagenome assembly RCNI01 (sample SAMN09708214, study PRJNA481090) | feces metagenome | isolation source: feces | place: Antarctica: Albino Rookery | reverse complement strand
CAAAAGCTGCATCTGACCCAGGAACAGCTTGCCGGTATGCTCGACGTGGCCACATCTACCATTGCACACGCGGAAAACGGCAACAGCAAGCCCAGTCTGCCTCTGCTGATTAAACTGGCCAATGCGCTGGATGTCTCCATTGATCAGCTTCTGTGTGACAGCCTTCCTAATGTCTCGGTCTATATGGATCAAGATATCTCTGAGCTTCTGGCGGATTGTTCGGTGAATGAAAAGCGTATTATCAGAGATATTATATCTGTGACAAAAGAAACACTCCGGAAACACCAGTGACTACCCTTTGAAAATCTTCCGGGTAAAGCAAAAAGCAGGAGCCAAAATACGGCTCCTGCTTTTGCTGTTTTCATGAAAGCACACAGCACATTGCCGATGACAAAGCTCAGTATGCAAAGGGTACCATATGGGATGAACTGGAAAAAACACCCAGAGAAGCTTTACTTTGATCCGGCTGCCCCAGCACCGTAACAGAAGGAGAGCGTACCTCGTCGGCCAGAGAAATAAACTCTTTTTCGGAAAATCCGGCAATTCTGTACAGATGGATCTGCCGAAGATAGCTTTCAATCTGACTTTCCAGATAGAATCCTGCGTAAGAGCCGGGGACCTCAGTCATCTGAAGCGGATTGGCCTGGGACTCAATAACAGGGAAATTGCAGCCAAACTGTTTCTCAGCGAGGGGACAGTCCGGAATTATCTGAGCAGTATTTTGGAAAAGCTGCAGCTGCGGGACCGTACGCAGATTGCGGTGCTTTACTACCGCCATCGATGAATCATTCAGCCAGATCCGATTTTTCGGTTCCCGGTAAAGAGAAAACCATTTGACCATGCTGAAATAAATCGTATGCCCGGAAAAGGAATGGCAGGGGAGAACGGGGGTAAGGCCCATATTCTGTGCTGCGTCTTCGGACGGAAATATTCTGAAAATATGAAAACACAGCTGCTTGATGAAACAGCTGTGTTTTTTACGGTATCAGATGTCCCGCAAATCTGAACATATCCGTGGCGGAAATTGTGTCAAAGATGCCTGTGATGTCAATGATGAAGCCGGTTGGGTGCTGTTTCGGAAGACAGCGGAGGTATTGAAACAGCAACATCCTGAATAGACAGTGCAAGGCTTGAACGGAAATGTCCGTGGAAAATACCGGAGTAAATGATAATACCAAAAGACCACCTTTGCTGATGCCATCACAGCAAAGGTGGTTTCTTTTTATGCGGAAAATTTCAGCCCGGGACAGCAGAGAATATCTGCACGGACACCGGGACAGAGTGAGACCAGCCGGTTTTTCAACCGGCTGGCCCCGTTATAGATCAGGAGACAAATTATCCGTTTTCAGCGGGGGTAAGGTAGCGGCAAATAATGGCTGCAGCCTGGACACGGGATGTGTCCTGACGGGGAGCCAGGAGCGTGGTAGAATCGTCCTTGGCAACACCGTAAATCAGTTTGTAGGCAACAGCCCAGTTCATGGCATCCCGGGCATATTTGGAGACTTCCGCATGATCGGGATAAGCAGACAGATAATCTTCCTCTACACTGATGCTGCCCTCATTACGATACAGGATCGTAGCAAGCTGCATACGGGAGATGGTACCGTAGGGATCAAAGACGGTGTCGGAGGTACCGTAGATGATGCCCTGGTTGTAGGCCCAGATTACAGCCTTCTCATAGTAGCTTCCGGCGGGGACGTCGGTGAAGGGATGCGTCAGGCCTTCTACACTGGGTCTGCCTTCCAGACGATAGAGAATGGAGACCATCTGCGCACGTGTCAGAGAATCGTACACACCAAAGACATTACCGGAAACACCGGCCATGACATCGATGTTGAAGAGAATGTCAACACTTTCATGGTACCAGCTATCCTTCTTCACGTCCAGGAAATGGTCGCCGGCACAAACCCATGCACGGATCCAATCCATTGCATCATCAAACTGAGAAAGAACAATATCGATGTAGTCAACAGATGTGGCGTTGCTGATCTCTGTTCTGGTCTGAGTAAGCAGATCATCGGCAAGTGCCTGCTGCTCTTCGGTCAGACCGGACAGATCGACTTCGTCGAGCTTCTTCAGAGCAGCTTCCTTGGCTTCTGCCAGAAGCTTCTCATCCAGGTTCTCAAACTGTGCCTGAATCACAACGTCCTCGTTGGGCATCACAAAGGTGTTGTTCTCCACAACCTTTCCGTTGTACTTCAGGGAGCCTTCCACCAGGCCGTAGCCCTGATCGGGTTCTGCGGTTACGGTGACGGTTTCGCCGGCTTCGGCTTCGGGTTTGTCAACGGAAACGGTACCGTTTTCGATGCTATCGGAAATCGTTACCTTAAACTTGGGTACGGTGATGGTGACGGTTGCAGATGCGCTCTTGGAGGGATCGGCAACGGATGTTGCGGTAACAGGATCTGGCAGTTTCGTCTCTGCCCAGGAACAGCTGACCGTTGGTGATCATGGTTTCTTCACTGGTGTTGCCGGAAATGGTCCAGGTAACTGCGATATCATCTGTACCGTTCACTACGGCGGTGAACTGGCCCTTCTGGCCGGGCTGGTTGTCCACAGTCAATTCTGTGGGATCGATGGTAATGGTGATTTCCTCAGGAGGAGTCACAGAACCGGCCTTCTTACCATAAAGCTCGATTTCATAGATACGAACGGTGTCAGCACCCTGCCAGGGGTTATCATCACCATCTGTGACCTTCAGGCGGTAAATCCGGCTTTCCACATCGGTCTGCAAAGGATCGTCCGTGACATTCTTGTCGTTTTTGGTGTAGCTCTTCAATACCACCCAGTTGGTATCATTGCTCATGACGGCATTCCGGCTGCTCTTGTCCAGAGCCAGGAATGCTTCATCGGTGTACTTGCTCTGGTCCAGGACATACAGGGCAAAATCGTTGGTGTTGAGCCGCTCGTCCTCAGGAGAATCAGCACCACCGGCATGGGTCACAACCAGACGGTTGGCCACAGCAGGCTCCTTCACATCAAAGACAACATAGTTGGGGGTTGTCGTAGAGCACCACTTGGTGTTCTTCTTACCATCGAAGGCCTGCTCCACACCTTCACCAGGTTCAACCTTGCCGGCAGTGCCGATGATGGCAGCATTCCGGGACAGCAGCTCGGACTGTGCAGGATCGGTGGGTTCGACGGGGTCAGTGGGTTCGACAGGGTCCGTGGGAACAGTAGGATTGGTAGGAACGATTTCTTCTGTGACGGTAACGGTGGCAGAACCTGTGACACTGGGATCTGTAACAGAGGCAGCGGTAACAGTCAGGCTGGCAGCCATCTCGTCATTGGCAACGGTCAGCAGGCCATCCACCACAGTGGTGCCGCTGCTTGTATTGCCGGACAGGGTCCAGGTAACCCGCTGGCTGGGGCCGCCGTTGCCTTTCACCGTTGCGGTGAACTGCTGGGTAGCGCCCTTCTGGACGGAAACATCAGCGGGGGAAACGCTCACGCCGGTAATGGTGACCTTTTCGGCTTCTCTCAGACCACGAACGGCATTCTCCAGTGCAATCCGGATCTGCTCAATTTCGTAGTTGCTGAAATCTCTGGTCTTAACAGCGTTTTTGGCTGCATCCAGAGCCTTGGAGAACACCTCAAAGGAAGCAGGGGTGTAGTCCTCAGCCTTGTAATCTGCATAGCGTGCGCTGATTTCAGCCAGCCGCTGGACATTGCCCTTGAAGCGCAGGTCTGCATAGGCCTCATTCAGGTTTGCACGGGCCTCTTCTGCCTGGGTGCCGGTGGCAGTGCCCTTGACCAGCTCCTTGGCAGCGGTCAGAGCAGTCTGGAATGCGGGCCAGGTGGAGCTGGTGCAGTCGGCCTCCTGAATGGCGCTGCACTTGGCAATCAGTTCATTGAGACCGGTGAGGTCTGCATTCAGGGTCATGGGATTGCCATAGGTCAGCTTGTACATCTGGGAAACAGGCTTGCCCTCTTCATGGATCTCATAGAAAACAGAATCTGTCTTGGTGCTCAGGGGAACACGCTCGATAGAAACCGTGCCGTTTACAGCAGGCAGGGTACGCAGCACTGCGGTCTTGGCATCCTCAGCGGTGTAAATCCACACGGAAGCACCCTCATCCAGACCGGTGGCGGTAAACCTGCCGTACTGGTCACGAAGCTGGAAGCCTCTGGTGGTGCGCTCCAGGGTGACTTCCTCAGGAGCGGTGGGAGCGGTGCCGGTTTCAGGTGCATAGTACACGCTGGCACGGCGGCTGTGGGAAACCTCGGGACCGGAGCCATCCAGTACATCATAATACAGGCGGCCGCCCTCGGGATTCAGGTTCAGATTCTCAAAGGTTGCAATGCCCACATTTCTCTGCTTGTGGCCCTCAGTAGGCTGCACCGCCTTGGCAACGGCGATGGGCTTCTCGGAGGTCAGGTCGGTGAACAGACGGACCTTACCGGTATCTTCATGGAAAGTGCCGTTCCCATCTGCATAAGTACCGGAGGAGTAGATCATCTGTACATTGTCCACTGTCACAGTGTCGGTATTGCCGGCATTGTTGCGGACGGTGATATTGCGCTCATAGGGAGAGGGGGTGTTGTCAATGGAGGCCTTCTCATAGGCCTGGAACTCGTAAACACGGATTGCACTCCAGGCGGAGTTATCGGATCTGGTGATATTCAGCTTCAGGTACCGGGCAGTAATAGGCTCTGTCAGGTTCCGGTCGGTGATGTCCTGCTTATTGCTTCTTACCGAATCTGCCACGGTGAAATGCAGGCTTCTCACATGCTCTTTGCTTGCATAGTCATCGCCGGTGAGAGGTGCATGATTGTCATCGGGCGCATACTGCAAGTCAAAGTCAACGGTGTTCATATCAATGCTTTCGCCTGCACCGGGGCAGTTAGCGTGATAGACCACCCATCTTTCGATGTTCTTGTTTTCGCCCAGGTCAATAACGGCATAGCCGTTGCTGGTAGTGGCGCACCACTTGGAGCCATTAAGCACGGTGCCGTCGTTGATCTGATGGACAGGGCCATCGGCAACGCAGGCTGCACTGGACACTGCGGGTCTATTCAGAGCTACATTGGGGCCTTCGTCAAAGACAGGCACAAAGCCATCCTTCACCTCTGCGGGCCATTTGATTGCGATAGTTGCAGTCTCGCCCTTGACACAGTTCTCAGAATAGGACACGATTTCAAAGGTACAGGCGGTTTCGCCGGCTTCCTTCTCATAGCTGCCCAGATAGAATGCATCGGAGGGAGTCACGCCTACCAGCTCACGGGCACCGTCCTGATGCACCCGGTAGATGCGGTGCATGAAGGTGTTCTCGCCCTTTTCCCAGTAAATTCTGGCTTCCATGGTCTTGTCGGTGGGGTAAATGACCTCATCCAGAGTCACATTGGAAGCAGCCTTGGGAGCGGTCTTGTCAGTGGTAATGCCCATCTGACCAACGTTCATAGCAAAGTCCTTCACGCCCTCGGGAGCAGTGAAGCGCAGGGAAATTGCAATGGCGGTCTTGCCGGCATCGCCGGACAGGTCCAGACTGGTGGTGTTCCACTTGCCGTCGGCAGTGGTAGCCAGATCATAGAACTTAAAGTTGTTTGCATCATAGGTATCACCGAAGCACAGGCCCAGCTCCACCTTAACGCCGTCTACAGGAGTCTTGTAGACAAAGTCAAACTTGCTCTTATCTGTGATTTGCAGGTTACAGCTGTACAGCTTTACATGGTTGGCTTTGTTTGCATCCATGCTGCCGGAGAGCTTCATGGAGGTACCGCCGTACCATGCGTCGGCATAGTCGATGATTGCATTCAGCTTCTGGCCTTCGGACTCAATGATCCAGCGCCAGGTGGGGAGCACATCACCGATGGAACGGTTGAACCAACCGCCTTCCTTGCCTACTACCTTGCCGTCTTCATAGAACTTGTGACCATTGCCGGTGGTGAAGTTGGTAACGAAGTCGGTACCCAGAACGGGAGTGTGGTCAGCAATCAGGTTTGCAAAGCCGCAGAACTCGTTGGTGGGACGGTAAGTAGAAGAGGGATCAAAGGTGGGGCCGACCCACAGCTTCTGATCCTGCACGTTCATAAAGTCCTCAGGACTCTTGGACTGAGTCAGAGTACAGGTGGGAGCCAGAATGCCCAGAGAGCTGATGAGCTTGCCGTTCTTATCGAGACGGCTCTGGTAGTTGCCGCCCTTGACACCGGGCATGCCGCTCATGGGCCAGTATTCCCAGGTGGAGTGGACCTGCCAGGGAGATACACCGTTATTGATAGCAGCTGCTACACTGCCGCTGGGGCCGGAGCCGCCGCCGGACATATCCAGCCACCAGCTGTCGGTGATCTTGGTATCGCCGTCCTGCATCCAGGAGTGAATCTGTCCGTCACTCAGTCCACCGGCACCGTTGTACCAGGAAATGGTGAAGTTTTCAGGCTTGTTTTTTTGGAGATAAGCCAGGAACTCCTTGAATCCGGAAATGCCGGTACCGGATTCGGCATTGAAGATGTAGCCGTCAAAGCCATAATACTGTGCAATCTCAATGAGCTTGTCAGCAGCGATGAAATGGCCGTTCTCATCCTTTTCTACCATCTCCTGCACGAAGCGGTTGCCGTATGCATAGTCACCCCAGGGGATGAAGATGGTACCGGTAGCAGGAACGCCGTTACGGTGTGCAGAATCAATGACTTCAGGAGAGGGGATGGCAATGGGGCCTTCTGCAGAGGCACCGCCCCAGAAGTTGTACACACTCACATACTGGAAGTTGTTGAATGCATAGGCTGCAGCGCCGTCGCCTCCCTGAGAGGGAGCCTGGCTGGCACGGGCATTGGCAGTGGCCAGAGGCATAACGCCTGCATCACGGGATGCCAGAGGGTTGACGTTGGGACCCATCCAGCGCTGCCGCAGAGGAATGGCACCGCGGTTATACCGTGCATCCGGGTCATTGTCAGGGCTCCAGTTTTTCAGCTCATCGATGAGGAAGCAGGAGCCATAGGGCTGCAAGGTTGTATTTTCGGCATAATATTCGTTGGGAATTTCCAGAGGGTCTGGCCAATATCCCAGAGTTGAACCGGCTGCGGATACGGGCTGTGCCAGACCGGAAGACAGACCCATCAGCATTGCCAAAGTACAAAGCATGGAAACAGATCGTTTAAACAGATGATTTTTCACTTTTTTTCCTCCTTCTTGTATGGCTGTTTTTCTGTGCGAATCACAGTTCGCAGCCACTTTTACAATTCTATTGCCTGCGGAATATCTGATAAATACGCGATCCCTCCAGTTCTGAAAACTTTCTATATTATGGACAGCCAAATCAGAATCAGCGACGGCAGACAGCTGCGTATTCATGCAGCGCAGTGTCCTCTGACGAGCAACGGTCGATGAAAATTATTCGGGGAGTGTCCAGAATATATGGCCTTTTCTGCGGAAAACCGACAAGTACACAATATGTATGCGGATTTGCGCATGGAATTTTGTTGCGGAAAATATTGTGCGATATTGACAAATACCATAGCGATAATTATAATTCTATAGGAACATTGTACTATTGATGAAAAATTTTTCATAGTACAGATTATAATTATACTAGCACAATATTGTCATATTGACAGGCTTCCCGTTTTAAGCCATTCTGGACAAGGAGGAAATCTATGCAGCAGAAGGTTTGCTATTGGAAGGTAGAAATGCCGCAGCTGAATTTCCCGGTACGCATAGCTGAACGCTCCAACAATGCAGAGGATATCCATACCGATGACTGGTCGCAGCACTGGCATGAAGCACTAGAACTGCATCTGGTTCTTTCCGGATCCGTCACTTTTCTGTGCAACGGGCAGCAGGAAACCGCGTTCCCTGGGGATGTGATTTTCTCCAACTGGTGCATTCCGCACCGTGCAACCGGCTTTTCGGACAACAGCCGATACTATGTTCTTCAGGTAGATCCTATGTGGCTGCTGCCGGAAGATTCTGACCACCATCTTGCCCGGTACCGGGATCGGCTTATTGTCGAAAACGAGAATTTTGATGTGTTCATCCGGCAGGAAAAGCAATTGACGGATACTCTTGAGCAGATTATTCGCGCCTACAAAAGTCAGCTGCCCGGGTGGCGGCTGGTGGTGAACGGGCTGTTTCTTGTTGCCCTCGGGCACATTTTTGCCCACCACTATCACCCCCAATCCTGTGACTGCGCACTTTCGCAGCAGGGTTCCTCTCTGCGTTATACCCGGGAGGTGCTGATGTATTTGGTTCACCATGATACTGAGCAGATCAATCTGGATGATATTGCTGCACAGCTGGGACTGGACAAAAGCTATATCTGCCGTCTGTTCCGACAACATACCGGAATGACGATTATGAATTACGTAAATCGAATCCGATGCTATCATGCAATCTGTCTGATGGACTCGGGGATGCCTGTTTCTCAGGCGGCCCTGGCAATCGGCTACAATGATTACAACTATTTTTCCCGTGTGTTTAAGAAAACCATCGGTTATCCTCCGTCAAAATACGTAAAATCCGTTTGAATGCAGACAAACAGATTCCGGAAAATTCCGGCAGCCGTGCCCGGAAGCGGGACGTAGGAACGGATGGATTTTTATGGATTTTGAAATATCGGAAGAAAACAGAGACCATGCGATATTTTTCGGGGAATTGATTGAAAAACAGAAAAATACGATAAGACAGAGTCTCAGAGAGAACAGACAGAAAACTTCACGGCATGGGGACGCCATGGAGTGGGAAAAACACACAGAAAGGTATCCGTTTTTTGATATTGCAGGATAAAATACAACCAGGGGCACAGCTGTCTGCTGTGCCCCTGGCTGCTTGCCTCGGCAGAGGCGGGGAATGTTCTGTTACTGTGAAACCTGCTGCGGGGCGTTTTTCTGCCTGATCCGCTCGATTTCTTCGTTGATGATGCTGCCGAAGGTGGTGCTGTCCAGCTCAAAGCTTTCGTTGGCAATGACGGATTCATCGGCAAATGCGTCAAATTCTGCCTGTTTTCGTGCAAGAATCTCCATGATTTTCTCGTCTACCGAATTTTCACACAGCAATCGGTATACCAGAACATTTCGGGTCTGGCCCATGCGATAGGCTCTGGAAATTGCCTGATTTTCAATGGACGGCTTGAATTGCGGCTCGCAGAGAATCACCACGCTGGCGGACTGGATGTTCAGGCCCGTGCCGCCGGCCTGTATCTGCGCAAGCAGAACCGTTCCTGCGGGTGCTTTGTTGAATTCGTCTACGATTTCCTGCCGCCGCTGGGGCGGAACCGAACCGTCGATGGGCTGCAGGCATTGCTCCTGCAGCAGTTCCTTGATTTTGGCAATCGTATCCAGGAAGAACGAGAAGACAATGACCTTCCGGCCGTCGTCCCCGGCTTCTTCAATCAGCTCGAGCATGCGGCTGGCTTTGGACGACTGGGAAATATGTTCTGCGCTCCAGGAGACTCTGCGGGATTCTGCGTAGTTCCGTTTCAGAACAGAAGATTCGTAGACCCGCTCCTCCTCCGGGCCCATGATGCACCACTCTTCATTTTCGATGAGTTCGGGAAGCTCGGTCAGAACATCATCCCGTTTTCTGCGATAATACACAGGCGCTACTTTTTCCCGGAACTGGGGCGCAGAGGAAATGGACACCATTTCCCGGACCGAAGCTGCCACCTGAGGCTGGAGAATGGAAATCAGGGACACCATTTCCTCCACCTTGTTTTCCAGTGCAGTACCCGTCATAAAGAGAAGCCGTTCGGCGTGGATGCAGATTTCCTTGCAGTTCTGTGTTCTCTGGGCTTCGGGATTTTTGATGTAATGCGCTTCATCCAGCACCGCCAGCGAAAACCGGAACGTGTCCGCAAGCTGGAAAATGCCGGTTGTTTCATAGGTGGTGACAGCCACACCGCCCTGTTCTGTCCATGTGTTTACTGCAGTTTCCCGGTCGTCTCCGTGCACCTTGATGACGGGAAGCGTACTGTGTTTTCTGATTTCACGGCACCAGTTTTCCAGAACGCTGGCAGGGCAGACCACGAGAAAGTGAGTCGCGCCGGAATTTTTCAGGGACACCATCGATGCAATGGCCTGTACGGTTTTGCCAAGGCCCATTTCGTCACCGAGAAGAACACGCTTCTGGTGCAGAATGTATTTGACACCCCATTCCTGATAGTGACGGAGCTGGCACAGCAATCCGTCCGACAGGAAAGGCTCGTTCTGAATTTCCCGGGCCAGCTCTTCCGGAAGACCGTACAGCCCGTCGTCCGATCCCAGAACACCGGGACAGAGGGATTCCAGAGCGTTAAAAAACCGGATGGAATCTTTTCCGAAGTTTTCCCAGGCGGTGTCTGTGGCGGAATTCTGAATCTGCGTCAGATCCTCCAGCAGGGCATGGGCCTTGCGGCCGTAGTCGCCGTCGAACTGTTCACGCAGAAAGGTATATGCTCCGAGCGCTTTTTCCTTGTTGCTTCTGGAGGAAAAAAGCCAGCGCAGCGTGGAGGCACGGGGCTGCAGATCGTCGATGGCGTACTGAATATTTTGCCGGTTGTTTGTCAGGAGCTTCCCACATTCCCGTGCAGGTTCCTGAGAATGGATATATTGGAAGAGCGCCTGTACCAGGCAGGTGGCACTTTCAGTTCGGTTGTCCAGGCTCAGGCGGATTTTGTTTCCCTGCCGGGCCTGGGAGGCGATTTCCTCCACAATCTGCTTGATTTCGAAGGCACCGGCATCACTGATTCCGTTGATTTCCGCAAGACTGGAAACGCTGGCGGCATACAGGTCCGCAATGGTGTGGTATCCGTGATCTTTCAGGGATTTGATGCGGATACCGCGCTTGTCCCGGTTGACCTCATCGACCGGAATGCTCTTCAAAATTGCCATGGCCTGTTCTTCCAGCATGCGCTCTGTGCTTTTTTTAACTGCGGCTTCCAGCTGATCGCAGACGGCGGACGCATACTCCAGATTGGTCACGAGATGGGTATGATCGGACACGAGCTGTTTTGAATCTCTGGGTAATTTGGAAATTCCCATATGCAACATCTCCAGTTTTTTAAATCAGTTTCCGGCGCAGAAGCACAGGCCGAAGCGCCTTGCAGGAAAAATTCCGTTTGCTTTTGAAAGCGGCTTCCGGGCAGAAACTTTCCGACAATTGGTGGATGTATTATATCACAGGCAAAAATTCTTTTCAATTTTGGTTTTCTGAAAACCAAAAGGCAGTGCGCCAGCCTTCCCGGGATCAGACAACGGCCTCAGGCGGGGATATGCGCAGAAGATCTTTTCCGGACAGCAAATCTGACCTTGTGCAGCGGCGGAAAATATGGCATAATGTAGGAAAGTCTACAAACAAAGGAGCATGGAACATGGATTACAGCATCAAAACCATTTCGGACCCCTCGGAAATTGACAGAGGCAGCGTTGTCGATGTCAATGTTTACAACTGGGGCGGCGACTACCGTCCGGAGGTCAAGGCAGTTGTCTGCTATGTCAGAGACAAGGGCTTCCTCGTGCGCATGACAGCAAAGGAAACCAATCCGCTTTCTGTACAGACGGAACCGAACTCCAGCGTTTGTACCGACAGCTGTCTGGAATTTTTCGCCAACTTCAAGCCGGAGCTGCCCGGCAGCGGCTACATCAACTTTGAAGTCAATTCCATCGGCACTACCCTTTCTTTCTACGGTCCCGACCGCTATTCCCGCACAAGTCTGGTGGATCTGGGCATCGAGCACCCCAAGCCCCGGGCATTCCGCACCGAAAATCAGTGGGGCTGGGAATATCTGATCCCGCTGTCCACCATCCGCAAGGTCTATGGAAGCGCAGATTACAAGGCAGGGGATGTCATCCGCGCAAACTTCTATAAGTGCGGCGACCACACCGAGGCAGTCCACTATGCAAGCTTTACCCGGATTGATGCCGAGCACCCGGATTTTCACCGTCCGGAGGCTTTCGCCTGCATGGAAATCACCGAGTAAGCAAACACAAGTGCCCCCAGCTGAAGCAGTCTGCGTTCAGCCGGGGGATTATTCTGCGCAGAATCAGCAGGTTTCCGCTGTTTTTCACAGCTTTCTGCACGGCGCTGTGGAGAAATTTCGGATTCCGGAATTTCCGGGCCGGTGGGATGCCCTGCACCGGGGTGGATTTTTGTATCAGTACCAGGGGCAGAAGTTCAATATTTAGGGGAATATGCTGAATATACAGCGTGTCTGTGAAAGAATCTGTTGCAATGCGCTGTGGAGTATGATAATCTGTAAACATAAGCTCCGTTTCACTGATTTCAACAGCTGTGGATCGGAGCGGAAGAGAAGCTAAGATGAAAGAAAAGGAGTCGATATAGCACGGCTATATCAAGTGGAAAGTATGAGTTTCTGTAAAAAATGCGGAAATGTACTGACAGATGGAGCAAAATTCTGCGGAAAATGCGGGGAGCCGGTGCCTCCGGTCCAGCCTTTTGCAGAACCGGCCCCTGCTGCCGAGACCATTCAGATAAATAACCAGTACAGCCAGCCGCCCAAAAAGAAAAAGACCGGCAGGATTGTGGCCCTGTCCGTTCTGGCAGTGATCGTGGTATTGGCCGCCGTTCTTCTTCTGAACATGCGTTCCATCCGGGCAAGTATGCTCCGGTGGGGCGACCCTGTGAAATACTTCCGGTATATCGAACAGGAGGCTTCCGATGATGTGATCGATGCCGCCCTTGTTGTATACGAAAACGCGGTAAACAACGCCAAAAATCCCCTCGAGGGCACCAGCTCCAGCATGAAGTTTACTGTAGGTAAGGACTTCAGAAATTTCCTGCCCGGTATGCTTGGAATGACGGCGGATGAGGAAGATCTGGCCTGGATGGATCACCTGGGCATTGATAGCTCAGTTCGGATGAAGGATGATCTGGCTGCAATCGATCTGGATTTCATTGCAAACGGCACCCTGATTGTCGGTGCCGATATGGTGATGGATATGCAGGAGAATGCAATGTATCTGACTCTGCCGGAGCTTTCCGAGCAGTCCATCCGCATTGATCTGGCTGAAATTTACGGAATGGACTCCACGGAACTGTACAACGCGGCAGAGATTCAGGCCCTGTATGCTGCCATGGCAGAAGCCATGCCGGATGCAAAGACCCTTGAAAAACTGGCAGATAAGTACATGGGAATTCTTCTGGAGCATGTAGATCATGTGGAAAAAGCGGAAGAAACCTGCTCCATTCAGGGCATCGAGCAGAATGTGCTTACGCTGGAGGCAACAATCAGCGAAGAAAATGCCATTGCGGCAATGGTGCAGGTCATGCAGGAAATGCGTACTGACAAGGATGTGGAGAAGATCATCCGTTCGCTGGCAGAGCTGGATGTTCATTTCGGGGAAGAGATCAATGCCGACGAGTTCTACGAAGAATTTCAGAATGCGCTGGACATGGCCATTGAAAGCGCAGAGTATGAATATGCAGGCTGCGAAACCCTGTATCTGAAAGATTACATCGACCGGCACGGCAAGGTTATCGGCCGGAGAATCAGCACAGATTACAGCGTAGATGCCGGCTACCTGATTCTTTCCGACGGAAAGGAATTTGCGTTTGAAGCTGGTGCCGAGGACATGAAAATCAGCGGCGAGGGCAACAAGGACGGAAGCACCTGGAAGCTGTATGCTGACGAACAGGAGCTTGTGGTTCTGAGAGTGTCCGACTGGCAGAATACAAATCTGAAAAAGCAGAAGCTGGACTTCACCGCTTCTCTTTCTCTGGGACGGGATGTCGTGGACGAGATGACGTACGACATGGACAACCCCATGATCAAAACGATTCTCATGAACGCTGCCCTGACGATTGATGTGGATGCTGACGGAGATGCTTCCAATGTGGTTCTGGGACTGCAGGCCAACGGAATGAATGTCATTCAGATTTCTGCGGAAACGACGGCCATCGAGGCAGGGAAAATCGAGGTTCCTTCTTCCAGTCTGGAAGGCACAGACGATATGGAAATGATGCAGTGGGCCAGTTCCCTGGATGTGGACCGGATTCTGAAGAATCTGGAGACTGCGGGAATCCCCCGGGAAATTCTGGATATGGTAGGATAATCCCGATTCAATAAGAAAAACCTCTGTATTTGGCGCTGATTTCTGCGGATATCAGCGCCAAATATTTGACAATCTGAAGAATAAGGAGCAGATATGCAGGCGGAAATCAGACATCTTTCAAAAAAATACCGGGGCAGGGAAGTCCTGCGGGACATTTCCCTGACGGCTTCAGGCGGCAGCTGTATCGGAATTCTCGGCTGCAACGGCTGCGGAAAATCCACGCTGCTGTCCATACTTGCCGGCGTGCAGAAGCCGTCCGGCGGCGAATTCTTTCTGGACGGGGTGGATTTGATCAAAGACGTGCGCAGAAGGTCGGCACTGGTGGGCTATGTCCCGCAGGGTACGCCGCTGATTGAGGAACTGTCAGCCTGGGACAACCTTCTGCTCTGGTATGACCGCAAGGCGCTGGAGCAGGAGCTGCACAGCGGACTTCTGAAGCTGCTGGAAATCGAGTCCTTTCTCAAAACGCCGGTCCGACATCTGTCCGGCGGTATGAAAAAACGGCTGTCCATCGGATGCGCCGTGGCAAAGCATCCGCCGGTGCTGCTGCTGGATGAGCCTACGGCAGCTCTGGATCTGGCCTGCAAAGCCCAGATTTCCCGGTATCTTGCGCAATACAGGCAGGCGGGAGGTCTGCTTGTGCTGGCGACCCACGATATTCAGGAGCTGTCTTTGTGTGATGCCCTGTACATGATGAAAAACGGCGTCTTGGTTCCGTATCAGTTTGACGGCGATGTGGACCGTCTGGTAAATCAACTGTGCCTATGAAAAAATATTTTATTTCCCAATTGAAACGCCAGTTCCGTGCCCTCCCACTGGTATTGGCGGTTATAGCGGTTCTGTCCGGGGCGCTGGGGCTTATTTTCCGCAGCATCATGGGCGTGCTCGAAACCAGCGACGAAAACACCCGGCTCAGAATCGCCGTGGTAGGTGCCGAGGGAAGTCCCATTCTGGAAGCGGGCCTGTCTGCGCTGGCGGGAATGGATTCTTCCCGGTATTATTTTGAACTGGAAACCATGGACGAAGCCCAGGCTGTGCAGGAAATGAAGGACGGAACCCTGCCGGCGTACATTGTGATCCCACCGGATTTTCTCCGGGAAGCCATGTACGGCAACATTATCCCTCTGAAATACGTCAGTACCGAAAGCCCCGTGGGCATCAGCGCCGTGGTAAAAGCGGAAATTACGCAGGTGATTTCCGACATGGTGCTCTCTGCCCAGAAGGGAATCTACGGAACCTGGGATGCCATGGACAGCCAGGGCCTGCATGAACAGATCGGTTCCGAAGTTGACGGAATCGCCCTGGCCCTGACGGAGTACGCCTTTGACCGGGACGGAACCTATACCGTCACCCAACTGGGAATTTCGGACGGCCTCAGGTTTTCGGAATATCTGTTCTGCGGGCTGTCGGTACTGTTTCTGATGCTCGCTGCTCTGCCGTTTTCGCTGAATCTGGTTGACAGAAACGATTCCCTCCGGGAGCTTCTTGCCTCCGGGGGGCTGGGAGGCTTCCGGCAGACCCTATGCGAATACGGCGCCTATACGCTGATTTATGGATTCCTTGTGTATCTTCTTCTGGGAATCGGCGCACTGGCAGCAGGGATCCCGGGGAAAAGAATTCTGATGATCGCCCTGCGCCTGATTCCGGCAGTGCTTGCCATCACGGGGCTGAGCTTTCTGGTGTACAGCCTGTCAGAACACATCGTTGCAGGGCTTGTGGGGATGCTGTTCGGAACACTGGTGCTCTGCTTTCTGGGAGGATGCCTGTATCCCGCCTATTTTTTCCCCGGAGAAATACAGGATTTGGGCGCTGTGCTGCCCACAAGTCTCTGCAGAGAGCAGATTGCATCCTGCCTGACCGGATCTTCCGGCAGAACATGGCCGCTGCTGAGCATGACCGGAGCCTTTCTGGGCCTTTCCTGGCTGCTTCCTCAGATTCGCAGCGCCGTTGGAAAGAGGTGATGGAATATGCATTGCCGTGTGTTTACCTGGATGTGGATGCTCAGCAAGCGCCTGTACAAAAAACCGGCGTTTATCATGCTTTTTCTGCTGATTCCGCTGCTGATTCTGGGCTATGCTTCCGTGGACAAGCAGGACAGCGGTGTGATTTCCATTGCGCTTGCCTGCGAGGACAATCAGGACCCGGCCGCTGCCGAGGCCATGGCCGGCCTGCAAAAAAACAGCAGACTCATCCGCTTCCTGCCCTGTGATTCTCCCGGGCAGGCGATGCAGGCCGTTGCAAAGGGAGATGTCCACGCCGCCTGGATCTTCCGGGACCATATGCAGCAGAGAATTGAGCGCTTTGTGACTTCCCGCTCCCGGGAGGATGCGTTTATCCGGGTTATTCAGCGGGAAGAATCTGTGATGCTGCGGGTCGCCCGGGAAAAACTCAGCGGTGCGGCCTATTCGGCGAGCACGGAGGCCTTTTCCCTGAGCTACATCCGCAAGTACATTCCGTCTCTGAATTCGGTCACGGATGAGCAGCTGATTTCCGCTTTCCGGGAAATCACCATGGATACGCCTCTGTTTGAATTTGAAACAGCCTCCGGCGCAGCGCCTGTGCAGACCGGCGATTTTCTGGATTCACCCCTGCGGGGACTGCTGGGCGTGGTGGCGGTTATGGCGGCGCTGGCCTCCGAAGTTTATTACGTACAGGACGAGAAAAAGGGCCTGTTCGCCTGGACCCCGCAGCACCGGAGACCCTGGGTGGAGCTGGGCTATCAGCTGGTTTTGCTGCTGAATATGGGCGTGATTCTGATGGTTTCCCTCTGGTTTTCCGGAAACCACGGGCCGTTTGCCCGGGAGCTTGCTGTTCTGGCGGTGTTCTCCCTGACGGCACTTGCGTTTTCGTTTTTTGCGCGTATGCTTTGCAGAAATGCAGCGGTTCTGACTGCTGCGCTGCCGGTTGTGATGATTGTGATGATTGCGGTATGTCCCATTTTTTATGACCTGCCCTTTTTAAAGCACCTGCAGCTGCTTCTGCCGCCGACCTATTGGATCAAAGGTCTTAACTCGGATCGGTACCTCAAATGCGGGCTGCTGTACGGAGTGGGACTGCTGGCGGTATGCCTGATGCTGCGCCTGCTTTTCTCCGGAAAGAGGAGCTCAGTTTCCGATGGGGAGCTTGCAGACCGTTAGCAGGTCCGGCAGCTTTCCCGGATGGATCCACTCGGTTTTGTCGGAAAAATCTGCAAGATGAAAGATACTTTACAGCTCCGGGAAGATCCAGTTTCCCGGGGGAAAATGAGGATACAATGATGAAGAAGCTGAACTGTCAAATTATCCGCAGCAGCCGAAAGTCCATGGGGCTGGAAATCCGGGAAGGAAACGTGATTGTCCGCGCACCGTTTTTCGCTACGGACAGCCAGATAGAAACGTTTCTGCTGCGGCATGAGCGCTGGATCTGCGGGCATCTGGAACAAATCCGCGAGCGGAACAGGCAGCTGGAGCATCTGCCGCTGCTGACGCCCGAAGAGCTTCGCAGGCTGGCGGATCAGGCGCTGCAGGTCATCCCGGAAAGGGTCAGATATTACGCACCCAGGGTTGGCGTGACTTATGGAAGAATCACCATCCGCAATCAGCGGACCAGGTGGGGAAGCTGTTCTTCAAAAGGCAATCTGAATTTCAACTGTCTTTTGATGCTGACACCGCCGGAGGTCATCGACAGCGTGGTGGTGCATGAGCTGTGCCATCGAAAGGAAATGAACCATTCCCAAAGGTTTTACGCCGAGGTGCTGCGGGTGTTTCCGGAGTATCGGAAATGGGAGAAATGGCTGAAAGAATATGGCCCCGGGATTATGCAGCGGATGACAGAAAGCAAAACCACCTGAACAGCTCTGTTCAGGTGATTTTTTATGGGAATTTCCGAATCGGGAGCGCCCAGAAGCCTTTGCGGGCAGTACTGTCGAAATACGGAAAATCCATTTGCAGGCGCCCAACCGGATTCCGGAGAAATTCTGCAGGCAGACCCGGAAGCGGGATGAACGAACGGATAGCTTTTTCTGTGGATTTGTGGTACACTCGTCTGGAAAAGGAGGATTTGCCATGAACTTTTATGAAATTGCCGAGAACCGGCAGTCCTGCCGCAAATTTGATCCTGCAAGGCCTGTCCCTCAGGATGCGCTGGATCGCATTCTGGAAGCCGGACGACTGGCTCCTTCTGCATGCAACAGTCAGCCCTACCACTTTACGGTCTGCACCGGAGAAGCTGCCAGGGAAACTGCCAGAGCTGTGCAGGGCATGGGCATGAACAAATTTGCCGGTGATGTGCCGGTGTTTATCGTCATTTCCGAAAATGCCTATAACAAAACTGCCGCACTTGGCGCAAAAGTCAAGAAAAATGACTACCGATCCATTGATATTGGAATTGCGGCAGCCTATCTGACCGCAGAGGCCACAGCCCAGGGAATCGGAAGCTGTATTCTCGGCTGGCTGGACGACAACAGGCTTCGGGAAATCTGCCATGTGGATCAGCCTGTCCGGCTGGTCATTGCCTTGGGCTATGCTGCCGAAGGGGATGTCCTGCGTACGAAAAAGCGCAGGGAGCTGAAAGATCTGGTCAGCACGGTCCGGTGAAGGCTTCACAGCAAAGAACAGAATATGCAAAAAGCGGAGTGCGTCTCGGGACACACTCCGCTTTTCTTGGATAATTTCCGGGAATGCCGTTGATTCCCACGGGGAAAAGGACCGGAAAGCTGCCGAAGCAGATCTGCAGAGGAAACTGTGCCAGACAGTCAGCCGGGCCTTATGCTTTCTTCTTGAAAATGTAAAGCTTGGAGAAAACGTAATTAAGCAGAACCACAATCACAGCCAGAATGAGCTTGGCAATCATATTGCCGCCGATGGACAGGCCGAACAGATTCAGACTCAGCTCCTTGAAGTTCAGAGCATCCACCAGCAGGAACAGGCCTGCTTCTTCGATCAGCAGGGAGAAAACTCTTGCAGCCACAAAGGAGATGATTTCCTTTAGCAGCACATCGGCACGCCAGGATTTGCTGTTAAACACAAAAAGCTTGTTGGTGATATAGGCAAAGAGAACGGCAAAAATCCAGGCAATCACATTGGAAATCAGGTAGCTCTCAGGGCCCAGAATGGAATTGAAGCCGGTAAACGCCACCAGATTGACAACGGTGGTCATAACACCGAAGATGACATAGGTGATAAATTCGCGGTATTTGACAAAAAGTTCTTTAATTTTCTTCATAAGTCAGTATCTCTCGTGTAATAAAAATCGGTCTGTTTTTGACCTGGGAGTGAATCTTTCCCAGATAGTATCCCATGATTCCCAGAAAAAGGCTCAGAATTGCGACGAGCAGAAGCATCAGAGCCGTCAGATAGGCAAAGCCCATTACTTTGTACGTTGTCAGATCCAAAATCAGGGAAACGATGAACACAATCACGGATATGGCACCTGTGATGCCGCCAAAGTACAGCGGCAGCTTCAGAGGAACATCGGTGTAGGCTACGATTCCGTCCAGAGCGTATTTCAGGAGTTTGCCGAAATTCCACTTGGATTCGCCGCTGGTCCGGTCTTTTACCTCATAGGGGATGGAAACGGTGTTGTATCCGACCCAGGAGAAAATGCCCTTGGAGAAGCGGTGGTACTCCGTCAGCTGCAGAATCGTCTCCACCACGGGGCGGCGCATGGTGCGGAAATCGCTGGCATCTGCGATAAAGGGAACCTCGGTCATCCTGTTGATAACCTTATAGAACATGGTTTTACAGAAGGTAATGAATTTTCCTTCCTTTCTCTGCTCCTGAAATGCTGCGACCATATCACAGTCGGGATTGCTGTCGAGAATCCGGCCCATTTCCACAGCGTATTTGGGATCCTGCTGCAGATCGGCATCGATGACTGTGACATAGTCTCCGGCGGCGTGGGTGAGACCTGCGTACATGGCAGCTTCCTTGCCGAAATTCCGGGAAAATTCGATCACTTTGATTTTCACATCTTTGTTGTTCTGAAACACTTTTTTCAGGACCTGGCTTGTGGTATCTCTGCTGCCGTCGTTTACAAACACAATTTCATAATTTTCTGTATAACCGTTCATTGCTTTGCGCGTTTCTGCAAGGAAATTTTCGATATTTCCTTCTTCATTGAAGCAAGGGACGACCAGGGAATGCTTGATCTCCATAGGTTTCTCCTTCTGCAGTAATAGTCTTATTTCCTATAATACTCCAGATTTTTTGATTTTTCAAGGCGAAAAACTGAAAGCACACCGGATCCGGGTACATTTCTGCAATACAGGAAGAGCAAAACCCCCGGGGAAAGGACCAGATGAGGTCTCTCCCCGGGGGACTTAGGTACTGCTGAACCGCGATGGACTGCGTCCGACAGACACTGAGATAAAATACAGATGTTATTCCTGACCGGCGGTGTCCTCCGGGAGTTGTTCTGATTTTTCGGCGGCAGCTGATTTTTTCCGGTACTGCAGCAGAATCCCGGCAAATGTCACCACGCCCAGCAGGCTGATGACTGCGCCTGCTGCCAATCCGGGGGTATGGTAGCGCAGGTCGATTTCATGGTGTCCCGGGCTAAGCGCCAGTGCCATTTCCCAGGTGTTTGCCTGCAGAAGCTCTGCCTTCTGTCCGTCCACATAGGCAGTCCAACCGCCGGAATAGGGAATTGACAGACACAGAATGCGATTCTCCTCCACGTCAATGGTTCCTTTAAACTGATTTGTCAGAATCTGTACATTTTCCAGCGTGTTTTCTCGGAGCCGGCCGGTGTACTTCGAATAATTCTCCATGGGCTGGCAGATAATCCGAAGTGCATC
>RCNI01000643.1_pt1 | contig 20774 bp, 17 predicted proteins | sample 2041151 | NCBI WGS metagenome assembly RCNI01 (sample SAMN09708214, study PRJNA481090) | feces metagenome | isolation source: feces | place: Antarctica: Albino Rookery | reverse complement strand
AATTTCCTGCGGGAAATATTCCTTTTATTGAAGGTAATGCATTGTATTTTACATGGATGCTTATGGGCGGAATTGCAGTTTTTTCGGGATTTTTAATTTATAAAATTTTTAAATGCCGAGACTTTTTAATAAGAATTTCAGGAGCTATTATTTTTAGTTTAATAAATGCATTGATTGCCTCTGGATGTATCTCCATTTTACAATTCTTTAATTCTCAATATATTTATGATTTTAAAAACATTATTGCGAAATTCTTACTTTTTATCTTTTTGATTAGTTTTTTGGTTTGTTTATTCTTTGAAGGTACAAGTAAGATGAAATATCGTTATTCTAACAAGAAAAAATCAAATTAATAATAATTTTTATTTGACATAAGAATATTGACAGCTAGTTCTTTAGGTTCTATAATAAAATATAAATATGTTATGTAGTATAATTATTTTGCTTAAAGAAAGGAGTGGTTTGGTTTTTTAACCTAAACTCATGAATGTGAAAAAAATAAAAATATTAAAGATTATTTTGGCCGTTTTAGTTTTTCTTCTTTTTCTTCTTTTAGGAGGTTATTTCTTTGTTCATAGCTATTATGCAAAGATGAATATACAGGAGCAGACTGAAACTTCTTTAACAGATTCAGAAATAAGCGAAATCGAAAATAATTCTAAGGACAATGTAGAAGATTCTGATGAAGAAAAAATTAAAAAAGCAGAAGAAAAACTTTTAGAGAATTTAAAGAATCAGTCCCAGCCTATTGTCTCTGATGAAAATGTATTAAATATTCTTCTCTTAGGTACAGATCATAGAGGTTCAGTTGCTGGCTCTCGAAGCGATAGTATGATGCTTCTTTCAATCAACAAGGAAACAAAGAAGATAGTTCTTACCTCTCTTATGAGAGACTGTTATGTTTCTATCCCAGGGTATAAAAATAACAGATTGAATGCAGCTTATTCTTTCGGAAAAGAAAAGCTCTTAATTGATACCATTGAACAAAATTTCAAGGTGAAAATTGACAGATATGCTCAAGTTGATTTTTTCTCTTTTATTAAGGTTCTTGATGCTATTGGAGGAATTGATATAGAGATTTCTGATGCAGAGAAAGATTGTATTAATCAGTATATTGGAGAGGTAAATAATCTTGATGGTTTGGCTGCAAATGATGGAGAATTATCAAGTGCAGGAAAAGTTCATTTAGGAGGCAAACAGGCACTTGCTTATGCACGAATCAGGTATATTGGAAATGCAGATTTTGAAAGAACTGAAAGACAGCGAAAAGTTCTTAATGCTGCATTTGATAAAGTTAGAGATATGAATATTCTGGAACTTAATAGTTTATTGAAAGCAGTACTTCCAGAAATTACAACAGATCTTTCTTTTGGAGAATGTGTATCTTTAATGCTTGATTTGCCTAATTATAAAAATTATGAGCTTGTATCTAATCGTGTTCCTTATGATGGAACCTGGGAAGGTGTAAATATTAGAGGGATGTCTGTGTTAAGTCTAGATTTTGAAGAAAATGTTGAACGGTTGCATCATGAAATATTTGATATGGAGACTGAAGAAACTGTTGATGAATAAATATAAAAAACTTCTGCAAAGATATGCAGAAGTTTTTTTTGAAAGGAGATTTTATGGCAACATATGCAATTTCTGATATCCATGGTTGTTATTCTGAATTTTTAGCAATTTTGGATAAAATTAACTTTTCAGAAAAAGATATTTTGTATGTTTTAGGAGATGTAATAGATAGGGGACCAAATCCTATAAAATGTTTGAAATATATTATGGAAGTTTCTAATATTTTTATGATAAAAGGAAATCATGAAGAAATGATGATTAATGCATTGCTGGGAGATATTTATCAAGATCGATTTTTATGGGCTTATAATGGTGGAGATATTACTTATCATAAATTCAAAAAATTAAACAATAAAAGCCAAGAGAAGATACTGGATTATATAAGGGATCTTCCTAATTATTTTGTACTTAATAATTGTGTATTAGTTCATGCTGGAATTAACCCTTTTTTAATTAATCTAGACAAATCAATAGAAGAAAATCTTAAAAATCAACATGAAAAAGATTTGTTATGGATAAGAGATTCTTTTCTTGAAAATTCAACAAATTTAAAGGTTCCTGTTATTTTTGGTCATACTCCAACAATTCTTCTTAATAAAGACAGAAAGCCTGTTTTTTGGAAAGATAGTATTCAGAATGACAAAATAGGTATTGATTGTGGATGTGTTTTTAAGGAAGGAAATTTAGGAGTTTTGAATTTGGATACTTTTGAAGAAATTTATTTAAAAGAAAAAAGCTACTGATGGTTCAGTAGCTTTTATTTTTTTAGATAATATCGATTTGGCAGCTTTTCATACACATTAGAGCATGTTCATGGGCTTCAGGAGTAACTCCTGCGCAACAGCTTGCATTGACTTTAATAGGTGTATCTTTATGGCTTGTTCTCATAATAATTGCATTGGAAACAACACAAATATCAGTACACAACCCCACGAGCTCAATACATTCAAGATCCTCGTCTTTCAGGTAGTGTAAAAGTTCAAGAGAGCCGAAGGTCAACTTATCAATAAGAGTATCTTCGGGCTGAACAGCTTCCTGAATTTCAGGGGCTAGCTGCCAACCGTTAGTATTCTTAATACAATGAGGGATAGGAAGATTCTGTCCTTCCAGGGAATTCATATAAGGAATATGAACCCCATCAGCAATTTCGTAATGGGTATCTCTGGTGTAGATTATCTTATACCCCTCAGCACGTCTCTTTTTAATTTCAGAGACGACAGCAGGGACAATCTTTACAGCTTCAGTCGTTCCCAATACCCCTGAGATAAAATCATTCTGCATATCAACAACAATCAGGCATTTCATAAAAAACCTCCTTAGTAATCAATTTTCTGCCAGCTGGCATTGAATTTAAAAAGTTTTGCAGGACGATGACCTTGAATTTCTTCTGAATCCTTATTAACAGGAATTAGCATAGGTTTCATCTTTCTACGGAAGTTAGGAGCTACAATCTTACGGTCAAGAATCAGTTCGTAAACGTCTTGAAGATCTCCGATAGTGAATTCATCAGGCATCATATGGAATGCGATATCTGACCATTCAACCTTAGTTTTCAGACGATGAAGGGCATAAGCAATGATTTTTGCATGGTCAAAAGCAAGGTCGCCAGAATCAATAATTTCGTAAGCAATATCAACGATATTATTCTTTACGGTTTTATTCTCTCTGATAACCGCTTTCAACTCAACGTCATCAGCTCTAAGAGTCAATGCATAGTCTTCTTTTACGATTTCGCTGTCCTCTATAGAGTTGATTTTTTTGTAAGAAACATCGAACCACTGAGCCTCAGACGCATCATCGCCTGCTTCTACTTCCAGCTCTTCCTTGTTAGCCAGTGCCATATAAGAGACACTAATAACTCTGGTTCGAGGATCACGATTTACGTCACCCCAAGTGTAAAGCTGCTCCATATAAACATTATCAAGGTTAGTCTCCTCTTTTAGCTCTCGTTCAGCAGCAGTTTTTAAAGACTCATCAATCTGAGAGAATCCACCTGGAATTGCCCACTTACCTTTGAAGGGAAATCCTCCTCTCTTAATCATAAGAATCTGCAAAGATTTCTTGCTTAATTCACGATAGTTTTCGCTTTGGGTTTTGTTTACTGTGAAAATCAGCATATCCACAGTAACTGAAGGCTTTGGATATTTATTAGCATCGTAATGCTCTAAAAATTCTTTTTCAGTTTTGTATTCCATTCGGTTATCCTCCTTTTGGTTTTTTTCTTTTCTGTTATTATCATTATAACATTAACAGGCTTGAAAGTCAAGAAGTATTGAGAAAATCTTTTAAAATTTGTTTTATTTTCTTTTTATGAGTGATTGCCTGCTTTTTATAATTAAAATTAATTTTACATGTTTTTAGTGAAAAATACATATAAAATATTGACAACATGAGGTATAAGGAGTTATAATATAAGTATAGAATAAGTATAAAATTTAGATAAAAATAAATAGGAGGTTTTTTGATATGAAAAAGCTTAATTTTAATTTCAGTGAAAATGTTGTCGCTCGTCTAGATGAATTAGCTGAGATTTACGGTATGAACCGCACAGCTGTTATCTCTATGCTGATTAATCAGGCATACTCAAATGATCCTTTGATGGAAAGGACTCAGCATCAAAATGGAGACGAAAATATTGGATAATTAAAAAAGCTCTAGGATTTAATTCCTAGAGCTTTTCTTTTTGTCAATCTTCATTGATTGATTCTGCTGAAACATAGATATCATCATTCTTGATTTCTACATTACACTGATTCATTACTTCAAAATCTTTATCCAGTTGATAGATTCTTTCAGTTTTTTCATCTAAAGAGCATTCCCTTTTGAGAATAGACTTAATAATGTCCTTCTTAGGTCTGCTGATGAAATAAGACCGAGCTTCAGGATATCTTGATTTAATGGCTTTTGCGCCATTGATATCCATAACGAGAACAATGTCTTTTGATGGATCAAGATCCTGAAATCTGAGCCCATAGAAGTTACCTGAGTAGATAGTTCTTTCTACAAATTTTCCTTCAGAAAACTGTTTTACAAAATCTTCCTGAGTCAGAAAGTGGTAGTCAACGCCATCTATTTCTCCTCCTCGTGGTTTTCTTGTAGTGCAGGTTATAGGCTTAGAATAGCCATAATCTTTTACTAAGACTTCTGCGATAGAAGTTTTTCCTGACCCAGAAGGGCCAATAAGAATTTTAATCATATTTTTCTCCTTTCCTCTGATATGTTTATTACTACTATTTTTATTATATCAGAGTAATACTAAATAATCTATTTAAGATTGAATAGCAATTTCTTTCAACTTTTTATTAATAATTATATTTAATACCTGAGAAGTAGTAGATGATCCCAGAGTATAAATAGCATAAATAGGAGCAAAAATATTCGAGAACACAACATTTACAAAAAGTAGAACAATTTGAGAAATCACATTAACTTTCCAATTATTTTTCAAATCTTTTTTTGTAGATGTAATAAACATGCAAATAATATTAATTAGAGTTATCAAAATAGGAAGAATCACTATCAACTGCTTTTCAAAAATATTTTTAATAGCAAAAAAAGCTGTGCTGTTATGATAATTTGATAAATCAAAAGAAGGAATATTAATAACTACTGAAAAAATTGAAATTGAAATGAATATACTTACAATTTTTAAAATAGTAGGGATAATAAAAGAGTAATGGTTTGCTTTGTATAAATCAGATAGTTTTGCTAGTTGTTCTTCTTCGAGATATTTCTCTTTGATTTTAGCTACTTCGGGTTCAAGTTTTTTACTTATAAGTTGAGTTCTTCTTTGTAAAAAAGTTGATATTGTACGAATCAAGCCAGCAATTACTCCCATTAGAAGTATAACAAAAGCGATAGGCACTGTTTTGTTACTTATAAAAATTAAAAAATCTGCAATAAATTTCATTAAGAGTCTCCTTTCATCATAAGAACGTTATTGTCTTCAAATACAACTGTTTCGTTGAATATATATATTTCATTAACAGGTGTTTGAGCTTTGTAGAAAATAATAACTTCGCCGTTTTTAACTTGAAAAATTTCGTTATCTACTGAGAAATAAAGAATTTGTTTTTCTTTATTATAGTTTAAAGTATTTATATCTTCCTGAAGTAATGCATCATTATAGTATATTTGTGTTATTTTTTGAATACCTTTAACAGTTTGGGTTACTTTAAAAGGATTTCCAATAAGAACTTCATCCATAGCAGAGACAGGTTCTATTGAGTGGGTATCAATATAAAATCTGAAATAATCAGAATTCTCTTTATAGTAGATGTAATTATCTTTAATATCTACTATTTTAAAACCCTCTGTAAAGATATTTGTTGCATTGATTCTTTCTAATTCTTTTCCGTTTATTTTGCATTTATATATAGATCCATCCATCTTTAATGTAAAATAAAAATTTTTTCCATCAAAAGCAAAACTTGAAATAATATTTCCAGGATGAATAGTATTATAAATTTTAAGATCTTTTCTCTTTATATCATATAAAAAGATTTGATCAGAAGGAGCAGACAGAGAGCCTTCATTTAAAACTCCTAACACGAAATCATCATAAATATGAAGAAATTTTGTATCTTTATCTAGGATTGTTGTTTTTTCATTCGATATTAGGTCTACAAGAATTAAGAATCTTGAATCTTCTTCTTTTCGAGGATAAAGAAGATATTTTTCATTCATTGCTATTCGTCCATAAGAATCATATATAATAGATTCTTGTCGGCCTTGCATTAAATTTAAAGATGTGTTTCCTGTTATATTTTTGGGCCCTTCATAGATAAGGTGAGGGTATCCTAATTCTTCTTGATCGAAATTATTTTCTTCTATATTTCCAACAACTCCTTCTTCTTTAAATTCTTCTATGCCTGGAATTTCTGGATAATTTTTTTGATAGAATAAACAAGAGATAAGAGCTAGAAGTAAAACAAGAAGAATTGCTGTGAGTATTATTATTTTATTTTTAATATTTTTCTTATCCATATTTCAACAATCCTTTCTTAATTATTAATAAGTATAACACGTTACATATTGAATTTCAATTATAAAAAAGAGAAAGGTAGGAACCTTTCTCTTCTCTTTACATTGTTTCGTCTTCGTACATTTCTTGGTTATTTCTTTGCTCTTTCTTCTTTCTAATAAATCTGGAAACAAATAGACCTCCAACCGCAACAATAACGATACCACCAGTAATAATTATCATCTGCATAGATTTATTTGTAATTTTTGTTTTTAAGTGTACAGGAACTTCTTTATTATCATTATAAGTTGCTGTATATATTGCCATCCCTTCTTCGATTTTACCATCATGAGCTACAAGGTCTCCAGGCATTCTCATTGAAACTTTTGCGTGTAGAGATGAGGGGTCATAGAAGTCAAGAATCTTATTTTTATCCTCTTCGGAAATTTCGGTATCTGGATCTAATAAGTATTTAACTTTTCCGCTGAATAAATATTCCTTTTTAAGGAGATTTTTTGTAACTTTAACTTCACCAGTAAAATTAATTAAACCATCATTATACATAGAAGGTAAATCTTTATTCAGTTCATCAATAGATGCGTATTGTTTTTCAGCTTCAAAACCAATTTCAACAGCATCATTTACAGGTTTTATTCTAAATCCGTATTGAGAAAACACTGCTGCTGTCTCTTGAAACAGCACGTCACATTGTTCGATAGGATTGCTGGAAGTTTCTTTCTTTTCGAAATTGTAATCTTTATCTAAATCGTAAGAATCAAGTAAGTCATAAGTATCACTATCAACAACATACTTAACTTTAAGAGTTGAAGAATCATCCGAATTTACAATCAGAGAATAAGATTGATTTGTGCATCCTGTTAAAAATAAGGTCAAAATAAGTGTTAAGCAAGGTAATATTTTCTTTAATATTTTCATTAAAAAAACCTCCTTTAGTTTATACGAATTTTAAGCTTAATAGAAGTAAACCTATTAAAAGCAAAGCCGCTATAATTAGCAGGAAGTATCCTTCTTTGGGTAGTCTTCTCCATGGTAAATCAGGGAGATCTCTCATTGCTTTCTTGGTGGATGAACAGGCTTCTTTTGTTGTTGATTTCATTTTCCTGAAAGAATTTGTAATTGTTGAAAAAATTCCTGTGTTTTGTCTTTTTTGCATTTAAGGATACTCCTTTCTTTTTCTTATTAATGTATATATTATAACATAAAAAATTACATTAAACAAGAAAAAAGAGGATTGAATTAATCAATCCTCTTCGTTTTTTAGTTTTTAATTTGAAATTTTTGCTACATGAGTAATTAAACCAAACAAACGGTTCTGCTCTTCATTCTTTGTAGTAATTCTTACTGTAACAGTAGTTCCACGAGGAGGTCTGATTCCTCTGTCAGGATACTTGCAAAGAACATCAATATTTCCATCCAGGGCAACGAAAATACCATTTTCATCAATCATGGAGACTGTTCCAACATATTTGTCATTAACATTATATCTCTTCATAGCTTTTGCATAAGGATTAGGACTTGCCTGTTTTACAGATGCTTCGATTGTAACAATACCGTTTTCAAGATCTCTGTCAATAGTGAGAATCTTTGTCAAAATTCTCTGACCAACTGCATACTCCTGTGTTGCATCTTGGATTCTCTGGTAACTAAGCTCTCTTGCAGGAATATATGATTCAACTCCAAAAATTTCAACAATAATACCAGCTCTTGTTGTGCAAACAACTCTGGACTCAACAACAGCTCCTTCATAAATGATGTACTCGCCTGAGTTATCTTTACCAAGCATGAACTCTTTGCATTTTTTGTTCATTGCTTCTTTTCTGCTTGCAACAACAATTTCCTTCTCTTCATCAATACCTTTAACAACATAATCGATTTCAGATCTTAGTCTCTTAGAAATCAGATATTGCTCAAACTTTTGAGGGTCTCTTTCGCCTGGATCGGGAATATCAATACACTCACTTGCAGGAATAATAACCTTAAAGTCTTCAACATAAAGAACAGCAACAGAAGGTCCAGACTTTCCAACTTTTTCAACACCAGTAATATTGCCAGTCAAAATCTTGCCAGCCTTTAAGCTTTCATTTAAAGTAATCAAAGCATTCTTACGCTTATCCTCATCAGTAGAAACTTTCAGCTTTCCATCAATTGAAATAATTTTCTGCTGATGGGCCTGCTGTTTCTTTTCGATTTTAGCATTAAGTTTCTGAGTATCTTCCAACATCTGGTTAGATACATTATTTTCATTATTCATGGGTTATCTATCAGGATTGTTGATTTATCCTGATATCCTCCTTTCTATTTTTGTTCTCTTTAATATTTTTTATCTACTTGTAGATAATATTCTAGAAAATTCATACAATATAAAGTCATTTCAAAGAGATAAATTATATAACTTTAACTTTTCTATAATTAATATCAACAAATTAATTATATAGTATTGTATATTTGAAATCAATAAAACCAAACAATTTTTTAGAAATTAATATCATCAGAATTTTGAGATCTTTCATATAACTTGGCTTTTTTATGTGTATTTCTAGGTTTTCCGTCAAGGCCGATAACAATAGGTTCGGAAGTCTTTTTAAATTTTTCTGCTTGTTCTTCTTTTATATTACCACTTAGAAGGTCTTCAAAATCAACCTTCTTAACAGTTACGGGTTTCTTTTCCATGTTAACTGTTGTTTCTTTTTCATCAGCATTGGCAATATCATCAAAGTTCTCTTTTTTGATTAAATCAATAGTTTTCTGAGAATCATCAAAATGTTTTGTATCCTGAGTAGCTCTCCAAGCAGGAACATAATCTCTAATGTAAGTATGAATGAATTGTTTAGCACCAGGGTGATTTGAAAAGTCGAATTTATCGACCTTTAAAATTTTCTGACCTCTGATAATAACAAGAGCCTTATTACTTTCAAGTCTCATAACTTCATCAGGAGTTAAAACATATCTCTTACCAACAGATGCTGTTTCTCGGTAAGAAGGAATGCTATCAGCAATAGTCATAGATTGACGCTGAATAGCAGTTGATGAAACGTCAATGGTCATTTCACCAGTACGTTCAGACAAGAACTTAGCGGTCATCTGGTCAGTACAACCTAAGAATAACTGAGTATCACAGTTACCGATAATTTCTTCCCATAAGCCCAGAGGATATCTGTTCTGCAGCTGTGCAATATTTTGGAAAATAACAGCTACTCGTAGCTCACGAGAACGAATAGTTGACAACTTTTTAGTAAAGTCAGGAATCTGTCCAATATTAGGGAACTCATCAAGAATGAAATTAACAGGCACATCACATTTACCATCCTTACCTTTAACGTCTGCATATCTTACAAGACGAATAAACAAAAATGAGAAGAACAGCGATGATAAGAAGTCAAGAGTAGAGTCCTGGTCAGACATGATAACGAAATAAGCACTCTTTCTTTTTGCAGGGCCTTCCATGTCAATTTCAGGATACATTGTAATTCTCTTAATGATATCCGCCTGAAAAACTTGAAGACGAGAACCAAGACCGATAATGACGTTACCTCGAACAGTGTCACCTGCTTTTTTGTAAATGCCCCAAGGAGCTCTTGCAGGATGTCCAATAGGTAATCTATCAAACATTGCTGTTAATTTCTTTTCATCATTATTTGTTAATGTTTCATAAACAGCACCTATATTTCGAGAATTAGGACTTCTGGTTTCATCCAGAGCAACTAATAAACAAAGAGCTTTAAGTAAGCTCATTTCTGCGTTGTCCCAGAAGTGGTCAGATTTAGCACCAGAAGTATTCTTAATGATAACATCACAGAATGTCTGAGCCATAAGTTCAATCTGGTCAGGGTTCGCAGTAATTTCTGCTAAGCAGTTCCATGAGTCTGAATACTGAGGATCAACAAGGTTAAACATTTTAACATCATATCCCTTTTCTCTCATAAATTCTGCTGTATCTGCATAAATTTCACCTTTAGGGTCGGTAATAATAACTGACTCCCCTCTGGCTACACATTGAAGAATTTGAGGTCTAACGAAACAACGAGATTTACCAGTACCAGAAGCTCCATAAATAGCAGTATGTTTATTCAATCTTGAAGACTGGGGTAAACTTACAATCTTTCCATCTTTAACTCCAAGAATAGTGCCTGTTGTTTTCTGAATAGGAAGTAAGTCTAAAACATTTTTCAGTTCAGCATCTGTCATCCAACCTGATGTTCCGTAAGTACCTGTTTTAGATTTTGTAAAGTCTCTTTCATCCCTTAGTTCTTCTCCATCTTTTCCAAAGTATCTAAACATAAAAACTGCACCAACAGCAACTGCTGAAAAAACAATTCCAAAGAGACCTTTTGAAGTTGTAAGAGCTTTTATCCAGCAAACAAAAGGATTGTAAGAGATTGTTTTATCAACATATCCCCAGCCTGAATCAACCGAGGCAGGGGTTACAAATTGGACTATCAACCCAACGATATAAAGGTCAAGAAGAATTCCTAATGCTACAATAATAGCAATGACCGTTTTTCGTTTATTTTCATTATCTTCCATTTAATCTTGCCCTTCCTTTCTTTTTTATTTTTAAATTATTCAAAAACACTTTTTATTGTTTTAAGATCTAAAATACGACAAGAAACTTTTTCTCCCATGTATTTTTTTATTAAATGAGATTGCCAAGGGAAACATAAAACTTCAAAAACTTTGTCTTTTGAGTCAAAGCTTGCTTGTTTAAATCGTTTTAAACGACCTATATTTCCATCAAAAAACAATAAGATATATTTATTATTATCAATGGCATCGCAATCGACGTTTGAATACTTAAAATCAGTTAAAGATTTATCAAAGATTGAGTTTTTTAAGATAGAACGCCAATTAGGAGTTGTCATGATTTTTATTTGTTCTGTTCCATTTTCATCTAATGTTATATAGTGGATATTTCGATAAGTATTATCAAAAGATAACATTTCAAATCCATTGGAATCTCTTTTACCTCCATTAGATTCTAGTATTTCTAATGCAGGCTCCATATCTTTGCCAAACATAATAGCGTTTACTGCTTCAAAATTTGCATTATGATAAGCAATGCTATTTTGATTAACAATATCTTCTACTAATACTTGAGCTTTTCCTTCACCCTGGGAATTCCATTTTATCAATCCTTTATTCACATTGTAGATACAATAAATACTTCCAGGACTGAATAGCAATCCCATAATTCTGGTGAATTCTGTTTTGTATCTTTGAGAAATATCTGCATTTTTTAATTCTTTACTTGTATAAAAATATAAATCATCAGAAGTGATTGTTTGCGGACTTGAGACAGATAAAGAAAGTTGAGGCTTCAAATCTTTCCAAACTTCAATGCCTGCTTGTTTCATAATACAGAATATTTCTGCCATTCTATGTCTTCTCCAAGTCTGCCTTGCACCTACATTGTTATTGCGATATACACCGCCTCTAAAATGATGATTTTCAGAAATGCTCAAATAATGTGATAAATAAGCAGGATTAATGGCCTCAATGATTTCAAAAGCTTTCTTAGTAATTCTTATTGTTTTCATTGGGCCAGATCCTGTAATTGTGATATATCCTTCTTTTTTAAGTTGATTAACAGTTCTCTGCATAATCACTTTGTTGGGATTTATCAATGATAGAGATTGATAAGGAAACTCTCCACATAAAGCTATATATTCAAGAATAGTATTGGCATGCGAGCCTCTTCTAAATTGAATCATATTTGTTTCCTCCATTATCAAATATATTTTGTTAATATTCTGTTAAAAAACAGAGGAAATCCTTATTAGGGACAATAAAAATATCAGTGCTATCTTTATCATCAATACAACTGTAATAATAATGGCGTAACTTCAAAGCGGAATCGTCTAAAAGAACATAAAGGGCAATAATATCAACTACTGAATTTAGTTCGATATTATCATGATCTCTATATTCTCTTTCTTTCCTTTCTTTTGAATAATTGTGCTTAAAAATAATAGTTGCATCTTCGGTTATTTTTACTTTAGGATTCTTTGAAAAATATTCTTTAAAAGCAACTTGTAATGTTGCTCTTATAAAACTAGGATTTCCTCTTTCTTTTCTTGTTAATAAACAGGGAATCTTTACATGGAACCAAGTATTATTATTCAGATATTCAATTTTTACATTATTTTCTGCAATAATATTTTCATTTACAACTTCGTCTATAAAAGGAATCCCTGAATCTATAGGAATAATTCTTGCATTATTAACAATTTTCTCAGAAAGCACTTCATACTCTATTGCTTTTTTTACTGCTGCTTCTTTTTGTTCATCAGAAATTAAATTTTGAATTTCTTGAACAAGTTTATTTCCATCAGACAGAAGCTTTTGAGCAACTTCAATGTCTTTTGAAAACTGGCTATCTTTTAACATTAGATCTGGAAGAAAGAAACAGTAGGAATATCGTTATCAGGAGTATAATCGACACTTGCAAAGAGTACAGGCATATCTCCTGTCTTTCTCATACATTCTTCGATTTGGCTTTCATCCTGAATTACAATAATATATTTGATTTCGTCTTCATCTTCATCAGATGTAATGCGGTTATATCCTTTAAGAAGAGCAATTGTATGTTCTTCTCCCTTGTCAATACAAACAATCTCATACTGAGCATTATCCTTTAAGAAGAAGATTTCAGAAGGATATTCTGCTTTGTAATGTTCTTTTGGGTTAATCTTCTTAATAAATTTAAGTAAAACCCAGAAAGCATTGATGGTTTTAGTATCAGGCTTAGAACGAGGATCGAGGGTAACATAACCAGTTTCCTCATCGTGTAAAATAAGCTGTCTCTTTTTTAGTCCTACAAGAATTCTATTTGCAGTATCTTCTTCCTTGTAATAAAGAAGTTGAATTAGCTGCTCCCATTTTAAGCAGTAGTATTTACTAAGGCAATCAATTACGATCTTTTCCTCTTTTAATAATCTATCATTAGCCATATTAAGTTGGCTGGAAGACTTATTCCAGCCATCCTCCTTTCTTACTTTAAAAAATTAACTTTTATCAATTATTATTGATTTTTTATTCTTTTGTGGTGTCTAGCTCTTGTTGTTTCTTCTTGTTTTCCAGAATCTTTTGTTCAATAGCTGCCTGTCTTGCTTGGCGTTCTTTTCTAATGGCTTCTTGCTTTTTAGCTTCTGCTTGAGCTGCCAGTTCAGAACGGTCAGTAGTGATTAATGCTTTTTCTGTTTCAGAAGGTTTAACAATAACAGGAACCTTATTATTATTTGTTGCAATTAAGGCTTGGCCTCTTTCGAATTGCAAGATGCTTCGAACCTCTGTTCTTGAAAGTTTCATGCAATCCTTAACGGCTTCCGCTTCATCGGGTTCAAGGTTAAGGATAATTTTGGTTTTACTATTGTTTACGATACCTCTACCATATTTGCCGTCTTCTAGAGCAAAGAAGTCGGATAAGTCCTGCGTAGCTGCAATAGCTGCACCACCATAACCACGAATAATTTTAAAGACTTCAAGAACAAATTCAGCAGCGTATTTATTTGAAGAAGCACCGATAAGCATCCAAGTCTCATCAATAAAAATTGCCTTTTTCTTCGTTCTGTCTTCTTTAATTTTATCCCAGCAATAGTCAAGGGCAATAAACATTCCCACAGGAAGCAATTTACCTTTTAGTTCAGAGATATCCATAACAATGTATTTATTATCAAGATTTACATTAGTTTGCTGATTGAATGACTGAGCAGAACCTGTAACAAAACGGCTGATGATAATAGCCAGTCTCTTTGTCAGATCATTTCTGTTTAAAATCTCATAAAGGTCTCCCAGGATAGGCATGTCTCTTAAAGTTCCATCTTTTTTGTAAAGAGAATCATTATCAGTAGTAATACCTTTTAGGGAATAAGTATCAATAACTGCTTCATCTAGAAGTTGTTCTTCTTCGTTAGTCATATCAGGAATAAGCAGTGAAAAGAAAGTATTTAACTGCTGCATCTTCTGCGCAAGCATAGATTCTTCTTCAATAGCTCCTTCACCTTCGATTAACTCATCAGAAGTTACATCATGAGGTCTTATTTCAAGAATATTGATACAATGAGGAGAACCTGCGCTAATTTTGATATAAGTTCCACCAATATTAACACATGCTCTTCTAAATTCATGTCCTTTAAGAGGAGCAATGATGAAGCACTGTATACCTCTCATTCTCATTCTTAAGGCCATTAACTGCTCTGTAAAAGTTTTACCAGATCCAGAAGTACCAATAATAGTCATATTAGCATTTTTATAAACCTTTGAATTAAAGATATCAATAATACACAAAGAAGAGTTGTGCTGATTAACTCCAAGAAGGATTCCATTATCATCACACATTTCGAAAGCAGTGAACATATAGGTACTTGCAGCACCAGAAGTTAAGACATTTCTTCTTGATTTACGATAAAGATCTTTATCAAGATTTAGAAGAGGCATAACTGAAAGTAATGCTTCTTCTTGTCTAAATGTACATTCTACCAAATCCATATCCTGAGATTTAAGGAAGTCTGAAATCTGATGTTTCTTCCATTTAAGGTCATTTAAAGTTTTTGCATTGATAGTAACAAGAATACACATATAGAACAGGTCTTCATTATTAGCACTCATACTTTCTTTAATAAAGTAACCAGAAGAAATAGAGTCACGAACCTCTTCGAAATCTCCACTTGTATCTGCAGTTTCTTTCATTTTAACTTTATTTAGTCTGATTTTTCTTGAAACTTTTTCAAGGGTACTAGAACGAGGTTGCTTTTCAAAGTAGATATCAACATCAACCCCATCACCTGCATTAACAAGTGAAGACATCCATCCTGCATTAACTTTTTTAGGAATTGAATCAGCTTTTATGTAAAAGAATGTGTAGTAAAGACCATCCATAATTGTGTAGTTAGCATGAGTTAAATCTAATCCACGAGGAGCAAAATAATTAACAACAGGAATAGGGGGAACTTCGTCTCTTCCTCTGATTCTGTTTTTTGCTTTCATAGTGTCATCAATAACTCTTGAAACTCTTGATTGGAAGGGTTCATCAATACAAGAACGTCTGTTAAAAAACATATATAGAATTTCACCAAGGAACACATCTTCGTTTTTTGAAACAACAATATTGTTTCCACACTGAGAAAAATAAGTCTTTGCTGTCTGTGCTGCACTTTGAAGTGTTTGGAAAATTTCTGGATAGTCACCATATTTACTTGTAATAGGTTCATATTCCATAATTAGAAAGAAACGTCTTGTTAAAGCTTCCTGGCTGCCAACATCTCTAATTAACTTAATATAAGCTTTTGAAAGCTCTTTTGTTTGTTGATTTGTTTCGCCAGCCATATCTTTTTTTAGTAGTTCGATATGTCTTTCAGCATCAGCTTTCTTTGTAATAGATTTAAACTGTAATTTTATATTAGAAATTTTCAACCAACTTGCGAAGCTATAAACAATATTTGCTTTTTCTTCTTCTGAACGAAGCATAAAGTTTATAGGCTCGATTTCAAGAATTTTAATATATCTATTATCTGTTGTTTCAATAATTCCATTACGAATATCTTTAACAGGAATAAAATCTTGTGTATAGTTAGTTATTTCTTTTTCTTTTTTCTTTTTGGCGGGTTCAAGCTGTCTTTGTCTTTGACTTTTTCTTTTTGTTTGTTGCTTTGATGACTCCGCCTCTATTCGCTTTTTCATCATTTTTCTTGATCCTCCTATATCTTAACTTTCTTTTGTCTTTTAAAAACAAAAACAGTGCTTTTATAAATCTTGTTAAAGAATCACCCTGGAAACCTATTAATGTCAGAATGCCAATAGGGAGCAAAACTACGCCTTCAATTACAAATTTCAGTCCATCATCCAAGGTTAAAATGTGCCAAAGGATATAACCTAAGACTACACAAAGAATACAAGCTTCAACAACATTTCTCATTTCAAACATACCTTGAAAAACTCGACCTGAATCAGTAAAGTTATTGGGAATATAAAAGATATTATTTATTTCTTCATCATCGTCATCTCTTCTATTTCTTGCCATTTTTTTTAACTCCTTTCTTTATGGATTAACAATTATGAGTATAAACCTCAAATTTGTTTTACATATTATATTTTAACATTATTTTTTTTTGCATTCAATAGGTAGGGCGTAGAAAGAATAAAAAAAGAGTTTGAAATTAATCAAACTCTTTTTCTTTTTAAATTGAGGTATTGAATCTTGAATAACATTGTTCAGCGAAAGCTGTTCGTTTTGGCAATGATTGTTCACCAGCCCAGCGAGCAGGTCTCTCCCAGTGCCACATAAACGAAGCAGTTGCTTCATAAATAGAAGATGTACTCATCCATTCACTGTATCTTCCCATATTAGAGAATCCACCAGGAATCTCAGTCATAAAGAAATCAAGTTGAACGCCAAGGTCACTAGCAGGTTTTCCTTGTGCTGCTGCAAAGTTTTCAAGATTTGTACGTCTACCATAACTCCACTGACAAAGTCCTAAACCAATACCATTACCGTGTTCAATAATAGAAGGATCGAGTCCAGACTCACCATACATGTTTCCTAAGATAGAAGCAATTTGAACCTCAGGAATTCCTTGGCCCTTAAAATAGTTCCAGATCTGTTCAGGGATATCATTACCGATAAGATTTGCAGAAGATGGGAATTCAGGAGTTCCATAGCCATATATATCAGAAGAATTGATTGAGTATTGATGTTGTTTTACAGAAGAGCTACGGAAGAAAGCTTCTCCTTCACCAGAACCACCAGAGTTTCCTTCGATAGTGTAGACAACACCGCCTTCACTCTTCTCAACAATTCCTGTATGATCAGTATATCCATCATGATCCCAATCGAAGAAGATTACATCACCAGGATTAGGTTGATAACCTCTTCCTTGCCATAAGTTTTTGGCTTTAAATGAATCTTCTCCTAAACCACAGTTACAGTATTTAGGAATAATTCCGTTTGAACCAAATGCAGTAGTTGTACCGCTATCTTGAGAAGCATCATTACCAATAAGACCAGCCTCACTTGCACAGTAGCTGACAAACATGGCGCACCAGTGACCTTGGAATCCATAATAGTTCCAAGATTTAGCACCATTAGTACCAACTTGTGATAAAGCAACTTCTACAAACTTTTTAGATCCTCCGCTTCCAAAGGAACCACTAAATCCGCCTCCACCATAAGCAAGATTTGAAAGATTGCTTTCATATTGCTGAAGGTTAAGTTCTTTATTATCTGGGTCTAAAATAATTGAGTTTACCATATCTTGTACATAGTAATCAATTTTTTCAGCAACAGTATAAGGTCTTTTATTTGTTTCTGTTTCTCCATCGCCTCCAATTTTTGAAACATAATTAACATCAGGTTGAGCTGCTTTTACATATTTAAAGTCAGGCATTTTTGATTTCCAGAACAAAAATCCTTTACTAATAGTCTTGAAAGGTTTGCCACATTCAGGACATTCTTGCTCATAACTGGAAGGATGTCCACATTCATAGTTATAATAAACACCCCACTGATAATAAGGAGAGTTCATAATATTATTCAATTTTTGGCTTCTTGATAATCCACTAGAATTCATTTGGAAGCCACCATCATCTGTATAGTAGTTATCATCAGAATCCCAACCAGATTTTTTCTGATAACCAAAAATAACAGAATTAGAAGAATTGAATTTATAGAAAGTGAATGTAGCTCCGTTTGTTGTTGTTACCTTAGAATCGTCTTTTGCATAAGCATTAGGGTCGCTAACAATAATTTCATTATTTCCCAACGTTGCCTTAGCAACATCCTGAAGTCTTACAGCTGAATCAACATATTCAGGGAGAGTTCTCTTTCCTTCAACTAAAACTTCTTTAACTGCTTGTGTAGCAGCAGAAGAAACACCTGTTGAATTATTAAAGAGATTAGAAGCGTCAGATACTAAGCCAATAGACTTAACATATTCAACGATAGAACTCTTACCCCTCTTATCTTTTTCAAACTGGTTTGCAATTAAAGAGGCATAAGTTTTAATATCATTTTCAGAACCATCAATATGTGTTAAAACATTTGCAATACCTTCAAGTTCAGAATTTGATAAAGTGTACTTTTTATACTTGGTAGTTACTGAAAGAGAAGAACCTGATTCTTTTAATCCTCCATCAAGGGGTTTACCGAAAGGCCAAACCCATCCAATATATCCATGATATCCACCATATTGAGGGAACATTGTACCTTTGCAGCTTCCTGCAACCCATTGAGCCAAAGAACAAATATCATGATGTCCGATATTATGAGCGATCATTCCATTTCCAATATGAATACCAACGTGTCCATATCTTTTACCACCCTCAGGATTGTTAGAACCACTACCAACAACAACAGCTCCAACAGGGATGTTTTCAGAACTTGTAGATCCTGAATCTTTCCACTGATTCCAATAGTCAATAGCGTTTCCGCTAGGTCTCCCAAGACCAGCAGCATCATAAACACCAGAAACCCAAGCTGCACAATAACCCGCAGTACAAGGATATGTTCCTCTGTTATTTTTAGCGATATTAGCAACAGTTGCCTGAATACTATCAGGATCTATACAATCAAGAGGCACTCCTGAAAAGTTTCCACTTGTTTTGCCTCCACCAATAGTAGAAGAACCAGCCATAAAACCAGCAGCATCTGCATAAAATTCATTGTCATCTAAGAACATTTTTTCAATTAACTTATCTTTAGAAAAAGGAGAAAGTGTTCCTTTATAGCTGTACTCAGTATAAGTAAACTCTTTTTCGTAAGTATAATCTTTTCCATCTTGAAGGATTGGATGCCATATATCTTCATAAACATCAACTTTTTTTTCTTCCCATTTTTCAGTTGCCTTATTGTATACAGAGTTTATAATTGTACCTGTTTTTTCTCTAACTTGCTCATATTCAACAACCTGAACAGTCATTGTTTTAGGCGTTTCAACTAAGTTTCCATTATAAGAGAAGTATTCTTTTGCAAGTTCTTCATCTTCAACTAACTCTTTAAAGTTAATATAGTATGAATACTTGTCTCCACCATTTTCAACTTTTGCAGGGGCTGTATTACCTTTTGAAACTGAGTAAGCAGCAACAATATAGGTTGTTCCTGATTCAATCTTACCATTCTTAGAATTATCAATGAAATATCTGGTGTTATCAAAAGCTTTGCCTTCAAGTTCTTTCTCATCAAGAAAGTTTAACTTAATGCTATCAACACCTGTAACACCTCCATAGTATCCTCCATCAGGAGAGAGGTGGACTCTACCAATATCGTCATGAGTCTGGTAAGAATCATCTGAGCTATATTTGTTATATTCATTGTCATAAGCTTTTACAGCTTTTTCGTGAGCCTTATCAACACCTTCTTGAAGAAGATCTGCCATTAATTTATATTGTTTAGCAGTAGTGTTGTTCTTAGGGTCAGATAAGTATTCTTCAATGTCTGTTTCTGATCCTTCTGTTGATTGGAGTTCTTTAGCATCAAGTTCCTGAGCTTCTTCATTATCACCAGCAGTTATATTTGTTGTTGAAAATGGGTTTAACCAAGATAAGAAGGAAAAGATAATAAACAATAAAAAGAAAATAGGTGCTAAGAAAAGAATTAGAGGGGCCGCAGCTATCATACCTGCTTTAATAGGGTCATTAGCAGCAACTTTTGCAAATTCAATAGCTGCAGTAGCTGCTAAGCCTGCAGGGCCACCAGCAGCACCACTAGCCATAGAAGCAGCAGCTTTACCTGCTTTTGCTACTTTTGCAGCAGTTGCAGCGGCTTTACCTGCTTGTGCAGCTTTATTTGCATCAGACGCAGCTTTACCTGCTTTTGCAGCTTTACCTGCACCATCAGCAGCTTTTGCTGCGTTAGCACCTTCACCTGCTTTAGGAGCATTAGGGCCTTTGGAGCCTTTAGGATCTCCATTGGGATTTTTTTTCTGATTCCTGTAATTATCGGCTCTTTGTTTTAATTGTTTGGCAGTATTGACAGTATTTTTTAGATCATTTACAGATTGAGTTGCTTGCTCATTATCATTCTGCGCCTGATCCATTAAATCTCCGCCATTAGTTATAGCCATAATAATCACTCCTTTTTTATTTACTTCAAATTATCTCTTGTTTATACTGACTAGTTTACACAGTCAAAAATTAACAAATTATTGTTTAGTGAACTATTCCTACTTAATCTGCTAACACATATTTGAAGTAGGAGCTTCTATAATACAAAACAAATGTTTGATATTCA
>RCNI01000640.1_pt1 | contig 20848 bp, 14 predicted proteins | sample 2041151 | NCBI WGS metagenome assembly RCNI01 (sample SAMN09708214, study PRJNA481090) | feces metagenome | isolation source: feces | place: Antarctica: Albino Rookery | reverse complement strand
CCGATGAGCTAAACGGACGCCCTCGAAAAAAGCTGGGCTACCGCACTCCCGAGGAACTGTTTGAGGTGTTTTTGGATTCCGTTTACGCCGTTCCTGCGAGCTAACAAATTTTTACCGTGTGGGTGTCCAACTTGCACTTGCAATTTGCGAAACAAAAATAATGAAAAAAGTCAGTGTCAGAGAAAGTGACGGCAAAACGTGACCGCAGCGCAAAATTCTGACAAAAAAACAGCCTGTAATCCACAAGATTACAGGCCAAAAAACGCGAATTCACGTCAATAAATAGACGCTCTATCCACGAGGGTTTCTATAACCAATATACCGTAAATGCGGTGAATTTTCAAGGCAACAAATCACCAAAAAGCGCGAAGGAAGTCTATCAAAAATGCGCATGGACGAAACAGGTTCTAATGCATATAATATAGACAACAAGAACGAAGACCGCAAGGCCTAAGGCACCTGCGAGAACGTTTAGGCGGAACGGAACGAGCCGCAACAGGCAAGGCCAAGTACGCGAATACCGGACCACAAAAGGCTGATTCGTAGTTTGCCAATGGGCAGAAAACGAACGGGAATGCATTGCGAAATCAAAAACGGAACAGCCCCTGAATGAAAGTAAACCCATCGAGGTGGAAATCAAGGCGGCAGGTACGCCGGGCGGGATCGAGCGAAAAGCACTGAACAGCAAGATGTGACGAAGGGTAAGAAGGGAGCGAATTCCAATGGACCGGAATGAAATCTCAGCGCTGCACAGGCAGGCTGGGAGGTACTGAAAAAGATTGCCCAAATGTGACAGGACATATCCTGAGAGACGAAGAAGGGCTGAATCTTGAGTAGGACGACACCTGGCCTGCCATCGCTGTTGTCTTGAGAAAAAGACCGCATCAGGCCAGAAAGGGGCCGGGCACCGCAAAACGTCGAGCGCCGCCTCTTGCCTGGTTCCAACGGAGTTTAACAAAAAGGAGCACCGGTTCCTGTACGAAGAACGTACGGGCAGGGTGCTCCTTTTGTTGTGTAAAGATCAGTCTTTGGGTGCAGCGGGATCGGGATTTTTCGCAAAGAAAGCAATGCCCGCAGCGCCGGGGCCTGCGTGGGTACCCACAACCGTGCCAATGTGCGTGGGTGCGGGAGCTGCCGGAATACCCAGATTGCCGGTCAGATAGCGCTGGATCGGCTCAGCACCGCGGCGGTGGCCCGTGTAGCCCACCAGATAGGGCATAGTTGGGTCAAGCCCGCCCTGCGCTTCCATCAGCTTGAACAGGGCAACGTAAGCGCCGGGCATACCCCTGGCCTTGCCGGCCAGAGACACTTTGCCGTTCAGCACGGTAACCACCGGTTTGATGCCCATTACAGCACCGGCAAAGGCTACGGCAGCAGGCAGACGGCCACCCTTGCGGAAATACTTCAGATCATCCACTACGGCCAGCAGGCGCACACGTTCGCGGGCACCCTCCAGAGCGGCCACGATTTCGGCAGAAGTGCAATTCTTCGCGCGCATATCCAGCGCCATCTGTACCAGCAGTTTCAGGCCCAGTGTGGCGTTCTGACTGTCCACAATCGTCAGGTTGTGATATTCAATGGACTGTGCGGCAATCTGTGCGCTTTGAATGGTACCGGAAAGACTGCTGGACAGCAGAATAGCAATGGTTTCATCCCCGGCGGCTTTGGCTTCTTCAAAATGAGCGATGAAGCTTTCCGGGCTGGGCTGGCTGGTGGTGGGCAGCTTGTCGCACAGCGACAGCCGGGCATAAAATTCATTCGGAGTCAGATCCAGACCGTCACGGTAAACAGAGCCGTCCTCAAAAGTGACGCTCAGAGGAACCACTTCCAGGCCGAGACGGGCTGCTTCGGCAGGTGGAAAATCGGCAGAAGAATCGGTAAGAATGCGAATCACTGTGAATAACCTCCTTAAACGGACTTGTACATTTACTGGCCCTCAAAAAAACGATGCAACCGTTCCAGGGCCTGGCTTAATGCCTGCAGTTCTTCCGGTGTCAGGCCGGTGCTGACCTGCTGAACCAGATTTTCGTGAAATGCAGTGTGATAGTGCAATGCTTCCTGTGCAGCAGGGGTCAGCTGTACAGTTACCTTGCGGCGGTCTGTGCTGGCGCGCCGGCGGATCAGATATCCCTTTTGCTCAAGTGTTTTAACCGCTACCGTCAAAGTGCTGGCTGTCACCCGAAGCCGCGCAGCAAGCTCGCTCATGGTTTCGCTGTCGGCGCTTCGCTGTACGGCTTCCAGTACGTGCATCTCGCTGACAGACAGGTTCCTGCAGCCGCTTTTAGCCAGACTTTCTTCCTCCAGGCGCAGCACATCGTTGAACGCATCTACTAAAAACGTGTTAATCTGTTCTTCCTGACGGTTCAAGAAAAATCCCCCTTTGGAGCTGAAAAGACAAAAATTAATTTGAACTACTAACTATTTGTTGCGAGGTTGATTTTACCCTGCATGGGGAATATTGTCAAGTGAAAAACGCCAAAAAAATATCTCCGCAGAAAATTTATCTGCGGAGATATTTTTAATAATTATTGATGATATGCAGAATACTTACAGCTCCAGCATTAAACGAGTGAAGAATTCTACTGTGCGGCCAACATTTTCCACGCGGATTCGCTCGTTGTGGTTGTGCAGCAGACCGCGTTCCTCTCTGGTCATAGCCATAGCGGAGAACTTGTACACGTTGTTGCAAATGGCAGAATACTGATAGCTGTCCGAGCAGGCCAGCATCAGATACGGGCTGACGATGGCTTCGCCCCAGGTCTGGCCGATGGCTTTCTGCAGAACAGCCCACTGGGGACAGTTGGTATCTGCATAGGGAGAAGCGGGGCGGCCATGGTTCATGGCAACTTCCACACGGGGGTCGTTTACAGCTTTGCGCAGATGTGCCAGAACATCTTCCGGTGTATCGGGATTAAGCAGACGGAGGTTCAGGGTAGCCTTGGCGCTGCCGGGCAGAACGTTGCTCTGCTTGCTGCCTTCTACCATGGTTGCAGCTGCGGTGGTGCGCATCATGGCGTTCAGCTCACAGCCCAGCTTCTGGCCCAGGGATTTCAGCAGACCGCCAAAGCACCACAGGTTTGCAAATACAATGCGCAGTCCAAAGGGTGCATAGCGGCCCACATTGTTGAACAGCTCCTGCACCGGCTTGGAAATGCGGGCGGGGAAGGGATGCTTTTCCACATTGGCAACTGCCTGGCTCAGGATGCCCACAGCAGTCTGCTGGGGAGGCATGCTGGCGTGGCCGCCGCCGCTTTTGGCCGTGAGAGTGGCTTCCATCAGGCCTTTTTCGCCAATGCCCACAACAGCGATGGGCTTGGTTACGCCGGGGAACACACCCTCAACCACAGCGCCGCCTTCGTCCACAACAAATGCGGGCTGAATGCCGCGCTCACGCAGCAAGGCCACAGTAGCAGGAGCGGCAGGGCCGTTAACCTCTTCATCGCCGCCGAAGCTGAAGTATACGTCATGCTGGGGTACAAAGCCCTTCTTGATCAGCTCTTCAGCGGATTCCAGAATACCCATCAGGGTGATCTTGGTATCCAGAGTGCCGCGTCCCCACAGGGCACCGTCAAATACCTCGCCGCAGAAAGGCGGATGCTCCCACTGTTCAGCCACAACCGGTACCACATCATAGTGTGCCATCAGCACAACCGGATCTTCACTGCTTTTGCCCTTCCAGGTAAACAGCAGGCCGGTGTGATCCACACGCTCATAAGTACAGGTGGCAAACACGTTGGGGTACAGTTTTTGAATCAGATCCCGGAACTGCTGGAATAACTCTTCATCCATCAGGGTGGGGTCCGGGTTGGAAACAGTGGGCACACGCACCATCTGTGCCAGGTGATCCACAGCCTGCTCGCCGTTGATCTGTACATCTGCTTTGGTTCCATAATCCGATTCCACAGGTTTAAAGCTGGCTGCTCGTACCAGCAGCACGATTACAAATACTGCAATCAGTGCCAAAATGATCCATCCAATCATCGCAAGATTCCTCCTTTTATTCCAAAGCCGACCCTCTTGGAAAGCCGGGCTTTTTACAATTCAAGACGCAGCAGTGCGCCGCTTAAGGGTGAGAGATTCATCCGCAGAACACCGTTTGCCACATCAAGCGGCTGGGTATTTTCCACATCAGCACCGCCCCAGCAACGGTCCTGCGTGTTCAGCAGTACCTGTGCAGTGCCGTTGCGGCCCAGGGGCAGAGCGTAGTTTTCCCATGCCTTATCCTGTGTGTTCATTACGGCCAGCAGCTGTTCACCGCCGGGACCAATGCGTTTCCAGGCATATACACCGTGGGCGCTGTCATCCGAAATGACCCACACAAAGCGATCCGGGTGATATTCACCGCTGTACAGCGGGGGCAAGTACCGATACAGCCGTCCCAGTTCAGCCCAGTATTTCTGAAAGCTGTCATGAAAAGGATAGGCCAGCAGGCACCAGTCCAGTTCGCGGTTTTCATCCCATTCGCGGAAATGGGCCAGTTCGTTGCCCATGAAATTCAGCTTTTTGCCGGGATGAGCCATCATGTAAAATGCCAGCAGACGGGCCTGTGCACATTTCTCATCATAGGTGCCCCACAGCTTATCAATGATCGTTTTTTTGCCGTGCACCACTTCATCGTGGCTCAGTGCCAGCAAATACAGCTCATTGTAGAAATATGCCATGCTGAAAGTCAGTTTATGGTAGTGAAAAGCACGCTCACCAAAGGGAGTGGCAAAGTAATCCAGCGTGTCGTGCATCCAGCCCATGTCCCATTTGTAATCAAAGCCCAGACCGTCATACGCAACAGGGGCCGTGACCTTTAAGAAATTGGTGCTGTCTTCGGCCACCAGAATCGCACTGGGCCAGTGCTGATGAAGACCGGCATTCATGTGGCGTAAAAAATCCACCGCACCGGCATTTACACCCCGCACGGGATCACCCTGCCAGTACAGGGCGCGGCTGATGGCATCCATGCGCAGACCGTCACAATGATAAAGGTCCAGCCATACCGAAGCAGCACTTTGCAAAAAGCTGCGCACCTCGCCCCGGTAAAAGTTGAAGTTGCAGCTGCCCCATTCGCTTTGGCCCACATCACTGTCGTATTCATACAGAAATGTGCCATCGAATCGGGCCAGGGCATCCCCATTGACCGCAAAGTGTACCGGCACAAAATCCATCAGCACACCGATTCCGGCTGTGTGGCAGGCATTTACAAAGCGGGCAAACTGAACCGGACTTCCATAGCGGCTTGTGGGCGCAAAATATCCGGTTGTCTGGTAGCCCCAGCTGCCGTCAAACGGATGCTCCGCCAAAGGCAGCAGCTCCACATGAGTAAAATTGTGCTCCTGTAGCCAGGGAATCAGCTTTTCGGCCAACTCTTCATAGCCGTACCAGCTGCCATCTCCATGCCGCATCCAGCTGCCGGCGTGCAGTTCGTAGATGTTCATGGGCAGATCGTAATTTTTATCCCGGCGGCGCAGCCAGTCATCGTCTGTCCAAACAGCGTCAAGCTCTGTAAGATCCACCAGCTTGCTGGCCATACCGGGACGAACCTCGGCGCCCAGTGCATAAGGATCAGCGCGGTGTACCCAGCTGTTGTCTGCACCGTGAATGTTGAATTTATACAGTTGCCCGGCTTTGGGGCCGGCTACAAAGCCGCTCCAGATTCCGGCAGAATCCTTTTCCAGGGGCTGACCACACCAGTTGTTGAAATAGCCTTCGATCTGAACTTCCAGTGCACTCGGGGCCCAAACCCGGAACTGCCAGCCGGTTTGACCGTTTTCCTGACAGGGGTGAGCCCCCAAAGTGCGATAGACATCAAAGCTTTGCCCTGTGTGAAATTCCTGCGGCAGAGGAGAAAAATTCATTCGATCCCGCCTTTCATGCTAGCGTTAGATAGATATATTCAATTATACACGATGAGGCGGGAAATCGCACAGTCTTTTTAGACAAATGAAGCGAAATGCCCAAAAACGAAAAGAAAAAGTGAGCACTATGCAAAAGCACGGCGCTTTAATATAATAAGAAATATTGAAAAGCTGCAAACAGACTGAAAGACAACGAAGAAGGGGAAGAAAGCATTGAAAAAAGATACACAGAAACGAGGAATCAGCCCCGGCCTATGGGCCTTTGTGCGCAGCTGCCGGGTGCAGCTGGCCTTTTTGGCAGCAGGCGCCGCCGTATTGGGGGTGTTTCGGTGCACACGCTCCAATCGTACCTGGATGGACTGGTTTGTGCAGCACATTTCTGCGCCGTGGAAGCGAATCCTCAGCGGGGCGCTGGACGCCATTCCGTTTAGTGCAGGCGAGCTGGTTTGCGCGGGTCTGGTCATTGCGCTGACCTTTGGGGTCTTGTTCACCCTTCGCCGCCGGATGGAAGGGGAGCGAGTGATTCTGCGCCGTTTGCTGGGTCTTGGTGCAGCCATGCTTTGGGCCTATGTGGGAATGTGCGCATTTTGGGGCGTGCATTACTATGGCACCGGGTTTCAGGAAAAGGCCGGGCTGGAAACGCGACCGGTTTCCGTGATGGAACTTTGGAACACAGCCGATTGGTTTGCGCAGCAGGTGAACGCGGTTGCTGATCGGGTGCCGCGGGATGAAGAAGGTCTGTTTTGTGTGCGGGATGAAGTGATATTCAGCCAGTTCCCGGATGTGTACAACAACATTGAAAAAGAATATCCGTGTTTGGCGGTTGGCCCGCAAAGGCGGCCCAAGCAGGCAGTGTTCTCGCGGCTGATGAGCATTGCAGGTTTTACCGGATACCTGTTTCCCTTCACGGGCGAAGCAACTCTGAATATGGATGCCCCGGCGGTATTTCTTCCGGTTACGCTGGCGCACGAAGCTTCGCATCAGCGGGGTGTTGCCCCCGAGCAGGAGGCCAATTTTGTGGGGATTGCAGCCAGTATCAGCAGCGGCCTGCCTGTCTATGAATATTCGGGATACCTGTTTGCCTGGATGCATCTGACAAATGCACTGTACGGAACTGCGCCCCGGTTATACAATGCGCAGTGGAATAATCTTTCGCCCGCAGCGCAAAAGGATCTTATGGCAAATGCCCGGTACTGGCAGGGTCTGCAGGGACCGGCAAGACAGGCAGTGGAAAAAACCTATACCGGCTTTTTGCACAGCTATGGACAGGTGCTTGGAATGCAGAGCTACGGGGCCTGCGTGGATTTACTGGTTGCGCGATATGGCAGTGAAAACAGCAGAGATTTAAAGGAAAGCGGATTCCCAATGCCGGAGCTTCCGTTTTAAACAGCGAATTTGGTGAAATTTTTACAGAGCTGTTTCTTTTTAAAAGCGGCGATGTTATAATTACTCTGGTTATACTCAATTAGAACATCCACGATCGGGCGGCCAAGCCAGTGAGCTGCCCTGGCAAAGGAAGAGGCGTTAAGAATGAAAAAAGATTTTTCCCGATATTTTTCCGGGAATCCGCTCACTCGGCTTCCGCTGCACAAGGTGGTTTTGTCCCTGTGCTGTGCGTTGGCACTGACGGTATCGCTGGGCGCTGGTATTGTAGCAACAGCGTTGAATGCGGATTCCAGCAGTGCGGCATCTTCTCTGCCAGCGGCTGCCCCTGCAATGTTGTCCGAATCCGGCTCTGGGCCGGAATCCACGCCGGAGCCCACTCCGGAACCGGACAAGGCTGTGCAGATGGAAATGACCGTAGTCCAGCAGGATCTGGGTATTGACCTGTTCTATGTCAATCCGCCGGAGCCCTCGGCTGAGCCTGCGGCCAGTGCAAAGCCCGGCAGCACCGATGCACCGAGCAGCAAACAGACGGCCGCATCTTCCAAGCCGGCTGCAACACCTGCCCCGACTCCCAAGGCTGCTTCCGATTCCAAGAACGCCGGGCCTGTGCCCGTAACCGATGTTCCGTTTAAGATTTCGGTTACAGATGAGAAGGGCAAGGGCGCAATTTATGATGTGGATCAGAAGAGCGGTACTCTGCTGATTGAAGATATGGAGCCCGGCAAGTACAAAGTGGAACTGAAGCCGCTGGAAGGCTATGTGGTTCCCAAGGCTGAAACTGTAACCATCAAGGAAAAGGTGGTCTATAAGCCGGATACCGAAAAGATCAAGGAACAGATTAAGACGGATGCTGAGGCATCTCAGGAAGACACCAAGCCGGCAGCAAAGCCTGCTCCTGCCCTGCAGGATACCGTGCGCTACGCAGACAGCAAGGTGGAGAGCGAATCCGTTAGAGCAGAGGTCTATCTGCTGGATGGCAACGTTCAGAACGGATATCTGCTCAATAAGGACGGCAGTGTCAGCCCGTATAAGCCTGTAACCGAAGAAAAGAACGGTAATACATATATTGTTTCCGCGCAGCTGGACAAAACGGCAGCAGCTTCTGCCAGCCAGAATACTGCAATGCGGGCAGTACCGGGCATGGGCAATAAGCTTGTATTGCTGTATGCAAACGGCCAGCCGGAAGTTTGCTTCCTGAGCGATGCAAGTGCCCAGAGCCAGGATGAAACATCCAGTGTGCCTGAGGAAAGCCAGCCTGCTGCACCCTCCAGCACTCCGGACAATAGCAGCTCTGTGCCGACCGAGCCAACGGAGAATCCCGAGCCTTCGCCTGAGCCTTCTCCGGAGCCTACTCCCACTCCCACCCCCACGCCGACTCCCACTCCTACCCCCACACCTTCGATTCCTGCAAATCTGCCCGAAAATGTGGTGCTGTACTCCAATGGTGAATTGAAGCCCTGCGACCTCTTCAAGCTCACCTCCACCAGTGTGGTAATTGAGGAGAAAAAGATTATCACCGGCTGGTATACCGATGATGCCACCGGCCAGATCTTCTATTACAATCCTGATAATCATGAACCGGTAACCGGCCAGCAGATCATCAATGGCCAGCTGTATATGTTTAACAGCGCCGGTGTCAAGACCAACGAACTGCGCGGCATTGACGTAAGTAAATATCAGCGCAATATCGACTGGAATCAGGTCAAGGCCTCTGGCATTGATTTCGTAATCATTCGTGCAGGCTACCGCGGCTGGGGCACCGGTGCGCTGGTAGAAGATCCCATGCTGGCCAGCCATGTGGCCGGTGCACGCGCTGCGGGCCTGAAGATCGGTCTGTATTTCTTCACGCAGGCTGTGGACGAGCAGGAAGCAGTGGATGAAGCCAGCTTTGTAGTCAGCCTGATCCGGAAATATGGTATTCCTCTGAGCTACCCGGTCTACTATGATACCGAAAACTCTGATGGCCACGGCGCAGGTCGCGCGGATGGCCTGAACCGCAGTCAGCGCACTGCAAACACAGTGGCATTCTGCGAAACGATGCGCAATGCCGGCTATACACCCGGTGTTTACTCGTACCGCAGTTGGCTGACAGGAAACCTGAACTTTGCACAGATCAGCCGTTATAAGATCTGGGTGGCACATTTTGCCTCCAAGCTGGACTTCCCTTACAAGCATGATATGTGGCAGTATACCAGTAACGGCAGCGTTCCCGGAATTCCCGGCCGTGTGGATATGAACCTGATCTGATTTACCAGAAATTGCACTTGACAGCAGCCATATGGATGTGATACCATGGCGCTGAAAAGAGAACCTGTTTCTGTAACTGACGGAATAGGTGGGGAACCACCGTGAAGCAGAAACAGCAATTATGCCGACCGTCTGGGCAGCACCGCTCTTGTGGTGCTGCCCATTTTTTATCGGCAGTGCCACCGCAGAGGGCGGTACAGTGGATATCAAAGGAGGACGATCAGTATGCAGTACTGGAATGGATTTGAAGCGGGTATCTGGCAGGAAGAAATTAACGTAAGGGATTTTGTTCAAAAAAACTACACTCCGTATACCGGAAATGAAGATTTTCTGGCCGATTTAACTCCGCGCACCCAGCGTCTGCGAGATAAGTTCGATGATTTGCTGGCGCAGGCGCGGGAAAACGGCGGCGTTCTGAAGGTGGACGCACAGACGATCATCACCCCTACCAGCTTTGGCCCGGGCTATCTGAGCAAAGACGATGAGGTGATTGTGGGTCTGCAAACCGATGAACCTCTGAAGCGTGCCTGCAATCCCTTTGGCGGAATGCGCATGGTGCGGGATGCATGCCGCGCTTACGGCTATGAGGTGTCTGAGCAGATCGAAACGGAGTTCCGCCATCATCTCACCCACAACGACGCGGTGTTCGCTGCATACCCCTCTTCTGTGCGCGCTGCCCGCCATGCCGGCATTATCACCGGCCTGCCGGATGCCTACGGCCGCGGCCGCATCATCGGTGACTATCGCCGCGTAGCGCTGTACGGTGTGGATCGCCTGATTGAAGAAAAGAAAAAGGATAAAACAGCGCTGGATGATTCCGATATGCTGCAGGACGATATTCGTACAGCAGAAGAGCTGAGCGCGCAGATTGCAGCTCTGAACAAGATGAAGGAGATGGCAGCGGCATATGGCTTTGATATCAGCCGTCCCGCCGAAAATGCACGCGAAGCAGTGCAGTGGCTGTATTTCGCTTATCTGGCAGCCATCAAAGAGCAGAACGGCGCGGCCATGAGCCTGGGCCGCACCATGACCTTCCTGGACATCTATTTCCAGCGTGATCTGGATGCAGGCATTCTGACTGAGGAAGAAGCACAGGAAATCATGGATCACTTTGTGCTGCATCTGCGCATGGCCCGGCATCTGCGCACACCCGAATACAACGAGCTGTTCGGCGGCGATCCCATGTGGATTACCGAAGCCATCGGCGGCATGGGCGAGGATGGCCGCACGCTGGTGACCAAGAGCTGCTTCCGTCTGCTGCACACGCTGGATCATCTGCATCCCGCGGCAGAGCCCAATCTGACCGTTCTGTGGAGTGAGCAGCTGCCTCAGGCATGGAAAGAATATGTGGCCAAGGTGAGCATGGACACAGATGCTTTGCAGTATGAGAACGATGACATTATGCGCCCCATTTATGGCGACGATTATGCCATTGCCTGCTGTGTTTCGGCTATGCGTGTGGGCAAGGATATGCAGTTCTTTGGTGCACGTGCAAACCTTGCCAAGCTGGTTCTGCTGGCAATCAACGGCGGTATGGATGAAATCAAGAATACGCGTGTGGCACCGGAAATGCCGGTCTGGCAGGAGGAATATCTGGACTATGATCGCCTGATGGAGCGCATTGATTTCTACCGCGCATGGCTGGCAAAAACCTATGTGCAGGCAATGAACATCATTCACCGGATGCATGATAAGTACGCCTATGAGGCCAGTCAGATGGCCCTGCACGATACCGAAGTTCGCCGCCTGATGGCCTTTGGTATTGCGGGCATGAGCTGCATGGCAGATTCTCTGTCGGCAGTCAAGTACGCAAAAGTGCGCTGCGTGCGTGACCCGGAAACCGGCCTTGTCACGGACTTTGTTACGGAAGGGGACTTCCCCAAGTTCGGCAATGACGATGACCGCGTAGATTCCATCGCCTGCGAGCAGGTGGAAAAGTTCAAGAATGAGCTGTGCAGTCATCCGCTGTACCGCAATGCGGAACACACACTGTCTATCCTGACCATCACCTCCAATGTGATGTACGGCAAAAAGACCGGCAACACTCCGGACGGCCGCCGCAGAGGCGAGCCCCTCGCCCCGGGTGCCAACCCCATGAGCGGCCGCGAGCAGTGCGGTGCACTGGCTGCGCTGAACTCGGTGGCAAAGATCAGCTATGACGTCTGCCGCGACGGCGTTTCCAACACCTTCAGCATTGTGCCTGCGGCCCTGGGTAAGAGCCGTGAGCAGCGGGTGCAGAACCTGCTGGACCTGATGAGCGGTTATTTTGCACAGGGGGCCCATCACCTGAATGTGAATGTGCTGGATCGCGAGCTGCTGATGGATGCCTATGAGCATCCCGAACAGTATCCCAACCTGACTGTGCGTGTATCCGGCTATGCTGTCAACTTCTATAAGCTCAGCCGTGAGCAGCAGCGTGAGGTAATTCAGCGCACCTTCCACACCAGTATTGTTGGTGAGCGCGATGCAGTTTGATCGTGAAGCAACGGGCCGGGTGCACTCCATCCAGACGTTGGGTGCGGTGGATGGCCCGGGCTTGCGGTGTGTGGTGTTCATGCAGGGGTGTCCGCTTCGGTGCGCCTACTGCCACAATCCCGATACCTGGAAATTTGAGGGCGGTCAGGAACGCCGTCCGGCAGAACTGGCCCGCCAGCTGGCCCGCTACAAGCCCTATTTCGGCAGGCAGGGCGGCGTGACAGTATCCGGCGGAGAGCCGCTGGCTCAGGCAGAATTTGTGGCGCAGCTGTTTCGGGAACTGCATACGCTGGGCATCCACACCGCGCTGGATACCAGCGGCGCAGCCGGTTTGGACGCAGCACGCAGCGTACTGGAGCATACGGATCTGGTGCTTGCCGATCTGAAATTTGCCACCGAGCAGGATTATCAGACACACTGCGGCGGAAGTCTGGCACACACGCTGGAATTTTTGCAGTTGACAAAGGAAATGCGGATTCCGCTCTGGATACGCCATGTGGTAGCGCCGGGATTGACAGACAGCAAAGCAAGCCTGCAAGCCATTAACGAACTGGCATCCGGGTTTGAAAATCTGGAAAAAACAGAGTGGTTGCCGTTCCACAGTCTTTGTAAGGAAAAATATGAGCGGCTGAACATTCCGTTTCCGATGGCGGATGCTCTGGATGTAAGTGATGAGGCATTGAAGCAGCTGCTGAATCAGGCTGGCCTGAGCGCGCCTGAAATCGAATAAAAGATTTGAATAGGGTCTGCATTTTGAGGATGCAGACCCTATTCTTTTGTAAGCGTTTGTGATAGAATGGGCCAAAAAGGGGGATCGATTGATGAAAATTGAATTGATTCGCCATGGGGCAACCAGCGGAACCGTCCGTGGTGGATTTAACGGGCGTACGGATGATCCGCTCACGCCGGAAGGGCAAAACAATCTGTGCAAAGCGGATTTTGTTCCGGAATTTGTGATTGTAACGCCGTTGCAGCGCACGGCACAAACAGCACAAATCCTGTTTCCGGGTGTGTCGCAGCACGTGGCGGTACAGCTCAAGGAAATGGATTTCGGCATATTTGAAGGCAAGAATGAGGAAGACCTGCAGCATGATCCCGCTTATCAAAAGTGGATGGGCAGCGGTTTTGAATCACCGTGCCCGGGCGGGGAACAGAAAAAACAGTTCAGTGCCCGGTGCCGGCAGGCGTTTGTACCGCTGGTGAACGAAGCCCTGCAAAAGGGGCAGGAGCATCTTACAATGGTGCTGCATGGTGGAGTGCTCATGGCATTGATGGAAGGGTTTGCGCAGCCCCAGCGGGATTATTTTTGCTGGGACACCGAGCCCGGAACCGGTTTCCTGCTGGAACTTCAGCCGGAACAGTGGGAGTGTGAACAGCGGGCATATTATTCAGGTCCGCTTGATTATACAAAAAAGGAGAAATCTTTATGACAGCACTGGAATTTACCAGCATCACTCTGGACTGTGCTCCTTTGGGCCCGGAAACACCTATGCCGGATCTGACCGGAATTTCCAATGTCCAGAACCAGACCAGGTTCGAACTTGACGAAGAAGATGAGCTGTATGAGGGGTACGGACAGCGCGCCAACGGCTATCCGTATCGCATCTATACAGAGTATGGCCGCGAACTCAGCCCTGCAAAGGTGGAGGCGGCAATTCTGGAAAATGAATGGATGCGAGCGGTGTTTCTCCCGGGATACGGCGGCCGATTGTGGCAGCTGCTGGATAAAACAACAGGTCGGGATGTGGTGTATACCAATGATGTCCTGCGCGCAAGCAACCTGGCAGTGCGTGGACCCTGGTTTTCCGGCGGCGTAGAGTGGAACATGGGCGTGATCGGCCACACTCCGCTGACGATGGAGCCGATTTTCAGCGCAGAGCTGGAAGGCCCGGAGGGTCCCGTCCTTCGGCTTTACAGCTACGAACGGATCAGCGGTGCAGTGTATCAGATAGACTTCTGGCTGGATCCGCAGCGCCCGGCCCTGAACTGTCACATGAGCGTCACAAATTCCACCGCAGACGTGATTCCTATGTACTGGTGGAGCAACATTGCAATGCCGCTGTATCCGGGCGGGCGTGTGTTTGTGCCGGCGCATAAGGCCTATACCACTGCGGGCGGTACGGTGCACAAGGTGAATATTCCCATGGATGACGGCGTCGATGTTTCCCGCTATGAGCAGATTCCCACCCAGCGCGATTATTTCTTTGAGCTGGATCAGGGCGCACCGCGGTGGCTTGCTCATGTGGATGCACAGGGCTGGGGACTGCTGCACAGCAGCACAGCCCGGCTGCAAAGCCGCAAACTGTTTGTGTGGGCAGATAATCCCGGCGGTAACCACTGGCAGCGGTTCCTGACACGGGATGCAGGCCCTTATCTGGAGGTGCAGGCGGGCCTGGCAAAAACGCAGTATGGCTGTATCCCCATGGCACCGCACACCACCTGGCAGTGGACAGAGCGCTATGAACCCATGGATTTGGGACAGGCGGTGGCTCAGCTGGATTTTGATGAAACTGCCGAGAAAATCAGCGCCGGAGTGATGGCCTCGGACGCGCTTGAACGCGCGGAAGCCCTGGGGCGTGAAATTCGCTGCCGCAAGGCAGAAATGCTCAGCGCAGGTCTTGCAGACGGTGCGCTGGAAAATCTGGTGCGCGATCGTCAGAATCTGCCTGAGCTGGCTCAGCACCTGGATTTCACCAGCCCGGATGAGCGCCCAAAAGGCTGGATGGAGTATCTGGAAACCGGAGTGCTGCCTCAGCCGGCAGCGGACGCAGTTCCGGCCTATGACCTGACCGGAAAATTTTGGCTTGACTGTTTGCTTCAGGATGAAAAAGCGGGCAGTGACAGCTGGTATCTGCACTATAATCTGGCGCTTTTGCAGGCAGAAGCAGACCGTATGGATCTGGCTGAAGCAGAGCTTCAGCGCTCACTGGAAAAGCAGCAGACCCCGTGGGCCTGGTATGCAAAGGCAGCTTTTGCAAGGCGGAATCATCAGGACGAGGTGTGCATGGACGCTGCATGGCGTGCGTTGCAGCTGCGCAGCGGAGATGCAGCATTCACAAAGGCCTGCCTGTCTTTGCTGGCTCATGCGCGCGCATGGCAAAAAATGCTGGATGCAATTGATGGCCTGGATGACGAGCAGGCCGGAATGGCCCGGATTCGATTCTATCGGGCACAGGCGCTCTACCATTGCGGAGAACCTGCCCAGGCATTGGCTTTGCTGGAAGCGGATGGGGGCCTGGAGCTTCCGGATAACCGCGAGTGTGAGGTGGCTGTTGGCCAGCTGTGGCAGAGCTGCGTTAAGGCACTTACCGGCAAGTTAGAGCCTATCCCGGAAAAGATGATATTTGATGCAGGTGCTCTGCCTCAGGAGTATTGGGACGAAGTATAAGCGCTGTAATATTGCATGGATGAAATAAAAAACGGAGCGTATCCTTTTTGGGGATACGCTCCGTTTTTGCTGAGCAAAGATGTATATGCTTTCACTGGGAAAGCTTTGTTTTACAATGCAGCAGGATCTCAGCCGATCATTTTCATGACGGTGGTGCCGATGCCCTGAACCAGAAGGATGACCACGAAAATGGGCAGAATCCAGGTCAGGTATTTACGCAGCCAGCGGGGCATTTTGGGACCTTTGCCGGCATTGGCTTCGGCCAGATATTTGTCAAAGCCCCAGCCCCAGCGGCTTACACAGAAGAACAGGTAAATCAGACTGCCAATGGGCAGCAGCAGGGTACTTACCAAAAAGTCTTCCAGATCCAGTACGTTGGTGCCTGCACCCAGCGGCTGGAAAGCGCTCCAGCGGTTGAAGCCCAGCACACAGGGAATACTGACGATGGTCACAATGAAAAAGTTCAGCCATACAGCCTTTTTGCGGCTCATATCCCAGGCATCCATGCAGCAGCGGATCAGATTTTCAAATACAGCCAGAATCGTGGAGAAAGCTGCGAAAGTCATAAACAGGAAGAACAGAGCACCCCAGGCGCGGCCGCCTGCCATGGCGTTGAATACGTTGGGCAGGGTAATGAAGATCAGACGGGGGCCGCTGTCCGGGTTGACACCGAAGGCAAAGCATGCAGGGAAGATAATCAGGCCGGAAACCACGGCTACAAAGGTGTCCAATACAGCAATGTTGATGGATTCGCCCAGCAAAGTGCGGTGCTGCTGCAAATAGCTGCCGAAAATCAGCATGGCACCAATGCCAAGGCTCAGGGTAAAGAAGCTCTGATTCATGGCTTCCACAATCACGGTGCCAATGCCCACTTCCCGTGCCTTGTCCAGATCGGGCAGCAGGTAGAACTTGAGGCCTTCCATGGCACCGGGCAGCAGCAGCGAGCGCACAGCCAGCACCAGAATGATGCCCAGCAGAGCCAGCATCATGATTTTGGTTACACGCTCAACGCCTTTTTGCAGGCCCAGACTGCATACCGCAAAGCCCACGATGATAACAACCAGCATCCAGAAGGACATCACGCCGGGCTGGCTCAGCATACCGCCAAAGGCAGCGGAAACGCCATCCGGATCAAGCCCCTGAAAATGGCCTGCGCAGAACTCATAGAAGTAGTACAGCATCCATCCGGCCACAGTGGTGTAAAAGCTCATCAGAACATAGTTGCCGATCATGGCAACGTAGCCGTGCAGATGCCACTTGCTTCCGGCCGGTTCCAGCACGTGATAAGCACGCACGGTGCTCTGCTTGCTGGCACGGCCCAGAGCAAATTCCATCGTCATCACCGGTATGCCCACCAGAACCAGAAAGAACAGGTACAGCAGTACGAACAGGCCGCCGCCGTTCTTGCCGGTGATGTAGGGAAAGCGCCAGACATTGCCGATGCCGATGGCACAGCCCGCACTGATCAGCAGAAAGCCCAGGCGGGAATTAAAGGATTCTCGTTCCATGATTCATAACTCCTCTTTATACAAGATTGCCGCCGCATATGCAAATAATTTTGCAAATTGTGTACCGCAAATACAACAACGAATCCATTCTACCATTTTGCGTGTCTGTGCGCAACGATTCCCGTTGGCTTTTACGCCGAAATGTTTACAATTTGTCCACAATTCCACCATATCACGTCCTTATTGGTGTGATTATAATTAGACAGTTAAGGTTTGCTGGGCCCAGCGGAAGCGTGTCGGCTTTGCGATAATGGAACGGAGGAGAAAGATGAAGGAAGTTAAGGCTCCAAAAAAGCCATTGATGTTTTATGCATGCCTGGTGCTGCTGGTGCTGGTGCTGCTGAACTCTCTGGTTTTTCCGCGGTTGTTCACAGCTCGGGTAGAAGAAGTGGACTACGGCGTATTTATGGAAATGACCGAATCCGGTCAGATTGCACAGGTTGAAATTGACAACCATGAGATCGTATTCAAGGATAAGTCCGATCCTGCGCAGATTTACAAAACGGGGCGTATGGAAGATCCGGAATTAACCCAGCGCTTGTACAATGCGGGCATCAAGGAATTTGGCACACCCATTGTGGAGCCCATGTCCCCTATAATGAGTTTTATCCTGGGCTGGGTTCTGCCGCTGCTGTTCTTTATCCTGATGGGACAGCTGCTGATGCGCAGCGTCACCAAGCGCATGGCCGGCGGTGCAGGCAATGTGATGAGCTTTGGCAAGAGCAATGCTAAGGTGTATGTGCAGTCTACAGACGGCATTAAATTCAGTGATGTGGCCGGCGAAGACGAGGCCAAGGAACTGCTCAGTGAAATTGTGGATTTTCTGCACAATCCTCAGAAATATGCCGAGATCGGTGCGCGTATCCCCAAGGGTGCTTTGCTGGTGGGCCCTCCGGGTACCGGTAAAACACTGCTGGCCAAAGCGGTGGCCGGTGAAGCACAGGTGCCGTTTTTCTCCATCAGCGGCAGTGAATTTGTGGAAATGTTTGTGGGTATGGGCGCTGCCAAGGTGCGTGACCTGTTCAAACAGGCTGGAGAAAAAGCACCCTGTATCGTATTTATTGATGAAATTGATACCATTGGCAAACGCCGTGACGGTGCAGCCGGCTTTGGCGGCAATGATGAGCGGGAACAGACCCTGAACCAGCTGCTGACCGAGATGGATGGCTTTGACGGCACCAAGGGCGTTATTATCCTGGCGGCGACCAACCGTCCGGAAAGCCTGGACCCCGCGCTGCTGCGTCCCGGCCGTTTTGACCGGCGCATCCCTGTGGAACTGCCGGACCTGAAGGGCCGTGAGGATATCCTCAAGGTTCATGCAAAAAAGGTGAACATCGGCCCGGACGTGGACTTTTCGGTGATTGCACGTGCAGCGGCAGGCGCTTCCGGCGCGGAGCTGGCCAATATGGTCAACGAGGCCGCCCTGCGTGCAGTGCGGGATCGGCGTAAGGCAGTAACCCAGAACGACATGATGGAAAGCGTGGAAGTGGTTATTGCCGGCTATCAGAAGAAAAATAAGATCCTTTCCAATAAGGAAAAGCTGATTGTGGCCTATCACGAAATTGGTCATGCACTGGTGGCAGCTTTGCAGACCAACAGTGCACCGGTTTCCAAGATCACCATTATTCCCCGCACCTCGGGTGCGCTGGGATACACCATGCAGGTGGAAGAGGACGAGCAGAATCTGCTGAGCAAGGAACAGCTGGAAAACAAGATCGCCACCTTTACGGGCGGCCGTGTGGCTGAGGACCTGGTATTTCATTCGGTGACTACAGGTGCTTCCAATGATATTGAGCAGGCCACCAAGCTGGCCCGCGCCATGGTAACACGCTTTGGCATGAGTGATTTCGGAATGATGGCACTGGAAACGCAGAGCAACGCATATCTGGGCGGCGATTCTGCGCTGGCCTGCAGCCCGGAAACTGCTGCCCTGGTGGACCAGAAGGTGCAGGAGCTGATTCGCACACAGTATGATCGCGCTTATGAGATGCTGAGCAGCCATATGACCCAGCTTCATGCGCTGGCAAAACATCTGTATGAAAATGAAACCATTACCGGCGAAGAATTTATGGAATTGATGGAGCAGCCAGTGCTTAATTCTCCAAATCCGGAGAACCCGGTGGAATAAAAGTCGTTTAAAAGCGAAAAGATAGGCCAGTCTGTGTCCGAAGAGGTGCGGGCCGGCTTTCTTTGTGCTATAGTATTAGTGTATGATAGGTTGTAAAAACTACAAACAGTGTAGGGAGGATCACAATGAGAAACAAATGGGTGCAAAGACTGTTTTTGCGGCGAATGTTTGTGGCCCTGATGATTCTGGCGCAGATTGCGGTTATCGTTCTGACGGTTGTCAGCGGTGGTAAAGTTGCCAGAGTGATTACTGCGGCAATGGAATTGATCAGTGTGTTCATTGTGCTTTATATTGTAAGCAAAAAGGAAAAACCAGCCTACAAACTGGTATGGATTTTACTGGTTCTTGTGACACCGGTGTTCGGTGCCTTGTTGTATCTGGTGGTCAACTTTCAGACCAGCCGGCGCCTGTTTTCCAAGCGGCTGGGTCAGATTGAAACCCGCACGCGGCCTTTGATGGCAATGGGCGGTGATTGCCTGGATGAAGCCCTGGAAGCTTGCGCGCCCTATGAGCGTGACGTTCGTTATTTGCAGGAATTTGCGCAGTTCCCGGTGTACGCCAAAACCACCACGCAGTATTACTCTCCCGGCGAAGAGATGATGCCGCTGCTTCTGGCAGACCTGGAAAAGGCAGAGCACTATATCTTTATGGAGTACTTCATCATGCAGGAAGGCAAGATGTGGGGCTCTGTTCTGGAGATTTTGGAGCGCAAGGCAAAAGCCGGCGTGGATGTGCGCGTGATGTTTGATGATATGGGCTGCTTCCTGACATTGCCCACAGATTATGCCAAGCAGCTGCAGGATAAGGGCATCAAAGCGCGTGTGTTCAATCCCTTCGTGCCCATTCTCAGCTCGGTTCAGAATAACCGTGACCACCGCAAGATTGCCTCGATTGACGGCAAAATCGTCCACACAGGCGGCATCAATATGGCGGATGAATATATCAACGCGTATGAAAAGCACGGCCACTGGAAGGACAGCGGTATCCGGCTGGAAGGCGATGCAGCGTGGAGCCTGACGGTGATTTTTCTGCAGCTGTGGAATCTGGGACAGCCGGAAGGGCAGCATGATGATATTGCGTCGTTCTTCCCTTGGAAAGAGCAGCCCTGTCCCGATGTGCATGATGGCTATGTAATTCCCTATGCGGACAGCCCCCTGGATAACGAGGACGTGAGCGAGCACGTTTATCTGCAAATTATCAATCAGGCCCGCCATACGCTGTATATTGCCACTCCGTACTTTATTGTGGATGACAATATCCTGTCGGCCCTGCGGCTGGCAGCCAAAAGCGGCGTGGATGTCCGCATCATGACCCCTGCTGTATGGGATAAGCGCCTGGTGCACATGACCACCCGGTCGTTCTATCGCGATCTGGTGGAGGGCGGTGTAAAGGTGTATGAGTACACCCCGGGCTTTGTACACTCCAAAACCTTTGTGGCCGATGGTAAAGTGGCCACTGTAGGTACCATCAACCTGGATTTCCGCAGCCTGTACCTGCATTTTGAATGTGGTGTGTGGATGTGCGGTTCCAGTGCCGTGAAAAAGGTAGAAGAGGATTATCTGGAAACCCTGAAAAAATGCAAGCCCATTGCGCTGGAAGACTGCAAGAGCAGTCTGATGCAGGAGATCCTGCGCATCTTTGCCCCGCTGATGTAACGCTAACGTCCCGCGATCAATACGATACAACAAAAAGGCCGGTGGAATTCTGCGGCGTTCCATAGGGACACATTCTGAACCCCTATACAATTTAAGATCAGTTCCTATGGAAGGGCGGTTGTGCTACGGCACAGCCGCCCTTTTTCTGTTATGCGACCTCATGCTTGTTTGGTTTGCTGGCAATCTCTTCCCGAAGTCCCTCCGGAAGCCGGTCG
>RCNI01000639.1_pt1 | contig 20850 bp, 13 predicted proteins | sample 2041151 | NCBI WGS metagenome assembly RCNI01 (sample SAMN09708214, study PRJNA481090) | feces metagenome | isolation source: feces | place: Antarctica: Albino Rookery | reverse complement strand
GGGGAGGCCTTTCCCCATAAAAATGCGATTTTGTGTTTTAATAGTAAAGGAACTCATTCTTTGTTGTTATTTATTGGAAAAAACACAGAAAAAGGCATGAATACAGAAAAGGATTTTGAGATTGCGAAAAAGATAGCCGGTGTATTGTCGGGTGACTGTCCTAAGGAGGTAGAGGACGATTTGGAGGTATGGGCATCGGAAACGGAGGAGAACCGGATGCTTTATGAACATATACTGGACGAACGGACACGGGAAGCATATCGGAAGAATGCTTCGGAATTCGATGAGGAGGAGGCATGGAGGAAATTGTCTCAAAAACGTCGGCATAAGGTCGGCCGGCGTATGGTGGCCTGGCGTTGGGTAGCGGCTGTGTTGTTGGTCGGAGTCATCGGTTGCGCGGCAATGTTATATTGGGCCCAGCGGATAGAGACACACAAGACAATGGCGCAGAATGAAGAGATTGTGGGTGGAACGCGTGCCATTTTGACGTTGGCGGATGGAAAAGTGGTGGATTTGGAAAAGACGAAGGGCGGGATTGTTGAGGCTCAGGCCAAGACAAATATCTACAATCAGGGAGATAACCTGGTGTACCAGGATAGCCTGAAGCAAATGCCGGAAGAAGAGGCGGTATATAATAAGATAACGGTACCGCGTGGCGGCGAGTTTAAACTGACCTTGAGCGATGGTACGGTGGTATACCTGAATTCAGAGACTGTTTTGAGTTATCCCGTTTGTTTTGTTGGCGGGACCCGTGAGGTGGAATTGCACGGAGAGGCCTATTTTGAAGTGGCGAAGGATGCTGAGAAACCTTTTATAGTAAAAACATCACATTATAATGTAAAGGTATTGGGTACGCATTTCAACATTGCGGACTATGACCAGAATGTGCATACCACTCTTGTCGAAGGTCAGGTGGCAGTTTCCGGTCCCGGAATCCGTGAACGTATCTTGCAGCCGAACGAACAGTTCATATTGGATAAGAATACCGGAAAGCAGGAGGTGAAGAAGGTGGATGTCAGTTATGTCGTGGCCTGGAAGAATTCCTGTTTCCGTTTCCGCGATGTGCGTTTGGAAGATATCATGCATGCTATTGAGCGTTGGTATGATGTCACTGTGTTTTTTGAGAATCAGGAAGTGAAGGATTATCGTTTCGGCTTTAATGTGGGGCGTGACGAATCGATAGATCCCATTTTAAGGATATTTGAGACTAACGGACGTATAAAAATAGATAGAAATGGAAAAGTTTTAAGAATAAGGCGAGGCAGGTAAAAAAGGCAGGAGTGTTGCAGCATTCCCTGTGTGACTATTTTGCTTTGTTAAAATAACCAACATAAAAATTAAACTACAAATTTATGAAAAAATTGCAACTTATGTTTAGATGGACATTTGTATTTGTTCTGTTAGGAATGTTGCATGTTCATGCAAACGTTTACCCTCAGAACGGGCAACAGGTAAAGTTGTCGATGAAGGCTGTCACTCTGAAGGATGTGCTTTGGGAGATAGAGAGTCAGACTTCGTTTGTCTTTATGTACAATCAGGAGGATTTGGATAAAATCGGCAAGGTGGACGTTGAGGTGCAGGGAGATGATATCCGGACAATTCTGAATGCATGTTTGAAAAATACAAATTTGACTTATGTGCTGCAGGATGAAGTGATTGTGTTGAAGCCTAATGTTCCACAGAAGACGGTTAAAGAATTGGTGCTGAAAGGTAAGGTGGTGGATGAAAAGAAAGAGCCTCTGCCTGGTGTGACTATATTGGTAAAGGGAACGACGCTGGGTGCCGTGACTGACGCCAACGGACAGTTTTCCATGACAGTGCCGGCCACCCCTCATTTGGCATTGGTGTTCTCTTTCATCGGAATGGAACCGATTGAAGTGGCCTATAAAGGACAGAAAGAATTTCATGTGGTGATGAAAAGCGCCAAAGAGGAGTTGGATGAAGTGGTCGTGACCGGATATACCCGTTTGAAAAAGGAGAGTTTTACCGGTAATGCGACAACTGTAAACAAAGACCAGCTGTTGAAGGCAAACAATAAGAACGTGATAGCAGCCTTGCAGGCGTTTGACCCCTCGTTCCGTATCAAAGACAACAAATTATTCGGTTCTGACCCGAACTCATTGCCGGAATTCACGATTCGTGGAGAAGGTAGTATCGGTATGAATCGCGGATTGGACATGGAGAAGGCAAGACGTTCACAAAGAACTTCTTTGAAAGATAATCCTAACCTGCCTATTTTCATTATGGATGGTTTTGAGGTGTCGGTGCAGAAAGTGTATGATATGGATATTAACCGTATCGAGAGTATGACCATTTTGAAGGATGCTGCTGCTACAGCTTTGTATGGTTCGCGTGCTGCCAATGGCGTTGTGGTGGTAACAACGGTTGCTCCCAAACCGGGAGAGTTGCGCGTGATGTATAATTTCAACGCCGGAGTCGAATTGCCTGACCTGTCCGATTATAATTTGTGCGATGCTTGGGAAAAAGTGGAGGTGGAACGCCTGTCCGGTAAATATATTGCAGAAAGCGGCGACCCGGGTATGCAGTTGCAGAAGGATATCATTTACAATGATTTGATCAATGAGGTTCGTCGCGGTGTCGAGACAGACTGGCTGGCACAGCCTCTGCACAATGTATTCAACCATTCTCACAGTATGAATATTTCGGGTGGTGTGGAGAGTATCCGCTATAGCCTGGACCTGAGCTACGCCACTCATAACGGTGCGATGATTGATTCGTATCGTGACAATATAGGTGTGGGTCTGAATTTGGACTATCGTAACAAATCCTGGTTGCAGGTGATGAACTCCATTTCATTCAATGTGACCAAATCTCAGGATTCTCCTTACGGTACTTTTGAGACTTATGCAAAATTACAACCCTATTGGGCTCCGTATTCAAATGACGGGGAGTTGCTGGAAACCCTGAAAGACGGGAAGACAACCAACCCGCTTTACAAAGCACAGGAGTTGGGCAGCTTTTCCGGCCGTTCAAGATTGAATGACCTGACCAATAATTTCAGTATCAATCTTTATTTTACAGAAAACTTCTCTTTTAAGGGACAGCTTTCCATGACTAAAACGGATTCTGAAACCAAAAGTTTCAGTGACCCGAAGGACCCGAGTTTCAAAACGACTCCTACCCGTGAAAGAGGTACGTTGAGCACTTCGTTTGATAAAGGTTTCACATGGAATACCAATGCGATGTTTTATTTCAATAAGGGTATCAACAATCATTTTATCAATGCAACAGCCGGTTTGAATGTGCAGGAATCACACAGTAAGACGACGGTCTTGGAATACCGCGGTTTCCAGTTGAGTAATTTGAATTCTCCGACTTATGCTGCAGAACAGACCCGCAAGGCAACCGTTTCTTCGGACAAGAGCCGTTTGTTCGGTGTGCTGGCTTCACTCAACTATTCTTACAACAATATCTATTTGTTGGATGCTTCTTTCCGTTTGGATGGTTCTTCCAAATTCGGTAAAGATAAACGATTCGCTCCTTTCTGGTCGGTAGGTGCCGGTATCAACTTCCACAACTATTCATGGCTGAAAGACCATTGGCTGGTCAGCATGTTGCGTGTACGTGGAACATACGGTGTTACCGGTAACGTGAACTTCCCGGCTTATGCGGCAATCTCTACTTATAAGACATCGGACAAGTGGTATTATAACACTCCGTCAAATACTTTGATTGCTTTGGGTAATCCGAACCTGACATGGGAAAAGACACATACGTTGGATGTAGGTATGCATTTGGGATTGTTCCACGACCGTTTTGTAATTGAAGGAAACTATTATCGTAAAGAGACCAAAAATCAGCTGGAGCAGTTGACTATCCGCTCTTCTTCCGGATTCGGCACATTCTATACGAATGCGGGATCTATCTTGAACAAGGGTTATGAAATCAAATTGAACGCTACCGTATTCCAGAATGAGGATTGGACCGTTGCAGTAAATGCCACTTTGGCTTCCAACAAGAACAAGATCACCAAATTGGGACAGGAAGCGGAAAGATATAACCAGAATATCCAGGATTTCCATAACAGTACCGGTGATGCAGGGAAAGGTGGGGAATATTCGGATCTGATGTATATCCCGTTGACTCAATATTATGTAGGCGCATCTACAACTGCTATCTATGCAGTGCCTTCTTATGGTATCGACCCTTCTAACGGTAAGGAACTGTTCCGCAAGAGAAACGGACAGAGCACTTATATTTGGAATGCCGCAGACGAAGTTGTTGTGGGAGACAGGAGTCCGGAGGCTCAGGGGTCTTTCGGTATCAATGTGGCCTGGAAAGGATTCTATATCAATACCACTTTCCTGTATCAGTGGGGTGCACAGGATTATAACGAAACCATTAAGAATAAAGTGGAAGAAGCCGATATTGACGGAAGCAACGTTGACCGCCGTGTATTGACCCAGCGTTGGGTGAAACCGGGGGATGCAGCTCCGTTCTTTGACCTGAAGAACAAGACGAAGACTCAGCCGACCTCCCGTTTCGTACAGGATAACAATTATCTGTCATTCAGCAGTATTGCCTGTGGGTACGATTTCAATCGTGATCTGATTCGCAAACTCAGACTAACCTCTTTGGGGTTGCGCTTTAATATGAATGATGTTTGCCGTTGGTCGTCAATCAAGCAGGAACGGGGTACAAGCTATCCTTATGCCAAGAATTATAGCTTTACATTGTCGTTAGGGTTCTAACCATTAAAATAATTTGAATATGAAAATATATATACAAATCGTACTTTTATTTTCCTTGCTGTCATTGGGTTCATGTAAGGATTGGTTGGATCTGCAACCAGAAGGTCAGGCTACGAGTGATGAGCTGTTCATTTCCGGAGACGGATACCGCTCTGTGTTGGCAGGTGTTTATGAGGCAATGGCTTCCAAGAATCTGTATGGTGTAGAATTGCAGTTTGGCTTGGTGGATTGTATGTCCCGTCAATATACCTGGAGCTGGGACCACAGTAATCAGGGAGTCAATATGTATAAGGTGGCAGGAGAGTTTGATTATTATAATTCTGCCTTGAGACCTACGATTGATGCTGTCTGGAAAACCGGATTCAATGTGGTGGCTAATACCAATAATCTGATAGCGAATCTGGAAGGTGCTTCTGCCGATTTGTTTGAAGGTGGGGAAATGGAGCGTAAGATGATTTTAGGGGAGGCTTATGCCTGCCGTGCATTGATGCATTTCGATTTGTTGCGTCTTTTTGCTCCTGCTCCGATTCATGATGAGGGTGAAGAGCGTGTGCCTTACGTGGAGGATTATCCGAATATCCAGCCTGTCGGCATTGCTGTGAAACCATTTATGGAAAAGGTTATACGGGATCTTAAGAAAGCCCGTGAATTGACGGTGGTATTCGATACTACGGCATTGGGACAGAGTATGAGCTCTTCCGGTCAGGCACGTTTTAACGGATTGCTTGACCATGGTATGGAAGGCTCCCAGAACCCGGAAGACATTGACGGTTTTTATCAGGGACGCGGTTTCCGTCTGAGCTATTATGCCATTACAGCTTTGCTGGCTCGTGTATATCAGTATGCCGGACTGTATGAGGAGGCCTTCCAGATGGCAGATACGGTATTGAAGTTTAAAGCTACAGGAAGCCTTGGAACATCGTATGACATGTTCTCGAAAGAAAATTTTAGCGGAGTGTCCGGTGATGACTTTGAAAATAAGAGTGATTTGAAATGCGTCTCCAATCTGATTTTTGCAGTTTATAATGAAGAGGCATATAATGATTACAAGTTGGGGAATTTTTTCATGAAAAATCCGAGCGGTATGAACAGAGGAAACTGGCTGGTGCTTGACATGGATAGCCAGAAGATTTTCATGCGACCGGACGAAACGATGGATGAGTCGAATATGGATATCCGTTGCAAGAATTTGCTTTTCCAGCCCTCTTCAGGTCTTTGGGGAAATCAGAAGATTTCTGCCAAATGGTATTGCAGCGACAATACGGAAATCCGCAAGAAGAATGTGCGCATCCTGCCTGTGATCCGTGCTACTGAAATGCGTTATATCATGGCTGAATATTATGCCCGCAAAAATCAGTTTGAGGAAGCGTATAAGATATTGAATGAAATTCGCCGTAACCGTTCTGAATATGCAGAGGTTGAAGGCGGAGAATGGAAAACGATGGAAGATTTGAAGGTGGCTCGTGATTATGCGACATTTGAAAGGGATTTGATCCGTGACGCCCAGCGTGAGTGGATTTCTGAAGGACAATTGTTTTATCTCTACAAGCGTTTGGGAGCCAAGATCAATTTGGGTAGAGACGAGGTTCGCGAGATGAATAAATCTGAATATATGTTGCCGATACCGGAAGATCAGAGTATGTAAAATAAAAAAACGAGGAAATATGAAAATATATGTATTATTTGCAATGTTGGGAGTACTGTTGTTCGGGGCATGCTCTGAACAGGAAATAGCACCCTTTGGAGACCGTCATGAAATTTATTTCTATAAATATTTTATGGATGAAGTAGCTCCCGGAACTGCCAAGGCTGATTCTACCGATGTGACTTTTTTCTTTGCGAAGCCGACGGATGACCATGTCATGGCTGATGTTGTCGTGGCTCTTGCCGGACGTGCCCTGACTGAAGATCTGCATTTTGAATTGAAAGTGGTGGATGATATGACAACCGCCACTCCGGATGAATATGTCCTGGAGAATGTCTATACTTTCCGGGCACGTCCGATACCGGATAACGCATCTTTGATATTGGATACTATCCATATCCGTATGAATAGAAGCGAACGCCTGGAATCATTGAAGGAGGGTGTCCGTCTGACTGTGGAGATTGTTCCCAATGAGAAGGTGAATGCCGGACAATATGAACGTACAAAGGCGATTATCCACCTGACCAAAGATCCTGTACCGCCGGAATGGTGGACGTTGGAAGTCGCTGCCGGTTTGTTGGGCCCGTACTCTTCCTTGAAGTATAAGACATTCCTGGAAAATATACCGGGTGCCTATGATTTGGACGGAGATATGATCAAGACAGCTCCGGATGAGGCCATCAAGTTGGTGAAAAAGTTCAAACAGTGGTTGGCTGAAAATCCGATATGGGATGAAGATAACTATGAATGGATGTCTGTGGAAGTTTAACCTAAAATAGAGTAATATCATGAAATCTATAAAATTATATATTATCTTGTTGTTTGGTCTGTTGACCGGGTGTTTCGAAGATGAGGGAAACTACTCGTATGAGGAGATCAATCCTCCTTTATGGGTTGAGTCATTTAATGATAATGCCCCCAAATATATGACTGGCTATGCCGGTGAAGGTGAGATGATGAAGTTTAGGGGCAGTCAGATGTTTACCTGGAAAACTGACTCGGCAATGCGTGCAGAAGAGGTCCGTTATGAATGGAAAATCGGAGACGTTGTGCTTAGCGAAGAGCTGGATTTTGATATGGCGACAGACGAAGTCGTGAAGAAGCTCGGTTTGACCCGCTATTGTAATGACCGGGGTATTTGGGGTACTTTCAGTGTGATTGAGAAGAGTACTGGAATTACTTTCCCTGCCCGTCTGTATGTGTTAATCTATCCTCAGTTTGCCAATAATGACTGGTATATTCTGTCTGAGAACAATGATAAGTCGAAGGTGTCTGTGATCAGTCCGCGTGCGGTGATGGAAGCCGGCAAGGTGGCGACCAATTACAAACTGAAAGAGGATGCATATAAATCCATTAACGGCCATGATGTTCCCGGACGTCCGGTTGATCTGGTGATGGAGACTTCACGTGACATCAGTGCGACTGGTGCCTGTGTGATTCTGACAGATCAGGTTGCGTATGAAGTGAATATTGAGAATATGAAGAAGGTGAGCGAGGTGAAAGAGCAGTTTCTGGATGGTACTCCAGCCGATTTCAATGTGGTGGCCATGAAAGAGAAAGCTCCGGGTAGTCCGAGTTCCGGTGAGGGTTCTGCTTCGTTTGTAGTGACAAAGGACGGACGCTTGTTTACACGTATGAGATCTGCCAATTATTTGGTGGGTAAATATTTGACCGAACCTTACTATATCGATGAGAAAGGATATAAAATCACCAAGTTGGGCCATTCGAATTATTCGTTGAATATCCCTTGCTATGATGAAAAGAACCGTCGTATCGTGATGGCTACAACCTGGAGAGAGGATGTCGGAGAAGACCAGTATAACAAGACTCCGGTGTATAAGACAAGACTTGTTCCGCTGAAAAGCAGCAGGGGTGTGCCTGTAGATAATTTCACCGAAGGGACTGAAATATTGTATCTCACCCAGAAGAACCATATCAGCTGGGGATATACCGGAACGACACTGTTATATACCGTGTACTATAATGAACCGGGTTCTGAAGGGACATTGGTCGGTGATTTCGGTTTTGACAACCGGAATGCAAGCTTCAAATATGATCCCAATGCCCGCTGGTTCAGATTGCCGGTGAAACTGGATGCTTCAACGGTATTTCTGGTTAGCTCCAACAACCGTTCAGCAGCGACATCTAATGCTGCCAAATACCGTGACTTCTATTCTGTCGGAAATGAATTGTATTTTATACAGAGAGCAAAGGGATGGAGCGACAAATCGATACGTATTGTGAAATTCAATGCAACTTTCCCCTCCAAGATTACGGCATTGGCCTATTCTTTCTTTGATCTGGACCAGCTGTGGGTGGGCTGTGAAGACGGAACGGTTTGTGCCTATAATATTAGGAATATAGAATCTCCGGTATTGCTGTTTAAGAAAAATGTCGGCGGTAAGGTCGCTTCAATAAAGCAGATGGGATGGCATACAGGTAACCATGACTGGTATTAGGGAATTGTGCAGGCGTTAAATAGTAGAGGAATTAAAATATAGAATTTATCAATGGAAGAAACTATTGTAAAAGTGGACCACCTTTCACATCGTTATAGTGTGCAGTGGGCTGTTCGGGATATTAATTTTGAAATACCTAAGCATGGAATATATGGATTGCTCGGCTCCAACGGAGCCGGGAAATCCACAACGATGAATATTATGTGTGGTGTGTTGAGGCAGTCTGAGGGAGATGTTTATATAAAAGGGATCAGCATGAGTAAAAATCCGGTGGAAGCGAAGAGACATATCGGTTTTTTACCGCAGAATCCTCCTTTACACATGGATTTGACGGTGACGGAATATCTGGAGTATTGTGCCGGCTTGCGTTATATTCCGGATCGGGAGATTCCCAAAGCAGTGAAGAAAGTGCTGGAGCGTTGCGGTATAAGCCATTTCAGCAAGCGTCTGCTTCGGAATCTTTCCGGAGGATATCAGCAGAGGGTCGGCATCGCCCAGGCAATTATACATAATCCTGATTTCGTGGTGTTGGACGAGCCTACGAATGGCCTTGACCCCAACCAGATTCTGGATGTCCGTCATCTGGTGAAGGAAATTGCAGAGGAACATACAGTACTGATTTCTACCCATATTCTTTCTGAAGTACAGGCTATTTGTGATCATATTAGAATGATTGAGCAGGGACGTTTGGTATTTGCCGGAACGGTGGAGGAGTTTGACAATTATATCATTCCTGATTCTTTGTTTGTCTCTTTGATGGCGATGCCCGCTGTCGAGGAGTTGAAAAGAGTGCCGGGTGTATTGGAGGTCGAAGAGTTGGGAGGACCTAATTATCGGATTAAGTATAAAGACTTTCAGGAGGTGACAGAACGGCTGGTTGAGGCAAGTGCCTCCAGATGCTGGGGATTGACCGAGCTGAGACAGGAGAAGAGTTCTATGAATGACATTTTTGCTGAATTGTCCAGAAAATAACAAATTATTCTATACTGAGTATCATGAAGATTATTTATAAAATTGCAAAAGCGGAATTGCAGTCGCTTTTCTTTTCGCCTATTGCATGGTTGATTTTGATTTTATATACCTTCCAGACCGGAATCGATTTTGCCGGTTTGGTGGATGGTGTGATGAAAGGAAGGGAAATGGGTTATGGAGCAAGTAATGCGACTTCCAGATTTTTCGGGAGCTGGGAAGGGGTGCTGACGATTGTCCAGGGGTATCTTTATTTGTATATACCATTGTTGACAATGAACCTGATGAGCAGGGAATTGGGAAGCGGTTCCATTAAGCTGTTATATTCTTCTCCTGTGACTAACGTACAGATTATCTTGGGAAAATACCTTTCCATGCTTGTCTATGGCCTTGTGTTGATAGGTATTCTGGTGATTTATGTCATTATCGGTGCCATTATTATCAAGAATTTCGACTATCCTCAGGTGTTGACCGGGTTGTTGGGTATTTATCTGTTGATATGTGCTTATGCTGCAATCGGTCTGCTGATGTCAAGCCTTACCTCTTATCAGGTGGTGGCTGCTGTCGGTACGTTGGCTGTCCTGTCGTTGTTGACCTATGTACAGGGCTGGTGGCAGGATGTTGAGTTTGTTCGTGACCTGACTTACTGGCTGGCTATTCCGGGACGTTCGCAGGAGTTTCTGTTCGGTATGGTTTGCAGTGCCAATGTCATTTATTTCCTGATAGTGATTGCCCTCTTCTTGGCGATGGCGATTATCCGTTTGCAGTCAAGAAGGCAGAAAAGCAAATGGACGGTTACCTGGGGTAAATATCTTGGTATTTGGGCCATTGCCTTGCTGGTGGGATATGTAACCTCCCGGCCGATGTTCAAGAGCTATTATGATGCTACCGCTACCAAACAGAATACACTGACTCCCAATAGCCAGAAGATTATCGGCCAGATGGATGGTCACCTGAAGATGACAACTTATGTCAATCTGCTGGATAAGTATTTCTGGATAGGATTGCCTGCACGTGTCAACGAGGATCTGAAGCTTTTCGAGCAGTATATACGTTTCAAGCCTGATATGGAGATTGATTATGTATATTATTATGACACACCGAGTGTGCCGGCATATCGTGAAGAGGGGAATCTGACAATGGAGGAGCAGGCGAAGAAAATGATGAAAATCAATGATTTGAATCCGAAATTATTCCTTGCTCCGGAGCAGATTAAGGAGAGGATCGATTTGTCTGGTGAAAATAACAGGGTCGTGCGTGAATTGGAATATAACGGAAAGAAGACTTTCCTGCGTATTTTTGACGACAATATGATTTTCCCGACCGAAGCGGAGATTTCTGCTGCGTTGAAGCGTTTGGTGATGGATTTGCCGAAAGTGGGTTTCTTGCAGGGACATGACGAGCGTGCCGTGGATAATGCCGGCGAACGTTCTTACAGTATGTTTACACATGCCAACAATTTCCGTTATGCTTTGATTAATCAGGGATTTGATTTCACAGAAGTGACCTTGGAGAAAGGTATTCCGGAAGATGTTAATATTCTGGTTGTGGCGGAGATGAAAGAGGCGTTGAACGAGCAGGAACAGCAGTATTTCGACGAATATATCGCACGTGGAGGCAATCTGATGATTATCGGTGAGCCGAAGCGTCAGGAGGTGATGAATCCGCTGGTTGCCTCTCTGGGGGTACGTTTTATGCCGGGGTGTCTGGTTCATCCGACCCCTGAATATGATGCGGATCTGGTGTTGACCCGTCCGACAAAAGAGGCGAAGAAATTCAATTATTGGTTCAATCAGTTGCATTATTACGGATACGGTATCGCAATGCCCGGAGCCGTGGGATTGGAATATTCTGAAGACAGGGGATTTGATGTGATGCCTTTGTTGGTAAGTCCGGAAACCGGAAGCTGGAATGAATTGGAGACAGTTGATTTCGTGGATAGCAAAGTTGAATTGAATGCAGCGGCAGGTGAGACGGAGCAATCCTATCCGACAGCTTTGGCGTTATCTCGCAAGATGGGCGATAAAGAGCAGAAGATTTTGATTCTGGGAGATGCGGATTGTGTCAGCAATGGAGAATTGTTGAAATCACGTCCGGGAATCAATGCTTTCAACTATTATTTGATAGCCGGTGGTTTTTATTGGTTGTCTGACGAGGAGGTACCTATTGATATCCGCCGTCCGGAGGCTCCGGATAATGAAGTGTTCCTGACAGAATCGGGAGCATCTGTGATTAGCACAATGTTTGTGTGGGTATTGCCTTGCTTCCTTCTTTTGTTTGCATTGTTTATTTGGTTAAGACGAAGAGGTAGATAGTAGATTCTAAAACAGACATTATGGCTTTTATTATAGATAGACAAACAATAAACGACCTGAATATCTTTGGTAAGGTCCGCGGTAATTCGGTGTACGGGGTGTTTAACAACACCCGTACCCGAGGAGGCGCGCAATTGTTGGAGGAGATGTTCCATTATCCTCTGTCCGATGCTGAGAGAATTAATCATAGAAGCAGGGTAATCCGCTATTTCATGGATAAGGATATTCGGTTCGGTTTTCAAAATGAGTGGTTTGATGCATTGGAAGGATATCTGACGAATCGTGACGAACGTTCGCGTCTGATGCCGGAAGACAATACGTTGCAGCGAAAGATAAAGAGATGTATCGGCGGTGATATGGAATTTGAGCAGGTGCAGAAGGGGGTGCTGGCAGGCATTCACCTTATCAATACGGTAAGGGATTTTCTGCGTCAGGTGAAAGGAGACAACAATCCTTATGCCCGGGAATGCAAAGAGTTGTCACAGTTGGTGGATGAGCCCCGGTTGGCTTGGACATCCGAGGAGGAGGGCAGGACAAAATTGTCGTATGCCAAGACTTCCAGGTATGACAATCTGTTGCGTTATGAGGGATATGAACTGATGGTGAAAATATTGCGTTACCTGTATCAGATTGATGTATATGTTTCAATTGCAGAGGTAGCCCGTAAGCGGGGGTTTGTGTTTGCCGAAGCATTGCCGATAGGAGGTAATGTTCTGGAGATAGAAGGGATGTACCACCCGCTGATCGAGAATGCTGTGCCAAACTCTATTCAGGCGGATGCTGAGCATAATGTGGTGTTCCTGACCGGTGCGAATATGGCCGGCAAGTCGACATTCATGAAGACCTTCGGCATTGTGGTGTTCCTGGCTCATATGGGCTTCCCGCTGCCGGTGAAGAAAATGCGTTTCAGCGTACAGAACGGAATGTATACCACCATTAATCTTCCTGATAATATGATGCTTGGGTACAGCCATTTCTATGCTGAAGTGCAGCGTTTGAAGAAGGTGGCCGAGCAGGTGGGACGTGTCGGGAATCTGGTGATTGTCTTCGATGAGCTGTTCCGTGGCACCAATGTGAAGGATGCACACGAGGCAACTCTTGTCGTGATGGAGGCTTTTGCCGAAAAGAAGAATTGTATTTTTATGATATCGACACACATTATCGAGGCCGGAGAGGATTTGAAGAAGCGGTGTGACAATATCTCTTATGTATATCTTCCGACGGTGATGAAGGACGGACGCCCGACTTACACTTATTCTCTGAAGCCGGGTATTACCAATGACAGGCATGGTATGATGATCGTGCGTAATGAACATATTATTGATATTTTGACGCAGAAATCATGAGTTTTACAGTAGATAAACAGACCTTGGAGGATTTGAATCTTCTGGGAAAATATAGAAGCAACTCCATTTATAACGTATTTAGCCACACCCATACGAGGGGAGGGGAAATTGTTTTGGAGCAGATGTTCCATCACCCTCTGGCAGATGTGGACGCCATTAATAAAAGAAGTGCTGTTTTTGAGTATTTCCAGCAGAAAAATCTGGAATTCCCTTTTGATAAAAAATTATTGGAGGCTGTGGAGTATTATCTGAGCACTCCCGCCCATTCCAGAAGAGCTGTCAGTTACTTGAATAACGGCAAACGCAAACTGATGCAGTGTATCGCTGCCGATCAGGCTTACGAGCTTATAGGTGCGGGTATTGTTGCTTCTATCCAGTTGTTGGAGCAGGCGGAATATTTTTATTCCGGATTGGATGAAGGCAACGGAGCGTATGCTGATACGACTTCTGAAGTGCTGACAATGCTGCACAGTAAAGAGTGGGATGGATTGAAAAAGTTGAGGGGTGTCAAGCAGTTCCCTTTCCGCCGCCTGGTGTATTATGATTATTGTTTGCGTGCCCGTGGATATGAGAATCTGAGACGTCTGATGAATATCATATATGAATTGGATGTCTATATGACCGGAGCAGCAGTTGCTGCCCAGAGGGGTTTTTCCCGCGCCGTGGCTTATCCGGCCTCAAAGACAGACAACCGTATCGATTTGGTGAATGTGTTTCACCCGCAGGTGCGCAATGCTGTCACCAATAGTATTTGTATCAGTCACAAGCAGAATGTGCTTTTCCTGACAGGCGCCAATATGGCCGGTAAATCGACTTTTATGAAGTCTTTCGGTGTTGCGGTATATATGGCACACATGGGATTCCCTGTGGCCGCCGAGAAGATGGAATTTACGGTTCAGGACGGACTTTATACTTCCATTAATGTATCGGACAACCTGAATATGGGATATAGCCATTTTTATGCGGAGGTGTTGCGTGTTAAATTCGTTGCCAGTGAGGTAGCCGCCGGAAAGAATATGGTGGTAATTCTTGATGAGCTTTTCAAGGGAACCAATGTGAAGGATGCCTATGATGCTACGATTGCCGTGATAGAGGCATTCTCGATCCATCAGAATTGTTCCTTTATCGTCTCCACCCATATTCTGGAAGCAGGCCAGACTTTGCATGAGAAGTGTCCGCATTTTAAATTTGCATATTTGCCTACTATTATGGAAGGAAGGATTCCGTGTTACACGTACCGCCTGACAGACGGTATCACTGCCGACCGGCATGGTATGCAGATTATCAATAATGAACACATTGTGGATATTATCAGGAACGGAGGCAGAAAGATAGGATAAAGAAAAAGGCTGACTTTTAAAGTCAGCCTTTTTTAAGCTATTTAGTGATAAGTATCTACTAAACGTGTCCCTGAGCACACATTGCATCAGCAACTTTGATAAATCCACCGATGTTAGCACCCTTAACGTAGTCAATCTTGTCACCAGTTTTTCCGTATTTCACGCAAGTATCGTGAATATCTTTCATGATTTGAGACAATTTCTGATCAACTTCTTCAGCTGTCCAGCTGTAACGCATAGAGTTCTGGCTCATTTCCAAGCCTGATACTGCTACACCACCAGCGTTTGCTGCTTTACCAGGAGCGAATGTGATGTGAGAGTTCAAATAACGAACTGCTTCAGCTGTACATCCCATGTTAGAAGTTTCAACAACCATCTGACAGCCGTTAGCTACCAATTGTTTTGCATCTTCTTCGTTCAATTCATTCTGGATTGCGCACGGGAATGCGATATCACATTTAACTTCCCAAGGTTTGTGTCCTTTGATGAATTTAGCACCGAATTTAGCTGCATACGGTTCTACAACGTCGTTGTTGCTAGCACGCAATTCCAACATGTATTTAACGCCTTCTTCAGTGATACCTTTTTCGTCATAGATATATCCATCAGGTCCTGAGATAGTAACCAATTTAGCTCCTAACTGAACTAATTTGCTGGCAGCACCCCAAGCAACGTTACCGAAACCTGAAATAGCTACAGTCTTACCTTTGATATCCTGACCTTTTTCTCTCAGCATGTGCTGTGCGAAATATACAGTACCATATCCTGTTGCTTCCGGACGAACGCGTGAACCACCGAATTCTCTTGGTTTACCAGTCAATACACCAACAAATTCATTGCGGATTCTCTTATACTGTCCGAACAAATAACCGATTTCACGTCCGCCAACACCTATATCTCCGGCAGGAACGTCAGTATCAGCACCGATATATTTGCAAAGCTCAGTCATGAAGCTCTGGCAGAAACGCATAACTTCATTGTCTGATTTTCCTTTCGGGTTGAAGTCTGAACCTCCCTTACCACCACCCATAGGCAGAGTTGTCAGAGAGTTTTTGAAAGTCTGCTCAAAGCCCAAGAATTTCAATCCGCCCAATGTTACTGACGGGTGGAAACGCAAACCTCCTTTGTACGGTCCAATGGCGCTGTTAAACTGAACACGGTAACCGCGGTTGATCTGAACTTCACCTTTATCGTCAATCCAAGGAACACGGAACATGATTACTCTTTCCGGTTCTACCATTTTTTCGAGGATCTTGTTTGCTTTGTATTTGGGGTTAGCCTGATAGGTATCCCAAACAGTTTCAATAACCTCTTCTACAGCCTGGTGAAATTCTGCTTCGCCCACTGTTCTAGCCTTTAAGGCATCCATGAATTCTTTAATCTCTGGTCTCATTTGTATAATTTTTAGTATGAGTATTTCAAACGTTTACGCAGGTCAAAATTAGAGAATTATTTATCAAATCAAAACTTTTTTCAGATTAATTTTTTTTAAATACCGGTCGTTGTCGCTTACAAATTGATATTAAAAAAGCCGTTTTTCTTGATAATCTGTCAGTATGAGTTGGGGCTGTTACTTTTTGGCCGTGTATTTTTGACCCGGCAAACTCAGAATCTTGCCTTCTAATTCCAATTGTAGCAATAATGCAGGCAGCGAACTGTCCGTCAGTCCGCACATCTGTGACAGTTGGTCTATGTGCAAATCTCCATTTTGCCGGAGCAAACTGATGATCTGTGCCTCCTCATCCGGTGTGCCGAACAAATCCAACTCCAGTTGGCTGCTTTCCGCTTTTTGTTCAGGATAGCCCAGTATCCGTGCAGTGTCTTTGCTGTTTTCTACGAGGGCTGCGACATTTTCCTTGATGAGTGTGTTGCATCCGGCTGAATACGGGTCGTCGGGTCGTCCCGGAAAAGCCATGACATCCCGATTGTATGACAAGGCAGTCCTGGCGGTGGACATGGCCCCGCCTTTGACGGCAGATTCCGCAACAAGGGTGGCCTGGCACATTCCTGCAACAATTCGGTTGCGCTTCAGGAAATTGCTGGGATGGGTTTTGGCGATGCAGGGGAATTCGCTGATGAGTGCACCGTCGGATTCTAATATTGACTCTGACAGCCGTTTGTGGGAGGCAGGGTATATCATGTGAAGTCCGTGCCCCAGCACGGCGAATGTGCGAAAGCCGTTTTTAAGACTCGCCCTATGGGCTGCTGCATCTATGCCATAGGCCAGACCGCTGACTATTATCGGATGGTGGCCCATGTTCTTGAGGTCTGTGAGAATGGTTTCCACCAGGTCCTGGTATCTGGCAGAGGAGTGGCGGGGGCCGCCTATTGCCAAAGGTTTTTCTTTCATTGAGGTGCGAAGATTACCTTTGTAATATAGTACCAGAGGGACGTCTTCGCATTGTTTCAGCAAATACGGATACTCCTCTTCTTCCAATGTGCAGATGTTGATATGGTGGCGGTGTATCTCTTCCAGTTCCCGTTTGGCATTCTCCAGCGCAGTGGTTCTGTCGTATTGTTCCGGACGGAGGTTGCAGCTTCGGCAGAGAGCTCCGAATGCATCAGGGGATTCGCGGAAAAAACCTTCTATGCCGCCACATTTTTCAAATAGCGGAAGGTATAGGTTACTGTTTAGCTTGGGCAAGAAGCTTATTGCAACTTGTGCCTGTACTATGTTGTCCATATTCATTTTGTTTGTTTTGGAAAAAAAAGAAAATCAAAATTATGAAATTTAATCTGAGAAGAAAACCCTTTTGCAAATAACTTTATAATTTTGCTTCAAATTAAGCCTGTATGAATAATATTGTATTTACCCGCGAGTGTGGAGAGGAGTTGGAAAGATTGTTGGGTGACGTGGCATCTTCGGATATCTATCTGCTGATGGATAACAATAGCCGAGTCTGTTGTCTGGAGCATCTCCGGACAGAGATCCCTGTCTGTAATCATATTGTCCTGGAGGCAGGGGAACAGCATAAGTCCATTCAAGGTGCGGCTCATGTGTGGCAGGTGCTTTCGGATACTTGTGCGCGGCGCAATGCTGTGCTGGTGAATCTGGGCGGGGGGATGATTACCGATCTGGGCGGATTTGCCGCTTCCTGTTTTAAGCGGGGCATTGCCTGCGTGAATATACCGACAACCTTATTGTCGCAGATAGACGCTTCGGTAGGCGGAAAGACCGGAGTGAATTTTAATGGCTTGAAAAATGAGATAGGCTCTTTTAATGAGCCTCGTTGTGTGTTGATAGATAATCTCTTTTTGTCAACGCTCCCTCGGAGACAGGTGTTGTCCGGTTTTGCAGAAATGCTTAAGCATGGGTTATTGTCGGACGAAAAGCATTGGAATGAATTGGTGAAGGTCGATTTGTCGGATGTAGGAACTCCGGGGTTTCTGGAGTTGATAAAACAATCCGTTGCTGTAAAGAGTGCCATCGTGTCGGAGGATCCTCACGAGAAGGGAATCCGTAAGGCCTTGAATTTCGGGCATACGGTAGGGCATGCCATTGAGAGTGTCGCCATTGATAGCGGTTTGGAAATATACCATGGGGATGCCGTGGCGTACGGTATGATAGCGGAGCTTTACCTCTCTGTGAAGAGAATGGGGTTTGACCCGAAGTTGTATGGGGAGATCCGGGATTTTATTCATGAGAAGTATCTTCCCTGTAAAGTTGTCGGGGATTTCGAGAGATTGTATCAGTTGATGCTCCATGACAAGAAGAATGAACATGAAGGAGTGAATTTTACACTGTTGAGTGCTATGGGGGATTTTGTCATCAACCAGTATTGTGGACGTGATGAAATCTTTGAAGCGTTGGAACAGATTTAATATGGAATGATTATGGCTCGAGAACCGTTAGTGATGCATTTGCCTGCATCCAAAAGCATTTCAAATCGGGTGTTGATTATGAATGCGATGGAGGACGGTGTGCTGGAACCGGAGAATCTGGCGGATTGTGATGATACCCGGGTTATGTACAGGGTGCTCAATTCTTGTGACCATTGTTTTGATGTCGGTCATGCGGGAACTGCCATGCGTTTTCTGACAGCTTTCCTTTCCCGCATTGTAGGGCATTGGGAGCTGACCGGTTCTGCCCGAATGTTGCAGCGTCCGATAGGCCCTTTGGTGGATGCCCTGAACCGTTTGGGGGCCCGAATCGATTATCTGGGAGAAATCGGTTACCCTCCTTTGAGGATTTCCGGTTCCATGTTGATGGGAGGGGAAATCATTGTTCCCGCCTCTGTCAGCAGTCAGTATATTTCAGCATTGTTGATGGTGGCTCCCTATATGGTAAACGGGCTTGTCGTCCACTTGGAAGGGAAGGTCGTGTCGCCGGCTTATATAGAGATGACCATACGGATGATGCGTGATTTCGGCGTGCAGGTATCTTGGGAAGCAGACTGTATTCGGGTAATGCCCGGCTGTTATCGGCTGCCGGCATCTTATCGGGTAGAGACCGACTGGAGTGCGGCATCTTATTTTTATGGTCTCTATGCGGTATCCGGAGGCAAGCGGCCTCTTTTGTTGGAGGGGTTGGCAAAGGACAGTATCCAGGGAGATGCCCGGCAGGTTGAGTTGTGGGAAAAATTGGGGGTTGTCTCTTCATTCGTGCCAGACGGAGTGCTGTTGTTCGGACAATCTTCTTCTGTAGCTTCTTTGGAATATGATTTTACTTCGATGCCAGATCTGGTACAGACTTTTGCGGTTGTCTGCTGTTTGTTGGGGATTCATTTCTCATTTTCAGGTGTGGAGACTTTGGCGATAAAAGAGACAGACCGTCTTGCGGCCTTGATTGCCGAGCTTGCCCGTCTGGGGTTTAAGGTGGAGTCTGCTGATGCCTCCTCTCTTGACTGGCATGGAGCGACGGTCTCTCCGGAGGCTTCGCCGTGTATCCGTACTTATCATGACCATCGGATGGCCATGGCATTCGCTTCTGCGATGCTGCGTTATCCTTCGCTGACGATACAGGACAGGGAGGTGGTGTCTAAATCGTTCCCCCGGTTTTGGGAGGAATTCGATAGTTTCTGCTCGTGCCTCTTATAATGTTCCGCCTTTCTTACCTCTTTTATGTGCAAAGAAATCTTTGACGATCCGGCTGCATTCTTCCGGAAGCACATCCCGGACGATTGCGGTCCGCGGGTGTAATACGGAAGGGGTGAGGCGTGAATATCCCCGATGAGGGTCGGGAGCACCGATGACCAGGGTTCCCAATTGTGCCCATGCCAGAGCTCCGGCGCACATGGTACACGGTTCCATGGTGACGTATAGGGTGCATTCATTCAGGTATTTCCCGCCCAGGAAGGAACTGGCCATAGTTATGGCGAGCATTTCTGCGTGTGCTGTTACATCGTTGAGCTTTTCTGTCTCGTTATGTGCCTTGGCAATGATGCGGCCTTTGCACACGACAATCGCGCCGACCGGAATTTCGCCTTCTTCCGCGGCGAGCATGGCTTCTGCCAATGCTTTTTGCATATACTGTTCGTGAATGTTCATGTGGCAAAATTACTATAAATGATGATTTGTCGTATCTTTCTTGAGATATGCTGCTGTTTTTCTTTTAATACCGGCTTGACTGCAGAAAATTCCATCTCTTTATTTTGAAAAAACAGCGTTTTGTTCGAAGTAATGCAAGGCTGTGTGAAGATTGGCAGATACAATCGTTTGTGAATGAAAATGACGTGGTTTATGGGAAAAATATTTTGTTACGATGTTTTTTCTTTCTAATTTTATCAACTGAAAAGCGGCGCTGCCGTATGGAGAGGGTTTTTAATAATTAATTTAAAAGTATATGCAAACAATTGACACTTACAACTTTCAAGGTAAAAGGGCTTTGATTCGAGTTGACTTCAATGTGCCTTTAAATGACAAATATGAGATTACGGATGATACCCGTATGAGAGCTGCTGTCCCCACTATCAAGAAAGTGCTTGCCGGAGGAGGTTCGGTGATCCTGATGTCTCATTTGGGACGTCCGAAAAAGATGGATGCGAAATTTTCTTTGAAACATATTTTGAAGCACTTGGAAGAGTTGTTGGATACACCTGTGAAATTTGCAGATGACTGTATCGGT
>RCNI01000638.1_pt1 | contig 20852 bp, 19 predicted proteins | sample 2041151 | NCBI WGS metagenome assembly RCNI01 (sample SAMN09708214, study PRJNA481090) | feces metagenome | isolation source: feces | place: Antarctica: Albino Rookery | reverse complement strand
GAATCCGTTAAAGAACCAAGGAAATGTTTTTAGTGACAAGAATATTTTCTAATATCATGGTTTTTTTAGGCAAAACAGCAAAAAAGCTGTTAACAATTTGTTCAAAAAGAGAGACAAAACTGCCTTCGATAACTTGACAAATCACCCAAAAAAAAGTATGATGATGATACCAAATTTGAGGAGGTAAACAATTATGAGCAAAAAGAGTACGCGTATCGCATACTTAGTCGCTCTGGGAGTCCTCGTGGTTCTGCTGGTATTTTTGGGTGTTACCTACGCCGGCGTCGAGCCTCCCGTGCTGGAAGTAGATGGTGAGATGGTTCAGACCACCACACCGTTCGCTGGAACATTCTGGTCGCTGCTTCCCCCCATTGTTGCAATTGTTCTGGCTTTGATCAGTAAGGAAGTTTATTCTTCCCTGTTCATGGGCTGCTTGGTCGGTGCTATGCTGTGCACCCAGTTCGCTCCCTGGGAGACGCTGGTGCAGTTGGTTGGCGGCGACAATGGTATCGTGACTACCGTGGCTGATAGCGGTAACGTTGGTATCATTTTCTTCCTGGTCTGCCTGGGTATCATGGTTGACCTGATGAACAAGGGCGGCGGTTCCGAGGCTTTCGGCCGCTGGGCTACCAAGTCCGTTAAGTCCCGTGCCGGCGCACAGCTGCTGACCATGCTGCTGGGCGTGCTGATCTTCATCGATGACTATTTCAACTGCCTGACCGTCGGTGCCGTGATGCGCCCCGTGACGGAGTCTCATCAGATCTCCCGCGCAAAGCTGGCTTACATCATCGACTCTACTGCAGCTCCTGTCTGCATGATCGCTCCCGTTTCCTCTTGGGCTGCTGCCGTTTCCGGTTATGTTCAGTCCGATAGCGTCAACGGTCTGGGTATGTTCATGCGTCAGATCCCCTACAACTACTACTGCCTGCTGACTCTGGTGATGATCATTGTCACCTCTCTGATCAACCTGGACTACGGTCCCATGCTGAAGCATGAGTACAATGCTCAGGTGAAGGGCGACCTGTTCACCACGGAAGAGCGTCCCTTCGCTGGCGCTGACGACTATGAGAAGCCCTCCAAGGGTAACTCCTCCGTCGTCGACCTGATCCTGCCTGTGGTTGTTCTGATCGCTGCTTGCGTGATCGGCCTGATTTGGACCGGTGGCTTCTTCGATTCTGAGGCACCTGTTGACTTCATGACCGCATTCTCCAATGCAACTTCTTCCACTGGTCTGTCTCTGGGCGGTATGATCGGTCTGCTGTTCACCTTTATTTATTTCTGGCTGCGTCGTACCATTGACTTCGATAAGAGCTTCGAGTCTGTTCCCAACGGCTTCATCCAGATGATTTCCCCCATCCTGATCCTGACTTTCGCATGGACTCTGTGCGCATTCACCCGCTACGGCATGTATTCCGCTAACTTCGTTATCGAGGCAATGTCCGGCGCTGGTAGCCTGATGAAGTTCCTGCCCGCAGTCATCTTCCTGATTGGTTGCTTCATCGGTTTCGCAACCGGTACTTCTTGGGGCACCATCGGTATCATGGCTCCTATCGTTGTTAACGTGTTTAACTACGATGATCCTTCCCTGCGTACCCTGTGCGTGATCGGTCTGGCAGCAGCTTGCGCCGGCGGCGTTTGCGGCGACCACTGCTCCCCCATCTCCGATACCACCATCATGGCTTCCGCTGGTGCTCACTGCTACCATCTGAACCATGTGTTTACGCAGCTGCCCTATGCCATCACCGTGGCTTGTGTGTCCTTCGTCTCCTTCATCATCGCTGGCCTGATCCAGAACGTTGTGATCTGCCTGATCATCGCCGTCGCTCTGATGCTGGTGACCCTGTTCGTCATCAAGGCTATCGTTTCCAAGAAGCATGCTGATATGTTTGCTGAGATGGCCGAGGCTAACAAGGCTCTGCACGGCTAAGAAATCTTCGGATTCTTACATATGCAGTAAGTAAACTTTCAAAGAGAGCGTTACCAACTGGTAACGCTCTCTTTTTTTGCAGGAAGCAGGTAGGCACAGGATGGTTTCCGTTTGGTCACTATTTTCTCGCCACTGGTGCGCACAACGCAGCCACTTCTGGTAGGAGGGAGGGGCGGTCATTTCACCGGAAAGAGCCCTGCGGTGCCATGGCAAGGCCCGTGGAATCGGGCAGGAGAATTGCATGACCATAGGGGAAGGGAGACAACGAAAAACGGGCGCACCGCAAGTGCAGCCCTAAACGTATTCCTGCCAGGTCTTCGGGTATGCTCATCAAGTTTGCCAGGTTTAAGCACAGCTGTGTGCGTCCACCCAATCTTGTTGGCTCTCGTCCAGCCTGCGGGAAGCCTTCTTCGGCTTGTGTATGCCTAACCCGCCCTTTGGAGAAACAGAAATAGAGAACGGCGCACACCGTGATACGGTGTGCGTCGTTTTTGCGCTTTAGAAGCGAGGTGCAGAAGCTCCCATCCATTTATCTGTTGTTGTGTATGGCAGCGGAGCAAAGGAAAACGCAGCCATGGGGAAGTGACGGGCCTGCCGCTTCCATTGGTTGCCGAAAGAAGCAAGGGCCTTGAGTAAGCAATAGAGGCCGGTGAAGTGGAAGATTTTCAAAGAAAGAAGGACCAGCCTTTGCAAAGACTGGTCCTTGAGGGAACGCTGGAAAAGCTTCTCTTAAAAATGAGTTTCCACGTATTTGTTGTACTTTTTCTCGTTCATAACAGCCTTGTAGGTGTTACGGAAACGCTGCACGGTCAGACTGTTGAACCCGATGATGGCACGGTATTTCAGCAGGCCGCCGGTCGTAGCCAAGATACCGCAGATCAGACCGATCGATCCGGTTTTGTAGCAGGTGGTGATCAGTGCAACGATGACCACTGCGGTAATGACGACACCCGCAATCTGCTTCTTGGGGTGAATTTTTTTCACATCCTCTGCGTTGACGACCCCTTCCTCAATCATGGCCTTGGCAAATCGCTTCTGCACACCAAAGAGCGAGAAGGTGTTGAGGAAACAAGGAGCCACAACAAAGAAGGCAAAGAGGGTGATGCCGACGTAGTAAAATAAAAGTGCGGTTTCAGACATGATGATGTAATTCCTTTCTTGCTTTGTGGGATATGTTACGTTTCAATGATATCAATGGGCAGATCGCTGCGCCCAGTGGCATAGAGCATATTGGCGTAGGAGAGCTCAAATTCAACAATATCGCCGATTTCCAATGTGTGGGGATACTCCTCAATATCGAGGATACAGTGGTCAGAGGAGCCGCCCAGTACCAGAATGCCATCCTCCAGAGGAATCAGGTCTTCAATAGGCCCCACATCGGCCCGGCCCAGTCCGACAATACATCGCTTGCGGAAACCGCGGTCGATATATGTAGGTTTGCGGCCAAAAGCGTCGATTACAATTTGTCCCTCGGGATAGGAGGGTTTATTTTTGATTTCGATGACTTCGCCCTTGAGCAGGAAGGTATCTTGCCGCAGGCCCATATTGGCAATGTCCCAGACAAAGGGGAGATCGTGAGCCAGCAGGACCGTCTCGCCCAGCCGCAGATGATTGATGCCTTGCGGCATAGTGCCCCAGTGTACCAGCGTGTAGGAACTGGAGGCGCCACCGGAGATGACCTCCAGCTTGCGGCCGATATGCTGTTCGACCTGCTGGGCAATGTTGAGAAGGGCCAGCATTTTGCTGGCGGTTGGCTGGATAGATCCATAACAGCCCAGATTGACGCCAACGCCCGCCAGATGGACGTGGGGCAGATCCCGCTCTACATGGATGCAGACGTTGAGCATCTCTTCCTGATTCCAGAAGCCTTCCCGCAGATCCCCCAAATCGGCCATGACGATGACCCGGTGGGTGGTGTTCTGTCGGCGGCATTCCTCCTCCAGTGCATCCAAAATGGCGGCCTCACTTTGCAGGGAGGTCTCACACCAGCGCACCAGCTCCGGCAGCTCCGAGCGCATAGGAATGCGCAGCAGCAGATAAGGACCGGGGACGCCGGCCTCCCGACAACGAAGGATATGCTCAATACGGCTGGTCCCCAGCTCCACAGCGCCGCAGTCACGGTACAATTGTGCCACAGCAGGGAGAGCCTCGCAGCCTTTGATAACGCCGCAGACCTGAATTCCGGCAGCAGCGCACTGAGAAATTACGTGTTCCATGTTCTCCCGCAGGTGGGAAAGATGGACAGTAAGCCTCGGAAATTGACGCTCCATGGCGAAACTCCTTATGGATATATTTACTATTTAAGTATACCACAGCAGGGGGAATTTGACCAGACTGTTCAGCGATTTGCGACTGAACGGAACGCCAAAAGAAAAGGGGGAAATTTCGTCATTTTGCCCGCAGAAAGCGAGAAGCGGGGTGTAAAAAAAGGATGCCCGCAGGCATCCTTTGCAGAGATTATCCGTTGTTTTTCTTTCGGTAGAAAATGAGCCAGCCCACCAGACACAGCGGCAGGGCCCAGAGCACATCCAGCAGGGAGTGCTGCTTCAAAAAGACGGTGGAGATGCTGATGAGCACCGCCGAGACGATGAAGAAGATTTTCCAGCCCTTGCTTTGCAGCCATTGGCAGTCCAGACCGCCCAGCATGGCCACCACCGAGCCGATGACATGAAGGGACGGGCACACATTGGTGTTGGTGTCAAAGGCATAGAAGGCCGCCATAAATTGGGTCAGGAAATTGTCCCGGGCAAATTCCAGGGGACGCAGCTCCTGACAGGTGGGAACCAGCAGATAGGTCAGTACCGTGATACCATAGGTGAATATGGTGAAGTACATCATCCGCCGAAAGGCTCGGCTGTCATAGAAAAAGAGGAAAGCGACCGTTCCGGCCAGATAGAGGAACCAGAATAAGTAGGGCAGCAGGAACAGTTCGTTGAAGGGAATCAGATCATCCAGGGGACAGTACATGGGGGTGTAGTGGTCGACCTGGTAGACCCGCTCCACGAAGCCGAAGAGCAGTCCAAATAGGGGCCAGAAGAGCAGCAGCCATGCATGGCGATAGGCGGGCTCATTGATACGGTGCAGGCGGAAATGCCGCCAATCGGCGTCCATGCGGAGCCGGGAAGGGGTGCGTGTTGTAGTATTCATTGTATTGATCATTTCGTCAGAAGGATTAAACCCAAACAGTCGGGGCCGCAGTGACTGCAAATGGTGCAGCCGGCAAGGTTGAAGATGATTTCCTGGCAGGGCTGCAGCTCCTTGATCAGAGCCACCACCTTCTCCAGCAGAGCATCGGAGCAGGAAGAATATGTCACAAAAATACGGGTCGGATCAATGTCGGTGCGGCCCTCCAGACAGCCACGGACGTAAGCCAGCACAGACTTTTCCATGCTGCCGCGGTACTTGTGGCCCACCGACATACCGCCGTCATGAACACGGATCTCGGGGCGGATATGCAAAGCACGGGCACCCAGAGCCGTCACAGAGGAGCAGCGGCCGCCCTTCTGAAGATACTCCAGCTTTTGCAGCACAAAGCTGACTTCCAGATGGTCCTTGAGCGCATCCAGACGTTCCTTGATGGCCGGGGCTTCCATGCCCTCTTGAATCATGCGGGCAGCCTCCAGCACCAGACAGCCGCCGCCGGTGGACAGGGTCTGGCTGTCAACCACATAGACATGGCCCAGCTCCTGAGCTGCCAGACAGGCGTTCTGGTAGGAGGTGGACAACTCCTTGGACAGGTTGATATGGATGATGTCATACCCTTCCTCACGGTACTTGGTCCACACGTCCAGATACTCGCCCATGGAGATGGCGGAGGTCATGGGCAGGATGCCGGTTTCAGCCACATAGTCGAAAATCTGCTGCGGATGAATATCTACGCCGTCATGGTAGGCCTTGTCGCCCAGAGTAACGGTCAGAGGGATAACGTCGACGTTGTTTGCTTGGTAAGTGGTTGCAGAAAGATCACAGGTAGAATCACAGGTGATTTTAATTTTAGCCATAGAAACATCCTCCTCGGGAACATAGTCTTAGTTGTTGGGCAGCATTACGGTAAAGCGACAGCCTGCTTCCGGCAGATTTTCCGTTGTAATCGTGCCGCCGCAGGTGTCCAGTACCCGCTTGGTCAAAGCCAGCCCCAGCCCGTTGCCCTCCGTGGTATGGGAACTGTCGATCTGATAGAATTTATCGAAAATATGCTTTTGATGGGCGGGAGGGATCCCGGGGCCCGTGTCGTCGATGGTAAAGACGGTGGCATCGTCTTGATGGAACAGCCGCAGCCGTATCATGCCGCCGTAGGGATTATATTTGATAGCGTTGTCAATGAGGTTGACCCACACATGGAGCATCATGCTTTCATTGCCGGTAAACTCCACGGAATCCAGAGACACATCGAAGTCGATCTCCTTGGCGGACCACTTGCTCTCCAGCAGGACGATGGACTGACGAATCTGCTCATCCAGCCGATAACGGTTGCGATTGCTCTCGATGGCTTGGTGATCCACCTTGCTCAAAAGAAGAATGTTGCCCACCAGTTCGCTCAGTCGGCGGGTATTGAGAAGAATCTTGTCCACATACATGGCCTGTTCTTCGGATTGCTGTCCGCCCTGCAACAGCGTGGCATAGCCTTCAATCGCATTGATGGGTGTTTTGAATTCATGGGAGACATTGGAGACAAAATCGGTCTGGATGATCTCCGTGGCGCCCAATTCCTTGCTCATCAGGTTGAAGTTGTCGTAGATATCCCGAATCTCACGGATGTGGTTGGGCGGCTCCAGATAGGCGGAGAAATCGCCGTGTCCCACCTGGCGCATGGCTTCGCTCAGCCGGGTGATGGGGGTAAAGATCAAAACACTCAGCAGCACGCCCAGGACGCAGCTGAGGATGGTGCCAAAGACCACCACCCAAATGGCCACAGAGAGATGGATTTTCAGCAGGTTTTCCAGAATAAAACTGAGGATCAAGGCCACGATCGCACCCACGGCTACCTCGCCCAGAGCGATCAGAACATAGTAGGGGAGCAGTCCCAGCTTGATGTGCTTTTTCTGCTTTTTTGCCGTACTCATAGCTTGACCACCTTATAGCCTACGCCGCGCATGGTGACGATCTGAAAATCCTTGTTGCCCCGGAACCGTTCCCGCAGTCGACCGATATGGACATCGACGGTATGGGTGTCGCTGTCGGAATCGTAGCCCCAGATTTCATCCATCAGCTGCTGCCGGGTGAAGATCTTACCGGGGAAGGACGCCATTTTGTAAAGGAGCATGAACTCCTTCTGGGGCAGAACACTGCTCTCGCCGTCCACAGTGACGGTGAGGGAATCACACTCCATGGTGGTCGAGCCGATGGTCTGACGCCGTTCGTTGATCATCTGGGCACGGCGGAGCAAAGCTCCGACACGCAGGACCATCTCGTTGACATTGACGGGCTTGACCATGTAGTCATCGGTGCCGGAGAGGAAACCTCGCTGCATATCGTCAAAAGCGGATTTGGCGGTGATCATCAGCACCGGGATGTTGTGCCCGGCCTGCCGCAGGGAGTCCACCAGCTGATAGCCGTCCATGACGGGCATCATGATGTCCGAGATGATGAGGTCGAAATAGCCGCCATCCAGTGCCTGGAGTGCCTCGGCACCATTGCTCACGCCCTGCACTGCATAGCCGTTTTTCACCAGTACGTGTTCAAACAGCTGCCGCAGTTCCTGGTCGTCCTCGGCAATGAGTATTTTAAACATAGGCAATTCATACCCTTCCTGTATACTTATAAGCTGCTGTTCGGAGGTTGGCAAATGCTGAACCTCCACCATGACCATTCTACCCTGTCTGTATCAACTCTGTGTCAACCGAAGTTCAACTTTTATTGATAAAAGCGGACGGGTAGTTTTATTATAAGGGACGGCGGCAGGGGACGCAATATATCCCGGGGAAAAAGCTGATTTTGCGGCGAAAAAGCTTGACACACCGCCTGTTGGATAGCTACACTGGAAAAAAAGCAGGACTGCCGCGACGGCAGAGAAAGGCGGGAAAGCGATGGATTTTTACCGGAAGGATTGGGAATTACTGGGATATACGGGCGGCCGATGCACCCCCATGGACGGCGGCTTGCACTGCACGTTCCCGGCGGAGGACGGAGATGCGATTATGCGCTGCTATCCGGTTTTTCCCGGGATCGCTCTGGTCTATGAGGATGTACACGCCCGCAGCTGTCTGTTCCATCGGGATACACCGCCCCACGTCTTTGAGATCCATCACTGCCGGGAGGGGCGTGTGGAGGGAACGGCGGGAGACGATCTTTTCTACATGGGGCCCGGAGATCTGTCCGTCTGTCGGCCCAAGAACGGGGCGCACAGCTCCAACTATCCTTTGCAGCATTATCACGGCATCACGGTCATCATCGACGTGGACCGGGCACCTCGTTGTCTGAGCTGCTTTCTGGAGGATGTGAATGTGGAGCCGGAGCGCTTGATGGAAAAATTCTGCGCGAACGACCGTGTCTTTATTGCACGCTCCCGACCGTTCATTGCCCATGTTTTTGCGGAGCTGTACTCGGTGCCGGAGGAGATCCGGGCCGGGTATCTGAAGGTGAAGGTACTGGAGCTGCTGCTGTTTCTTACTGCCATGGATGCCGACAGTGATGAGCTGTCCCACCGCTGCTTCACGCCAACGCAGAAGCTGCTGGCGCAGCAGGTGTCGGCGTATCTGTTCCAGCACATGGATCGGCGCATCACACTGGAGGAGTTGGCAGAGAAGTTCCATGTATCCGGCACGCAGATCAAATCCAGTATCCGCGGTGTCTATGGCACATCTCTCTACGCCATGATCCGGGGCCAGAAAATGCAGGATGCCGCGCGGCTGCTGCTGACCACCGACTGGACGATCCTGGAAATTGCCGGGCGGTACGGCTATGATAATGCCAGCAAATTTGCCGCCGCATTCAAGTCGGTTCTGGGCGTTACCCCCAGTCAGTACCGCGCCGCCCCCACGGAACGCGGCAATATTTTCGCAGGATAAATTGTCTGAATGGAGCATGATTCTGCCTGTTTGGAGCGGAACGGGCAGGTCATCTTCGGTATAGTATAGGCGTTCTCACCAATGGAACATCTTTTTTTAAGTAGTGGTTAGCGTATACTAACTGCGAAGAACAACGAGCTGAAAAGGAGGCAGTGAAGGATGAGTGTCGTGATTGTAGGTGGCAATGAGCGCATGGAGCGCTGCTACAAGGATTTGTGCAAAGAATATGACTGTACCGCAAAGGTCATCATGCATATGAGCAGTGCCCTGCGGGATATTGGACAGCCGGATCTGCTGGTGTTGTTCACGGCGACGGCGTCCCATAAGATGGTCAGTCGTGCTCTGAACTGCGTCAAGGGCCGCAATGTCAGCGTTGCCCGCTGCCGGACCAGCTCTATGTCCGCACTGCGGAGTGTGCTGGATCAGCACATCGGTGCGTAAGGGGGCAGAGCATATGCCGGAAGAAATGTTGGTGCGTCACTGTTCACCGACGCTGGCGGGGCTGAAACCGGGGAGCCTGTTTTCCTGTGCCTGTCCGTCGCTGCGAGAGCTGAACGAGGAGATTCGGCAGCTCAATCGTCGGCTGGTCCCCAAGGGACTGCGGGTGCTTCCGCTGCGTTGCAAAGAGGGCCGGGCGCTGATCTATGTGTTCCGCCCCAGTAATATTGCATCGGTTTTGCAGGATACCACCGCTGCCCATATCCTGGCCGCATACGGTTACCGGGAGATCCGGGTGGACCGCTGCATCTGTCGGTTGCGGGATCGGTTTCGCAGCGGAGAGGAGTTTCCCCACGAGGTGGGCCTGTTTTTGGGCTATCCACCGGAAGATGTGGTGGGTTTCATTGAGCAGAAAGCCTGTAACTTCAAATGTGTAGGCTGCTGGAAGGTGTACGGTGATGCGGAAGCCGCCCAGCGGACCTTCGACACATATAAAAAGTGTACAGATGCGTATTGTGCCCAGTGGGAAAAAGGAATTAGTATCGAACAGCTGACAGTAGCTTGTTGAGATAAAATATGTCATATTTCAGGAAAGGCGGAATTATTATATGAGCAAAGTAGCAGTCGTTTATTGGAGCGGCACCGGAAACACCGAGGCCATGGCCAACGCCGTTGTAGAGGGCATCAAGGGTGCCGGCGCCGAAGCTTCGCTTCTGGTCTGCACCGACTTCAATGCCGGTATGGTCAAGGAGTTTGACGCCATCGCATTTGGCTGTCCTGCCATGGGCAGCGAGGTTCTGGAGGAAATGGACTTCCAGCCCATGTTCGATGACTGTGCCACGGCGCTGAACGGCAAGAATATTGCCCTGTTTGGTTCTTATGGCTGGGGCAACGGCGAGTGGATGCACAGCTGGGAGAAGGCCTGCGACGAAGTCGGCGCCAATCTGGTGTGCGAGAGCGTCATCTGCCTGGAGGCACCGGATGCAGATGCCGAGGCTGCCTGCAAGGCGCTGGGTGCAGCACTGGCGGGCTAAGGAAGTATGGTGCAGAGCGTTGTGTGCCCGGTTGGGAGCGCAGCGAGTGCAATAACAAAGGATAAGTCATAACTCTTCGCAAAACGAGGGAAGGCACGCTGCCTTCCCTCGTTTTGCTGTACCTTGTTCGGCACAGAAAAGACCCGGATTGCCAAAGCAATCCGGGTCTTGTGGTGTCGTTGTTTACTTAACGGCGATGGCCTCCACCTCGCACAGAACGCCCTTGGGCAGATCCTTCACAGCCACGCAGCTACGTGCGGGCTTGGAGACGAAGTAGCGGGCATAGACCTCGTTGAAAGCAGCGAAGTCAGCGATGTCAGCCAGGAAGCAGGTGGTCTTGATGACCTTGTCAAAGCCGGTGCCGGCAGCTTCCAGGATGCCGCCCACGTTCTTGCAGCTCTGCTCAGCCTGTGCGGTAATGTCGTCAGCCACAGCGCCGGTAGCAGGATCGACAGGGATCTGACCGGAAGTGAACACCAGACCGTTGACTTCAATGCCCTGAGAGTAGGGACCGATGGCACCAGGGGCCTTCTTAGTTTCCAGAATTGTCATGATAAAAAATCTCCTTAGAATAAAATTACTGCAAAAGCAGACGCACCGGTGAATAACCGGGGCAAAACATCATCTCTTGCGAGAGGAATGTACGGTAAATATTCTATATTATATTAAATCATACTGTATACAACAATGCAAGTTTTTTGGAAGAAAAACACAAAAAGTTCTGGAAAAAGAGGGAAAGATATAGTACCATATAGGCGGAAGAAATACCAAGCAGATCTGAAAATAGGTCAAAGAAATAAGGGGGACAACATCCATGATTACGAAAAACGAACTGCTTACAATTCTTCGGCAGGACGTGGTTCCGGCCCTGGGATGTACCGAGCCTGTCTGTGTGGCTTTGGCTGCCGCTGACGCGTATCACGCCATTGGCGGCGAGATCGTGTCCGTGAAGGTGGAGGTCAATCCCGGTATCTATAAGAACGGTATGTCTGTGGGAATTCCCGGTTTCCCGCGGGTGGGTCTGAAGTACGCGGCTGCCCTGGGTGCCTATCTGCAGAATCCGGAGAAGAAGCTGGAGCTGCTGGAGGACATCAATGAGGACATTACCGCCAAGGCGATCCGACTGGTGGAGGAGCGTCATGTGGTGGTGATGATCAAGCACGATGAAACGGCGCTCTATGCCCGGGCGGAGATCATTACTACCGCCGGAATCGGTATCAGCGAGATCCGCGGCACCCACTCCAACATCATCTATACCCGTCGTAACCACGAAACGCTGGTGGACAAGCCGTATACCCCCGGTGCGGAGGACGATATTCATACCCGCCTGAAGGATATGACCATTGCGCAGATCCGTGAATTGGTGGAGTCCTGCACCAGAGAGGAGCTGGCTTTCATGCTGGAGGGCCGGGATATGAACGGCACTTTGGCAGACTATGGCCTGGAGCATGATCTGGGCATTGGCATTGCCGCTGCTCTGAAGAAAGAGATGAAGGACGATATGATGGGCGACAATCTGGTGACCCGCGCCATGCTGCGTGTGGCGGCCAGTGCGGAGGGCCGTATGAGCGGCTGCCCTTACGCAGTTATGTCCTCTGCCGGCAGCGGTAACCATGGTCTGACCGCCATTATCCCTGTGGTGGAAATGGCCAGACACTTGCAGGCCGATGACGAGCGTCTGGAGAAGGCACTGGCGATTTCTCATGCCATCACGGTCTATATCAAGCTCTTTACCGGAAAACTGTCGGCTACCTGCGGCTGCGGCGTATCTGCGGCCACCGCAGCTTCTGCGGCCATGACCTGGCTTATGGGCGGCAGCGATGAGCAGATGGGCTATGCCATCACCAACATGAGCGGCAACATCACCGGTATGATCTGCGACGGCGGCAAGATCGGCTGTGCGCTGAAGCTGGCCACCGCCACGAATGCGGCCATGATGTGTGCTTATCTGGCTATGCAGGGCGTCTGTTTGCAGGCCACCGACGGCATTTGCGCCGCGACCCCGGAGCAGGTGATCCGCAATATGGGCCGTGTCAGCTCCCCCGGTATGGTCCAGACCGATCAGACCATTCTGGAAATCATGATGGAGAAGGACGAAGCCTGATCGAGCCGGTCAATAATGAAAACCAGCAGCATTCGGATGCGTTAGATAAGGAAGTCCTTCAGAAAACACGAAAGCGCTTCCATCTGGGGATGCCGAGCTGATTTACACGCAACCACCTGTCAGGGGTGATCCTTCGGGATTGCCCCTGATTTTTTCGTTTGATCCAACCGTGGGAAAAGGGGTAAAGTGCTGCTTGCTCGCGTGTTCACCCCATTCTGATATTTCGAAAGAAGTGGGGACCTAAAACCGCCGCAGGAAGGCATATAAGAAAAGGACAGCAGGTGTCGGGATTTTTCGACACCTGCTTTTTTGTCAATGGGTATAAAAAATTCCCGGTTTCCTGAGAAATCGGGAATTTCATCTCATTACTGATAGTCGTGCATCAAGAACATGGGCTTAATGACGATGACCTCGTCATAATCCTCCTGAGAGACACGTACATCGGATGTCATAGCCTTCAAGTCTGCTTTCAGAACCTCAAATGCCTCGTCGGTGCTCTGAGCACGGCCCTCGCGGATGATCCGCTCCATGCGCTTGAGCACAATGGGATGGGCATAGCGGGCAGGCACCACAAAGTCAGAGCCGACCAGATTGAACACAGCGGCCTCGGCCCGCTCATAGGCTTCGGTGACGTGCTTACGGTTGTTTCTGGCGGTGGGCAGTACCTGAGCACTGGAGAACATAAACAGGGCAGCCAGACCCAGCAGGGTGAAGTATACGCCGGTCTTGTCACCGGTGACCACCTTCTGGATACCGAAGGCAGCGGCGATGATACCGGCAATCACGATGGCCAGAGCGACCCACTTATAGAAAGGATGGGTACGCTGATTGATACGCATGGCCTTGGATGCAGTGGCCAGACGACTGGTAATGCTGGGTTCAGCCTCCAGCTTTTCAATGCCGCTGGTAAGGATGGCGCAGGCGGCCTCAGCGTCGCTGGACAGATGGTCCAGATAACGGTTGGCCTCCTCCAGATCACGCTGGTGCAGACGCTCTTCGGCGGCCTTACTGTGCGTGGGGACTTTAGGCAGGACTTCGGAGATGTAGGCGATCATATGGTCCACATCTTCTTCATGCTTAAAGCGGAACTGTCTCTGCTCGCCCTTGTCAAACTCGACCACCAGATAAGACATGGTGCCGAAAGCACCCTGACCGGTGAAGCCGCCTTTGCTCATAGCGATCCGCTTGAACACACGGCGGACAGACTGCAGAGGCACATACATGCGGCGATCCAGAAAAATACTATTAAGATACAGCGCTTTCTGGCCTACGCCACAGGGGCCGAAGCGCCGGCAGGTCTTTTTATCAGCTCTGAGCGTCTCTTTGTCCAGAGAAACAGCGCCGAGTCTAGCGGGTGTTAACATGAAACGATTCCTCCAAAACTACCAAAAACGGCGGGAGAATTTCTCCCGCCGTCTTATGGGATGAAATTACTTCTTCAGAGTGTCGTAGTGAGGCTCAGTAGGCTTACGAACCTTAACAACGTACACGAAGAGGGCAAAGAACAGGGCAGCCAGAACGATACCAACGGGATAAGCGATGGTCAGAGGCAGGCCCAGGCACTCGCCGGCAGCGAAGAAATAGGTCATGGACACAGCGCTCATGAAGGTAGCAGGCACTGCGGTCAGCCAGTAGTTCTTCTTGTCGTAGTACAGGTACATGGAAGCAGCCCACAGAACGATCATAGCCAGAGTCTGGTTGGTCCAGGAGAAGTAACGCCAGATAACACCGTAGTCGATGACACCCATAGCGTTGCCGACACCCAGGATAGCGCCGATACCCAGAACGGGGATGCAGAGGATCAGACGGTTCTTCATAGAGCCCTGCTCCATGTGGAACCAGTCAGCCAGCACCAGACGAGCGCTACGGAAAGCAGTATCGCCGGAGGTGATGGGGCAGGCAATAACGCCCAGCATAGCCAGAGCAACGCCCACGCCGCCCATGGTCTTGGAGCAGACGTCATAGATAGCAGCGGACTGACCACCAGCCAGAGCCTCCTGCAGACCAGTGTTCAGACCACCGGTCACAGCGTAGATGGAGCAGCCAGCAGCAGCCCAGATCAGAGCAATGATACCCTCGCTGACCATTGCGCCGTAGAAGACGAAACGGCCCTGCTTCTCGCTCTTCATGCAGCGAGCCATCAGGGGGCTCTGCGTGGAGTGGAAGCCGGAGATAGCACCGCAGGCAACAGTGATGAACATGAAGGGCCAGATGGGCTTGCCAGTGGGCTCCATGTTGGTGAAGTGAGTCCAGATCTCGGGGATCACGTACTCGTCGTGAGTGAAGATACCGATTGCCACGCCGATAGCCATGACGATCAGGCAGATACCGAAGATGGGGTAGATCTTACCAATGATCTTATCCACGGACAGGAAGGTAGCAATGAAGTAGTAGATCAGGATGATGACCAGCCAGAACAGAGTGGTGGCAACAATACCGGAACCACCAGCGTTGGAAACCAGGGTCACGATCAGGCCAGCAGGGCCAACAGCGAACACGGTACCGACCATGATCAGCAGAACCACGGAGAAGACGCGCATGACGTTCTTCATCACGCCGCCCAGATAGATACCGGAGATCTCGGAGATGGAAGCGCCTTCATTACGCTCACTCATCATACCAGAGAAGTAGTCATGTACGGCACCAGCAAAGATAGTACCGAAGGTGATCCACAGGAACACCACAGGACCCCACATAGCACCCTGCAGGGCACCAAAGATGGGACCAAGGCCGGCGATGTTCAGCAGCTGTACCAGGAACAGCTTCCACTGAGGCATCACCACGTAGTCAACGCCGTCGTTGATTTTGACAGCAGGGGTTTCACGGTCATCGGGGCCGAAGGTCTTTTCGACGATCTTGCCGTACACGAAATAGCCGACGATCAGAAACGCAAGACACAGGAAAAAGCTAATCACGAAAAAGTCTCCTCTCCTTAAAGGAATATTTCAGGTAACGATGCACTTCCGGAATCCAAAAGCTGACAGAAAATTTCTCGCCTCTTACTAAATGTACGCTGCTGACGCACATTGAGAAAGGATGACTTTATAGAGAAAATGACCGGAAACTCAAGCATTCTTGAAAATACTCAATACCTTAAGTCTATAATATCACTGTTTCGTTTAACTTCAATAAGTAGAATGTACAAACATAACGGGATATAGACCTTGTAGATTTGTGCAAAATTGACGGCAAAATTGACGATTTATGGGCGAAAAACAAGTTTGAAAAATTTTTTCTGAAATTATGTCAAAAGAAAGAAGTGAAATTTAACGGAACGGGTAAACAGATGATAAAAATACGGAAAAAGGATTTTTTGGCAAAAGCGCCGCTGCGAAGAAGAATTTGAAATTTGTCCACTATGTAAAGACAGCCAGTCCGTCAGTGAAAAAAAACACAATGAATAGAAAAAAAGACTTACAGGATCTGGGAGTTTCCCACGGTCGAAATCTTCCTTTTTTTGGAAGATTTAAGCTAGATTGACAGGGAAAAGGGCGGTGGTGCAAAAGGAGAAGAGGCGCCCCTTGTGGGACGCCTCTTTCATCAGAGCATAAAAAAACCAATCCAGCCAGCCAGAGCGCCCAGCACGATGCCGGCGATCACGTCCCGGATAAAGTGGACACCGAGCAGAACCCGCAGCGGAGCCAGCAGCAAAACCACAAGGGCCATGATCCAACCCAACGGAGGCGACAGCCAGAAGGCGTATACCGTCAGCACGGAGGCACTGAACAGATGACGACTGGGGAAGGATTGCCCGGAGCGGGTTTTGTTGACCAATGCCGGGGTGTGATAGACCTCGTAAGGCCGGGGGAAGTTGAGCCAAGCACGCAGGACTGTGCCCCCGATAAAGACCACGGCGGGGACCAGAAGGGCCCGCCACAGGCGGTCGGTACAGGTCAGCAGCAGAACCAGCAGGCTGACCAGATAGGCTGCGTATACGGCCGTGGACAGCAGCTTGTTGGCGGCAAGCAAAATGCGCAGAGCAGTCGGTCGGGCGTGGAACCAGGCCTGCACGGCATGATATCTTTCTTCAGTCACGGAAAATACTCCTTTAGATGGTGTGTTTTCTCCATTATAATCTATTTTTGCCCCAGAGGCTATACAAAATCCACAGGCCTTGCTTGCTTTCCGGATGGGATCACGGACGCTGCGCTGCCATGCAGATGGACGTGGTGACGCCCCAATTTGGCACGCCGCAGCGGGACGAGCGGTTGCTGGAGCAAAAAATAAAAAATTTTGGATTTTAGCAGGCTAGAGCGATAGATGAATACGGACGAGGTGCAAAAAAGTCGGTAAATAAGGGAATGATGGGCTAAAATACCTTTAGAAAGTGCGTCAAACGGAGAAAAAAGAATTTTAATGAAAATTTTGCCAGGGGTCTTGTATTTTCAAAATAAGCGTGCTATAATCCAAAACAACAACACAAGAACAAATTCGTTGACCGGGAACAAGTAGCCCTCGAGGAACTTTTTCAGAGAGACAGTGGTTGGTGGAAACTGTCAAAGGAGCCGAGTGCGTGAAATCATCCCAGAGAAGCAAGCTGAATGAAGTAGGTGCGCCGGAGTCAAGCCCCGTTATAGGTGAGTTGCATTGTTGGATGCAGATGAGTGCCGGAGCATATCCGGAAGCAAGGTGGTACCGCGGTTTTTCAATCGTCCTTCTATTTAGAGAAGGGCGATTTTTTTGTTGCCATTTTAGAAGTGAAATTGTGGAACAGCTTTCCCCCGTGCCGCGCCAACACACGGACACCGGGGAGAGAAGCTAGGAGGAAAATAAAATGAAACTTGGTAAGAAAAACATGGTTCTGGTTAGCTTTATGCTATTCTCGTTGTTCTTTGGCGCGGGCAACTTGATCTTCCCGCCCTTTCTGGGCCAGAACGCCGGCGATCAGACGCCGGTAGCGCTGCTGGGCTTCTTGGTCACCGCTGTGGTGCTGCCCGTGATGGGTGTCGTGGCCGTGGCGGAATTTGGTGGTTTGGATAAGCTGGCTCGGCGCGTGGACCCCCGTTTTGCTATGGTGTTTACGGTAGTGATCTATCTGTCCATCGGACCCGGCCTGGGCATCCCCCGTGCGGCCTCTGTTCCTTTCGAGATGGCCATTTCCCCCTATCTGCCTGAGGGTGCTTCCTTTGGAACCTTCATGCTGCTTTACTCTCTGGTCTTTTTCCTGGTGGCCTGCTGGCTGGCAATGACACCCAACAAGCTGGTCAACCGGATCGGTAAGGTCCTGACCCCCAGTCTGCTGGTGCTGCTGACGGGCCTCTTCTTCAGCTTCCTCTTCCGTGGGGATGCCGGTGTGGCTGCCCCGCAGCCTGCCTATCAGGATACCGCTTTGGTGACCGGTTTCCTGGAGGGTTACAACACCATGGATGCCATCGCTGCTCTGAACTTTGGTCTGGTGATCGCTACCACCCTGCGTACATTGCAGGTGAAGGAGCATAAGGACGTGATGCGTTATACCGTTCGTGCCGGTGTGGTTGCCGGTACCATCCTGGCTGGCATCTATGGTATGCTTTCTTATATGGGGATGCAGACCTCGGCTGTGTATTCTCTGGAAGGCAACGGTGCCTGGACCCTGCGCTGCATCGTGCAGCAGCTCTTTGGCAGCACGGGCGCTGTTCTGCTGGCAGCCATCTTCACGCTGGCCTGCCTGACCACCTGCGTGGGCCTCATCACTTCCATCGCACAGTATTTCTCTACTCTGACCCGCCGCTTCAGCTATCGCCAGTGGGTTCTGGGTATCGTGATCTTCTCTTTTGCCGTGTGCAACCAGGGCCTGAATACCATCTTGAGCATCTCTGTGCCTGTTCTGAACGCTATCTATCCTGTGGCCATCGTCCTGATCGTTCTGGGCCTGTGCCACAAGTGGCTGGTGAATAATCCCTTCGTTTTCCCCTGCACCGTGGGTGTGACTGGCGTGGTCAGCGTCCTCTTCGCTCTGGAAAAGCTGAATGTCCCCCTGGGTGTTGTAAGTAAGGCACTGCACCTGCTGCCTTTCTATGCCACCGGCATGGGCTGGGTCAGCGTTGCCGTTGTGGCGGCTGTGGTGAGTGTCGTGGTGGCAAAGGTCCGCAACACCGCTCCGGTTGTTGCAGCCCAAGAAGAGACTGTGATGTAACAGAAAACCAACAAAAAAGTCCCCGGGAGTCTTCCCGGGGACTTTTATTTATTGCATAGCTTCGACAATGGGGGCCAGTTCCTCCAGCAGAGTGCGTGCCTCCTCCGTGCTGTTTTGCTCCAGACAGCGGGCGATGCGTGCTTCCAGCTCTTTCTTACGAACTTCCAGTTCCAGATAGTCCTTGTTGAAATGATGCTTATAGATCATCTTACGGAAAGCGCGGATGCTCATAGGACGGAGTGTACCGTTTTCCACCAGCAGTACGCGGTCCATGCAGTTGGCGATGGTGTAAAAATCGTGGGAAACCATCAAAACCGCACCCTCGTAGGCAGCAATGGCTTCCTCCAATGCCGCTTGAGCGAAGGTGTCCAGATGACTGGATGGCTCGTCCAGCAGCAGGAGGTTCTTTTCACCCAGGGAGAGCTTGGCCAGCTGCAACAGGTTTTTCTCACCGCCGGAGAGCTGGGAAATTCGGCGATACAGACCATCCGGGGCAAAGCAATACCGTCCCAGATGCGCTTCAATGGCGGCTGGCGTCTCCAGACCTGCCTGCATCATCTCTTGAACAAGGGTGTTTTCTTCGCACAGGGCCTCCTCCTGCAACTGGGAGAAGAAACCCCACACGGCATTGTCGCTGTAATGGATGCCGGGATGGCTGCCTTGCCGGATCTGGCGCAGCAGCGAAGTCTTTCCGGTGCCGTTGGGGCCGACGATGGCCACTTTCTCACCGGCATGAATGGCGAAGGAAACGTGTTCCAGCAGCGGCGGCTGGTTGTCGAAAGACAGGTTGTAGTCGCTGACTTCCAGCAGCACGGTGTCGGCCTCGGTGGGCTGGGCAGCGGGCAGACGAATCTCCGGGCGCTGGATCGCCACGAACGGCGGCTTGATCTGCCGTGCCTGCAATCGTTTGAGGTAGGTGGCTTTGCCCTTGAGGACCCGGCCCCGCATGGGGTCAATCACCTCGGTGGCTTCATCCCGCAGCCGTTCCACCAGCATTTCCACCCGCTGGATCTCGGCGCTTTCCAGTGCGGACTGCTCCTGCAATTCGACCTTGCGCTGCAGCAGGGCCAGCTGATAGGTGTGGAAGTTGCCGTCATATTCCTGCAGATCACCGTTTTCCAGATGCCAAATCTGGTCAAAGCAGTAGCTGAGGAGATAGCGGCTGTGGGTCACTACCAGCAGTGTGCCCGGATAGGCATTGATCAGATCCCGCAGACCGTTGAGATTTTCAAAGTCCAAAAAGACATCCGGCTCATCCATAATCAGCAGACCCGGACGGCGAAGCATCTGGCGGATGACTTGCAGCAGCTTGTATTCACCGCCACTGAGGAGCGAGAGCTGCAAGTCGGCCTTGTCCTCCAACTCTGCCAGCTGTAACTGGCGGCGGATATGCACCATACATTGATCTGCCTCCACGGAGGCCTGCTCGTCCAGTACGTTCTGGTAGCGCTCGAGCAGTTCATCCAGATTTTCTGCCGATTCCATCTGGGCGCAGATGGCGGCGGCTTTTTCCTCCAGAGCGAGGAAATCGGCCAGCAGGTAGTCCGTGACCGTCAGGGACTGATTCTTGTCCCGGCTGGCAAACTGGGTCACATAGCCGATGCGGCCTACATCCTCCCGGAGGAGTTTCCCGTCAAAGAGAAAGTCTTCCGGTGTGCAGATCAGCTGGGCCAGGGTGGTCTTGCCGCTGCCATTGCTGCCAATGAGAGCGCAGTGGCGGCCTTCCTCCAGCGTAAAGGATATTTTGTCGTACAGGTCCTTTTGAGGGAACCCGTAGGAGAGTTTTTCAGCTTTGATCATAGTCATTCCTCAGATTCTTTGCAATTTCGATATTCATCATACCGATATTTTGCCCAAAATGCAAGAACTGTTGGCTCATCTTAGGGAAAAAGACAAAATTTTCGGAAAAAGCAGTCCCTTTGGAGCGCTTTTCACTGCCCTATCCAGGAAGGAGAAACGGTGCGGCGATACCTTATATAATATAGTAGTGCAAACAGCCCGCAAAAAAGCCCCCGGAGAGATACCTCCGGGGGCCATATCTATGAGGAGCAGCGGCTTCCCATAGGCGTACCCCGCAACGACCGTGCAGTGGGGTCGATCTTATTCCATTTCTGCCAGTGTCTCCAGAACTTCTCCGGCCAGATACAAAGAGCCCAGCACGCAGACGGTGCCGCCTGTGCCGGCGGTGGCAGCTGCCCGACGCAGCGCTTCGGCTGGCGCGTTGCAG
>RCNI01000636.1_pt1 | contig 20895 bp, 11 predicted proteins | sample 2041151 | NCBI WGS metagenome assembly RCNI01 (sample SAMN09708214, study PRJNA481090) | feces metagenome | isolation source: feces | place: Antarctica: Albino Rookery | reverse complement strand
CTATCTACAACAATGACCGTACATTTCTTTACTTCTGATTTATTTCCATGTTTATCTTTTGAAGATACTTTAATTTCATATGTTCCTGCTTTGTTGAAATTGACTTTATCTCTGTTAATATTGATTTCAATATCACTTTTATCCTCTACTTCAAAATAATCTTTGATATTTACATTTTCTGCATCTTTTTCAATACGGATTTCTTTTAAGAAGTTTTTAAATATTGGAGCCTTTGTATCTTCTACATTGATTTTAATATCTTTAACAACTTCTTCTTTTCCATTAGAAAATGTTACTTTTACTTTCTGTTCTCCTAACTTTAATTTATCAAAGCCATCTACTTTCTTAACTTCAACATTTTTATCTGATTTCTTTACATCAAATAGTAATTTATTATCTAATTCTTCACCATATTCAGCATGTATTGTTTTTGGTGTTTCTACTTTTAATCCTTTGCTTCCACATGCTGTAACCATTACAGCAACCACTGCTAATGTTAATAATTTTTTCATATTCTTCACCTCTTGCATATAGTACTGTTCTTATCGGTACATTAAAAGTAGATCTATTTTTTAGTTTTCATATTTATGATTTCTCTTCCATCCTTTTTTTATATACCTGTAATGCCCATTGCCAGTTTATTTCATAAAACTTACTCATATCCACTACTGAAAGGTATTCTTGTTCTTTTATATATGTTTCCTTTGTTACCGCAATCATACACTCATCATCGTTTTCTACAATTTTAAACCAAAGTGTCTGTGTATCTTTATCATCTTCATAATATTGAATTTCATCGACCTTACGATTTTTTTCCTTCATATAAAGTAATAATTTTAATTTTATCAGTTCAATTGCTCGATCATCGTATTGATCTTCAAAAATTTTTATTTTTTCTGGAATCTCATAATCATAGCTAATATATCTTTTTATTAAAGATTCTCCTTTATATAACTCATGATCTGCTAATCTACGATCTTTTTTTGATTTCATCAAAAGTACAAAATGATGATTTTTATCTGGATAAACACAAGTATGGTAATAGTGAATTTTTGTTCCACATCGTGGACATATAAAGGTATAAAAAGTTCCCTCTTTTAACTTCTTTTTTAAATCTGGTTCAAATTCAGGAATCACAACTGTATCACTTGGAATATTGGTCGTAAATAAACAGTTTGGACAATGGATAGGTACTAATATAGATTTCATAATATCACCAACATATCAATTATACTCACATACAAAAAAAAGTCACGTATCATAACGTGGCTTTTTCATTTCAATTAAATACTACGAGTAGCTGTTTTTAACCATTCTCTTTCATCTTCTGTTAAGAATGGAGAAACTTTTTCATATACTTGTGCATGATAATCATTTAACCATGCTTTTTCATATGATGTTAATAATGATGCATCTACACCATCTAAATCAAATGGTACAAATGTAATTGTTTCAAAGTGCATGAATTGACCATATTCATTTTTATTTCCTTTACGAACAACCATTTCGTTTTCATGACGAATTCCATGAGACCCTTCAATATAAACACCTGGTTCATTTGATTGTGTCATACCTTCTTCTAATACGCAACTATCATTTCTTTCAGGTACGATTCTCCAACGGAAACCATTTGGACCTTCATGAACATTTAATACATGTCCTACACCATGTCCAGTACCACATTTATAATCTAAGTCTAAATCCCATAATGGTCCACGTGCTAAAATATCTAGATTTAAACCACGGCAACCATATAAGAAATGAGCTTTAGATAACGCAATATTAGAACGTAATGCCGTTGTAAAGTGGAAACGAATTTCATCACTAATTGGTCCTAATACGAAAGTTCTTGTGATATCTGTTGTACCTTCTAAGTATTGTCCACCACTATCTACTAATAACATTCCTTCTGGTTGCAATTCTACATCTGTATCTTCTTCTGCATGATAATGCATCATAGCAGCATGTTCTTTATATGCAGAAATTGTATCAAAACTCAAGTCAAAGCATCCTTGATCTTTACGTAATTGCTCTAAATAATCGCTTGCACTGATTTCAGTAATTTTTTCTTTACCAACATTTGTTTTTAACCAATACATAAATTTGCACATTGCAACTGCATCTTTAATATGAACTATACGATTATTTTCTTGTTCTACTGGATTTTTCATTGATTTCATTAATTGGCTAGGATTTGGACAATTTACAATTTGAATTTCTTTATCCAAATTTTCAATAATTGCATAGTTTACAATGTTTTTATCTAATAACACTACTCCACGAATTGCTTTTACTTCTTCATAAATAGCATCATATGCATGCACTTCTACTTGATTATCTGCAAAGTTTTTACGTAATTCATCTGTTAATTTTGCTTCATCAATATAAATAGTTGCACTGTCCATACCAATTACTAAGTAACTTAACATTACTGGATAATGTGAAATATCCCAACCACGCATATTCATGATCCACGCAATATCATCTAATGCAGTAATGATATGATATTGAGCCCCATGTTTTTGCATTTCTTTTCGAATATCAGCCATCTTATCTTTTGTAGATTTTCCACTATATTTTTCTTCTAAGAAGAATCCTGGTTTATTTGGAAGTTCTGGACGATCATTCCAAATCATTCCAACTAAGTCTTCGTGACATGCGAATGTGATATTTTTTTCATTTAGTTTGCTTGCGATTTTTTCAACTAGTGTTGTATTCATTACACGACCATCAAAACCTAAAATAGCATTCTCACTCATATGATCATATAAATATTCTTCTACAGTTGGAACGCCTTCTTCCCCTTGTTTCATTAAATCAATTGTACTACTTTCTAACTGATTTTCAGCTTGAATAAAATATCTTCCATCTGTCCATAAAGCAGCACAATCTTGACAAATCGCTAAAACACCTTGAGAACCTGTAAATCCAGACATATATGCTCTTGCTTTAAAATGTTCACCAACATATTCTGTTTCATGAAAATCAGAAGTTGGAATAAAATAAGCTTCTATATTACGTTCTTTCATTAACGCACGTAAAGCACTTAATTTTTCAATTATAGTCATTTTAATACCTCCTATTTAATTACTCTATTATTGTACAACATTTCTTTATTTATGCACTATAATTCTATTTAATTTCCTATTTTTTCACATGATTAATCGCATAAGAACCATTTGCTGTAGCAACAATCTCATCGTTATCTTTAATTTTAACAATCGCTCTTGTTTGTGCCATCCTTGTTCCTACATGATCACAATAACCTTCTACATATAGAACTGCATCTTTCGATATTCCTTTCACAAAATTAATCGCCATTTGAATCGTTGGTGTCGACGAAGCTTTACTAAATGAATATGCTGCAGCACTCATTGTAATATCAATCATTGTAGAAATAATTCCTCCATGTAAATGATCAAAAGGATTTAATTGCCAATCTTTTACTGGAAATTCTAAAACAACCTTCTTTGTTTCTTGATCTAATTTTACAATCTTCATATCCAACATAGAATTAATCGTATCATCTAACTCAACACGCATCTTTACAAACTCTTGTAATCTTTCTTTTTCCATAATTTCACTTCCTATTCTTATTATAAAATATTTAGTCAAACAAAAAAAGAGCATAGATCTATGTTAATCTATACTCTAATCCTTGTTTCAAATTATGCTTGAACTTCTTTTTCTAATTTTTCAATACCTACTTGAATACGTTTTAATGTTTCTTCTTTTCCTAAGATATGAGCAATTTCAATTGCACCACCTGGAGTGAATTGTTTACCTGTAATTGCTGTACGAACTGGCCATAATACTTGTCCATTTTTCATTTCTAATTGTTTTGGCAATGCTAATAACAATTCATGGATTGTATCTTCACTAGACCAATCTTCTAAATCAGATAATACTTCTTTTGCAGCTTTTAAAGATTTTAACGCAATTTCATAAGTTGTTTTCATTTTCTTATGAATATACATTGCATTATCATATTCAGGTAATTCATCAATAAAATCAACACTTTCTGGAATCGTAGTTAAAATGTCTGTACGAGGTTGTAAGATTTTAGCTACAGCAATCATATCCACTGGGCGATGAACACTTTGTTCAATATATGGAGTTGCTAATTCACAGAATTTTTCAATACTCATATTGCGTAAATATACACCATTCATCCAAGTTAATTTATCAATATCGAAAATTGCTGGTGATTTAGAAATACGTTTAATATCAAATACTTTTACTAATTCATCTAATGTATAAATTTCTTGTTCTGTTTCAGGAGCCCATCCAAGTAAAGCAATATAATTTAAAATTGCTTCAGGTAAATACCCTTTTTTAACTAAATCTTGGAAACTTGCATCTCCATTACGTTTACTTAATTTATGTTGTTCATCTTTCATTACTGGTGGAACGTGAACATAGGTAGGAATTTTCCATCCATAAGATTGATAAACTAAATTATATTTTGGAGTAGATGATAAATATTCATTTCCACGTACTACATGGGTAATTCCCATTTGATGATCATCGATGATATTCGCAAAATTGTAAGTTGGGTATCCATCAGATTTTAATAAAATACTTTCATCTAGAATACTATTATCAACTTCGATTCTTCCATAAACTTCATCATCAAAGTATGTTTCTCCACCATGTTTAATCGTTTGACGTACTACATATTGTTCTCCATTTGCAATACGTTCTCTCGCTTCTTCTTTTGAAATATGTTTACATGGATCATCAAATTTAAATGAAATACCTAAACTTTCTGCTTCTTTACGTTGTTTTTCAATTTCTTCTTCACTACAGAAGCAATAATGTGCTCCACCTAAATCAACTAATTCATCTGCATATTTTTTATACATTGGTAAACGTTCAGATTGTACATAAGGTCCAAAATCACCACCGATATCTGGTCCTTCATCATGATTCAATCCAACTTCTTTCATTGTATCATAAATAATATCTACAGCACCCTCTACATAACGTTCTTGATCTGTATCCTCAATACGAAGAATAAAATCCCCATCTTCGTGTTTTGCAATTAAATATTCAAACAATGCTGTTCTTAAGTTACCGATATGCATGTAACCTGTAGGGCTTGGTGCAAATCTTGTTCTAATTTTACTCATAAATATATTCACCCTTTCATAGCATACTAATAATATAATAAAGAAAAGACAATAGCAACGAATTTTTAGTTTTTATCTTATTTTTTGCAAAATTTTAGCTTTTTTTCACATATTTGTATATTGACAAATACTTGAATTGTAGTAAAATGATTTTGTTATTGAACATTGGGGTATCGCCAAGCGGTAAGGCACCAGACTCTGAATCTGGCATTTCGTTGGTTCGAATCCAACTACCCCAGCCATATAAATATGAAAGTCACGAAAGTGGCTTTTTTTATTTTATCAAGCATCTTTTTTTCATAGCAATCCAAAACTATCGTTTGCCATAAAAAATATCGATTTCCTAATCATTATACTTTTGGAAATCGATATAATTATCTATTTTTTTATTTCTTATGAAGAAGGAATACTTTTAATTTCTGCGTACTTCTTTACGATTTTGGATGATTTGGATTCATCCAATGAGAGTATGTGTTCATTTTAATAAATATGATAATTCCAATAATAATTATAAATAGTGAAAGAATAGAATCATAAAAAAATTGAACAAGATTGGGATTCTTAATCATCATTGTCTCTTGATAATCAAAAATCATTTTGATCGTTCCAACAGGAATACTTAACAACCATAAATACGTCCACTTATTCGTTACTATTAACCACTTTTTCTTTTTCATATTTATACCTCCTATATCTTTTTCTACTTTTAGTTTATCATTTTTTTATTTTATTACTACGCAACTTGCATAAGAGGTTCTATTTTATGTACAAGTGGTTTATAAAGAAAATACAATTAATATTTTATATAAACAAGTATCTTCATCATAAGAAATAAATGGTTGAACCTTAACTGGATCGATGATTCTTATGATATTTTCACATAATGTTTGATCTATTTTTGCTGGATTACTTGAAAAACTACATTGTAATAAAATTTGATTATTTCTCTTTTTTGTTTTCCAAATAATTATTCTTTGTTCTTTTATCTTTTTTACTTCTTCAATTGCATATTGAAGTAATAATTCAAATAACTCCGTTTGTTGTGCTAATGTAAGAAAATGAAAGTCATTATGTTCAATTGTTGTGCGTATACAAATATTATTTTCCTTAATAAGATCCATTTTTTCCGCAATCATATAATTTAAAATAACTGAATTTGAATATAATAAATTAAATTGTGTAAAAGTATCCTCATATAAACTATGTAATTCTTTATCCACATTCCCATATTCCTGCTTTTCCATATAAGAATTAATCACATTACATTGATGTAATAACCGATGAATAAATTCAAATTGATTTTGATAATGCTGCTTCATTGATGTATACTTCATCATCAATGATTCTTCTCTATTTTTACTTAACTGCAACTCATCTTTTGTATTTGAAAACATATATATCTTATATAAAATATATAAAATAAAATAATTGGATATTAATATTCCCATAATCGATATATACATATTTATATTATTATGACATAGTTGTGTTTGAACACAACTTACTTCAAATATAAAAAACATTGGAAAGATACATGCTATCATAATCAATACCGTAAATCGATTCAAAATATTCTGTTTAGCAAGTTTCATAAAACATACAAAAATCAATAACATCGCTATGGATGCTCCTAAAAGAATACTTAATTGTATCAAATAAATTTGTTCTTGTGTCATTTCTAATTGATTTGTAATTCTTAAACTATATTGAATCGCATACGCAATTCCAACAATAAGTATTGGAATACCTAATACATATGCTTGTTTCTTATTCCGTTGAAACATCATGTAAATATAAGCGCAATAAAATATGATAACTCCAATCATTGAAAAAATTGATATACCATTCATAAGCATAAGTGTTGTGAAAAGATATGTACATAAAAATATTCCTATATTATAAAAAATATTTTTTGTACGAAATGAAAAACATGAATACATCATAAGTGAAATATGACAAAGAAGTAAAAAACTAATAATACACATTTACATTCCTCCTTGTAAAAAGGATAAATATTGTTGCTGAAACTGTTTTTTATAATGTCTTGATAAGGGTAATATTTCATGATTGTTCAAAATAACTTTTTGATCATCATACGTATAAATTGCATTCATATTAACAATAATTGATTTATATATACGAGAAAATGTATATTCTTTTAATTGCTCCATCCAGTAATTCAGTGGATAAGAAGTTATCAATGTTTCTTTATTTTTAATATGTACGTAAGTTTTACGATCTAAATATTCCACATATAGAATTTCTTCTATATATAATTTATAATTACATAATTTATGATCAATGATATAGGCATGTTCTTTTTTATATTGTTTAAAAAGTGTATCAAATTCAACATAAAATTCATTCTCATGAATCGGTTTTAGAAAATATCGATCTGCTCTTATTTTATATCCATCTACTAAATATTTGGTAAAGGAAGACGTGATAATAATGTGAAGTTTATCGTATTGTTTTCTTAACTCTAATCCAATCTCTATTCCATTTTCATTTTCTAATTCAATATCTAAAAATAAAAAATCATAATCTTTAATAATTTTAAACAATTCATATTTATCACTACAACTATTTATATGATATACAGTCTGTTTATCTTCTAAAAACTGATTTAAAATATGAACTAAACGTTGAACCGCCTGATTATCATCGTCGAAAATAAGTATATTCATAAAATTTCTCCTATTACGAACAGTATATCATAATTGAAAAAAGAAAAGTCTATGAATGTTGTAATCACAAACATTCATAGACTTCTTTTTATTTAATATATTCATCTAATACAGATAAGTCTAATTGATCAAACTGATATAAGAATTGTGCTAATTGTTTTACAATTACCTTACATCCACCTTCTGTATTTGATTCCACATTCAATGGTAAGATTGGATCATGTAAAGATTTACGTAACAAACACCATCCATTTCCATATTCTTTGTCAAATGAAAATCTTAATCCTTCGTGGTTTACAGAAGCAAGATGAAATTCTGGATGTTCTTTAGGATATGCTTTTAATGCTGCTAATACTTGATCCCCATAAGATTGGAAATCTTCACATAAAATACGGAAACGTAATTCTTTTTCTTCTAATGGATGTTTTAAATCTTTAATTAGAGAAGCAATCATATTTCCTTCTTGGAACATTTTAGCTGCTTTTATAATAATCTTAGTTGCTAGATATGCACCATCATCCAAAAAATAATTTTCTTTTAATGCAGCATGCCCACTTGTTTCAATCGCAAGTTGTGCATCGATTCCTTCATTATTTAATCGAACAGCTTCATTAATTACATTTTTATATCCACGTTTAAAACGTAAATGTTTTACTTTTAAAGTATTTTCTAAGAAATCGTGTAATTCATCACTTGTTACAGAATCCGTTACAATTGTTGTACCTGGATGTTTTTCACAAGCTAAAGCTGCCGCTAATGCGACAATTGCATTTCTACTAATTTCTTTTCCTTCACCATCCACTGCACTACTACGATCTACATCTGTATCAAAAATGATTCCTAAATCTGCATGATGTTTTTTTACTGCTTCACAAATACTATGCATCGCATCTTTATCTTCTGGATTTGGAATATGGTTTGGGAACATTCCATCTGGTTCTAAGAATTGTGAACCTTCCGTATTTGCTCCTAATGGTTTTAATACTTGATCGACATAAAAACCACCAGCACCATTTCCTGCATCTACAATAATATGCATTCCTTGTAATGGTGTTTCATAATGTTGAGAGTGATTTACTTCTTTTCGAATCAAATCAACTAAATAAGCACTGTATGTTTCTAATAAAGGTGCTTTTTTTACACTTCCATTAGGATAAGTTGTAAAATCTTTTGCAATTGCATATTCAATTAATTCTGCAATATCACTTTTATTTAATCCACCTTCACGATCAAAGAATTTCATCCCATTTCGATTAAAAGGTAAATGACTTGCAGTTAACATAATTGATGCATCGCATTGATAATCTTCAAATATTGTTGCCATAAACATAGATGGAGTTGATGATAATCCACAATCTAGAACTTGTGCTCCATCATTTTTCAATGCTTCTATTACAGCATTACTTAAAGCATTCGCACTTACACGAGAATCATGTCCAATTGCAATACGAATATCTTCTTTCTTCGTTTTCTTTCGAATAAAAGTTAGAAAACCTCTTGCGAACAACGAAACTTCTTCTTCACGTAAAGTTACTGGTTCATTTTCAATACCTTCCACAGCAACACCACGAATATCACTTCCATTTTGTAATTTTCTTAAATCCATAATTAAATCTCCTTATATTTTCGTAATTATGATACTGGATTCTTACTATTATTTCAACCTTGTTTCAATAAACAAAGAAAAAGAGCTTATAGATGATTCTATAAACTCTTCATTACTTAGTTTCGCTTATTTATAAAGTTCTACTAATTTTTGTAAATGTTCATAACGTTCTTTGGCTACTTTTTCAGATTTAGCAAACAATTCTTGAGCTCTATCAGGGAATGGTTTTACTAAACGAGTGTAACGAGATTCGTTATTTAAGAAGTCTTGGTAAGATCCATCTCCTTCTTTAGAAGTTAATGTAAATGGATTTTGACCTGCTGCTTTCTTAGCTGGGTCAAATGAGAATAAGTTCCAATAACCAGCTTTTACAGCTTTCTTCATTTCATCTTGACAATGGTTCATACCACCTTTAGCAATACCATGTAATTCACATGGAGCATATCCAATAATTAATGATGGTCCATCATAAGCTTCGGCTTCAGCAATACACTTAATTGCTTGTGCAGGATTAGCTCCTAAAGCAATTTGTGCAACATATACATAACCATAGCTCATTGCAATTTCAGCTAAAGATTTTTTCTTAACTTCTTTACCAGCAGCAGCGAATTGACATACTTCACCGATGTTAGATGCTTTTGAAGCTTGTCCACCTGTATTTGAATACATTTCTGTATCGAATACCATAACGTTTACATTTTCTCCTGAAGCTAATACATGGTCTAATCCACCAAATCCGATGTCATAAGCCCATCCATCTCCACCAAAGATCCATACAGATTTTTTAGCTAAGTATTGTTTCATATCTAATACTTCTTTAGCAAGTGGATTATCTACTTTTTCAATTTCAGCAATTAATGTCTTAGTTGCTTCTCCATTTGCTTTTGTATCTTCTTTTGTTTCCATAAATGCATCAAATGCAGCTTTTAATTCTGGAGTTCCTTCTTCCGCTAATTTAGCAACTTTTTCAATTACTTGTTCACGTAATACTTTTTGTCCTAAAGACATACCATAACCATGTTCAGCATTATCTTCAAACAATGAGTTAGACCAAGCTGGTCCTTGTTTAGAATCTTTATTTACTGTATATGGACATGTTGCAGCTGGACCACCCCAAATTGAAGAACATCCAGTAGCATTTGAAATATACATTTGTTCACCAAATAATTGAGTTACTAAACGAGCATAAGATGTTTCTGCACATCCTGCACAAGATCCTGAGAACTCAAGTAATGGTTGATTATATTGAGATCCAATAACTGTATTGTCCGCAAAGTTTGTTTTCTTCTTACCAACATTTGCAACTAAGTAATCAAATACTGGTTGTTGATCTTCTTGTGATTCACGAGGAACCATAGTGATTGCACCTGTTGGACATACAGTAATACATTCCCCACATCCCATACAGTCAAGTGGAGTTACTTGCATTACATATTTCATATCTTTTGCATGTTTTGCATCTGCTAATTTAATATTTTCTGGAGCTGCTTTCACTTCTTCATCATTTAAAATAAATGGACGAATAGTTGCATGTGAACATACAAATGAACATTGGTTACATTGTACACACTTTGTAGCATCCCATTCTGGAACCATAACTGCTGTACCACGTTTTTCATATGCGGAAGCACCTGTTTCCCATTGTCCATCAGCATTATCAACAAATGCAGAAACTGGTAAACTATCTCCATCCATGATAGATACAGGGTTCATGATATTCTTAACCATATTCACAGTTGCAGGACGTCCTACTAATGGTGTTGGTTCTGCATCTGGTGCTGGATTCTTCCAAGATTCTGGAATTTCAACTTTATGAGTCGCATCTACACCTGCATCAATTGCTTTATAGTTCATTTCTACAACTGCATCACCTTTTTTACTATAAGATTTTTTAGCAGCTGCTTTCATATATTCTACAGCTTCATCAATTGGCATAATATTAGCTAATTTAAAGAATGCAGATTGTAAAATTGTATTTGTACGTTTACCCATACCAATTTCAATTGCTTTATCAATCGCATTGATTGTATACAATTGAATATTGTTGTCAGCAATATATTTCTTAGCTTCTGCTGGCATATGTTGATCTAATTCTTCATCAGACCATTGGCAGTTAATCATAAATACACCACCAGGTTTTACGTCTTGAACCATCTTATATCCTTTTACTACATAAGAAGGGTTGTGACATGCTACAAAGTCAGCCTGATTAATGTAGTATGGAGAACGGATTGGTTTATCTCCAAAACGTAAGTGAGAAATTGTAATTCCTCCTGTTTTCTTAGAATCATACTGGAAGTATGCTTGAATATATTTGTCAGTGTGATCACCGATAATTTTTGTAGAGTTTTTATTAGCACCTACAGTACCATCTCCACCAAGACCCCAGAATTTGCATTCAACTGTTCCTGGAGCTGAAGTAATAGGAGCTGGTTTTACTTCTGGTAATGACAAGTTTGTAACATCATCATTGATACCAATTGTAAAACGAGATTTTGGTTCAGCTTTTTCTAATTCAGTGAAAATAGCAAATACACTTGAAGGAGGTGTATCTTTTGAACCTAATCCATAACGACCACCACATACTTTAATGTCATTTAATCCTGCTTCATGCAATGTTGTAATGACGTCTAAATATAATGGATCAGCTAATGCACCTGGTTCTTTTGTACGGTCTAAAATAGCTAATTTTTTAACTGTTTTAGGTAATACTTTTAATAAATGTTTAGAAGACCAAGGACGATATAAACGAACTTTGATCAAACCAACTTTTTCACCTTTTGCAGTTAAGTAATCAATTACTTCTTCTGCAACATCATTAATAGAACCCATAGCTACGATTACACGTTCTGCATCTGCTGCACCATAGTAGTTAAATAAATCATAGTTAGTTCCTAATTTTTCATTGATTTTTCCCATGTATTTTTCAACAACTTCTGGTAATGCATCATAAACAGAGTTACATGCTTCACGATGTTGGAAGAAAATATCTCCATTTTCGTGAGAACCACGCATCGTTGGATGTTCTGGATTTAATGCATGATTACGGAATTCTTTAACTGCATCCATTGGACACATTTCTTTTAAATCTTCATAATCCCATTTTTCAATTTTTTGAATTTCATGAGAAGTACGGAATCCATCAAAGAAGTTAATAAATGGTACTTTTCCTTCTAATGCAGCTAAGTGTGCAACTGGAGATAAGTCCATAACTTCTTGTGGGTTAGTTTCACATAACATAGCGAAACCTGTTTGACGACAAGCATAAACATCTGAATGATCACCGAAGATATTTAATGCATGTGTTGCTAATGTACGTGCTGATACATCAAATACGCATGGTAATTGCTCTGCAGCAATTTTATACATATTTGGAATCATTAATAATAAACCTTGAGAAGCTGTAAATGTTGTTGTTAAAGCTCCTGAAGCTAATGATCCGTGCACAGCACCTGCTGCACCTGCTTCAGATTGTAATTCACTTACAACGACTTGGTTTCCAAAAATATTTTTTAATCCATTCGCAGACCATTGATCAACAAAGTCAGCCATTGGACTAGATGGAGTAATCGGGTAAATCGCAGCTACTTCAGTATATGCATACGCAACATGAGCTGCAGCCTGGTTACCATCCATTGATTGTTTTGCTCTAGGCATAATCCTTTTTCCTCCTTATAACTCAATACGTCTTAATTATAGAACTTATTTTCCCATTTTTCTAGTGATTTACTTTAAAATTTTCTGGTAAATGTTAGTTAATTTACAAATTTACAAAAGCGCATACATAAAATACTAAAATACGAAAAAAAATGCATCCTATTTTTTATTATACAGGATGCATCTTTTTTACTATAGCACTTACATTTTTTTGCTAAATTATGATTTTTATATCATTTTGGCTTTGTTTTTCAACATTCACAATAATAATATTGTGTTGATTTTCATCCGTTATATTAACGACTGCCATATCTTCTACTTCTTTTCCATCCACAATATAATATACTTCCATTGTTGAAGAAACTTCCTCTATTCGATACTCGCCATAAGATAAATTTTTCACTACCTTTTCATACTCATTTTCTTGATTCAATATTTCGTAAGTTTCCTCTTTATTTCTTGTGATTTTTATGACATAATCCCCATCATTAGGCACAATCAAATTTCCTTGTAATGTCTTTATTCTTTTTGTAATTAGAAGACTTCCATTTTCTACATTTGGCAGTTTATTAATAATACCAATAATATTCGTTTTTTGTGCAGAAGCTTCGAAATAAGCATCCTGCATTAAGGTTGGCGAATTCACTAAATATTGCACATCATACTGTGAAGTCGTTTCTACTATTTGATATTTTCCACTTGGATAATCTTTCAAAGTTACATGCCATTCATTTTCTTTATTTAACTCATACGTTTCTTTTCCTTGATTTCCAATAATTTCAAACGCAAATGTTTCATTTTCTTTTGGAGGAACATATTCTTCATTCGCATCTAACATATATTTAAACACATCAATTACATTTCTATTAATTGTTCTCTCATTTATAATATCTACATTTGCTTTTGTTTCAGGAGTAATCGTAACATCTAAATCATTTACTACTTCTCCTCCATTTAAACGATACGTTACTGTATAATTATCTTGATTAATTTCTCGTATCCTATAAATACCTTCAGGAAGATCAAAAATAACTTTTGTAAAAGCATTACTTCCATTTAAAGAAACTCGTTTTTGATAAGATTCATTAATAATTTCAATAGTAAAGTCGTCCCCATCAGCAGGTCTTACTAATGTCCCATTTGCTTGTTTAATAAATTTTGTTAATTGTAAGGTTGCCCCAACTTCTTTCTTCTTATTCACAATCACTACTTCATGTTCTGTTCCCTTAACAAACACCTTCGCATCTTCTTTGCATTTCCCATCAACACAATATGAAACATCATATGTTTGTTGTGCAGATTCTTGAATTTCATACGTGCCGTCGTCTAAATCTTCAAGTAACATCGTCCATTGATTATCCTTTGCCAACACAATGTCTTTATGATAATCATTTCCTCTAATGCTTACATTAAACCTTTCTTTTTCCTGTGGTAAGACTTGTTCCCCTTGTTCATTTTCAATTACTTTACGAAGATAAATACTTCCCTGTGTAATACTTAACGTATCAATCACTTGTACTGTATTCTCATTCTGTTCTACACGAATCGTTGCATTTGCTACTTCTGCTTGTCCATTAATTCGATAACTAACCTCATGTTTTGGTTCTATTTCTTGGATTACATAAAGACCATCTTCTAATTGTTCTAACGTAGTGCTAAAATTGTTTTCCACATCTAATGTCACATATTTTCGATATCTTGGTTTGGTAATTAAAAGTCTTACATAAAAATCATCTGATGGAGTTTCTAAATCTCCTGTTTCCCCATATCGAACATATTTCTTTATTTTAATACTGCCTTTTTTATCTTCATCTTCATTAATGACAGATACAAAATTGCATTCAGAACATACACATAAAACTCCTCTTGTTGTTTCTTTTCCTCCATTGATCGAATAGTGTACATTCAATCCATTTAACTCTTCTACTTCATACATTCCATACTCTAAGCCACTTACATTTACTTTCCATTGATTCTCTTTATTTAATTTAAATTCTTGTTCATATTCTGCACCACTTAATCGAATAACTGCTTCATAATTCATTTCTGGTTTGACCAATGTTCCATCTTTACGAATATATTTTTCAATTATAATTTGTCCATTTTCATCTTTTGGTTCATTAATAATTTTAACAATATTTTCATTTCCCTTTACTCTTACCACACCTAGTGTAGTTTCGCTTTCTTCATTCACAATATAACTTACATTATAAGAAGAACTTGTTTCTGTAATCGTATAAACTCCATCTGATAAATGATCTAGAGTCATTGTCCAATGATTCTCATCACTTAACACTACAATATTATGATATCCTGGTTTCGTAACACGGAATGTATACACTCCTTTTTTAGGTTTTTTCAATTGTCCATTTTCTCGTATATATTTTATTAAAGTAATTTTTCCGCAAGAGCTATTTCGATTAATCACTTGGACATCATGGCAATCGCATTGTACTTGTACATATGCATGTTCACTTGGTAATCCACAATCAACACTATAAACAACATTTTCGTGATTCATTTCCTCAATTTCATACATTCCACACTCTAAATCATGAATTCCAACACAATAATGATTATCTTTATTCAATTCATATTGCGTACATTGCTGATTTCCTGTAATTTGAATACTATACGTGCCACTGATAGGTTTCATACATACACCATCATTTTGTATATATTTAGAAACATAAATACTTCCCTTTGCATCCTTTTCTCGATTTACGATATTTACGGTATTGACATGATTACAAACATGCACAATGGCTTTTGTAGATGGTGCATCATTATTCACGATATACATAACATCCTTTCCATTTTCCTCAAAGATTTCATATGTGTCATTCTTTAGACAACGAATACAAGCATAAAAGTGATTTTCTTTATTTAAACAAAGCCGCTTATAAAATCCGTTTCCAATTACTTGTACCCAATATTGTTGATCATCCCCTGGAGTACAATAACATCCCTCTTCATCTTTTATTAATTTCGTAATTTCAATACTTCCTAAAGGTTCTTTTCGATCATTTATAATTCTTACTTGCTGATGATTTTGATGCATATATACTTCTGCATAATCTGTTTCACCTTGTTCATTTACAATATAAGAAACATGGTGACAATTTCCTTGTTCCTGAATTTGATATCTTCCATCTTCTAAATTACAAACTGTATAAGACCAATCGTTTTCTTTATTTAATACAATTTTTTTACAGTCTCCATCTCCTGATAAAATGACTTGAAATTGTTCATTCTCTTTCGGTTTTTCGAAATTTCCTTGTTCATCTCGAATTTGTTTTAATATACAAATACTACCGTTTTTTTGTTCATAACAATTCACGCATGTAATAAACTGATCACATTTACAAATTTCTAAATCCACATCCTTAGTTTTCACTCCATTTACTAAATAATATGGTTCTTGGAAACCTTCTAAAGAACTTTGTTGAATTTGATATCTTCCATAAGGTAAACATAACTGGATTTTCCAATCATTTTCTTGATTTAAGCAGTACCATTCTTCCCCTTGATTTCCGATCACTTTAACATCAATTGTACAGTTTTCAGGTATGCAACAATCATCTCCATTTTGATTTTGAAGCATTGCATCAATATAGACCGTTGCCTCTTGTTTTTTCTTAATTACTTTTACATATGCTGTTTCATCACAGATTCCAATGATTGCCTCATTATGAAAACATTGATCATCAACAATAAAATCATAATCTTCATCTTGATTCGCATGAATGGTATAAATACCTTTAGGAAGCATACATAAACAATCATAAAAATCATTTTCATAATTTAATTCTATTTCGTATTCATCCATTTCATTTTCCACAATCACACAAAATTTTTCACATGGATTTGGGTGAACAATTTCATTCCCTATTTCATTATATCCTTCTAATTGTAAGCACCCCTTACAACCAGCGGAATTGATAACAGTAATCACTACATCTTCATCGCCCACACAGAATTTTCCACATGTCTGATATTCTCCTTGTATCTCATATTTAACATCTTTCACATTTTTTTCATATATACAATACGTTCCATATGGGATATCACATAAATGTAATGTAAAGTCATTTTCATGTGATAATCTAAATACTTGTCTATAATCGTCATTTTCAATCATGATTTCAAAACATTCCCAACGTTGTGGGTGATGTCTTATTCCATCTTGATCTTCGATAACTTTTGTAATTTGTACGCATCCTTTTTGACATGGTTCATTCATTATTTGAATATGGACTTGATCTCCCTGATATAAGAAATAACCGTTATTTTGTAGATTTCCATTTATACAATAATGTTTACATAAGCATCCTAATTCACTCACTTCATAATGTTGATATGGCATATCTTTTAGACAAATAGCAAAATCATTATATTTATTTAATTCATAAATTTGATGAATGTGTTTTCCTTTCAATAAAACTCGATAACTATCTTCATCCCTTGGTTTTTCATATTCACCATCTCGCATAATTAATTTTTCTATATAAATATTTTGAGAACATTCTTTCATATATACTAATCGAATATTCACATCGTCTTCTCCTAATACAAAATAACCATCCTTTTGTTCATGCCCACAAATAACGTATTTTACATTCTCAGCAACGATTCGATAATTTCCTTCTTCTAAATCATCGAAACATATACGATACTGATTTTGTTGATTTAATTCATACGTTTGTTCAATTCCTCTTCCATAAAGAGTAAATGAAATTGGATCATTTAAACAATCTGAAGACTCCTCTTCACAACTTCCACATATCCTTACATTTCCTGCGGTTGCACAATCTTCATTAATAATTCCTATATTTATATCTTGAGTTCCTAAATAAAATTTCGCATTTTGTTTTTCTGTGCCATCCACACAATAAGAAACCCGATATCCTAAAGCATCTTTTTCTATTACTTGATAGTTTCCATAAGATAAATCATTCAATACAACACACCAACCATTTTGATAATCTAGTGTAGTCTTTATACAAGTATCATCACTTTCCATAAGAATCTCAAAACTTTCATTATAAGATGGTAAATGCATAGTTCCATCACAGTCTCGAATAACTTTATATAGTTTTACATTTCCGCATCGCTTTTGACGATTCAAAATACATACTTCTTGCGTATTCTCTCCTACATATACATATCCATCCACAGAAGGTGTTCGATTCACAAAATAACGGACCTCATATTGTTTATGTTCACACTCACAAACTTGATATTCCCCTTGTCTTAAACCATCAAGTACTATACACCAATGATTTGCAGAACATAATGTATACGTATTATGGAAACATGGACCATCAACACTTATTTCAAATATTTCGTCCGTTTGCGGTTTTGCGATTTGATGGTGCGCTGTTTCAATATATTTACATATTTTTAATGTTCCATTTAAACAATCTTGTACGCAATTGATAATTTTTACATCTTGTTCACATTCATGATCTACCACAAATCTTGCATAAGACTCTTCTTTTTGATTATTTACTTGATATCGTACATAATAATCGTTCGTATCATTTTCTCTTACTTCATAACTACCATACCGTAAATTTTCAAATCCAATACACCAATCATTTTCTTTACATAAAGTAAATTCTTGCTTTCCAAAGCAGGAGCTTAGACATCCAAAAAAATAGTCATCGTCATTTGGTTTTACAAGTTCATGATGTTCATTGCGAATATATTTATAAATATTCACACTACCCTTATTTTTTTCTTCATTAATTATCGAAACACAATTATAAATACCTTTCATAATACAAATTTGTGCAGTTGTTGTTTCCATTCCACCATTGATACAATACGTAGTGATATATTCATCACAATCACATTCAACCACTTCATATGTTCCTTCACATAAATCAGCGATTTCTACACAATAATTATTATTCGCATTCAAATAAAATGTATTTCGTTGTCCACAACCAATCAACATAATTTTAAAATTTTCCTGTCGATTTGGCTTATCAATGCATCCATCATAATGCTTCATATATTTACAAATACGTAATAACGTATTCGTTGTAATACAAGATTCTTCCATGCACTCTTCTTCAATTACCATTACATAGGCTCTTTCATGGGGATGTAAATCAATATGTGCATACGTTGTTTCTTCTTCTCCATTTACACTATAATAGATTTTTTTGCCATCTGCTTGTATCTCTTTTACATCATAAGATCCTGCATCTAATTTCGTCATAAATACAACATATTGATTCTCCTGATTTAACTGTACCATTTCCTCTAATGTATTTGATAGTACCTGGATTGGATATTCTGCACCTTCACTAGGACGATGTAAAGCACCTTTTTGATTACGAATCCATTTTTCAATGACTAACTCCGTTGGACAATCCTTTGACACAACACATTCCAAAACATTTTCTTTTTGATTTAAATCTATCATCGTTCCTTGTATTTGTTGTCCATTCAATAAATAGTAATCACTTATATCTTCTTTTATTTCATATCGTTGTTTAAATAAATGTTCAATCATAGTTTCATAATTATTTTCGCAATTTAATATCTCACAGAATTGTTCTCCGTTTTGATCTTCTAATAAAAAATGATATGTCTGTTTATCTTGTATTGGGACAAGACTTCCATCCTCATTTTCTATCATTTTTTTTATCATCAATGAACATTCTTCCAACTTTTGATGAATAATTTCGATTTCCACCATCTTTGATGTATGATCAAAAACAACCTGTGCACAATCCATTCCGGTTTCTTCATGATCTACATAATATGAAATATGAAAATCATTTGTATTCACTAATTGTTGACCTTCCTTATCTACTTCTACAAGTGAAACTTGAACCCCTTCAATGTTTTTAATTTGTAACTCTCCCATACCTGTATTTTCATCAATAGGAATCGCATAAATTTGACATTTCTTAGAAGAATCACAAACTTTAACATACCTAGTAATTGGTTCTAAATATGGCAATTCATCTGTAGGTTCTTTCATAAGAATAGAAACTGTTCCACGACAATCACAAGAATCTTGTTGTACCACCTCTAAAAAACTCATGTATGATTTTTTAATTAAGGCATTTTTTATAAACTTCTTCATCCATATCCTCCTGTTCCTTAAAAACATTCAAACCTATACATTCCAGTATATGAATCTCTTTAAAAAAAGTTCATAAAAAACAAAATTCTTAAAAATATATTCGCAAGCGTTTACATTAACTACTTTAATATTATATATTTTGTATTCTCATATAGTCTACCAATAAAGCGATAAATTCCTTATTTGTTGGTCTTGCTTTTCTTCCATCGATTGTATTATGAAAAATTTTAGAAATTACATTAATGTTTCCTCTCAACCACGTATTTTCAATCGCAACACGGATAACTCTTTCTACACAATGCAAAGATGTATTATATCTTTTTGCCAATGGCATATAGACATCTTCCATCATATGACTTAATAAATTTTCATTGCTATAAACCATCAATATTGCTTCTCTTACATAATAAAATCCTTTCAAATGCGCAGGCATCCCCATTTCTTGTAATACGTTTGTAATTTCAATTATTTTCTCTTTATCATAATTATTTTCCATTTTTCTTCCCCTTTTCCTTTATTTCCAATGACTCAATTACTATATGTATTTTTATGTTGTAAAATAAGTCGATAAATGTCGAATGTTGCAAATAACTATTATGATTTTTTGATTTTTTATCCATTGTGCATATAAAAATAAAATAAATAAAAAATCAATATAGAGTTCCACTTTACTTATTTTCATAATAAAAAATTAACAATATCTAAAAT
>RCNI01000632.1_pt1 | contig 20940 bp, 22 predicted proteins | sample 2041151 | NCBI WGS metagenome assembly RCNI01 (sample SAMN09708214, study PRJNA481090) | feces metagenome | isolation source: feces | place: Antarctica: Albino Rookery | reverse complement strand
AAAACACGATCCAGGCACCTGCCCCGGGAGATTACGATGCACCGCCTGAAACAGGATATCCGGATTTTGCAGTTCTGGAAGATGACGATTCTCAGCTGCCGTTTTAAGTTAGGGAGGACAGGTAATGGGTAAAGAATCAGAAAAAGAGATCCGCATGCAGGAGCTGCATGATCATTGGTCAGCGGAAACCAATGATCCGGAAACGCAGGAGTGGAGGGATAACTTATCTGTCGAGGAACTTGCACAGGTAGAAAAGTGGGACGACGATATGGCGCAGAAGCTTGCGAAAATGGCATTTGATATTCTCTCACTGGAGGCAAAGAAAAAGGAGGCAATGAAAAATATTAGTTTCTACCGGATCGTGCGTGATCCAGAAGAAAGCTGGAAGCCCTACAGATCGGAGCCTATGTATGACGACCACTCTGAGATGGGGTCATATCAAAGCTCCTACGGCCTCAGTTCCCCCAAAGCAGGAGATTATTTGGTAACGGATCAAACAAAGATTTCTGTTCGGACAGCATCTGACAGGGATTTTGAGGATGTTCGGTTCTTGGCAATTCCGCCGTTGGATGAGATGTTGAGCAGCGGCATGGTTGTGCGAGTGCCGCAGCAGCTGATGGAGCAGGATCTTGAGAAGCAGGGTCAGATCCAGTATGTCACAGATAAAATGGCAGAGTGCCAGCAGCACATGGACGAGGTGAAGGATTATATTGCGGATCTTCACTCAGAGCCAACATCTTCTGAAGCAAAGTCAGAAAATGTGAGAAATGCTATGGAGGAGCTGCAGAAGACCCAGACTGAAATAGCAGAACTGGAAGGGCAGCTGTTGAATCTGGAGGAAAAATATCAAAGATTTTACGATAAAGGCTTTCGGCCGCCCGATCGCACATTTATCACGGAAGAATCCTGGCGGAGCCAGGTAGTCCCTGCCAATGTGAAAGCGTTGGTCGAGGCCTTTAACACGAGTATGAATGACTACATCCGTACGACCGACCTTTCTCCGGAGATTGCGGAGGATGAGATCCGGAAACAGGTGGATCGTCTGTGGGAGCAGTATTGCAAAACCGGCGAAATCGCCGGGGTCAGAGAGCAGCAGGAAACGGAATTTTATGAGCAAACTGAGGAACGCAATGCCCCAAATCCCTTGCCGGTTGGCCGGATCGATTATTTAAGGTCTAACGGACTTGTGGGAGAATCGGTAGAGTACACAGACTTACAAAAGTTTGAAGCCGATCTGAAGAAAGAAACTTACTACGGTGCTCCCCTGAGTGTTGTGCTCTACCGGGATCGCAACGGCAAATTGCCGGAGCATAAATTCATCTTTTAACTGGATCCGCCTCCCAAAGGACTAACGGTCATGGATAATCCCTATGAACCTGAGATGGTTCAGGGGGAGCCGGAGATCGAGCAAGACTATGAAATGGAAATGTGAGGTGAAAAGAAATGGGCTATGATCTTAAGGCGATCATGAAAATGTCCTCAAGTATGGAGACTCCTGCCACGGCTGAAGAGCAGCTCCTCCAGCTGTCCCCTTATGGGTTGCAGGATTTCCCGGCGGAGCTGCACAGGTTCAAGCCAGCAGCTGCACCCAGAATGGAGGAGCTTAAAGCCTCCATCCGGCAAAACGGTATTCTGAATCCCCTGATCGTCAGGCAGCTGCCGTCCGGTGAATATCAAATCCTGACCGGGCACAATCGCAGACAGGCGGCGATCCAGCTGGGACTGGCAACAGTACCCTGCCGCCTGATGGATGTCCCCAACGATGATGATGCGACCTCTATCATGATCGCAGATAATCTGAACAATCGAACCCTTTTCCTGTCAGAGAAAGGGTGGGCATATCGCCAGCTGATGGAAATTTACAGTCATCAAGGTGCACGGGGAGATCTAACTTCGTCCCAAAATGGGACGAAGTTACCGGAAGATCTGACCTCGTCCCAAAATGGGGCGAAGCTGCGGGCAGATGAAACGATTGCCCATGGATTTGGCGAGAGCCGAAATAAGGTTCAGCGTTATATTCGCCTGACATACCTGATCGCTCCGCTCCTTGATCTGGTTGACCAGAAGAAAATCGGTGTCGGCGTTGGCGTGCAATTATCCTATTTGTCAGCTGCATCTCAGGAAACCGTGTATTTATACTGCTATGCAGCAGATCCGATGCACCCTCTGAAAGAGAGTCATGTGAAAGCCTTGCGGGAGGTCGAGGAAGATCCGGACAGTGTCGTAGACATCGATCTGCTGGAGGAGCTGACAGCCAAGCCTACGAACAGTCGGCTGCGAACGCTGAAGATCGAAATGGCTTCCCTGCGGCAGTATTTCCCTAGCGGGACAGCGGAAGAAGTGGTACGGCAAACCATTCAGGCAGCTCTGGCTGAGTATTTTGATACAGCAAAAGATTCTCTTCCCTCAGAATAAAAGAGGTGATCGATATTCAAATCAGAAAAGTTGATCCGGATTACCTAAATTTCCTGCGAAACTTTGAACCGCAGGTACCGATCAAGATGAGACCCTATTTGTGGCCGGTTATCCTGGATGGAGTGACCTATGGGATTCCTATGACGACACAGGACACCGGCAGTGGTTATCCGGGATATCTGAGATGCCTGTATAATCCGGAAACGGGATTAAATATGCGGTTTATGATCCCGGTTCCGCAGGAAGCACTGCTGCCTGCGGAACCTCTTTCAGCGGAATGGAAAAAAGAGTTAAACTACTATGAACAGATCAGAGATTATATCAAAGCGGAAGCGCAAGTACTTTATCAGCTGTCAGGAGCAAAGCAGATTTCAGATTTTTGGCAAAGTCACAGCTGCGATTACGAAGAATTGAATAGTGTGTACACAAATTGGAAACCCGGCTTTGATGCCGGGTATTTTTTATACCCCAAAAAGGAGGATGAGCAAATGCCTGTCAGTAAAAACGGAAAAGCATATTACACCAAGGAGCAGTATGAGCAGGCCAAATACAACTCCAACGCCTACGAGTATGCCAGATCGCAAGGCTATGACCTGATCCGGCAGGGGCTGTATTATACCATGAAGGAACACGATTCCATGGTTTTCGCTCCAAACGGTACATGGTTCTGGAACAGCCGTGGTGTTCACGGCAGTGCACTGGAATTCCAGATGTATTTTGAGGGAAAAAGTATTACGGAAGCCGTTTTGACATTATGCGGTGAGCGGGCAGCTCAAAACAATATTACCAATACACAGCAGCCTTCCAGGCAGACTGAACAGGCAGAGCCATCCCGTATGGCGGCAGCACATGATTTTCGATTGCCGGAAAAATCCGCCAACTACAAGAACCTGTTTGGATATCTGTGTGGAGAGCGGATGCTGAGCAAGGCCGTGGTACAGGAGATGATCCGACAGAATCGAGTTTATCAGAGCGATTTTCGTATCGCAGGACGGTATCCCATCAGCAATGCGGTTTTTGTTTATCAGGATGATCATGGGAAGCCGATAGGCGCATTTCAGCGTGGCATGATTACTCCACGGCCGGGTCAGGCACCCTATAAAAGAGATGCCCCCGGCAGTGACAAGCGGTATGGCTGGCTCTTGAAATCTCCAATGCAGGAGGCCTCAGAGGTTCGGGTCTTCGAGGGTGCGATCGACGCTGCCAGTGATGCAAGCCTCTCAGCAATGCGTTCCGGCGAGCAGTGGAGATCAGAGCCGGTGGATCGGCTGAGTCTGGAGGGTTTGGGGATACAGCCGTTGGAAAATTATCTCAAAAACCATCCGCAGGTGCAGCAGGTCACGCTGATGCTTGACGGCGATGAACCCGGCAGAAGGGGTGCTGAAACCATATCACAGAAGCTCGAGGCCATGGGTTATAAACCCGTTATTCAAACCCCCAGTATGGGCATGAAGGACTGGAATGAGGTTCTGATCGAAACCTGTGCGATTGAGCGGGAGCAGCTGCAGGATAACGAACCGGCTGCAGATGTAGAAGTAAGCTATGAGCCATAAATGAGTGAAGCAGTTAATGTGGGATTTTGAAAGGAGAGAGAACAAGATGTGGACACGGTGTCCACAAGTTAAGAAACCTACTGGAAGATGACATAAGAAGTAAGCTTTGAACCGTAAAGGAGTGAATCAGATAATGTGGGACTTTGAAAAGATTGCAAGCATGATCGACACAGATCTGGAGGGGTTTGTGCAGGATCCGGAAGATCCGGACTGCATCGATGAATCCTTCACGGAGGAACCGTGATGGCAGGATACATGAATAAGCTCCGCACGGAAATGGCGGAGCGTTTTCTGGATGCCCTGAACCAAGGCCGCCTTCCGTGGAAGGCCTGCTGGCAGCAGACAGACCCCTGCAATGCGGTGTCCGAGAAACCTTACAGAGGGATCAATGCCATGTTCCTTTCTTTTCTTGCGGAGGAGAAAGGATATCAGGATCCCAGATGGTGTACTTACCTTCAGGCAAAAGAACAGGGGTGGCAGGTACGCAAAGGAGAAAAGTCAGCACTGGTTGAGTACTGGGCTTACTACGACACCCATGAGAAAAAGCTGCTGTCCTGGGCAGATGCCGGAAAGCTCCAGCGCACAGATCCGGACTATGCCGAGAAGTATCTGGAGCTGAGGAGCCGGTGCTACAATGTGTTCAACGCCGAACAGATCGATGGCATCCCGGAACACAAGCAGTCCCAAACGGACATTGGTAGGATCCGGGAAAAGCGGGATCGGCTGCTGGAGAACATGGCAGTATCCTATCAGGAAATTGCCGGAAGCGGGGCTTACTATCAGCCCGGCTCAGATGCGATCACCCTTCCTCCGGAAGGCAGCTTTGAGGATGCCTACGGATATATGGCAACATTCCTTCATGAGGCAGCTCATGCCACCGGGCATGAGAGCAGGCTGGATCGTAAGATGACCGGAGCTTTTGGATCTCCGGAGTACGCAAGAGAAGAACTCCGGGCAGAGATCGCCAGCGCCTTTACCGCTCAGGCACTGGGGCTTCAGCTGACGGATCGGCAGTTGGAATACCATCTTCAGCTGCACAGCGCCTATGTCCAACACTGGGCATCCGTTCTGAAGGAATCGCCGGAAGAGCTGTTTCAGGCGATCCGGACAGCCGAGGAGATCAGCGATTATCTGATCGAGCAGGGAGAATTCCTGCTGGAGGAAGAATCGTTTTTTGCAAAGATCGTCTATGGGGATATGCTGCCGGTCTACTACGACGATCGGGAGGCCTACATGAAGGAGGTCATGTATCAGGACGCAAGGGGCGGTTTCAATTTGGCTGCCGAGATGAGCCGGGAGGAGTTTCTGGCAGATGTGTCTGAGTCCCTGATGACGCAGGGGCACTACATGAGCTTCGGAGGGAATCTTGTTGGGGACTACACGAACGAGATCCGGGCGTATATGGCAGCGCATCCGCCGCAGGTGTCGGTGCACCCGTGGATGGCGAACGAAAACCGTATGGTCGATACAGTGCACCGATGGGAACAGGCGCACCTGAAGGATGCTCAGGATCAGTGGTCGGTCAAGGCAGATGGGCATACCGGTCAGCTGCTTCTGTGTCAAAATGACCGGCAGCTGCTGGAGCAGAGATACCGTCATTTCTGCCAGCAGCCCCAGCAGGAGATCCGGCCGCCGGAACCGCAGCAGCTGCCGGAAGAACCGGATTGGGAGCCATAACCCCCCACTTAAGAAATGGTCGGAAATGGATACCCCCCACTTAAGGCGCTTAAGTGGGGGGTCTAATCATGGTTTTTCCCTCAAAATAGATGCCCCTCCGGCGTTGGAGGAGAGCGAAAGCCCCCCTTTAAGGGGCTTAAGTCCATTTTCCGCACTTCGTGCGGTGGAATGGCAGGATAAGGGATAGCACACTATCCCGAAAAACAGCGAATTTGCAACGCAAATTCCGTAGCACACCGTGCTTTTTTTATAGCACACTTGTGCTATACGAGATTAGGAGCGTGATAGATTGGGCAATCGCCAAAAAAATGCAATGATCCACTTCTGGGTAACTCCGGAAACGAACGATCTTGTAAAGCGGATCGCAACCGAACGGGGAACATCTGCAAGTTCCGTGTATCGGGATCTGCTGGAACAAGGACTGATTTCTTACGGCTATCGCTCCGGCGAGCAGTCGGCAGCAGAGCTTGCAAAAAAGGTAGTGGAAGAAGGACTCCAACCCCATGTAGACCGGCTGGCAGCAATATCCGCCAAGGCAGCACAGATCAGTGCTGCCTCTTTTTTTCTGGCTGTCTACAATGGCAGACAGGCAGTTCCGGATGAGCTGAAGGAGGAATATGATGACCTGGCAGCTCAGGCTCGAAAGCTGGGCATCGAATATCTGAAGCTGTCGAAGGACAGGAGCCTGGATGATTTTATCAGCCGTGGGATCCATCGCATGAGGGATGATCACTGATGGCCGGGATCGTTTTTAAGCAGAGCTACCGGAGTCGAAATCTGCAAGGAACGCCCGGGCTGAATGTGCGCCATCTGCACTATGTGGCCACACGGCCGGGGGTGGTGAAGAACCCCGGCTGCGGCTTCGGCCTGTGGGGCAGACTTCCGGGGGACAGCACCGTCACCCTGCAAACAGATCTGGAGCGAGCCGAGCAGATCATGATGCAGCGCTCTGAGTCACGGACGGTGTACCGTGCCATTATATCTGTCGGTCGGGAAACAGCTGAGGAAAAAGGAATGTACCACCGAGAAAACTGGGAGCACCTTGTCAACAGCCAGATCGCCGTCATCGCAAAAGAGATGGATATCAAGCCGGAGCACCTTTGCTGGTGTGCTGCCATGCACCATGCCAAGGATCATCCCCATGTCCACATCCTGTACTGGGACGACGGATCCGATCCCAGACCGGAAGGGATCGGGAAGAACAACTTTGAAAAAAAGGCAGAGCACATCCGGGCAGCATTTTCCAGAGAACTCTTCCGTGAGGAGATCCTGGAACAGCAGCAGCTCCAGCGAGGTCAGCAGAAAGAGATCCGGCTGCTCCTTCGCTCCCTGTGCCGGGAGGCGAATCCTGAGAAGGCTGTGAATGTGAACCGGCTGTATCGGGACGGGACATTGGAGGAGCTGGCCGGGAAGATGGATCAGCTGCTCCGGAACATCCCGGCAAAGGGATCTCTGCGGTATGCCTACATCCCACCGGCATACCGGGAACTGGTAGACGATACGGTGAAGCGCTGTCTGGAGATCCCGGAGTTCCGGTCGGCGTTCAGGGATTATGAGCGAAGTACAAGAAGGATCGCTGATCTCTACGGCAACGGCAAGGCGGCAGAAGAGAAATGGCAGCAGGCAGAAATGAAACTGCATCGGGAGCTTGGAAACGAAGTTCTCAAGTCCGTGGCAGGGATCCGGAAAGAGATCCGGCTGGAGCTGCTGTCCCAGCCGTCCGATCTGATCCAAAAAGCCATGACAGAGATCGTACCGAATCTGCGATCATACGAGCTGCTGCAACAGACGCTGCCACGGCATCGGATCCCCATCAAAAGCATGGACAGCCAGATCCCGGGGTTCCGCTCTGCCATGGATGCCGTCCTTGCGGATATTCAATCCGACGCACGGTTCCGGACAGCCTTCGAAGCGGAGGCGCTGAAGGCTGCCGGGTTCGATTTTATGTCTAAGCCGGATGCACCGGCCAGCCGGAGTGTCCCTGCTATTTTTGGAAAGGCAGTGACTGAAGACGAACTGAGTGCATACCGCATGGCTTATCGGCAGATGCGGCAGGAGCTGCGCTGCCGAATCATTGAGGATGTGAGGGAGCGTGCCGGATGGAACCGGGAGGCTGAAGTGACCTACTCCATGAACATGCTGTGCAGCATGATCCGCCTGCTGAGCCAGACCGCCGGACAGCAGCAAGGCAGGGCGGAAAGGAAACGGAATTACAGCAAAGACAGATCCAAAGAGGCGAAGAAGGATTATCAGGCTGTCCACTCCAGTGACGGCTGGGAACACGACCTCTGGGACTGATCGATCTTATTTGGAGGAAAAGGAAATGAAAAAAAGATGGATCATTGCCGTAGTCACCTTTGTGGTGCTCTGCGGCTTTGTGGTGCCGCAGCTTGCCTGCGACATCCATTTTTTCTACATGAAGGCTTATGAGGATCTGACCTTGAATCCCCTGGAGGGCTGGTACTTCATGTTCCGGGATGAGCGTCCTTTGAAACTGTATCTTCTTCTGGTGGGCGCAGTGTTCCTGATGCTGTTCTGGATCCTGAGCAGCTCATATTTGAATTACAGATCCAACATGCACTGGGTGACTCCGGATATTTGCACCCCCTGCGCCGATGGGCAGGGGCAATTCGGCACCGCCCGATGGATGAACCCAAATCAGATCAGCAAACACTTCGGTGTTTGGAAGATCGACCGAAAATCAGCCCAGCTCCAGCAGCTGCTGAAGGCTGGCCAGAAGGATCAGGAGGAAACCAAAAATGCAGATGTACCCTTGGACTAAGGAGGCTTTGCCAAAGTCCGGCGGACTGGCACTCGGCTGGTCAAAGGACATGAAGACGCTCTATTACAATCCGACAGACACCCACAGTCTGATCATTGGCACCACCAGAAGCGGCAAATCCAGACATCTGGTGCTGCAATCCATCGCACTTACGGCTCTGGCAGGAGAAAGCATGATCCTCCCGGATCCCAAATCTGAACTGTATCTGTACACCAAACCGTTTTTGGAGCGGCTGGGGTTTGAGGTACTGGCTCTGGATTTCATATCGCCAAATCGGTCTGTCCGATATAACTTCCTCCAGCCGGTGCTGGATGCGGTCTATATGGATGACCTACCCCAAGCAGTGCAGCGTGCCCGGGACATTGCGCAGCTCCTTGTTCCCGACAAAGAAAATTCGACTACGGATCCGCTGTGGTCGAACGGTGAGCGTTCGATCCTGACCGTTGCGATCCTGGCCGCCTGTCTGGAGTTTGACAAACCGGAGTGGCAGAACCTGTCCAATGCAAGACACTTCATTGCTACCATGTGTGCCACCAATGAGGGCAGCAAGCAGGTGCCCCTGATCCCTTATCTGGAGCAGCTTCCGGCAGACAGTCCCTTGCGGCGTGCCATGAGCATTGCCAAGATCGCCCCGGAAAAAATGCGGGGCAGCTTTTACACCTCAGCACTTGCCACACTGGATCTGTTTGACGATCCGGGCATCCATGCCATGACAGCTGCCACGGAGTTTGATCATCTGGCAACGGGAGATCGCAAGCGGGCGATCTTCCTGCTCCTGCCGGACGCCGTGTCCACTTATTATCCGCTGGCCTCACTTTTCGTTTTCCAGCAGTATCAGATGCTGGTAAAACGGGCTGATGAGAACGGAGGACGGCTGCCCAGAAGGGTGGAGTTCTTCTGTGACGAGTTCGGCAACTTTGTAAAGATTCCGGACATGGATAAGGCAATCACCGTTGGCGGCGGTCGAGGGATCCGGTTCCATCTGGTTGTGCAGGATGAAAACCAGATCTTTGAACGATACGGCGAACGGCTGGGCAAGACCATGATCTCCAACTGCGAAACCTGGGTCTACCTCCAGACGGACAATGACGACACCGTATCTACGGTGGTCAAGAAATTGGGCAAGTACACGGTGAAATCCCCCAGCCTGTCAAGCTCCAGCGGCGGACAGGCATCTGCCGGCTACAGCCTCACAGGCAGGGATCTTCTCACATCCGAGGATCTTCGGAGGGTGCGGCGGCCGTGGCAGCTGGTCATGAGCCGGGCAGATCCGGTGATGATGTACGCACCGGACATCTCGAAAACGATCTTCAACACCATGTTTGGGATGGGAGATCCCAGACACAATCAGAAACTGCGAAAATATCGGGATATGCAGCGCCCGGAACGCACACCCCATGTGTCGTACTGGGACGAATATCGGAAATACGCTGAATGAAAGGAATATAAAAAATGAAAAATCATCTGAAAAACCTGTGCCGGTGTATGCTGGTACTCTCTACCGTCTGTCTGTGTGCCGTCACCGCCTATGCTGACGGCGGACTGATGGATAGTGTTTTTGTGACCGGAGGCAAGAAACTTCTGGATGATCTGGGACTGATCATCATGATCTTAGGCCCGACAGGCTCCGGTGTGGCCGCTTCCTACTTCGCATTCCGCCGGAGCATGTCCGACGAGCCGGATGGAAAAAGCTGGGAGAAACGGATCAGAATATCGATCATGTGTGGTGTTGGAATCGGGCTGCTGGGCGGCCTCATCAATGTCATTGCATCCTACTTTAAGTGAGGTTGAAAATGTCACTGTGGAAGATATTCGAGGGATTTCTTTCAGATGCCCTGAACTCGGCCATGAAGGATTTCTTAAAGCCCCTTGGACAGTTCCTGGGGAACCTGCTCCGGGTATCGTTTTTTATCGAGGAGCTGCCCGGCATGAGTGACACAGTTGTGATGGCTGTCAACATCGAGAAGGCATTCTACATCCTCTACGGCTTTTTAACGCTGCTGTTGGTACTAAAGCTCATATGGAAGGGAATGAAGGTCTTCGTTTTATGGCGGGACGGCGACGCAGACACGCCGCCCACGGAAATGCTCCTTGGAGCGTTCCTTGCCATCTTTACTGCAACGGCATTCCCTGCAATTTACGGCATCGCCGTAGACATCGTGCAGTCCATTGCCAATGCCATCAGCGCTGCATTTTTCGGCGGGTCGATCATCACCATCGACGGACTGCTGGATGTGTTCTTGAAAAACCTGCAATGGTCACTGACCATCACGCTGTTTGGGCTGATCTATGCCCTTGTCCTGCTGTGGCTGATCTTTACCATGATCAGGCAGGGAGTGGAATTACTGGTTTTCCGGCTTGGAGTTCCCTTTGCGGTGGCCGGTCTGATCGATTCAGACGGCGGTGCCTGGAAACCCTATTCCCAGACGCTGCTCCGGGAAATGGCTACTGCCATCATCCGGTACCTTTGCCTGATGCTGAGCATGTCCCTGGCAGCCTCCAGCACGCTGTCCGGGCTCATCACCGCCATCTGCTTTGAGATGGTGGCAGTCAAGACACCGGCGATGCTGGCTCAGTTCCTGTCGCCGAAAAGCGGCGGAGGCGGTGTCGGTGCAAAAGTCAACGCCATAGCTACGGCGGTGCGGCTGTTTGCAGGAGGATGACTATGGGACACATTTTAGATCTGATCCATGTGCTGCTGTATCTGCTGCCCGGTTTGGCTGTCATCCGTGGTGCCGTTTGCCTGATCCGGATCAACGAGGATGCAGAGCAGAGCGGCATCTATAAAAGACGGCTGAAGAATATGCTGCTTTTTGTGGCCATTGCTGAGAGCAGCCTCTCGATCATGACCATCGTGCTGGGGTATTTTAACTAGCCTTGTTTTATTTGGAGGAAAACATAATGAAAAAATTGATGATCCCGGAGTTTATATCTCTGGAGAAGGAATATCTGCCGGGGATCGGAGCAAAGGAGCTGAAACAGCTCCTTTTGTCTGCAGTCCCGGGAACTGCGGCAGCTGTTGTTATCTGGCTCCTGATCGGGGATCCGGTCAAGCAGCTGCTCACGATGATCCTTGGGATCGGCTATGTGATACTGTGCTATATGATCTTTACCAAGATCGACAAGCGTCAGTCGATCTATTCCTACATAGCCAAAATCGTTCGGTTCCAACGGAACCAGAAAATATTTTACTACCGACAGGAAAAGGAGGTGATCCGCTTTGCTGAAGAAAAAGAATGATCTGTCTGCTCAGGAATTTTTGAATGTAGAGGCCATCGAAAATAAGATCTTATGGTCGAGGGACAAGCTGCTGTATGCCTACATCAGAGTACGGGGGCAGGACAACAGCCTGCTGGGAGAGCGGGAGAACGAGCAGATCACTGAGCATCTGACCGTCACGCTTTCTAAACAGACCGAAAATCTCCAGATCATATCGATCCCCCGGACGGTGGACACCGCCGGGATGATCCAGGAGCTGAAAGCACTCCGGCAGGACACCAGAGTTGACGCACGGCTACGCCTCATCGGCGGAGAGATCGCTGCCCTTGAAGAAATGGCAGCGGACGGAGCGAAGGAGCCGCTGATCATCATTAAAATCTGGAAGGCGGCAGCTCCCAATGCCGACCGTGTCCTGTTGGATCGTGCATCCCTGCTTGCCTCTCAGCTGACGGACAACAAGATCTATGCCTCCGTGATGGATGATGAGGAGATCCTGCATCTTTGCACCATCTACGCAGAGCTGGGCATCTGGCAGGATGTCCAGATTGACTCGGATATCCCCACCCTGAAGGGGAAAAAACGGATTTTCACCAGGAAGAAGGAGGAAGATCCGGCACATGCGCAGCTGATGGAGCAGATCACTCCTGTGGGTGGTCTGCTTTTTTATCCGGATTGGCTGATGCTGGGAAATGCCTACTGCAAGTGCTACGGTGTCACACGCTATCCGGCGACCATGGATTATAACTGGGCTGCGCTGCTCACCAATTCGACGGACTGCATCACCTGTATCACCTATTATCCCGGCTGTGCAAGCGAGATCGGGGATGCTCTATCCAGAGCCGTCAGATCCTCCTCAAGAGGAGCTGCCGAAGAGCGGGATGTGCGGCAGCGCAAGCGGCTGGAGCGTACAGCCGAGGATGCGGATAACCTGATCGATGATTTGGATGCCAGGAGCAAGGCACTGGGGCATATGTCCATCGTGACCATGCCTTTTGCGGACAGCAAAGAGCGCCTGAAAGAAGTCACCGACAATGTCCTGAGTCGGTATATGGGAAAGAAAATGAAACTCAGGCTCCTGTCCAGTATCCAGGGCGATGCCTTCAGGCATTTATCGCCTTATTTTCCCAATCAGAAGATCGTGGACGATATCACCATGCGGATCATCCCGCTGGAAACTCTGGTTGGCGGATATCCCTGCACCATCTCCACCCTGAGAGATGACCACGGTGTGTATTTTGCCAGAACGCCAGACCGAGGCGTGATCTCTCTGGATGTCCGCTGCCGGGGAGAGGATCGGAACAACGGCAACGGCATTGTGACCGGCATCCCCGGTGTCGGTAAATCCACCTGCCTGAAGCACATACTGGAGTCCATGTACATGCAGGGGTTCAAGATCATCGTGATCGATCCGGAACGGGAGTTCCGGGATCTTTGCAAGCATCTTGACGGCTCCTGGTGGGATGCAGGTGGCGGCGGCGCAAGGGTCAATATCTTTGAGCTTCAGGCACCGGTGCTGGATGACGAGGAGGACAAGCGTTATAAGAGCGATATCCCGCCCCTGTCCCAGCACATCCAGTACATCCAGATGATCCTGCAATACAAGATCCCCAGCCTGACCGATATCCAGATATCGCTGCTGAGCCGGGCTATGCGGGAGCTGTATGAGCGGTTTGGGTTTACGCTGGAGAGTGACTTTGATCCGAACAGGAACCCAAAAGACTACCCGATCATGAAGGATTTTTATGACTATCTGAAGGAAAAGGCACAGCAGGATCCCCGTTATGATGACCTTGCCCTTCTGCTGGAGGAGATGGCGATCGGTGCCGATTCGTTCATCTGGAACGGCCACACCAACATCGATCTATCCAACAATCTGGTCGTGATCGACACCAATCAGCTCTTTGGCTCCAGTGAGCGGAACCGGGCGACGCAATACTACAACCTGATGCGGATGGCATTTTCGGCTGTATCTGCCGATCGGGATACCCCGTATGTGGTCTTTGCCGATGAGGCACAGATCATGCTGGATCCAAACCTGTCCCAAGCTGCCCAAGCCCTTAAAAATATGGCGCTCCGGGTGCGCAAGTATGAAGGGTATCTGTGGCTTGCCTTCCACTCCCTTCAGGAGCTGCTGGACGATCGGATCCGGCTGTATGGGCAGCCGATCCTGGATTCGGCAGCATACAAGATCCTGTTCGGCACGGATGGCCGGAACCTTGCCGATACCGTGCAGCTGTTCCATCTGACTCCATCTGAAGAGAAGGCGCTGGAGGCAAGGCAGCGTGGCAAGGCGCTGGCCTTGATCGGTGCCCATCGGCTGAAGGTGGAATTTGATATCCCGGCCTACAAGCTGGAACTCATGGGCAGGGGTGGCGGACGATGAAACTCGGGGTCAAGATCGCTGCTGGATTCCTGGCCTTCCTCCTGCTGCTGTTTGGCAGCCTCATGTCTTATTTATCATTCACCCCGTCCTCAGGGCTGCCCGAGGAGCTGAGGCAGCTGCAACAGGAGATGGGATTTGCACAGGTGGGCGGTGCCGGATGGTTCCGTCCCTGCGAGTACCTTGCCCTCACCTCCAAATTCGGCTGGCGCATCAATCCCATCACCGGCGAGGCAGGGAACTTCCACAACGGTGTGGATCTGGCAAACGACGAGAGCACACCTGTTTACGCTGCCAAAAACGGGACAGTCGTGCAGGTCAGCGGGACAGGCGGCTACGGCAATCATGTCCGGCTCGACCATGGAGATGGGTTTACCACGCTGTATGCCCATCTCCAGCGCTACATCGTTTCGGAGGGAGAAACGGTATCCGGCGGTCAGCTGATCGGCTACATGGGATCCACCGGCAACTCCACCGGCCCGCACCTGCATTTCTCCGTGTTTAACGGCAGCGAATATGTGGATCCCATGATCTACATCTCTGCTGCTGCCTTATCCAAGGATGCGGTGCAGCGGCAGATCTACACCTATCTGACCACGCAGATGGGCTTGCCCAGCGCAGCGGCCTGCGGCGTGCTCGCAAACATCGAGGCAGAGTCCGGTTTCGATCCCAACGCCCTCGGTGACAACGGTACCAGCTATGGTCTGTGTCAATGGCACGATACAGCCTCCGGGAGCGGACGATGGACAAACCTGAAGAACTTCTGCACTTCGGCAGAGCTGGATCCCCAGACCGCCGATGGACAGCTCATGTTCCTGAACCATGAGCTGAGTACATTTTTTCCGGGACTGCTGCACCAACTGCAAACCGTCCCGAACAACTCAGATGGGGTATCTCAGGCAGCTTATGCATGGTGTAGCCAGTTTGAGCGACCCGCTGACATGGAAGAGAAGGCAGCGCTCAGAGCCGAGCGAGCCGTTTCGACCTTCTGGCCGAAATTCGGTCAGCCCACAGTAACAGAAAAGGAGTGAAAGTAAATGGTTGCATTGATCGGTATTGATTTAGAGGAAAAAGAAATTATGGCGGTACTGGAGCAGGAGAAGATCCCCACGGCTTTGTATGCGCCGGATCGGATCCCATCCCTGACGGCGCTGGTGCTGTCAGATCCGAGTCTTACGGCAATGGTGCTGTTTCCGGGAGCAGAGAAAAATTGGTCGATGGCACATATCCTTGCAGCGGCGAAAGAGCTGCAAGGCAGGGGGTATGTCATCTTTTTTTCTCCTCAAAATGATCCGCCCAGAATGATCCGGGCGGTATCCGGCACGCAGGAGCTGCTTGCGCTGCTGCGCAAGCCGGTCAGCGCCGCATCCGGGACAGGCGGTGACGGCAGTCGTAGGTACATCCCTCCGGAGGCAGCCCCTCTCGTGATCAAGAGAGAGTGGAAGCCCAAGCAGCTCCATGTGCCCCAGGGAAAGATCCTCTTTCTCGGGGTTGCCGGTTCTCAGCGCAGGATCGGCTGCACCACCCATGCCATTGGGCTGTGGCATTACTGTAAAAAGCTCGGGCTTGATCCGGCGATCGTATCCTCCAAAGAGGCGATCGCCGAGATCGCCGCACCTATGAAGGCAGAGCGGATCCAAGACGGATATCGAATCGAAGGCATTCCGTTTGTAGTATCCACCGCTCTGGCCTATGACTGCTATATCATTGACCAGGGCACGCAGAGCCTGGTCAATACTCTGGAGCAGCTGGATCTGCTGCTGCTCATTGCGGGGATCAAGCCCTGGGAGCTGCCACACACGATGGCGGCTCTGGAGGCGACAAAAGAAACATGCAGCCCGGTGCTGCTGTCTTTTGCCTCTGACGACGATGCAGCGACCCTCAAGCCCATGTTCCATGATCGCCGTACAGCGACGGCACCATGGGATCCAGACCTTTGGCAGCCCTCTTACAGGCTGCTGGGGCGTTATGAGAGCCTGCTTTTCCCGATCCTTGAGTGGATCATGGATAGAGCCGCAAAGGAACCGGTTCCGGCTCCGACAGAGGATCTGGAGCAGGAACTGGAAAATGTATTAAAAGGAGAATGAGATATGGGAAGATCAACAAGGGATATCGTTACCAGCAAGCGACCGGCAGAGGAGATGTCCGGCGCAGAAATGAAGGTCACCGGAAAACCGGCAGCCATCCCTCAGACGGAGCCGGTGATCTCTGAACCGGCTCCGGAAACCGTTGTTCCGGAGCCGGAGGCACAGCCCGTGCCTGCAAGGAAAAAGCAGCATAAAAAGCTGCTGCTCCCCCTGCTGGCAGGCTGTATGGTCGTGCTCGGTCTGATGGCGGCACTCCTGCTTGCCCGTCAGGCGGGAACCCCTGAAACAGACCCGAATGACGGGTACGGCATCATTGCGGTAAGCGTGGATGCGGCTGTGGCGGATCTGGTGCAGCCCGGTGACATCGTAAGACTCTATGACACCGACGGTATGGAGCTGGAGCCGCTGCAATATGTGCAGGTCTATGATACCACGGTCTTTAACCAGATCCTGCTGCTTGTGGACGATGTCCAGGCATCTGCAATGGTAACCCGGGATATCAGCCCCAAGCTTGTAGTTGTTGCTCATCGTGACAGCAGCAAGGCAGAGCAGCTGCTGCATTTGCAGGCGAACATCAATGATCCGACGATCACACTTACAGTCCCGGACACACTCAGCCTCCAGCCGGAGGAATCCGTGCAGCTGGAGTTTGACCTGAAGATCGAGCCGTCCGAGGCGAGCTTACCGCAGCTCCAGTGGCGCTCCAGTGACCCTCAGATCGTTGCGGTCACGGATGGAGTCCTCACGGCAAAGGGGATCGGTCAGGCGACGGTCACGGCTGTCTGTGGGGACACCGAGGCGGAATGCCTTGTCACCGTATCGATCCCGCTGGAGAGCATCGCATTGGATGCAAAGGAGATCGTGCTTGGTATAGGAGAAAAGCAGGCACTGCAGGCAGCGCCTCTGCCTGCAAACGCAACCGGCTATGAGCCGGTCTGGGAAAGCTCAGATCCGGCAATCGCTACGGTGGCAGCAGATGGCACGGTTACAGCCGTCGCCGCCGGGAGCTGCACCATTACGGTCACAAGCGGCTCTCAGACTTGCGACTGTCAGGTGACTGTCGGACAGCGGGCGGATGTTGTGAAACTGGACAAGGAAGCACTCACGCTGAAGGTGTCGGAAAAGGAGAAATTGACCGGCACGGTTTACCCCGAAAATGATGTGATCGATGAGGCGGCATTTACATCTTCAGATCCGGCCATCGCAACAGTTGCAGCAGACGGCACGGTCACGGCCGTGGCATCCGGCAGCTGCACCATCACATTCAAGGCAGGCAATGCGACGGCAGCCTGCGCTGTCACGGTGGCAGAATAACGAAAAAACGCCCTTCTGGAGCGATTGCAGATCTTCCGGGTGATGCATGTATCATCCCGGAAATTTCCATCGGCTCCAGAGGGGCTTTTATATCAGAAAAATAGGAAGGAGGTCATAGTCATGGGCAGAAGATCATATGCAGCAGTTCCCAATCGTCTTATTGAGGACTGCTCTCTGAAGCACACCGCAAAGCGAGTCGCTGTAGCGCTGCTGATGGAAAATCGTCGTCGGAACGGAAGTATCCGCATCTCCTACGAGAATCTGGCTAAACGCAGTGGATGCAGTGTGGGAACTGCTCAGAAGGCAATTAAAGAGCTGATTGCCCATGGCTATGTGACTCTGGAACGCAATTACTATTACTCTCTGACACTGGGACAGGCAGTATACGGCAAAAATTCCTATCGTATGGTACAGATCCCCGGAAGCTATACGCTGGTGCCACGCTCGGCTCTGCGCCGTCGTGGCAAAAAGGGCAGTGCTCATTCCAGTTTTTCTGTGCTGTTATACTTGTATCGCTGTGCTGGCCGTGTTGGCAGAGCATATCCCTCTCTGCGCCGGATGGCAGATGATCTGCACGGCTGCGGTGCGTCCAAGGCATCTGTTTGCCGTGCAATTATTATGTTGGAAAAGGAGATGACGCTGATCCGCAGAGAGTGCAAGCGGATGCGCCGGGATCTCAGCTGCAACTCTTACTATATGACCGGCATGGTAATTGCCGGAAAAAACACCAAGAAGGCTGTCAGGGAGGAAGATACGGCACTTGCTGTAGAAGCTCAAGAGGCTGATTTTATTATCGAGGAGTCCCCAGAATCGATGCTTTTCCAACTTTTGGGTGGTCTCAAATTAAGTAAGCTACCTAGGATTAACAAGATAACCAGGGATTATATTCTGAGGAGAAGAGAAAAAGGTGTTTGCCAATTTGTGACTTCTTACAAATTTTTGGGGAAATTCCGTCTTGAGAAAATCCCTTGGGAGTAGGCTGTGTCTGCAAATCAGAGACATCATGGATAAAGTTTACCCCCTTGGGATGGATCTGATCAAACCGATCTGTGCCGAAGGACTGGCAAGAAACGCTATGAGCAGTGTGATGTGTACACTCTGGGAAAACAAAAAGGAAAAATAATCAAGAAATCAGGATAGCAGGGTGGAGCAGGATCTGACGAATCGCTGAGTCTATCCCTGCGGCCACTAAGTAGGAGTTGTCCAGCAGGATCAGTCCATGCCCAGCGGGTGTGGGCTGGCCTGTGGTCAACTCCGGATCAAACAGAAGAAGGAAGGGAATGTCTTATCTTCAGAAGAAAAATTACACATCAATATGTAGAATGCTACCTGAAAGCTCCAGTTTCAGCTGCTCTTTATGGATCCGGCTGGGAGTCGGATGACCGGCAGGCAAAGGCTGCACTCAGGGCAGCTCTGAATCGGGCGAGAGAGATTCTTCCTTATTGCAGGCAGATGTTTATTGGCAGGAATAACCTTACACTGCATGACTCTGATCCCCGCTTCGTGACACTGCTCCTTGAACTCAAGGGGTATCTTCAGAACCAACAGTATGTGAAGGCTTATGAGGAGTTTGTGGATGTGTTACACTTTTTCCATATCGAAGACAAACGGATTCTATATATCCTGATTTCGCTGCTGGAGGATTTTTTATGAAGCCTTTTTTCTATCGTAATAGGCAGATCCTCAAAAGCAGGAAAGCATTTACCCAGACCGTTCAGATGGTGACCAAATTGCTGAATCCATCTTTTCAGGGGAACGATCTCGATATTCATAAAGCGGAAGTAATAAGCTTTTTCATTGAGCTTATCGGAAAGGATCTGGCTTTTTCTACTGCATCTCGATTACTTCGGCTTGGAAAAACACCTCAGAATGTGCAGTTTGCAATACCAGCACCAGAGGAGGCCTATGTGGGCGCTGAAAATTTTTCCCTTTCTGGCATCAATGTTGTAAGTGACACCTATGCTTGTGATAAGCTGGTCGGTGCAATCCATCACATCAAGACCGCTGGTTTTCGCCAGATTAACAATTACACCGGCACTTACTATCCGGAAATTAATTTAGCAGTTATTGAGAACGGCAGGCACCACTTGTCTGTAGCAATGGTTCATGATACCGGAAGCGCCCAGCTGCAGATATGCAGCCTCAGGAAAGCCTTTGGTTATGTCACAACAGATGGTGCATTCTGGTATACGGAAGGCGGTCAAAGGCAGCCGGTTCTGGACTACAGGCTTGCTGTTTTATTTGAACTGGCTCGACTTCGGGAAAGCCTCATTCTCTCGGTCAATGATTCCGAATTACCGGAGCCTGTGTTCCAATCTCCGAATCAAGTGAATCCACTAAATGCGTTTCATGAAAGCCAATTCCGAGTGAAGTGGCTTGAGTTGGAGCTGGGAATTAAAAAGCTCCAGCTGGATAAGCTTCGGCATGATCTGAAGCCCGATGCAATAGAGAAAGAGATCATGAAACTAGAGAAAAAGCATTGTGCCCTAGCGCAGAAACTAAACGCATGGACTGAAAACGAGGGAAGGCGCATGCTGGAGGCATACATCGCTTGGAATATCGAAATACATGGCTAAATAAGATTTATTTGGAGGAAAAGAATATGAGTAAGACAGATCGTATTTTGGAGAATCTTTTCACGGGAGATCCGGTACAGGACGACCGGCTCCGGAAGGCGTTCGAGCTGGGGATCCGGCACGGACAGGCAGCGGATCGGGAGGCTGTTAAGCGGGCAGCTCAGACGGACCAGGTCACACGGTTGCTGATCACGCTGATGCGGCGTCAGCGTATTGATCTGGAGCAGGCGATGGCAATCTTTGAGCTGTCCAAAGATGATCGGGAGATGTACCGCCGGATCATCATTAGCAGAAAGCCAAAGAGTCGATGAGCTTTGTTCTTCGCTATAAGCAACCGAACATATATCCTACAATACAGGAGAAAAAGGTTGAAACATTGTAATTTGAGCACCATTCCGAAAAAGGGCGCACAAAACCACCCCCCCTGAAAGCGGGCAAAAATAAAAGCCATGTTTAAAATCTAAGGCGTTGGCAGAGCGGTCACCAAATAGCCTTGCCGCAGGAGGATAAAGATGGTCTCTTCTACGGAAACCTCACGGTGCGCAGGCGGTCTGTCGCTCTTACGGTAGAGTTCGGGGGCGTACGGCTCATTCTTCTTGAGCATATTGTAGATGGCTGTCAGCAGCATTCTGGCAATGGCGATGATGGTTTTTTTGTGACCACGGCGTTTCTTGAGCGCAAGATAGCGGTTTCGGACTACCGGGAATTGTTTGGCACGAATCGCACAGAGCGCACACTGCACGGTTATTGCTCAGCTCCAGTCTTCCGTCTTTCAGGTAGTTAGTCAAGTAGGGCCATTGCTCTCTTAGATAGGTCAGTGCCTTGCCTAGAGAGGACTTAGGGGCAGTATTTCTCACATTTGCCCATGCCAAGAAAGCGTCTAAAACAGGTTTTTCCTGCTCTAGCCGCTGTTTATATCGTTCTTCCGGCGTCAGCT
>RCNI01001589.1_pt1 | contig 20944 bp, 19 predicted proteins | sample 2041151 | NCBI WGS metagenome assembly RCNI01 (sample SAMN09708214, study PRJNA481090) | feces metagenome | isolation source: feces | place: Antarctica: Albino Rookery | reverse complement strand
GGCTATGGTATAATAAATTGAGATTTAATTAAAAAAAATAGCTTATAATAATTGATTAGAAATAATTTTAGTTTATATTAATATTATTAGAAGCTTTAGGTAAGAGGAAATTTAAATAGAAAGGGTGAATTGAGAAGTGTGGGGAAAAATTAGAAATGTATTAGGTATTATTTTAATAGTGGTAGGGGTATCACTTATTGGAGTAACTATTTGGATGAAATATGATACTTATAGACAGCAGCAAGCTGTTTTAGATAGTTTTAGAAATTTACAGTTTGATGTTCCAGAGGGTGAAAATAAAGATAAAGAAACAATGAAAGAAGAAAATGCTAAAGATAATAGTGATGGAAATAATAAAGCTGATAAGGGTGAAGTTGAAAAAGACAAAAAACCAGAAAAAGCACAACTTGAAGATGGAAAAGGAATTGGTATTTTAAATATTCCAAAGATAAACTTAGAAATAGGTATAATAGAAGGCGTTAGTTATGAAGATATAAAGTATGTAGTGGGTCATTTCCCAGGTTCACCAATGCCAGGGGAGAAAGGTAATTTCTCCATAGCAGGGCATAGAATATCATATTTTGGACAGGCTTTTAAGGATATTGATAAGCTTGAAAAAGGTGATAAAGTCAAAGTTACGTACAATGGAAAAGAGTACACTTATGAAGTAACTGATATGTATGAGGTTACTCCAAATGAAACTGAGGCTTTAAATCCAACAAAAGATGCTACTATAACTATAGTTACATGTACAACTGACGCTAAAAATAGGGTTATAGTAAAAGGGAAGTTAGTGGAATAAGACTGGGTTTTTGCCTTAGTCTTATTTTTTATAAAATATACATAAAGGAGTGTATCTTGGGTGAGTGAGGTAACTTTTAGAAAAGATAAATATATGTTTTCTACTAGGAATATAAAGAAAAATCTAGATAGAAACATATTGAAAAAAGAAATAAGTACTTTCATAAAAGAGCTTAGAAAATTCAAAGTTGATTTAAAGAGTCTTTCAAGTGAAGAATTTAATATTGAGGAAAGAAATTTAATTCTTAATATAGCCTATTTCTTGGTTGATGAAGAAGTGTTATTAAGAAAGATAATAAATAGAAGAGAATTGCAAACAAAGGTTATAGCTAAAAAGACAGGATTTAGTAACGAAAAGATTATAAGTTGGTCAAATTATATAATAGCTTATTTAATTTTATTATACAATGTAGATTACACAAATTTAGCTATGTATTTAAATATAAATTTTAAGGACTTAGAAAACTTAGCTGTTATAAAGGGAACAAAAGGGGAAGAAATTGTTCATAAAGGTTTAGTTATGTTAGAGGGTAAAAAGAGTACTATAATATTAACTAAAGAAGGACAATTTATAAGAATAAAAACAAGATGTGAAAATAAAGTTGGAGAAGAATTGTCAGGAAAAGAGAAGAAAACTTTAAGACACTATAGGACTTTAATAGTGAGCGTGGCTTTAATTGCATTTGTTCTTATAGGAAGTGTTACTTTTCTTTATAAGCAACAGGAAACTACTATATTAATTCAAGGAACATCAAAGGTTAAAATTGGATTAAATAGATTTGATAGAATAGTTTATAGTTATTCTCCAACAGAAAAGGGAACTGTATTAATAACAGAACTAAAATTAGAAAACAAGAAATTTGAAGATGGTATGATCTCAATTTTAAAAGGTTTTGAAGAAGAGAATATGCTTCCTCCTAATAGAATTGTGGATGTTTATATAACTGGAAAAATGGTTGATACTGTAGATTTAAATAAGGTTACAGAATATGTTGAGAGTGTAAATAAGGATGATAATGCAAAGAATAATTTTAGAATAAAAATAAATAATTCAGGCTATGAGAAGAAAAATTAATTAAGGAAAGGATTATTTATAGTGAGAAAAGCATCAAAAAATAACAATAGAAGAGATAAGAGTTTATCTAATAAAAAATTTAAGAGTGAAGATAAAAAATTAAATAAAAACAATAAACAAAAAGTAGCTAAAAAGGCTTCAGTAAAAAATACTATTATAGTATCAAATAAAAATGAAATAAGAGATGAAGTTAGATTAAATAAATATATAAGTGAAACAGGATTTTGCTCAAGGAGAGAAGCTGATAAGCTTATAGAACAAGGAAGAGTTAAGATAGATGGTGTAAAGGCTACAACTGGTATGAAGGTTTCAAAGGGGCAGAGTGTATCTATTGATGAAAAACCTCTAAAGGTTGAAAATGAACTAGTTTACATAGCTTTAAATAAGCCTGTTGGAATAACTTGCACTACTGAGAGTAAGATAAAAGGAAATATAGTTGACTTTATAAATCATGAAAAAAGAATTTTCCCAATAGGAAGACTGGATAAGGATTCTCAGGGATTAATATTTATGACTAATGATGGTGATATAGTTAACAAGATATTAAGAGCAGGAAATAATCATGAAAAAGAATATATTGTCACTGTAAATAAGCCTATAACTGAGGAGTTTATAAAAGGAATGAGTAATGGAGTACCTATATTAGGAACAGTTACTAAGAAATGCTTAGTTAAGAAAGAAGGCAAAAACTCATTTAGAATAATATTAACTCAAGGGTTAAATAGACAGATAAGAAGAATGTGTGAGTATTTTGGATATGAGGTAAAAAAATTAGAAAGAATAAGAATAATGAATGTTAGCTTAGGAAACCTAAAAATGGGGTCTTGGAGATACTTAACTAAGAAAGAATTAGCTGAAATAAACAGGTTAACAGAAAATTCTTCGAAGACTGAAGAGGCCTCAATTTAATAATTAAGTAATTTGTATCAAAAGTTAATAATAAAAAACAGTATGAAGAGAATATCTAGATGAGCTTTAGAATTTAAATTATTACGGAGAAGATATTACGTTAAAAGCTGAGACTGTTCGAAGCTTTAGTAATATCTTTGGAGTAATAATTATAAATTCTTAGCGAAATCTAGTAATTCTCGGAATATGTTTGTAAGTTTTATTAAAACATGCCTTGATATAGCATTTAAACTTTTACTTTACTTATACAAAGATAATGCTTTTTCGATAAATGTCATTATCTTTTTTTCGTATAGAGTTTTATTAACTTCTAAGGCTTCAGCATGTTTTGCACCTTCTACTAGGTAAAGTTCTTTGTAACCTTTAGTTTTAGCTTTGTATAAATCTACTGCCATATACCATGGTACAAAATAATCTTCTTTTCCATGTATAAACATCATTGGTAATGAGGTTGAAGCTACTATATCTATAGGAACTATTTTTTTCATAGAAAACTTAGCTTTAGCTTTCATAAAGAAGTTTGCAAATGTAAGACTTGGACGAAGAAATTTTCTAATAATTCTATTTTTATATTGATGAGTTATTTGGAAGCCTATAAGTTCATAAAAGTTAGAGTAACCACAATCTTCAATTACAAATTTTATGGAATCATTTAGAGGAATAGTCTCCATAACTGTTCCTGCCCCCATTGATTCACCATGAAGACCTAAAATTATATCATTACCAAATCTAGATTTTAAGTATTCTATCCACATGTTTACATCATATTTTTCGTAAAAACCATATGTGGAATATTTTCCTTCACTTTTTCCATGTCTTCTTTGATTTACTATAAGAACATTAAAGCCATTTTTATAGAATATATCAAAATATTTTAAAGAACCAACATAACAAATAGAAACTCCATGTACTAATACTATAAATTTGTTTGTGGGATTTTCATTCATTATGAGTGTTGAGGTTAAATTAAGACCATCAAAGGATTTTAAAGTAATATCTTCCTTAGAAGCAGAATTATATAAAGCTTCGTCAAAAAGATTATTTTCTACATATCTAGTATAACTTTTCTTTATATCATGCAGTTCTCTAGTTACAGTAGATTTAAATATATATAGACCTGTTGCTAAAAAAAAGACAATAACTAGAATAGCAATAACTATCAATATAATAAGATAGGTCACTTATATCACTCCAATCAGCTTTTAATAAATTTTCTTTATACAGTATACATAATTATAACACTTAAGAGAAAAATAAAATTAGCTAAATATAAAATGGAGGTTTATTTTATGAAATTTAAAAAAGTTTTTTTATGCCTTATATCATTGCTCTTTATTTTTTCTACTGTAGTTTTAGGTGAAGAAATAAATAAAATAGAAGTTATAGAAAAATCTATAGAAGAGAATAATGATAAGTATGAAATTAAAGTAAAATATCCAGCAATTCAAGGTGGAGAAAAAGAGGTTACAGATAAAATAAATAAGACTATAGAGGATTATACTTTAAATTGGATAAATGACATCAAGTTATTAGGAGAAGAATATAGCAAAGCATATGAAAAGGAAGGAAAAGAAATGCCTAAAATGGAGGCATATAGTCTTTTTGAAGCTTTCAATACAGATGAAGTAATTAGTTTGCCAGTTACATATTATCAATATACTGGTGGAGCTCATGGGTTAACAACTAAAGTAAGTTATAATTATAATCTTAAAACAGGAAATGAACTTAAACTAAAAGATTTATTTAAAGAGGGATTTGACTATAAAAGTATAATTGATAAAAAGGTAAAAGAAGATATTGAAAAAGAAAAAGATATTTATTTTGATAATGGAGCTTTATTTAAGGGAGTTAAGGAAAATCAAGCTTATTATTTAAACAGAGATGGAATTATAGTGTATTTTCAACAATATGAAATTGCTCCATACTCTTCAGGCATTAGAGAATTTAAAATACCTTATGAAGAGTTAAAGGAAGGACTAATTTATAAATTAGGAAATTAAAATTAAGTTTAGGAAACTAGTAGTAGTTTTCTAAACTTTTTTGCTTAAAGTTCTTTATAAAAATAATTTAAAGAATCATGTGTTTTAATATTAAATAAAATAGGTCTATAATAAATTAAAAAGGAATTGGAATAGTGGGAGGAAAGTGCTATGGAAACTTTAAAAGAAAAAATAAATAAACAGAGAGAATATTTTAGTACAGGTGAAACTAAAGATATAAATTTTAGAATAGAGAAACTAAAGAAGTTAAGGGATGTTTTAAAAAGTGAGGAAGAGAAAGTTTTTGAAGCCTTAAAAAAAGACTTAATGAAATCTAGCTTTGAATCTTATGTTACAGAAGTAGCAATGGTATATGATGAAATAAATATGCATATTAAAAATATAAAAAAATGGAGCAAAAAAAGAAGAGTAAAAACTCCATTAGTACAATTCCCAGCAAAAAGTTTTATACAGTTAGAGCCTTATGGAGTTGTTTTAATAATAGGTCCTTTTAACTATCCTTTTATGCTTACAATGGATCCTTTAATTGGAGCAATAGCAGCTGGAAACACAGCCGTTATAAAGCCATCTGAATCAGCACCAGAGACATCTAAAATTCTTAAAGAAATATTAGAAAAAGTATTTGATGAAAAGTATGTTCTTCATGTTAATCCAGAAAGAGGAAAAGAAGTTGTAGAAGAACTTTTAAAAGAAAAATTTGATTATATTTTCTTTACTGGAAGTGCTACTGTAGGAAAAATAGTAATGAAGGCAGCTTCTCAATATTTAACTCCTGTAACTTTAGAACTTGGAGGAAAAAGTCCTTGTATTATTGATAAAGATTGTAAAGTTGAATTAGCTGCTAGAAGAATAGTTTGGGGAAAATTAATGAATTCAGGACAAACCTGTGTTGCGCCAGATTATTTATATGTTCATAAGGATATTGAAGAAGAATTTATAAAAAAATTAGAGGAAGAAATAAATAATCAATTTGGAGATAATCCTTTAGAATCTAAAGATTATTCTAAAATGGTAAATGAAAGAGAATTTAATAGAGTACTTTCATATATAGATAAAGAAAAATTAGTTTTTGGAGGAAATTATAATAGAAAAACTTTTCAAATAGAACCAACTATACTAAAAAATGTAACTTGGGATGATCCAGTTATGGAAAGAGAAATTTTTGGACCTATATTCCCAATTTTAACATTTGAAAATTTAGATGAAGTAATAAGATTAGTAAATAGCAAGGACAAGCCTTTAGCAATATATTATTTTTCAGAGGATAAAAATAAAATTGAAAAAATTCTTAATAGTACATCATCAGGAGGAGTAACAATAAATGATACATTAGTTCATGTATCATCATCATATTTACCTTTGGGTGGAGTTGGAAATAGTGGTATGGGAGAATATCATGGTAAGTATAGTTTTGACTTATTTTCCAATAAAAAGGGTGTTATGAATAGAAAAACATTCTTAGACTTAAAGATTAGGTATGCTCCTTTCCAAAATAAGTTAACAATTGTTAAAAAAATCATGAAATAAATAAAAAATGAATGAAAATGGGTGGATTTGTATGGAAATGATTAAAAAATTTATGTATAATATACTTAAAGATTGTATATGTTTTCAATGAGCGGATAAAAAGTATTTAAAATAAAGTGTTCAATTTATACTAAAAACACATAACAAAATTAGGAATACAATCTTTGAAAGTTACGTCTATGTACTAATGCCTGTTATTTATAGATGAACTTCTAACAAGCCAATAATGGTATGATAAACATATTTAAGATTAAGTTTTTAAGCTTTAAGGTTTGGGGGAGCCTTCTAGTACAATTACTACTTAAAATATGAGTAAATTTTATTTTAAACTTAAGAATAAGAAATTGTTCTTACATGAATTTTATAAGCTTCGACGGGGAAGAAGCTAGAATATCTTTCGACTTATGAATAGATATTAGGGTATTTATATTGAGAAATTATTTTTATTATTGAATTTTGAGAGAATTTATTAAGTATGGTCATTTAAAGGGGACGTTATGAGTTTAAATTAAAATTTATAAAATTATATTAGTAACATTGGTTTGCGAAAAAAAGGTCTAAGTTATACTTAGATCTTTTTTTCTTGAAATTAACCACTTTTTTTGGAATTAAGCCATATAAGAACCCTAGAAAAAAGTTTTTTAAAAATATACAATTAAGTAGAGAAAAAGTTTACAAAGGTATAGGGGGTTTTCACATGAAATATACTTTCCCAGAAAACTTTTGGTGGGGAGCTGCAACTTCAGGACCTCAGTCAGAAGGTAGATTTAATAAAAAACATGATAATGTATTTGATCACTGGTTCGATATAAATCCAGAGTTATTTCACAATGGGATAGGACCAAATGTAGCATCAAATTTTTACAATAGTTATAAAGAAGATTTAGCAATGCTAAAAGAAATTGGATTAAATTCATTTAGAACTTCAATTCAATGGACAAGATTAATTAAAGATTTTGAAACTGGTGAGCCAGATGAAGATGGAGTAAGATTTTATAATGGTGTAATAGATGAATGTTTAGCAAATGGAATAGATATAATCATGAATTTACATCACTTTGATCTTCCTGTTGAATTATATGATAAATATGGTGGGTGGGAATCAAAGCATGTTGTAGAATTATTTGCGAAATTTGCTAAGACTGCCTTTGAGTTATTTGGTGATAGGGTTAAGAAATGGGCTACATTTAATGAACCTATAGTTATTATTGAAGGACAGTTTTTGTATAAATGGCATTATCCTTGCATAGTTGATGGAAAAAGGGGACTTCAAGCTGCCTATAATATAGAATTAGCTTCTGCTAGAGCTATAGAAGAGTATAGAAAATTAGGACAAGATGGAGAAATAGGAATAATAGTTAACTTAACGCCAGCATATCCAAGGAGTGAGTCAAAAGAAGATTTAAGAGCAGCTGAAATTGCTAATGCTTTCTTCAATGAGTTATTCTTAGATCCAGCAACTAAAGGAGAATTTCCTAAGAACTTAGTTGAGGTTTTAGAAAAAGATGGAGTAATGTGGGATTCTACTAAGGAAGAATTAGAGGTTATAAAAAATAATACTGTGGATTTCTTAGGGGTAAACTACTATCAACCAAGAAGAGTTAAAGCTAGAGAAGAGGAATATAGTGGAGAAACATGGGCTCCAGAAAAATATTTTGATAATTATGATATGCCAGGAAAGAGAATGAATCCTCATAGAGGATGGGAAATATATCCTAAGGCAATTTATGATATAGCTAAAAATGTGCAAGATAACTATGGCAACATAAAATGGTTCATTTCAGAAAATGGAATGGGTGTTGAAGGCGAAGATAAATTCAAAAATGCTGAAGGTATAATTGAAGATGATTATAGAATTGAATTCATAATAGAGCATTTAGAATGGCTTCATAAGGCTATTGAAGAGGGTTCGAATTGTGTAGGATATCATTTATGGACTCCAATAGATTGTTGGTCATGGTTAAATTCATATAAAAATAGATATGGATTTATATCATTAGATTTAGAAACTCAAAAGAAAACTATTAAAAAATCAGGAAGATGGATAAAAGAAGTTTCTAATAATAATGGTTTTTAAAACTTTGAATTTACTTAGCTTAGATGAGTTCTAAAATAAATTTTCTAAGTTAATATGACTATGCAAAAAGTTTTTTATTATAAAATTAGCAATAAAATAAATTAATATGAATAAATGAGGAAAGGCTTTAGTTGGAGTATTTTTACTTAAACTAAAGCCTTAAATTTTTTTAACACTCACATAATAGGATATTTTTACATAAAATACAATATAACAATTAACGGAGTTGAAGGCAACATGCTTTACTCATTAATTTTAGCAGGAGGAAAGGGTACTAGACTTTATCCGCTTTCAAGAAGTTCAAATCCTAAACAATTTCTTAGCATACACAATAATGGGAAGAGTTTTTTAAGTAATACCGTGGATAGAATTAGACCTATAATCCATAAAGATAATATTTATGTAGTGACAAACCAGGAATATGAAGACAAAATAAGAGATGAACTTAAAGACATAAGAGAGGAAAATATCTTTACTGAACCTGCTAATAAAGAAACTGCAACCTGTATAGGTCTTTCAGCAGCTAAGCTTTTAAAGAAAGATAAGGATGCAGTTATGATTGTATTGCCTTCAGACCATTATATAGAAGGAGATAAAAGTTATCTTCAAACTCTGGAACAAGCCGTAGAGATTGCGGATAAGAAGAGAGCTATTGTTACCATAGGAATAGAGCCAACTAGACCAGAGACAGGTTATGGCTATATAGAAATGGGCGATAGAGTCAATGGACACATTCCTACCTTCAAGATAGCAAGGTTTACAGAGAAACCTAATTTAGAAGTAGCAAAGGACTTCTTATTAAAGGGGACTTATTTATGGAATAGTGGAATGTTCATATTTAGAGCTGATGTTATATTGAGAGAAATTGAAAAATATATTCCTAAGATGTATAAATGTTTAATGGAGATATATCAACACATTGGAGAAGATGATGAGGAAGAAATAATAAAAGAACAGTATTCTTTAATTGATGGAATATCTATAGATTTTGGGGTAATGCAAAAAACAAGAAGATCATTTGTTATAAAATGTGATTTTTCTTGGGATGATATAGGTACTTTCTCAGCTCTAGGTAGATTTTTAGAGCCTAATGGAAATAATAGAACTTCAGAGAATGTTTTTTTAGAGGAATGTGAGAATTGTTCCGTTTTTGGAAAGGAAAAATTAATAATAGGATTTGGAATAAAAGATCTAGTATTAGTTGATGCAGGAGATGTTATTTTGGTCATGGACAAGGGTAGGGACCAAGAGATTAAGCATCTATTAAATTCTATTAGTGGTAAGAAGGAATTTAAAGAATATCTATAAGTTTATAAACTTATGTAAAAAAAGTCCTATATCATATACTTTAGGTGTATGATATAGGACTTTTTAGTAGATTTTTTATTTGAAATTTATTGATAATGAATAAAATTATTTAAAATTCACATCAAATTAAAATAAAATTAATTTTAATCTTTAAAATATGTTATAAAGATATTTTTATGTTATTATAGTAATAATATAAGTTTGAACTTTACGGAGGTATTATTTTATGAGTGATAGAATTGTAGATTTTAATGAGTTAAAAAATAAGGCAAGAGATAAAGATATAGATAAATTTGAGTCATATATTTATGATTTATATTATTCAGTAGCTCAAGGAAAAATGAGTATGATGGATCTTTCTAGAGAGATAACTAAATATATGAATGAAAATAATATTTCTCAAGAAAAGTTTTTAAATATTCAAACAGAAATGCTTAAGAGATATGGCTTTGATATGGGTGATATTGAAGGGCAAATGAAAAACTTAGGTATAGATATGAGCAACTTAGGAGTTCAAGGTGGAGATTATGAAAATTTAAGAAAAACTTTGAGTTTTCAAGAGAAGTATAAAGGAAAAGTAAAAACATCTACTGTTACTACATATTTTATTAAAAATGAAAAAAATGATATTGAATTAATTTTAGAAAATAACAAAGTTCTTATAACTAGTCCTAAACATATAGATCTTCAGGACAGTGAGTTAAATGAGTTCTTGTGTTCATACAAAAAAACTCTTTCAGATGACCTTTTAGATATAAGAATTTGTGAGAATGTAGGAAAGTACGATTATTAATATATATTTTAATAAGACTAGACCTGTAAATTTTAACTTACATGTCTAGTTTTTTTATTTTAGGAATCATTTTATACTATAGATAAATAATTAATTAATAATTAATTAATAAATTTAATAGATTTTTGTAATATACTTTTAGTTAATATGAAATATCATATTAATAAAAGACTTTTTTTAATAGATTAGAGGTAATAAATTATGTTAATGAACACTCATATTCTTATTGCACAAAATATATTGAGAGATGTTGACGTAGATTTTAAAATAAGTGATAAAAACTTTATATATGGAAATGTAAAACCTGATATGGTTTCAAAATATAAATTAAAGAAGCATTATTTAGATGAATCTTTTGATATGATAGTTAATAAGATAAAAAAATTAGCATCACTTAGCATGTATGACTTTAAAAAGAAATTTTCAGTAAGTAGATTTAGTCAGGAACTAGGAGTTGTATGTCATTTTATATGTGATTTTTTTTGTATTCCTCATAGTGAAAGATGGGAATTTAAGCATAGTATGAATAAACATGTTAAATATGAAAAAGAGTTAGCTAACTTTGCTAAAACATATATTCCATCACAAGATGATTTTAAAATATGGGGTAATATGTCTGTGGAGTTTTTCTTAGAAGAAGCTCATAAGATATATAGAAAAAGAGAAAGTTATGAGAATGATATGAAGTATGCATACTTTGCATGCAGAAGTATAGTTAAATATATAAGTGATTCTATAGCTAAAAATACAAAGACAGCTTATTCTGAAGCTATAGCTTAATACAAATATTTCCTTTGATTAATAAAATATGTTAAAATCAATTATATATGTATGTTGATTAAACTAATTTTTATAATAGAAAGGAAATGAGATGGAGAGTAAGGTAAATGAACCTATATATAAGCAAATTGCTTTAGATATTGCAGGTAGAATATATAATAATGACATAAAGGTAGGACAAAAGATACATGGTAGATCGACTTTAGCAAGTAGTTATAATGTATCACCAGAAACAGTTAGAAAAGCTGTTAAGCTATTAGAAGATATGAAAGTGGTATCATCAAGCAAGGGTAGTGGAGTAACAATTATTTCAAAAGATAATGCTTATAATTTCATAAATAGGTTTCATTCAATTGAAAGTGTAACATCTTTAAAACATGATATAGAATCCTTAATGGAAGAGAAAAAGGCTATAGAAAAAAATATAGGCGAAATGATAGATAAAATAGTGGATTACTCTAACAGGCTTAGATATACAAATCCTTTAACACCTATAGAAATAGAATTGCCAAAGGAATGCAGTCTTATAGGTAAAAGTGTTTCAGATTCAAAGTTTTGGCAAAATACAAAGGCAACTATTGTTGCTATAAGAAGGAATGGAGAGCTAATAATATCTCCAGGTCCATATTTAAAATTTAAAAAAGATGATAATCTACTTGTAGTTGGAGAAGAAGACATATTGAAAAAGATAGAAATATTTTTAAATAAATAATGGGAAAAGGTTATATCAATAAAATTTTTTGATATGGCCTTTTTTAGTTGCATTTTTTGCATAACAGACATATAATAAAAGTGAACATATGAACAAATGCTCATATGTAAAGATGAATAATAGGAGTTAAAGATATGGATAATAATAAAATAGAAAGTTGCAACTGTTCTTATATCCATGAAGATATATTAAGTAGGGTAAAAGAACATTTGCCAAAGGAAGAAGTACTTTATGAATTAGCAGAAATATTTAAAGTTTTTGGAGATTCAACAAGAATAAAAATTTTATGTGCTCTTTTTGAAGGAGAAATGTGTGTGTGTGATATGGCTGAACTATTAGGGGTAAGTCAATCAGCAGTATCTCATCAATTGAGAGTTTTAAAACAAGCTAGACTAGTTAAATTTAGAAGAGAGGGTAAGATAGTTTATTACTCTTTAGCTGATGATCATGTTAAACACATATTTAATGAAGGTTTAAATCATGTTTTAGAGTAAAGGAGGTATTTAGACATGAAAGATATAAAACTTTATTTAGATGGCTTAAATTGTGCAAACTGTGCTGGAAAAATTGAAGATAAAGTTAATAAACTTACTGATGTTGATGAAGCTGTCCTTAATTTTTCAACAAAACTTTTACTTATAACTCCTAAAGAAGGTGTTTCGGAAGAAGAGTTAGAAGAGAAAATTGAAAAAATAGTTTTAGATTTAGAACCAGATGTTAAAGTTCTAAATAATAAAAATAAAATGAAATCTTCAGTTAATACATGTAATGATGGATGCTGTAGAGAAGGTGAATCTCATAAACATAATAATGGAGAGAGCCATTCACATTCTCATGAGCATGGACATTCTCACAATCATGGAGGTAACCAAAGCATAGAAAAGAAGGAGTTTTTTAGACTAGGAATAGCTTTAGTTTTATTTATAATAGGAATTATAGTTAATTTAGATAAAATGTATGAGTTTATTATCTTTGGTGTAGCTTATATAATAGCTGGTGGAGAAGTTCTTTTAAGAGCGTTTAAAAATATTTTAAGAGGACAAGTATTTGATGAAAACTTTTTAATGGCTATAGCTACAATTGGAGCTTTTGCTATAGGAGAATTTCCAGAAGGGGTAGCAGTAATGCTTTTCTATGAAGTAGGAGAAATGTTCCAGGATTATGCTGTAAATAAGTCAAGAAAATCAATATCTGATTTAATGAATATAAGACCAGACTTTGCCAATTTAATTACTATCAATGGAGAGGAAAAAAGAGTAGCTCCAGAAAGTGTTAATGTTGGATCAATCATAGTGGTAAGAGCAGGAGAAAAAGTTCCTTTAGATGGAGTAGTTTTATCAGGAGAAGCAACTCTTGATGTATCTGCATTGACAGGAGAATCTTTACCAAAAGAAGTTGAGGCAAAAGACGATGTATTAGCAGGATCAATAAACAAAAGTGGACTATTAAAGATAAAAGTAACAAAAAGTTTTGGAGAATCTACGGTTTCTAAAATATTAGATTTAGTTGAGAATGCAGGAAATAAAAAATCACCAACAGAGAAATTTATAACTAAGTTTGCAAGATATTATACACCAGTAGTTGTATTCTCTGCCTTAGCCCTTGCAATTATTCCACCTTTAGTAATAAGTGGAGAAAGTTTCTCACCATGGATTTCAAGAGCTTTAATATTCTTAGTTGTTTCATGTCCTTGTGCTTTAGTAGTTTCAATACCACTTGGATATTTTGCTGGAATTGGTTTAGCTTCTAAAAATGGTATTTTAATAAAAGGAAGTAACTATTTAGAGGCACTAAATAATGTAGAAAGTATAGTTTTTGATAAAACGGGAACACTAACAAAAGGTACATTTAAAGTTAAAAAATCAGAGAGCACAAGCAAGTTAAGCAATGAAGAATTATTAAAATTAGGAGCTTATGCTGAATATTACTCAAATCATCCAATTGCTAAATCTATAGTAAGTGAATTTAATAAAGAAATTAACAAAGGCTTAATTTCAAATTATGAAGAAATTTCAGGAAAAGGAATAAAAGTAGACATTGATGGAGAAACATTCTTAGCAGGTAATTCAAAGTTAATGGATATGTTTAATATAAAGATTTCTTCAATCAATGAAATAGGAACTGTTGTTTATTTAGCAAATGAAAAGAGCGAGCTAGGATATATAGTTATTTCAGATGAAATAAAAGAAGATTCTAAAGAAGCCATAAGTGGATTAAAAGAAATAGGAATTAAGCAAACAATTATGCTAACCGGAGATAATGAGAAGGTTGGAGATAGTGTTGCCAAAGAATTAGGCTTAGATAAAGCATATTGTAGTTTATTACCACAAAATAAAGTTGAAAAATTAGAGCAAATTTTTGAAGACAAGAGTAAAGGTAAAAAAGTTGCTTTTGTTGGAGATGGAATTAACGATGCACCTGTACTAGCTAGGGCAGACATAGGAATAGCTATGGGTGGAGTTGGATCAGATGCAGCCATAGAAGCTGCAGATGTGGTAATAATGGATGATAAGCCAAGTAAGATAATAAAAGCAATAAAAATAGCTAAGAAAACAAATAAAATTGTATGGCAAAATATAATCTTTGCTTTAGGAGTTAAAATTATAATATTAATATTTGGTGCTTTAGGAATGGCTAATATGTGGGAAGCTGTATTTGGAGACGTAGGTGTAACCTTAATAGCAGTAATAAATTCAAGTAGAATATTAAAAAATAAAAATTTATAGGCGTGAAATTTGTCTAATGTTGTTGACAAGAGCTAATTTTTTTGCTATCTTAATATAGTAAGAGTAAGAATACTTTCAGGCATAGGGTATAGATTGTAAATAATTCCCTTAAACTTTTATATTAAACATTATGAAATGTTTAAATAGGCTTGTGTGCACGTAGGGTTTTAGCCACGCAAGCCTTATTTTTTTTGTAGAAATTTATTAAAAAGATAGTTTATAATAGAATAATATAAATTTAATAATATTAATTGTAAAATATAAAAAATGCAATTAAATGTAAAAAATACACTTTAATACATATATTTTTGATAGTGAAACCAAAAGAATGTTAAAATATAGACAAACTTTTTAGGGTATGGTAATATTTTAGAAGGTTAAATTTGTAATTTTATCATTTGATTTTAGAATATAGTCTAAAAAGTAATTGCTTTTTAAAAAAATAACAATTTTAGAAAGAGGTGCTATTAAAATGGAAAAGAAAAAAGGCATATCTATGGCTGTTATAAAAAGATTGCCTAAATACCATAGATATTTACAAGAATTAATGGAAAATGATGTTGATAGAATATCTTCAAAAGAGTTAAGTGAAAAAATAGGATTTACTGCTTCTCAAATAAGACAAGATCTTAATTGTTTTGGAGATTTTGGGCAACAGGGATATGGATATAATGTAAAAGAACTATATAATAACATAGGAAGTATATTAGGCCTTACAAGAGACTATAACACAGTTATAATCGGAGCGGGTAACATAGGTCAGGCTATTGCAAACTATAATAGTTTCAATAGATTAGGCTTTAAATTAAAAGGTATTTTCGATGCTAATCCAAGAATGTTTGGAATAAAAATAAGAGATGTTGAGATACAAGATGTTGAAAAATTAAAAGATTTCGTAAAAGAAAATGATATTGAAATAGGTATAATCTGTGTTCCAAGAACAAATGCTCAAAAGGTATGTAATGATCTTGTTGAAGGTGGAATCAAAGGTATATGGAACTTTGCGCCTATAGATCTTGAGGTGCCAAAAGATATAAGAGTAGAGAATGTACACTTAAGTGAAAGTATGATGACTTTAGTATATCTTTTAAATCACAATGACGCAAAATAAATTGGGTTTATTTTATAAAAATTTGTTTAATATGGAAAAATAGTATTAGATTTTCAAAAAAATATATTGAAAAATTTACTTTTAAGTTTTATAATTTAATTGAAGTACCGAGTACTTCAATTATTTTTTTGTCTTTGCTTGTTACAAAATTAACAATAAATTATGGAAAAAGCATAGGATGAAAAATATTAAGTTGTTAGTTATTAGTTGTTAAGTTATTTAAAACCATATATTCGCTATGGTATATGAGGGAGGAAATACAATGGAATTAAATAATGTAATCTTTGAAAAAGAGGGAAACATTGGGGTTTTAACAATTAACAGACCTAAGGCATTAAATGCACTAAACTCAGAAACTTTAAAAGACTTAGATACTGCTATAGATCATATAGAAAAACAAGATGATATATATGTTGTTATTTTAACAGGTGCTGGAGATAAAGCATTTGTTGCAGGTGCTGATATAGCAGAAATGAAAGATCTAAATGAAGAAGAGGGTAAAGAATTTGGACTTTTAGGTAATAAAGTGTTTAGAAGATTAGAAAATTTAGACAAGCCTGTAATCGCTGCTATAAACGGTTTCGCTTTAGGTGGTGGATGTGAAATTTCTATGGCTTGTGATATAAGAATAGCAACTACAAAGGCTAAGTTTGCTCAACCTGAGGTTGGATTAGGAATAACTCCAGGATTTGGTGGAACTCAAAGATTACCAAGAATAGTTGGACCTGGTAAGGCTAAAGAACTTATTTACACAGGAGACATGATAAAAGCTGATGAAGCTTTAAGAAGTGGTTTAGTAAATAAGGTTGTTGAACCAGAGAATTTAATGGAAGAAGCAATGTCAATAGCTAAGAAAATAGCTAATAATGCACCAATAGCTGTTAAGTTATGTAAAGATGCAATTGATAGAGGAATGCAAGTTGATATAGATTCAGCGGTAGTTATAGAAGCTGAAGATTTTGGAAAATGTTTTGCTACAGAAGATCAAACAGAAGGTATGAGTGCTTTTGTAGAAAGAAGAGAAAAGAACTTTAAAAACAAGTAATTTTTTAAACAAAATGGTTGTGTGGATTTAAGGAGGGTAATTAAAATGAACTTTCAATTAACAAGAGAACAAGAATTAGTTAAGCAAATGGTTAGAGAATTTGCGAAAAATGAAGTCAAGCCAATAGCTGCAGAAATAGATGTAACAGAAAGATTCCCTATGGAAAATGTTAAGAAAATGGCTAAACTAGGAATGATGGGAATTCCTTTTAGTAAAGAATATGGCGGAGCTGGTGGAGATACTTTATCTTACATTTTAACTGTTGAAGAATTATCAAAAGTTTGTGGTACTACAGGAGTTATAGTTTCAGCTCATACTTCATTATGTGCTTCATTAATAGATCAATTCGGTACTCCAGCTCAAAAAGAAAAATATTTAACTCCACTTGCAAAAGGTGAAAAATTAGGTGCTTTTGGATTAACTGAACCAGGAGCAGGTACAGATGCTGCAGGACAACAAACTACAGCTGTATTAGAAGGAGATAATTATATTTTAAACGGAAGTAAAATCTTCATAACTAATGGTGGAGTTGCAGATACTTTCATAATCTTTGCTATGACTGATAAGAGTCAAGGTACAAGAGGAATTTCAGCTTTCATAGTTGAAAAAAATTTCCCAGGATTCTCAATTGGTAAGTTAGAAGACAAAATGGGTATAAGAGCTTCTTCAACAACTGAGTTAATAATGGAAAACTGTGTTGTTCCAAAAGAAAATTTAATCGGAAGAGAAGGAAAAGGATTTGGAATAGCAATGAAAACTTTAGACGGTGGTAGAATAGGTATCGCTGCCCAAGCATTAGGTATAGCAGAAGGAGCTTTAGAAGAAGCTGTTGCTTACATGAAAGAAAGAAAACAATTTGGTAGATCATTATCTGCATTCCAAGGATTACAATGGATGGTAGCAGAAATGGATACTAAAATCGAAGCTGCAAGATTTTTAGTATATAAAGCAGCTTGCTTAAAAGAAGAGGGTAAACCATATTCTATAGATGCTGCAAGAGCTAAATTATTCGCTGCAGATGTAGCTATGGAAGTTACAACTAAGGCAGTTCAATTATTCGGTGGATATGGATATACTAAGGAATACCCAGTAGAAAGAATGATGAGAGATGCTAAGATAACTGAGATTTATGAAGGAACTTCAGAAGTTCAAAAAATGGTTATCGCAGGAAGCATATTAAGATAATTTTAGGAGGGCTTTGAGATGAAAATAGTAGTTTGCTTAAAACAAGTGCCAGATACAACAGCTGTTAAAATAGATCCGAAAACAGGAACTCTTATAAGAGATGGAGTTCCATCAATAATAAACCCAGAGGACAAGCATGCTTTAGAAGCTGCATTACAATTAAAAGATAATAATGGAGCAGAAGTAACTGTATTAAGTATGGGACCACCTCAAGCTAAATCAGCTTTAAGAGAAGCTTTATGTATGGGAGCTGATAAAGCAATTCTTATAACTGATAGAGCATTTGCAGGTGCAGATACATTAGCTACTTCAAAGGCTTTAGCTGGAGCATTAAAGAAATTAGAATATGACATAATATTTGCAGGAAGACAAGCTATCGATGGAGATACTGCACAAGTTGGTCCAGAAATAGCTGAACATTTAAATATTCCTCAAGTAACTTATGTTCAAGGCGTTAAAGTTGAAGAAGATGGATTATTAGTAAATAGAGCTTTAGAAGATGGATATGAATTAATAAAAGTTAAGGCTCCAGTACTTTTGACTGCTATAAAAGAGTTAAATGAGCCAAGATACATGAATGTTAAAAATATATTTGAAACATCTGATGATGAAATCTTAGTATGGTCAGCTGATGACATAGATGTAGATAAAGCTGAATTAGGATTAAAAGGATCTCCAACAAAAGTTAAGAGATCAATGACTAAAGAAGCTAAGGGTGCAGGAGAAATAGTTAAAGAATCACCTAAAGATTCAGTTACTTATGTACTAGGCAAATTAAAAGAAAAACACTACATCTAAGGATTATGGGAGGTATTTAAGATGAATAAAGCAGATTTTAATGGCGTTTGGGTTTTTGCAGAGCAAAGAGAAGGTCAATTACAAAAAGTTTCATTAGAATTATTAGGTGAAGGTAGAAAAATCGCTGATAAATTAGGATCAAAATTAACAGCGTTATTAATAGGAAGTAAAGTTCAAAATTTAGTTGAAGATTTATCAAGACATGGTGCTGATGAAGTACTAGTTGTTGATGCTCCAGAATTAGAACATTACACAACTGATGGATATACAAAAGCTATATGTGAATTAGCTAATGCTAAAAAACCAAATATAATCTTTATAGGAGCAACATTTATAGGAAGAGACTTAGGTCCAAGAGTTGCTGCAAGATTAGAAACTGGTTTAACTGCTGACTGTACATCTTTAGATGTTGATGTTGAAAGTGGAGATTTATTAGCAACAAGACCAGCATTTGGTGGTAACTTAATGGCTACAATCGTATGTCCAGATCATAGACCACAAATGGCTACAGTAAGACCTGGAGTTTTTGAAAAACTTCCACTAGGAGAAAATGATGCAACTGTAGAAAATGTTGAAGTAAAATTCAACTCTAATGATATAAGAACAAAAATTGTTGAAATAATTAAAGAACACAAAGATATCGTTGATATATCAGAAGCTAATGTATTAGTTGCAGGTGGTAGAGGTATTGGTTCAGAAGAAAACTTCAAAATGCTTAAGGAATTAGCAGAAGTTATGAATGGATCAATCGCAGCTTCAAGAGCAGCAGTAGAAAAAGGATGGGTAGATAAAGATTACCAAGTTGGACAAACAGGAAAAACTGTTAGACCAAATATATATGTAGCTTGTGGTATATCAGGAGCTATTCAACATGCAGCTGGTATGCAAGATTCAGATATGATAATAGCTATAAATAAAGATGCTAATGCTCCAATAATGAAGATTGCTGACTATGCAATAGTTGGGGACGTAAATAAAGTTGTTCCAGAATTCATAGCTCAATTAAAAGCTATGAAGGAAGAAGCTTAATTAATAAATAATATAACAAGGGTAAACTTATAAAATTTTTCAATTAATGGTGTAGGGCTTTTCTGTTAAGTCAGAAAAGTCCAATTAAAGAGAGTATTTAGGAGGAACTTAATATGGAAAAGATTTTTGTAATTGGTGCAGGTACAATGGGTGCTGGAATAGTTCAAGCATTTGCACAAAAAGGATATGAAGTTATCGTTAGAGATATCAAAGACGAGTTTGTTGATAGAGGAATAGCTGGAATCAACAAAGGTCTTACTAAATTAGTTTCTAAAGGAAAAATAACTGAGGAAGATAAAGAAGCAGTATTATCAAAAATCACTGGAACTACTGATTTAGGATTAGCTGCTGACTGTGATTTAGTTATAGAAGCTGCAGTTGAAAATATGGAAATCAAAAAACAAATTTTCGCTGAATTAGATAAAATCTGTAAAGAAGAAACTATATTAGCTTCAAATACATCTTCATTATCAATAACAGAAGTAGCATCAGCTACAAACAGACCTGGATAGAGTTATAGGAATGCATTTCTTTAACCCTGCAACAATAATGAAACTTGTTGAAGTAATAAGAGGTATGGCTACTTCACAAGAAACTTTTGACAAAGTAAAAGCTATGTCAGAAGCTATAGGAAAGACTCCAGTAGAAGTTGCTGAAGCACCAGGATTTGTAGTTAATAGAATACTTATCCCTATGATAAACGAAGCTATTGGAATATATGCAGAAGGAATAGCTTCAGTTGAAGATATAGATACTTCAATGAAATTAGGAGCTAATCATCCAATGGGACCTTTAGCTTTAGGAGATTTAATAGGGTTAGACGTTTGCTTAGCTATAATGGACGTATTATTTAAAGAAACTGGAGATAGTAAATACAGAGCTCACAGTCTTTTAAGAAAATATGTTAGAGCAGGATGGTTAGGTAGAAAAACTGGTAGAGGATTCTACAACTACAACGCATAATATTGAAAGTTTAAAAGTTTATAAGGTATAGATTTTCTATAGTATAAATCTAATATTATTAAAATATTTTAAGGTATATATTATAGAAAGAGATTGAAGCAAAGT
>RCNI01000631.1_pt1 | contig 20947 bp, 18 predicted proteins | sample 2041151 | NCBI WGS metagenome assembly RCNI01 (sample SAMN09708214, study PRJNA481090) | feces metagenome | isolation source: feces | place: Antarctica: Albino Rookery | reverse complement strand
CATCAAATCTTTAGACTCAATCTAGATGGTAAAATCTTCTACTACCGTTCCCACGAAGATACCATTATTAGTTTATGCAACTATATCATTTCTAATTCTATTAAGGTAGCTTAATTGTTATGAATAAGAAATGAAAGTGAGGTTTATCTCTTGCGAGTGCTGCTGCGTTATTATCAGGAGCAAGTATTGGATTAGTTGCATGTAGTGACAAAAATAACAACAATAATAACCAACAAAATGTAGAACCTGAAAAACAACTCTATACCCCTCCTGAAGAAGTTAACATTGGGGATGACTTATGTTTTAATTTAAACGTAGGTAATTATTCAACACAACTAATAGCACCAGAAGATTTTGAACCAGAACTTAATTGAAATGGTGCATGTATTTTCCAAGACCAAGACCCAAACTCACCAACACACAATGGTTGATATACATTATTAGTAAATAAGACGATACAAAAAGACAATTTGTGTGCTAATTTTATAGGTTGAAAATATGACACTAATAATCCAAAGGTGATTGACAATAATTTTAGTATTCCAAAAAATGTCACTATTCCAAATAAACAATGACATGTTCTTGATAAAAATGGACAACAAATAAATGTTGTTCCTGTAGAAGCATTGTTTCTAACAAATTCTGTTAGCGATTGAAATAAAAATGTCGGTGGTACTGATCGTTCTGATTTGATTAATAGTATTTTAAAGAAAAGAGTTTATGAAGATATAGCAGCCACAACTCTTGACCTCTCAGAAACTTCTCTTGAATATGTTAATATTCGTGCAAGTATAAAATCAGAAGTTAAGGATTTAAAAATAATTTTTCCTTCAACTTTGAAAATGTTGGAAAACATCGATATTATTTACGAAGATCTAACTAATGATGTTACTACTACCCTTGATTTTTCCAGATGCCAACATTCCAATATTACTAAAAGACAAAAATATCCAGAAAAAATTAGTGTTGATTTTAATACTGATGAAATTAAACATAATAATACATTAACATTTAATTTACCTACTGACACAGCAATTTATATGAACACAAATATTATTGTTAATTACAATCGTCATAGAGACTCTCAAACACAAGGAATAATTAATCTTGATAATACTGAAAACATTGAGTATATTACTAATAGTTGTTTCAGACGTTATAGTAATTTAAATAGCATCACTAAAACTGATACTATGCCGAATACATTGTACCTCAACCAAAATTGTTACTATTACGAAGATTCTTTTTCCCTTGCTCGTACAACAGTTCATGGTGGAATTGAAGTTAGTTTAGACGGATATATCGTTAACCCTCCAACTAATAATAACCAACCTCAACTCCAAAGCAATATCAAGATTGATCCAATTAAATAATTTCATAACTAAATACATTCTCTAATTTATTTAAAGTATCTAGGTAATTAAACAAAAGGTGGGTAACCTTAAGAAAGGCCCCACCTTTTGTTTGTTCTTATCTAATCACTAAAGCTTATAGACTCATTTGACATATTTGCTTAAGACATTTAAAGGGATTTCACCATTCCGTAACATTAAGTCAAATAATGGTCCGGTATGTTGGTTACTAGGATGGTGGTAGTCAAAGAAGACACTTCCATTATCTTTCAAGTGTTTGTGACTAATATCACTAAATAGTTCATGAAAGACCACTTTTCCTAACATATAGCTAGTTGCTTGACCAGGTCATGCTAAGTAACGTTTGGATTCATTCATTTGGTCTCCGATTCCAATTGCACTATATTGTTGGATAAAGTGTCGTACATCAGCTAAACTACATAACCCATGGATATCATTAGTGTGGGTGTCAAAGTCAGCATGTAAGCATGTATCGACTACTAAACGGATGTTTCGTAATTGTGCTGCATTTAAATAACCATAGAAGGTTAATAGTTTCGCTAACTTCACGGCCACGGCTTTTAAGTTAGCTTGGTTGTGAACTAAAGTAGGATTGGTGGTTTGGTGCGCTAACCGATAATAAAATCCATTTTGGAAAGTCTCAATATTTGCATCACTAAAGTCCAAGTGACTGACATCATCACGATAAACAATTTGGTCATTTTCAATCGTGAGTCCATAAAGATTTGCTTGAGCTCCAAACCATTCCATAAAGACCGCTCACCCTTCATGAAATCCCGTGCAACTAAAGTAAGGAATCGGTTTTTGATTAGCATCCTTAGCTCCTTTAAAATAACGGGTTCAATAAGCTAATTGGGTATGGTGACCAGGGACAGCTTCATGAACAATAAAGCTTGGAAACGCTCACTTATGTTCACTATAGTAAGGGTTAATGTTATACCCAAACATATTTAATCCTTCTTGACCAGCTCCTCAGATTTCTTGAACAGCAATATTGTAAGGACAAATTTGATAGTCTTGCTTTAATTGATAGAAATAACTATGTAAGTAGTCAGTGACTTTAGCTTTAAAGGAGTTCGCACTTGCCATGGACGCAAGTGCTCCTGCAAAAGCTTGGTTTCCTGGTATCGCATGGGTTTTGTTATCGACATGGGGTTGGGTTAATCATGGTTGATAACCAGCACTCACTAATTGGTGGTGATAAGTTTGGTAGTTGGGGTTAGTCAAACTTGCTTGGATGGTGGTTGGAGTTCAATAATCAACTTCTCGACCAAAGAATGCATCTTCTTGGTTGAGTCATTGGTTAAAAGCGTTCAGGTTTAATTGGTGGTTGACTAAAATGTCACACTTGGTTAAACTTGGTAATTGAGGACCAATCCCATCGGGATCAAACATGACACTTGGGGTTCAATTACCAGCATCATCTTGGAGTAAGTGCGCAACTTCATAAGCAATTAATTCCATTTGATGGTAAGTGGATTTGGTCAACTCATAACCAATTTGAAAGACCTTAGCTGGGGTTGCTTGGGTCGTATTACAAATATCTAAATAGTGTTGGTAATAATCAGCTCCACTAAAGTGGCTGGATTGCATCCCACCAAGACCAATGTGGGTTGCATGTAAATCATGGTCGGTTAATCCTAATCCATAAATATATTTCAACTCATTATGGTCATTGACAACATAGGTTTGTTCGACTTCCACTCTCAACTGTTGATCAAAGATGAATAAGTCATCAGCATCCCCACCATAACTGTGAGTACTTGTCAAACAATAAGGAACATAGTCGCGTAAATAAAAGTCCATAAAGCGATCTAAGTGGACTTGGATTTGGTGAGCTAATTGATGATATTTTTCATCACTCACAACATCTAAATATTTAAGAGCATAGTTCGTTCTTGCTTCAGGTGGAAGATTAGTACTTAAAGCTTGGTTAATTGCAAAGTATTTCAGTTCATTAGGATATAAGTTGACTAATAAGTTTCTCGCAGTTAAACGAGCCACAATCCGACACGGAATGACATCGTTTAGCATTCCTTGACTTAGGTTATTTTGAAGAGCAATTAAGTATTGGAGATAACTATTCATCTTAAATTCAAACTGAGCCATTTTGGTTGGATTTAAGATCGGGTGATGGTGGTCATCATAAACCAGGTTGTTAGCGACATCCCGTTCAAAGACATCAAGGGCATCATTTAAGTTATCTACAACTCAGAGGTTGTAATAACTTAAGGGAAAGCATTTATCCATGTCACTTGGGTTTCCCCCTAAGTAACGGGTTTCTAATTCATAGTTGGTATATTCTAACTTGAGGTTAAAGATAAAACTATCGCGTCAAATCTTTTGGTCAAGACTTAAGGCGTCTTGGTCAAGTGCTTCGAGTTCTTCCAGATAGTATTCAATGTTATTCATGAGGTTAGCACTGATAACTTCATCAACACATCCATAAGGGTTGTGCATGATGGTTTGCTTGGCTGCATAGTAGTCATGAATTAAAGTTTTGAGAGCAGTGGGAGCATCGAGCTTGACTTCGTTATCTTGGTCAAGATAGAGTTCATAATTACGTTCGTATTTCATATCAGTTCCTTTGCTAATTACTATTTTATTTTAATCACAAGACAAAAAGTTGATGTCTTTAAAACAAGGGTGAAAACTACATTTTTCAATCGCTTTACCCATTAATTGATATAATAAGTGCGTTACATCTATTAAATCCACATTTTTATTAAAATAAAAAATCGTCGGAGAAATCTTATGCAAAAATCAACCATGCTAAAAAAAGAAGCTGCTGTTGCATCAAGAAAATGATACATTATTGATGCAAGCGACTTAATCTTAGGTCGTTTAGGCGTTTTATTAGCAGATACCTTACGTGGTAAAAATAAACCAACATTCACCCCAAACGTTGACTGTGGTGACTACGTAATCGTTATTAATTCCAAAAACGTTAAATTAAGTGGAAATAAAGCTCAAAACGAAAACTGATACAACCACAGTGGTTACATGGGTGGATTACGAACCCGTAGTGGCCAAGACATGATCGATAATTATTCCCAAGAATTAATTACCCGGGTTGTTAAAGGGATGTTACCAAAAAACCGTTTAAGTCGTCAAATCATTAAGAAATTATTTATCTATTCTGGTTCCGAACACCCACACGCTGCACAAAACCCACAAGTTTTAACTTTGAATGGTAGAAAGTAATAGGAGAACAATAATATGGTAGTTAACTATAAAGGTCTTGGAAGACGTAAAAAATCTGTAGCGAGAGTATTATTAGCTCCAGGTTCAGGAAAAATCACCATTAATACCAAAGTCGCAGGTCGTGGTCAAGATAAATATGTAGGACGTGACATTAAAGTCTACTTCCCAAGTGAATTAGTGATTCAAGAAGTTGTTCAACCATTAGTTGTAACCAACACTAAAGAAATCATGGACGTTGAAGTTCGTGTTAACGGTGGGGGTTATGCAGGACAAGCAGGAGCGATTAAATTAGCAATTGCTCGTGCTTTAGTTGAATTAAACGAAGACAACAAACAAATCTTACGTCAATACGGATTATTAACCCGTGATGCACGTGTTAAAGAACGTAAGAAATACGGTTTATACGGTGCACGTCGAGCTCCACAATTTACCAAACGTTAAGAAGAATTATCTTTGCAATTTGAATGTGTCCTTCACGGGCACATTTTTCTTTGTAATTGTAGGAACAAAGTGTATGTAGTAGGTGAGTCATGGTAAGAGTGAAGGGTGTGTTTAGTTAAATTTAAGAATCTATTTTTATTTGTGAAAGAGCATGGGAGATAAGGTTAATTCCCACAATAAACCCGAAATAACCACAAATAATCAATAATTACCTAGAACTTTAGATGAGACCCTTGCATTTTTCAAAATTTGGACTAGAATATGGAAGTATATAAACTTCTACAATCCTATGGAGCATTTTACGGGTGCTTTATAGGATTTTCTCATGTCATTTGTTCAGGATTAATAATTGCCAATTAACCCTATCTTAATTTCTTGACTAAATTCTTTAAAATTTCAGGTTCATGCAATCCTTTTGCAGCTTTTTTGACTATTAATTAATAGAAGAGTTAGAAGACTAAGCAACCGTATTGAATGAAATCGTCTTTTAATTCTTCGCAGTTTAATATCGATACCATTATGTTCATAGCGAGGAAATATGTCCAAGAAATTGAAACTATACCAATTAACCAAAGAATACTTTAATGAAATCAAAGACCAATGAATTAGTGATGACTTTATTGATCTGGATGACAAGACCCATGTGATTGTCACCGAAGAATTACTGGAAGCAATTGCAAGTCCCTATTTAGGAATTATTACTGAGTTTGAAGACGGAGAACATGTCTTTATCCCCCTTTGTATTAATCCCGTCTTAGAAGACCTTGAAACCACGAACAAATATATCTTAAAGATCCAAGATGAAGATGGTTATCATGGAACCCTCTTCATTGACCATATGATCCCAATTACCCTTGATCCGAAGTATGTCAATGAGATTAAACTTGATGACATTGAAATCGATGATGTGAGTGATCACCAAGACCATGAGTTTAACTAACTAATATACATGACGAGAGATAAAAAGACGTAAGTGATCCTTACGTCTTTTTGCATGGGGTGGGGGGAGGGAATAAAGTTCTAGACGGAATGATATATTACTAGAGTGTCCTGGAATTAATTGTCGGTATGGTAATCAACAATGGTTCACTCAATATCATCGTCATCGATAGAGTCATCTTGGTTTATAGCAGCGTCGTTGTCATTGACTTCTTCTTCTTCTTCTTGTTGTATATCACTTTGATTACCAACTTTTCATAATTCTTTTAGATCAACATTTTCACTTAATGGTCGTTGGTCTTCATCTAATTGGTTCATGTTGACTAAGATTGGAATTTTAAAACTTGTACCTGCTACGACACATTGTCCAGGGGACAATAAAGGAATTTGTGACTCTGTGACTCTATCTAACATACTAATAGTTTTAGAAATCATGGAGAGGTCATGCTCATTAACTAATTTGTGAATGAAAAAGTTATGTAGTTGAGAAATAATTGTGGGTGATATTTCAGATGGTCTTTGACTTGCAATCGTCAGAAAGAAACCAAACTTACGACCTTCTTTAATAATCTTTTCAAACGTCTCTATTACATAGTCTTTTTCCGTGTCACCAGCAGTCTTAGAATTAGAATAATATAAAATATTATGAGCTTCATCGACGATAAAATTAACCGTACTTTCAGGATGATTAACATTTTTAGTATGCTTATCTTTTTGTTGATAATATTCATATCTTGCCAACAACAATGTAACGATTCTTTGAGCTTCATGGTCACATTCTTTTAAAGAGATTACTTGAATAGGATCATTGTTTTGATCATTGTCGTCCTTCGTAAATTCAACAAGATTATCAATCATTTTATACTTAGTTGAAATTCTTTCGATTAATGGAAAAATGTTGTTATAGCGATATTGATCAGCCATCAACTTAATAGATTCACACTTCATGACAATATAGAATTTTTTTGCTTCACCAATTGAGGAATCGACAGTTCCAATTTCGTCCTTAAAGTTTTCATAAACATCTTTCACTTCAGAGAGATTCTTTGTAGTATATTTATCAAATGTTTTGGGGTAAGCATCTTCAATTATTGTATTAAGATTATCAAGCATCTCTGGATTATTTTTAATATTGTGCAGGACTTTTTCAATAAAGGGTTTTTGAGTTCTATCAGTTGCAAAAAACAAAGAGCTTAAGGTTTCAATGTTTCAAAAGAATTCCGATTGGATTTTAATCTTTTCTTTCCCCTCTTTAGGTGACAAATTACAAATGTATTTATGAGGAGAGAGAACCTTATTTCCAGTATATTCACCATTAAAATCAAGGAAAATAAACTTGCTCTTATTATTAAAGTTTTTACCAATCTGGTTTTGATTTTGTAAATCAAAAAGCTTGGTATAGAGATAAGTTAGGGTGTTTGACTTTCCACTCCCAGTATTCCCGAAGAAACCAATATGAGTGTTGAATAAATTGGATCATTTAATACTAACATCAACATCATTATTTCCGTTAGTTCCAATTTTAATAAAATCATCTCCGTTAGCACCATCAATATTGATAATGGAATTTATTTGTTCGTTAGTGAGTAAGATAACTTTATTTTGGAGGACAGGATAAAACTTATTTCCCGCAATAAACTTGTTCTTAGCAAAGTAACCAAAGATCGATAATTCTAAAATATGAACAAAGCGATCCTTGACATAGTCATTAGAATATGGTTGTTGTAAAGTATCTTGATAGTATTCTTTTTCAATTCGACAAATAATTAGTTTAAACCCTTTAATGACTCCTACAAACCCACCAATATGAGCTCCATTAAAAAAGGTTCCTTTATAGTTTGGAAAATCTAATGAAATGTTTTCAAACGCTTGGGCATAGATTTTGGTTCCATCAATATCGACAATTGAACCAACGACTATATTATTTGTAATTCAATCAAAGTTGTCATAATTATCCATTTTAATCTCCGATACTTCGTAATAACTTTAAAAAGTATTTTGTATCACCTTTAAGAGGAATAGAACTATCAAAATTAGGTAGAAATTTTACTTGTCGGTATGCTCTAAATTCTTCTTTTAATTCATCTTGAGTTCCTTTAGAATATGAAATTATAAAGACCGAAAGTTCAGGGTTGTCAATAATACAACGTTTAACAATGTCTTTAATATGGATATCTTTAAATGAAAAACCAAAGGTAATGAGGACCGATTGCTTCTTTTGAAGTTCATTCGTTAAAGAACGTAATTGATCAAAGAAATATTTATCCATTGTTGTTTCACTAAACTTATTGTCAGTTGGATTTATGATTTGTAATTTTTGATATTGTTCATAGAAACCAATTAAAAGATTTTCATATTTATCAAAAGTACTTAATTGTTCTATAAATTCGTTAAAGTCGTGTTTTGCAGACTTACATTTTCAATTAGCAATTTGTTGTGTTTGTTCAGACGTAAAAAGTCATAGCGCATTATCAATGCTTTCATTAGCTTCTTTATTACAATTAGCATCCACCTTAATCCTTTTGTTTTCATCTAACAATCAGGATATAGAACCATGCAACTTGTATAAGTTAATAACTGGAATACTATTCTTTAAGTTATCGTTCGTACCATTATAACTAGCAGTGATGTCATAATTTTTACAATCAATATATCTTTGAAAGCAACCTTTTGATCCATCATTGAACATAATGAGGGGATAGTCAACTAAAAATTTATCAAACGTTTGTTCAAATAATAAATCATAATTAGTAGTAAAGATATTGATTCTTCTTGGTCGTTCACTTCCTTCGGTAATTAAATACATATAGCACCAATTAATGAACAGATAATAGTCATTAAAGCAATCCTTTTTGCATTCATCTACTTGGTCATGTTCATTGAACATTGGTTGGATGGTTTTATAGTAGTAATATACATAGATTCATATTCTTTTTAAGTCATCGTTTTTGATGTCTTTGTGATTGAGAACATCTTCAAATGACCAATTGCATTTGTCACAAAACTTAAGGGTTCCATATAAACTAGCAGACATCCCTGAACCAATGAGGAAATTGAGATTCTTACCTCGGATATATTTTTCAAAGTTCTTTTCGATATCATCGACATTATTATTGAAGTCAGCCATAGCTTTTCCTTTTATTAAAATTAATCTTTTTAAACAATTACGTATTAATTATAAGATGGTCATAGGATGGAGATGACAGAATTCAAGGTGTTATTTTGAGGGATATGATGGAGCTATGATAATGGGGATGAAATCTTGTTTTATCCTTCTAAAAGGATTGAATGTTTTAGAATAATTGGAAAGTTCAAGATTTAAAACCTAAGACAAGATGAATCAAGGAAAAGTGCAACTTACAAAAGGACAAGAAAAAATACCAAGGAAGACAACTACCCTGGTATTTGCTTTGATTCTTAATAATTACTACTTGTGGAACTACTACATTGTCCGTCAGTACAATTGTTAGCATCACTTCCTTCAGTGTTAGTACTTAATGCGGAACGGTCAATGTTTTTAGCTAATTCTTTTTTAAGTTTAGCATCTTGTTTAACCGTAACTTTTAATTTCTTGACGGTTGCTTGCATACGTTTAATGGTTTGTAAAATCATTTTGTCGTTGTCAAGCTTAATAGCTTCTTTGATTTCAGCAACGTTGTTTTCTAAGACTTCAGCTGCTTTTAAAGCGTTATTATTCATATATATCCTCACCTAAAAACCTCAGGGTTCTTAGACATCTTGCGTTAAAATTATTAATATACTTATTTTAAATTATTTTGTTTTAAAATAAAATCAAAATAAGCAATTTCCAAGATTTTTTAGACTCGATGGTCATAAAGGAGTAGACGATGTTTGTGTTATATAAAAAAGAAGCTGACGGTTATGTTTATACTGATGTTTGATTAAGTGAAGACGGACAATGTGGATTTGAACACATTGGTAAATTAGGAACCATTGGTCAAACCCAAGAATTTGATTTTAGTAAGAATCCGAACCTTGATGGCAGTGCATGAGCTGACATGAAAGAAAAACACTACCGCGATCAAGGCTATGATGAAGTCGACGAAGGGGACTTAAGTGTTGTCGTCTTACAATTCCCAGTTAGCAGTGAATTAGTCAATTCACTTGAAAATGCTGACGACGAACAACAAGAAGAAATCCTAAATAAGATTGACAACCACCCTGACTATGATGCTCTTTCATTTGGATTAACCAAACTCTCATTAGATAACGGATTCTTTCCTGGGTTTGATGGCTTTGACTTAGGTTATAATGGGGAAGACAAACCAGTCATTAACATTTATTCTTATGGATTAGATGGAGCAAGCTATGCTACCTTAATCCAATCCTACTTAGTCAATGAAAAACACTTCACCCTTGATCAATTTACCTTAGCATATGCGAATGCAAATGATGAAGAAGAAGATGACAAGTTCACCGTCTTAAACGGAACCAGTAGTCAATTCTCAATCTAAAGCTTCAACCTTAATCTTCAAATATGAGACCTCACGTCTCATATTTTTTATGTCCTTATCACTATCTTAATTAAATAGACCTTTGTATCACTAATGACCACTTATCACCATGCTTTAGTACAAAAACCATAAGAAACGGGAGAGAAATCTGGGAAAATAGATAAACGCTATTGCTTTTTTAATGGTGATGTATCAAAATAATAGCATATCACTATTAACCACATAATAACAAGAGCGATAAGATTCTAACTTAAGACTTGTTTTAGATGGTTAATATCCAATCTTTTAAGTCGTGGTAGCAATAGTTTATCATGACGATGTTTTAATGTTAGGACATTAAAACACCTAAGTGTGATGGAGACTCATTGAAGATATGAACTCCATCGAACCTTATTAATATATCAAATATCAAACAATGAAGACAAGTTTTTAAAAACGGAGAGAAGAGAAATGAAAAAAGCATTATCTGGATTTGTTATTTTCTTAAGTTCAGTTGCATTAGTGGGAGCTGCAGCTGGTTGTGGTTACGGGGTTTATAATACAGTTCAAAGTTCGAAGGAAGTTCAGGAAGATGTAATTCCTGCTGACGCTATTTATGTTAATGCTGACACTGCTAAAATACAAAAAGCAATGGAAAAATCACTCAGAACTATTTGAGAAACATATTCACATATTGAATCATGACTTGTTCCACAATCAGACAACACCATTTGTGTTAATTGAAATAAGCTCACCAATTTTATTACCAATAACTCAGTCATTTTAGGTAAAGATGCTATCAAAGTTATTCAAAATGATCCGTCTAATAAGACCGCTTTAGCTGGAAAAGAAGATGTTTTTAATGATATGGTTGATCAGAATGGTTATAACAACATTGTTGAAAGTATTAGTTTTCAGTTTATTCCTTCTTCTGGACAAATTAGTCCTGGAGAATCGCAATCTGGTTTTGGGATTCAAAACGTTGTTGTTAAATTTAAAAATTGAATTGTAATTAATAATTCTCCTGAAAAACATTCAATAATTATAGATGGTGTTGTATCTTGTGAATCATGTAAAATAGGATTACCAAATAATTAAAAGACTATAAAACCATAAATTTCTCAAAAATTTTAAAAATTGTTTGCTTTTTTCGTCATTATAGTGTATCATTAAATAGTCAATTAGTTTATGACGATTAAAAAGCGATGGAAGCATAGCTCAGTTGGTTAGAGCACACCCCTGATAAGGGTGAGGTCGGTGGTTCGAGCCCACTTACTTCCACCATGGGGCCTTAGCTCAGTTGATAGAGCGCTTGACTTGCACTCATGAGGTCGTGGGTTTGACTCCCATAGGCTCCACCATTTTGTACTTAACCAGACCTTTGGGCCTGGTTTTTGTTTGTTACTGATAAATAATAACCATTCTTTCTTATATTGAGAAAGATGATATCAAAGGAGATAGTCATGGATAAAATTCAAACCTGAATTCAAAATGTCCTTGAAAAAGAACATATTAAGAAATGAACCCCGATTCAAGACAAGATGATTCCACTTGCTCTTGAAAATAAGAATGTCGTTGGAATTGCTCCCACTGGAACAGGAAAGACATTTGCTTTCTTGGTTCCAATTTTAAACAAATTAGAACCTGTGAATAAAATCCAAGCAATAATCTTAGCACCAACCCGGGAACTAGCTCGTCAAATTGCAAAGGTGTTGGATAGTTTTAAAAAAGCTGCTCCTTGATTAAAAGTGGTATTATTAACTGGTGGAGTAGAAACCCACACCCAAATTAATCAAATGAGGATTAACCCTCAAATTGTCATTGGAACCCCAACTAAAACCTTAGAAGTCTTTAATGAAATTAAACCTGATTTAACTCAACTAAAAACCATTGTGTTAGATGAAGTGGATATGTTAATGGACTTAGGGTTTTCAAGTACGATTGGGAGTCTCTTTGAAACTTATATTAATAAATATGAAGTTCAAAAACTCGCTACAAGTGCAACCTTACATGATTTATTAAGTAATCAGTTAGCTAAGTATTTTAGTAATACCGAAATTATTAACTTAGTAAAAGCAAACTATGCTCATACGAATCTCGTACATACTGTCGTGCATAATAAAGATAAACAACATAGTTTAAGTGTCATTATGAATCAAATCTCTCCTTACTTATGTTTAATCTTTGTGAATACGAAAGAGAAAGCTGATGAGCTCTTTAGTTTCTTACAACAACAAGGACGGAAAGCAATTAAGTTGCACGGGGGATTAAAAGAACGTGAACGTAAGAACGCTTATAAACGGATTATGAATGGGGACTTCCAATATGTCGTTGCATCTGATCTAGCCAGTCGGGGTCTTGATATCGATGGAGCGAGTCATGTCATTAACTATGAACTTCCCAACGAATATGAATGATATATGCACCGAGCAGGTCGGGCAGGACGGGGCAAATATACGGGACAAGTCTATATTCTTCAATCCAATAGTAATGATGATAAGATGCTTGATATCCTCGCAAAAAAAGGGATTAAGCTTGAACATGCGAAGATCAAAAACAATCGGCTTGAAAAAACGACCTACCGTCTCAAAGGAAAAGAAGTTCGTCAAGACGATGCGACCCAAAAAGCGATCCGTTCCTTGATTAGTAAATCAGCCTCAGATACCAAACCTGGCCACGCAAAACGACTCAAACAAGGAATCGCAAAGATCAAAGCAAAAGCGAAGCGAGAACACCTTGAAAAGGTCGTTAACGCGAACCGCATCAAGAAATATAAAATGCAAAATGCTTCGAAATCCAAACACTAGGGGTGCTTTGCAGATATAATAATAGACATAAATTTTTAATTATGTCGTGGTTTCAATCATAGTATTGATGCTTTGGCATAATCTTATATCAAAGGAATGAAAATATGATTTCAAAAGCTCGTAAAGCTGAATTAGTTAAACAATTCGGTGGTAGTGAAAAAAACACTGGTAAAACCGAAGTTCAAGTTGCAATCTTAACTGAAGAAATTAATAAGTTATCGAAACACATGATCGAAAACAAGAAAGATAAGATTAGTAAACGTGGTCTTTACTCCAAGGTTAGTCAACGTAAACGTTTATTAGCTTACTTAGAAAGAATCGACATTGAACGATACCGTAACTTATTAAAAGAATTAGGCATCCGTGGTGGTAACCGTTAATTATTCCCTTCATTAGTCTTTAAAGGACAAGAAAAAATCTTCTCGTGCGTGAGAAGATTTTCTTTTGTAATCTAGATTAACTAAGTGAGATTATTTTAAAGTATAACGGTTGGTGATTTTATCGACAACGTAATCGATTTCTTTGTCATTTGCACTAGCAGAAATTTTCTTAAGAGCAACAACATCTTTTTTAGTTTTAACACGGTCAGTAATACGGGAAATTCAGTAACCAAGAACTGAAATTACCATTAAACCAGCAACTGCGGTACTAACACCAAATGCGATTTGTCAATTTTGATAACTTGAGTAAGTGTAAGAGACGCTATCACCTGTTGTTCCTTTTTTTGCTTCAGTGGTTCCATAGAAGGTTGCAACAAGTGCACTTGCGGTGTCTTTGATGTTTTGTGCAATTGCAGTGTCAGTAGTGATTTTATCTACAATCTTGCTTCCAAAATTAGCTACTGTGAAATTTGCAATATTGTCTTTAACAAAGTCTGAAAATACCTTTGTGTTAGCAGTTCCCATAATGAACTTAAAATTAGTATAGAAAGTGTTGTTAATAAATTCCATTGCAAGGTTGTAGTTATTTTTAGTTAAATTACCTGAAACTCCATGATCCTTGAAGAATGTATCAGCTTTCTTAAGTGCATCTTGTCATTTAGTCATTGCATCAGTATATGTTTTGGTACCAGCAGCAATGTCTAAACCATATTTGATATAACTGTCAGATTTTCAGAAACCAAAACCTGAGATAACGCTTGATCCAATAACACCAGCTGTTCCGATGAGACCACCAGCGATAACTGGAACCATGAAAAGACCTTCAAATACTTTTGAAGCAACGCCTTTAGAACCAGTGATTTTTACATTTTTAGAAATAAATTTATTTGAGCTCATTTTTATATTCCTTAAATTCTTGTGATAGTTCTAAGATATGAATTAAGATTTAAGTTTGCTGACTTCATCTAAATCTTTATCTTGTTCATCATTTTCTTTCTTATGATTCGATTCTTTGGTACTACTACCACCAAACATGCTTGAAAACATATCTTCAAGACCACCCATACCGGATCCTCCAAAAATACTTTCCATTTGTTTCTTCATATTTTCGAGGGATTCGTTGCTCATCAAGGATGAGAGTTCATCAGCTTTGACAACATACGAAACTAAGACTGAAGAAAGGTATTCTTCAAAGCTAGGTTTCGTTTCTAATGTAACATACATAGGGCTTTTTAAAACTTTAAGATATTCAGCATAAAGTTTTTGGTATGTTTCGTCATTTAATTCGATAAGAAATTTTTTATTCATAATATAAGATTATATTATATGTATATCCTATTTTTGATGAATATTTCTATTAGTTGAAAATAAAATCGAAAAAAGGGTTTCAATTCCACATAAAATAATATAATTGATACATTAGCAATTTTTTAGTCTGATTGCTAACCAAGCATTATTCATTACAGATAAAAGGAGTTTTCTTATGTTACTTAACGGTAAAGTTAACTATGAATATAAGTTAAGTGCAGTTGGAGTTGACCACAAAACTGCCGGTTTTGAAGACATCGTCAAACCATATAGTATTTTTAATACCAGTTTAAAAGATTTCTTGATGGTAATCGATAGCTCCAAACCATTTGAACCAGATGAATTATTTCGTTCCCTTGCAAAATTTATTAAGAATCAAACTAAACATGCATTCAGTATTGACGGAGCAAGCTTCTTAAAATTAGTTGCTCACGACCAAGAAACCAAAGAAGCCATGATTACTGCTTTAGTTTCCGCAATTGCATATGGTAGTGTCACCCCATGAAGCTTAAAGAAGAGTGACATGGAAGCAAAAGTCTTAGACCACAACTTAGTCTTAGCTGACGCTGATGTTAAATTTGCTCAAGAAATGATGGTGGTTGCTGAAGCTCAAACCATTGCACGTCGTTTACAAGATATGCCAAGCAACATGATGCGTCCAGGTGACTTCGAAGTTGAAATTAAGAAATTATTCGAAGGCGTCAAGAACGTTAAGATTGAAGTTTTAGACGAACAAAAATTAGCTGCTAAAGGCATGAATATGATGTTAAGCGTTGGTTTAGGTGCAACCTTACCAATGGATAAAACCCGTATGGTTGTTGCAACCTATACTGGTGCACCAAAATCCAAAACTAACTATGCATTCGTTGGTAAAGGGGTTTGCTTCGACTCTGGTGGTTATTCCTTAAAACCAGCTGTTCACATGCGTTGAATGAAATATGACATGAGTGGGGCTGCAATTATGGCTGCTACCGTTTATGCATTAGCAAAGAACCAAATTGAAACTAACGCTGTCGCAGTCATGCCATTAGTTTTAAACTTAATTGGAAACCAAGCTCAACGTCCAGACGATGTTCGCATCGCATACAATGGTAAATCCGTTGAAATCGACAACACCGATGCTGAAGGTCGTTTAATTTTAGGTGATGCAATTACCTATGCTGCAAAAGACTTAGATGCAACCAAGATTTTTGACACTGCAACTTTAACGGGAGCAATGATCTATGCTTTAGGTGATACTTATACTGGAGTTTGAACTACTGATGAAGACACTTGAAGTGAAATTACCAAAGCATCCAAGACCTCTGGGGAATTAATTTGACGTTTACCATTCCACCACGACTTCTTAGACTTACTTGACAGTAACTTTGCTGACATTGCAAACAGTGTTAGTGATACCCGGGGTGGTTCCAGCCGTGCAGCTGCGTTCTTAAACTTCTTTGCTGAAGGTAAAATTTTAAGCCACTTTGATATCGCAGGAACTGCTGATAAATCCCACTTTGGCCAAGCAGGACACCGTGGTACTGGGGTCATGGTCAAAACCTTCTATAATATTGCAAAAAACGCTAAATAATCATTTAATTGCATATAATTAATATCTTAATTATGAATAATTAAGAACAAATGAAAGGTTAGACATTATGAATCAAGACCCAAAAGTCGTCAGTGCGTTATTAACCCACTATCACAAACAATTCTCTTTAGCCATCTTATATGATCAATTAGCAAGCATCATTAACAATCACGGATACACTTTCTTAGCTCAATGAGTCCGAGAATTAGCTAATGACAAAGTTCACACCCACCGGGAAATCTTCTTAGACTACTTTGACAAAGCAAACATTACCATTAACGGAACCCCAAAATTAATTGCTATCACTGACAACGACACCTCCAGTGCTCTTGCCATGATTAAGTTAATCTATAATATTGAAAACAATATTCGGGTTGAAATTAATAACTTAGCTGACTTATGTATTGCTCAACACGACTATGAAGACTTCAACTTCTTACAATGATATGTTGCTGATGGATTAAAAGACTTCGGAGAAATTGAACAAATCCTTTATGTCTTAGAAAAGGGTAATAACCCAATTACTGAAGATTTAGCTGTTTCCAAATATTTAAATCTTAAAAATTCTAAATAGTTATTAACTTTTTTCAATTAATTGATAAAATAAAGAGATTATGGTTAACCCATAATCTTTTTTTATTGTTTCTAAGGAAAAAACCGTATGGATCAAAAAAATAATGTACAAAATGGGATTACCCAAGAATATTATGACAAGTTAACAAGTGAATTAAACCACTTAATTGACGTCGAACGTCCTGAAGTCATTCGTCAAATCCAAGAAGCACGAGAACAAGGGGACTTATCCGAAAACGCGGACTACGATAGTGCAAGAAACCGTCAAGCTGAAATTGAAAGCCGGATCCAAGAAATTAAAGCCATCTTGGAAAATAGTCAAGTCATGAAGACTCCCGTGGGAGAAGTTAATAAGGTCAGTTTAATGACTTATGTCACTTATGAAGAATTAGATAGTCATCACCAATACCAATACCAAATTATTGGGAGTCAAGGAGCAGATCCACTACAAGGGATTATTTCCAGTGAATCTCCATTAGGAAAAACCTTATTAGGACATAAGGTGGGGGATGTCTTAGAAGTTAAGGGAATTGAATCTCCTTATAGTATTAAAATCTTACGGATTACGGGAAAACGTTAATCTAATGAATAATAGTCTTACACGAGGCTATTATTTTTTTGTCCCAAATTCTTGCTCGATTTAGTTATGAAATCAAGCGAGTTGTGTTATACTATTAATGTAGCTCGTGCTAGAAGTTAGCGAAATTCATAAAAAGTGCTAAATTTTGAAAAAACGTTTGCTTTTTAGTCAAAAATATTTAGAATATATATTGTTGTATTCCAATCTAGCAGTTATGGATAGATAGCAAAGCGGCCAAATGCAGCTGACTGTAACTCAGCCACGAGAGTTTCGGTGGTTCGAATCCACCTCTATCCACCATTGGTCTGTAGCCAAGCGGTAAGGCAGAAGATTTTGATTCTTCCACGCGAAGGTTCGATCCCTTCCAGACCAGCCACTTTATTATGTTTTCCATAACATTTGTTATGGTTTACGCTCCATTAGCTCAGCGGTAGAGCACGTCACTTTTAATGATGGGGTCGGAGGTTCGAGTCCTCTATGGAGCACCACCTTGCTTGAATGGCGGAATGGTAGACGCACAGGACTTAAAATCCTGTGATAGCAATATCGTGAGGGTTCAAGTCCCTCTTCAAGCACCACCTTGCAGATATAGTTCAATGGTAGAACTTCAGCCTTCCAAGCTGACTATGTGAGTTCGATTCTCATTATCTGCTCCATTATTGCGATTTATTGTCTTTTTATAAAGACTGTCCAGTGAACGAAAAACCATCTTTTTTCAGGGTGAAGATGGTTTTTTTATGTCCTTGAGCAACTAACCAAAGATCATTCGTATTTCCATTTTTTTGAGGAAAATCACTGGTCTGGTTTAAATTCGGCCAAAATGGGGTAAAATGATAATCGCTAGGATATAGAAGTCCTAGCAAGGGGCTTCCGACAAAGCCTCTCCCACTACGCAATTGTTGTTATCCTACAATTACGCATAGAAAGAAAAAGATAAACCCAAAACCAAAGACCTAGATTTAGTTCTAGGTCACTTTTTTACCCTGATGGATGCAAAGTGTTTGCTTGGGTTTGACAAATGGTAACGTCCCAGGACGTTTTCTTTTGGCCTTTGGGAGGATAAGAGAACCAGAGACCATGATTTAAAACGGATTAGAGCACACTAAAGCTTGTTAATGAATGATTAGTCACAAAGTCCAATTAACGTGTGAGAAACGGGTCTAAACGCGATTGAGAGAGGTGTTGGGAATGAAAGGAGTGAGAGAAGGCTAATCGTTAGTTCAATTCGCTTAATCCACCCACCAACTCCTTAATTGCTTTCCTTAAGGAAAACAAATCCAAGACCAAGTCATTAGTTTACTAACTTTCTCAACCCACCCCCAGCTTCCCTCGAGGACAACAAAAAAACATAGAGACTAAACAAAACTCTATGTTTTCTGGATTAGTACATCGTTAAGACAGTTAGGAGAATAAAAAAATGTTAAGAAATAATTTGATTGGATCAAATTAAATTGGTATAGTTATGGAGAATAAGACCTAACTGCCTTAACCATGCACTAATCATACTCTTATCAATAAATAACAATTAAATTATACCTCGATTTTAAAAAAGTCAATTAATTTTTCACCATTTCTTTATAACTTCATTGATTTCAATAATCGAGTTTTATTGAAGTTAATGATTAGTTCCTTCTTGATAGACAGAGATGTTTTAAGATAACGAAAAGGTTCTTTTAAGCTTTAATGACTTAAAAGAACTTTTAAATAGCTTAACCTAGTAATTAACTAGCAGATAAGTAAGGATTGATAATGACTTATCTATTTCTTAGATGTGGTTTTCTTACGAGCACGAGGTTTTTTATGAAGGGCAATTCCGACTGCTGAACCTGCAAGAGCTGTCAGTGACACTGCTAAGCTGGTTGCTACAATAATTGCTTCCTTGTTAACTGTTGCATTATTAGTTGCAGGAGTGTCTTGATGAATGGTTGGTTTTTGACCTTGGATTTCTAGTTCAGCTGGTTGACTTGGTTTAACTGGTTTAGTGCTTGGTTTAGTTGGTTTGGAAGGTTTAGATGGTTGACTAGGCTTTGTTGCTGGTTTTGCTGGCTTAGATGGTTGTTGTGGTTTGCTAGGTTGGGATGGTTTACTTGGTTGCGAAGGAGCAACTGGTGGTTGAGATTGGTCAGGTTGACTTGGAGTTGAAGGGGTCTGACTATGACTATCTCCTTGTGGTTCAATTACATCCACTTCAGGTTCAACATGATCATTAGGTGAATCAGGAACTACATTATCTTGATGTTCACCACCATTATTATCAACTGGAGGAACATCTTCATGTTGATTATCAAGACCATCATTGCTATCAACTTCACTATCAGTATCAGGAACACTTGGATTATCTAAACCTTGATCTTCACTAGGAGTATCAGGAACAATCGGAGTACTTGGTTGTTGTGGTTGAACATCTACTTCAGGTTTTGGAGTAGGAGTGATTACTGGTGGAACTTCAACATCTGGAATAGTTGGAGTTTCAATTACTTGATCATTAGTATCTGGAATTTGAGGTTCTGGATTGACAATTGGAGGAACATCAACATCTGGAATAGTTGGTACCTCAGTTTCTTGATTATCAACATTAGGAACTTCAGGTTCTGGTTGAGGTTGAACATCTACATCTGGTTGTGGAACTTCAATATCAGGAACGTTATTATCAACTTCAGGAGTAGTTGGAGTTTCAACTTCGTGATTATCAGTATCTGGAACTTGAGGAACTTCAGGTGCTGGTTCAACTGGTTTAACATCCACTTCTGGTTTAGGTGTAGGAGTTACAACAGGAGGAACTTCTACTTCAGGTTCTGGTTGTGGAACTGGAGTTGGATTAACTGGAGTACTTGGTTGGTGAGGTTGTTCTTGAATAGGAGGAACTACTTCTGGTTCATCAGGAAGACTTGGAGCATGGGGTTGTTCTTGGACTGGGGGAACAATGACTTCTTGGTCGTCTTCATCGTCTGGTTCGACGGGTTTAATTTCGACTGGAGGATTAGTTGGACTCACAGGATTATTTGGAGTTGGGGCTGGTGTTCCAGGTGGAATAATGGTTGGACGTTCATCAGGTAATTCGACTGGCGAGATTTGAATTAAACTCGAGGCACTCACACTTTCATCTTTATAAGTAGCTGTGACCTTTAATTCTTTATTTGCAAAGTCATGGTTCGTATCTAATGCAATTAAACCCTCATGACTTGGAATATAACTTCCACTATCAACCACTTCTCACTTATATTTAGGCACATCTCTAATTATTCGTATTCAAGATAAAAATTTAGAAATATTCTAAACGTTTTTATCTTATTAAGATTATTATACTAAAATTAT